>TARA_R110002072_G_scaffold64_15_pt1 | contig 19307 bp, 20 predicted proteins | sample TARA_R110002072 | Tara Oceans TARA_R110002072 (sample SAMEA4397118) | marine metagenome | biome: Polar Biome; feature: [SRF] surface water layer (ENVO:00010504); material: water (ENVO:00002006), including particulate matter (ENVO:01000060) such as... | depth 5 m | reverse complement strand
GCCACCTTCCAGATCAACAATGGCTGAAATGTAAGGCACCTGAATGCCAGGGAAGCTTCGATACACAATCGAAAACGAATACAGCTTGCCCTTGTTCGACAGGCGCATCGTTGCCATCTTGTTCCGGGCGCCGCATTTCGAACAGATCGAACGCTCGCCGAGAAATATCGCCTGACACTCACCACATTGGTGTCCTTCTAGATACGGATCGTTACTGGCCGCATCCTTTAGCCAGGGCACCACGGGAAGTGGCCCAGTGACTGCTTCTGCTTCTGACATGTATTACCCCCTATAGATAATGAGTTCGAGAAAAGTTGGCTGACAATCTGGTTGATTTAAGGTCAGCGCGAACACTGGCATTGGTACAAGATTAAACCCCTTTGGTTAACCGGTTCAAGGGAGTGAATACTTGAACCAAAAGAGCGGAACCGGTATACCAGAGCTTTCTCATATTCTATCCAATAGGAAGCCATGCACCCATGACATCATTTCTTGCTTTTTCAGGTAGTACTCGTCAGGACTCCTACAATTCCAAGCTCGCGGCTGCACTCGCGGTTGAAATCACCAACCAGGGTGAATCGGCCGAGACCCTAAACCTTAAGGATTTTGATATGCCCCTGTACAACGGGGACCTCGAAGCGGAATCCGGGTTACCCGAAGGCGCCGTCGCCCTAAAAGCAAAACTGAGTAGCGCGGATGCACTTATCATCTCCTGCCCGGAATACAACGGCTTTATGCCACCGGTGCTGCTCAACGCCATCGATTGGTGTACCCGTTCAACAGAAGGCTCGCCAGATCTGCAATGTTTTATGCACAAACCCATCTTTATCGCCGGCGCGTCTCCAGGCCCGGGGGGCGGAGGTAGAGTTGTTGTTCATTTAAAAACCATGCTGTCGGGAATTGGTGCTTATGTAAGTCCCTTTCCACTCACAGCGCCCGCCGCTTATTCAGCGTTCAATGAGACCGGAGAGTTTATTGACGAAGGCATGCGGGATCGCGCCGCTAAAATGATGACCGGTTTTATCCAGTTCACAAAAAAGCTTGTCTAGTTGCCAACATAGCTGGGCTAACTCCGGCCGGAACTCTAATCAAAAGAGTTCAGGTCAAGCAGGCTCTTATCAAGAAGGCTCTGGTCAAGAAGGCTCTGGTCAAGATAAACCAGCCAGTTCTGTTGTGTACGAATTTGAGCATTGGCAGGGGGTGGTTGATGGCATCATCGGCTGCTCGGCCTGTGGTCAAACAGCACTAATAAGATTGCTCGACTGGCGCGGTGAACAATTACAGCAAAGAATCTACTCGATTGGGTTGATCCCCACGGAGGTTAGTGACGTATTCCTTCGCAATATGCGCAGTCACTATTGTGACCTCCAGCGAAAGCATGATGAGAGACAGGCGCTCTACTCTGCAGTTCCTGCTACTCAAATTGGACTCTTTAGCCTTCCAGATATGCAATGTGAAAAAAACCACTCAGTAGCTTCGCCTATTCAGTATCCGAAGTGGCAACAGCTGGCCCCGGACCATCCGGACAGCCCCTGGTGGCCTTTTTTTCTCGACAACTGTAACGAACCAGCATCAGATTTGTCTCAACTACTATGAAAGATAGTAGCAACGAGACGGGTCTTAGCAACATGCGACAAAAGCAAGTTCAATACGAAAACCTTGTGAAAGCTTACAGCGGTTGGCTTTACCGTTATGCATATTGGTTGTGCGGAGAAAAAGCCACTTCGGAGGATCTCGTTCAGGAGACATTCCTGCGGGCCTGGCGATTTCTAGATTCCCTCAAAGACGAAGGAGCCGCAAAAAGTTGGTTGACCACCATATTGCGTCGAGAAAATGCCCGCAGGTTTGAACGAAAACAGCTAGATTATTCTGATGTCGAAATGGACACCCTCCCAAGTGAAAGACAGGATTTTGATACTCGACCTGAAATTCTGGCACTGCGAAATGCCATGAAGAAATTGCCGGTCAAATATCGAGAACCATTAGTCCTTCAGGTTTTGGAAGGCTATAACCTTGAAGAAATCGCCGCAATGTTCGACTTACCACGGAACACCGTCGCAACAAGATTACACCGAGCCAGACAGAAATTACGAAAGTTTCTTGATGGTGAAGAGGAGCAATTGTCAGTCGATGAACTGCCTTGAATTTAGACATCTGATTCTTTCGGATCCCTATGCGAAGCCCAGCGAAGCTGAGGCCCATCTGGAGACCTGCGCCCAGTGCCGACGCTTTCGACAGGAAGTGCTTGATCTCGATAGTGATATCGAAAAAGCGCTAAACATCGAAGTACCCGAAGGTCTGGCGGCAAGAGTGTTACTCAATCACTCTTTGCAGGAACAAAAACCACGGCGAAAATGGGTTCAATATGCGATGGCTGCATCGGTTTTGATGGCAGTGCTGTTTAGCGTCACGTTTCTTAATGAGCAATCTTCGACCATAACCCCGAGCACCAAAAAAATACTCGCCCATGCGGCCCACCAACCCCATGAATTTTACGGCAGCGAGCACCAGCCACTGGCTAACGAGGACGTTGAGCGGCTAATGGCAAGTCTGCAACTGACCGCTTCTATCGACAATGTCGTCTATGCAGCGATTTGTCCCGTTGATGGTGAAAGTGCGGCTCACCTGGTGATTAAAGACGGTGAAGACCAATACACCGTGTTGCTTGTACCAGAACATTCGCCGAACAAAATGTTCAGTGTCGACGACAAGCTCTGGCGCGGCTTCGTCAGCCCTCATCCGGCTGGCGCCCTAGCGGTACTCGCTGGAGCTAACGATACTCATGCAATTACAAGAATCCGGGAAATTACCAATAAGTTACAGTCCGAGATTTATCTTACCGCTGAGATATAACAAATACTGTCTACTTTCGCCCTTTCGCCCATTGGTCTAGCTGCTAGAGACATCAATTGTTTCAACATCGGGTACTACCACTTCACTGATACCGTTGGTGGCTTTTGACACATAGTAGGCGGATGCACCCCTGTGGCCCGAGACAATATATTTTGCCTGGCCATTAATAAAGTGAAGACACGCGCCGTCATCAATCGCAACTCCCGGTGCTATACCACCATCTATGATCATTCGTTGGTAGGCAGGTTGTCGCTCCATATCCAGACTGTAATGGGGACAACAACTTCCAGGCAAAAAACCCAGACAGTCTAAAGGGGACAAACCACTTGACCAGGAATCGGTGACACCGGTATCGAACCAACAGATTGCACCGGCACTAATGCCGGACAGTATTGTGCCCTTGACGAGGGCTGCCCTGAGATGAGTATCCAGATCCCAGGTATCCCAAACCGCCAACATGCTCTTGGTATTGCCGCCCCCAACAAAAATGATGTCCTGAGCATCAATCCATTCTGATACGGAGTCTGTTCGACGAAAAAGCGCCAGGTGGGACGGAACACAGTCGAGGGTTGAAAATCGGTTATAAAACCTCTCTATGTGGGTAGCTTTATCGCCACTCGCAGTCGCGATAAAACCGATTTTAGGCGACTCGTTTTTTGAGACCAACCGCGCTTGATCAAGCAAGTATTGATCTATACCGGGCTCTGATTCCGTCAGAAACCCTCCGCCTCCGACTGCAATAATGTGCTGGTCTATACCCTGCTGATTCATGCCATATGTCTCCTTTCCACAAGCGGCGGCCTAACTCATTTACCCATTCGCTCAAAACCGTAGCTTGCAAAAAGCTTTTCAGAAGGTTCGTTGCCCTCGGTGATCGCGGCAAGGACCCGCTCATACCCGGCCACTTCGAGTTTCTGTAGTACGTCACCCAGGAGCAGACGAGCTAATCCAGTTTGTTTGGATTCACGTCGTGTCATGATATAGGCAATCAACGGCGCATTTTGCTTTTCCAGGTAGCTGACCAGACAGGCTGCAATACAAACACCCTCCTCCATCAGGACAGCTGAGTGCGTCTCTAAGGGGTTGTCTTGAAAATATTGTTCCACGGCGTCTATCGCTTCTTCAAGCGTCTCATCTTCCGAATCAATCGTACCTTGATAGGCATCAAACATCAGTTGAGCCAGGCTCACCGTATTAGTTAATACAGGATTGACGAACTGCATCATCGCCGGTGCTACCGAAGGTGATCGCGGCAGCGACAGAGAGTAACGATGGCGTGGTATAGACATTAAGCTCCTCTACGGTTAAAGGCTTGCACCAGATTGAGAACCCGTGATTCCCTTCTCAGTTCAGCTATAACAAGTTCAGGATTATTTAGACTCAGCTTAAATTCCTCCTGCCCACAGGACTGAACTTCTGGAGCCACTACTTTTATTACTCTCGCCAATACTATTGGTTTTGCAGATTTTGTAAATCGTCAAAGGTTACCAGAGTTGGATAAACAAGCGCGACTGATGCGCCTCTTGACACGGTTTACTTACGAGACTCTCGTCTGGAGAGACCTTTGATGAGGTAAACTCAGCGAAATCGCAGCGGCCAACCCGACGAAGGCCGAGGATATAAACAGGCATGCGGTGAAGCCATACTCCTGAAAAACCCAACCGGACAACACGGTGCCTATTAATCGGCCCAGTGCATTGGCCATATAATAAAAACCCACATCGAGAGATGCGCCATCTCGATCAGCGTAACTGACAATCAAGTAGCTATGCAGGGATGAATTCACGGCAAACACAGCACCAAATATCAATAGCCCAGCGATCAAGATAATTTCAGTTTCGAAGCCGGTGCCCATCGCAACGGCAATCACTGCGGGAACGACACTTAGCCCACAGGCCCAACGAAAAGCGCTCTTCCCATCTGGAACCCGATCTGTAGTCGTGCCGGTAATTCTCGGTGCCAGGGTCTGAATAATCCCGTAGCCAATAATCCAACTGGCGAGAAACCCTCCGACCGACCAGTGATCCCAACCAAAATTAGCGGATAGATAAACCGGTAGCGCAACAACAAACCAGACATCCCTTGCGCCGAACAAGAATAGGCGCGCGGCTGAAAGACTATTGATCGCCTGGCTCTTAGAAAATATTTCAGTGAACTTTGGTTTTGACTTTGATTTTGACTTTGATTTCCCCAGATCTTTCTTTAACAAAATCAGGCTGGCCAACCAGACTAAACCAAGCGCAATTGCCATCACCAGCACAGCCACTTGGAAACCAAACACGCTCAGCAGCGCACCGCCGAGAAAAAAGCCTGCACCCTTCAACGCATTCTTGGATCCCGTGAGTATCGCAACCCAACGGAACAGCTTGCTTTGTTTATCTTCTGGCACAAGGACCTTGATGGAGCTTTTTGCACTCATCTTGTTTAGATCTTTAGCGATGCCCGACAGCGCCTGTGCGGCCATCACCCAGGGTACTGTCAACATAATCGCAGGTACCAGCAGCATGCCAAGGGCAAAGACCTGCAAACCCAGACCAATATTCATTGTCCTGTGTAAGCCAATTCGTACCCCCAACCAACCCCCTAAGAGGTTAGTCACAACACCAAAGAATTCATAAAACAAAAACAATAATGCAATCTGCAACGGGCTGTAACCCAGGGCATGAAAGTGCAGGACCACCAGCATGCGTAGTGCGCCGTCCGTGAGAGTAAACGCCCAGTAGTTACCGGTCACCAGCAAATACTGCCTAACGTCTGCAGAAAGGCGAGTATCCGGATTGATCGAGTTATCGCTCACGGTAGCTAGGCGGCACTGACCATCTGTACCAACTCAGCGGTTCTGTTGGCATAACCCCATTCATTGTCATACCAGGCGTAAATTTTGACCTGGGTATTGTTCACCACCATCGTCGATAAGGCATCAATGATACTCGAGCGTGGGTCGGTTCGATAATCTATCGACACCAACGGGCGTTCCTCAAAGCCGAGGATATCTTTCAATTCATTTTCTGCAGCAGCTTTAAGAAAGCCATTCACTTCCTCCGCTGTAGTCCCGCGCGCCACTTCAAAAACACAATCGGTAATCGATGCATTGGCGAGGGGCACTCGAATCGCATGGCCGTTCAGCTTGCCTTTGAGTTCTGGAAATATATGGGTGATCGCCGTGGCAGATCCTGTGGTAGTGGGGATCAAACTCATACTGCTGGCGCGGGCGCGACGTAAATCCTTATGGGGCGCATCAAGTATAGTCTGGGTATTGGTCACGCTGTGGATGGTGGTCATGCTGCCATGAACAATTCCCAGGTTTTCCTGCAGGACCTTAACAACCGGGGCCAGACAATTAGTGGTGCAGGAAGCCGCTGTGACTATTTTGTGGCTGGCAGGATCATAGAGTGCATCATTAACCCCCAGCACAATATTGAGTACACCCTCCTCTTTTACTGGTGCCGTAACCACAACTCTGTCGACACCCTGGGCAAGGTAGCCCTGCAGCACAGACTTCGTCTTCATCTTTCCCGATGCTTCGATCACAATGTTGCAGTCAGACCAGTCGGTTTCCTCAATCAATTTGTTTTGGCTGTAACGAATCAGCTGGTCTCCCACCCTTAAGTTGTTGCCGTCACCCGTTGCATTGTGATGCCAACGGCCATGGACCGAATCGAAAGTCAGCAGGTGCGCCAGGGTTTCTGCGTCACCTCCTGGGTCATTAATCTGCACTACCTCTAATGCCGGATTATCAAAGACCAATCTCATGGTCAAACGACCCATTCGGCCAAAACCATTTATACCAATCCTAATTGCCATGCTATTACCTACCTACCGCTTAAGTGTGTTGCTAGTCCTTTGAATGGAGGCTTTTATTCAACCCGCCCCAACTCACGCCTTTTGAGCTTACCGCTTCGATACAGCCGGTTCGGCCATTCCTACGAAACAACAGATCGGATTGACCCGATAGTTCTCGCGCTTTGACCATTTCCCCGCTTTTGATTGTCACCAGCGAGCCCGCCGTGACATAAAGACCCGCTTCCACCACACATCGATCCCCTAGAGAAATACCAATCCCAGCGTTTGCGCCGAGCAAACTGTTTTCACCCATGGAGTTAATTTGTTTTCCGCCACCGGATAAGGTCCCCATAATGGAAGAGCCTGCACCCACATCGGATCCTTCGCCGACAATTACACCTGGCGTCACCCGCCCTTCCACCATGGCTGCGCCAATCGTACCTGCATTGAAATTTACAAACCCTTCGTGCATAACCGTTGTGCCTGGCCACAGATGCGCGCCTAATCTAACTCGATCCGCATCAGCAATTCGAACACCGGTGGGGGTGACGTAATCCACCATTCTGGGAAACTTATCAATTGAAAAGACGATCAGCTGCTGATCAGCTTCCGCCAGGCACGCTCTCAACTCATCAACCTTGTCAGGCAACACCGGGCCAGCGGATGTCCAGGCGACATTCGTTAGCAATCCAAAAATGCCCTCTAAATTCATACTATTGGGTGGGCGTTCACACTCCGAGAGCAAATGTAATCGTAGATACACCTCTTCAATTGATGCAGGTGCTACATCAAAATCGTCAATATTGATCTCAATCCTATCGGATTCTATCAAGCCGCATTTTCGGGCAAAGCAGCTACGCTCACCCGGCTTGTTGGGTCGAGGAAACCAGGTATCTAATACCGTTCCCGTACTGACATCTCGATATCGATGGCCCCAGCGCTGCATGTTTCACCTCCTTAATTTCTTTTGGGAGTATAAGCACCGCTAGATCGAATCACCATCTGCTATGGGATCAAGGTAGAATTAAACTGGCAGACCTGAAAACCTGCCCGTAACATAGTGATATGAAAAAGCTCACATTTACGGCAACAACCGAGAAAGGCACAGTCTCAGCCATCCATCAATCCGCCCAGCAACCGATTGCGCGTTTTGTCTTTGGTCATGGTGCCGGCGCAAATATTGCACACTTGCATATGCAAAGTCTGGCGGATGCTCTGGCGGCAAACAATATTGAAACGCTTCGCTACAACTTCCCTTATATGCAAGCCGGTGGCGGAAGAACCGACGGATTACCGGTTTGTCTTGAAACCATCGGTAACGCACTGGCACTCTCGTCAGGATTAAAACCTGAGCTGCCCACCTTTCTCTGTGGACATTCTTTTGGCGGCCGTATGAGCTCCCACTTTGCCTCTGAACATAAGCCGGACCTGGCCGGGATTGTGTACTTCTCCTACCCATTACATGCCAGCAAAAAGCCCGATACAAAACGGGCTGAGAATTTAAGTCGGATCCTAATACCACAACTGTTTGTTTCCGGCAGCCGGGATACCCTGGCAGAACTCGACCTACTAGAACCCATCATTGGCGCACTACCCAACGCCAGCCTGCATAAGCTCGATACCGCCGACCATGGTTTTAAGATTCTAAAGCGAACTCGCCAATCGACGGAGGATGTCTATACAGAAGCGGGACGTATTGTCCGAGCGTTTGTGCTTGAAAATGTATAGCAAAAATATTTAGCGAAACAGATGCATAGGTAAATCCAGCACCGTGGGGATCTGAAATTCCCTTGGTACCCGGGCATGTTGACCAATCAGGTAGCAAATTAACCCCGCCTGAGTCGCACCCAAGTAGTCAGCACGATAATTATCCCCGACGTACACAGCTTCCCCGGGCGGGATGCCGAGAGAAGCCAGGGTATCAAGAAAAATATCGGCATGGGGTTTAGGCCGACCATGGGTGACCGACGTGGTCACAATCTCAAAGGGCTTGAGGGATTTTCCTGCCAGGAGTTTTGTCACCATCGGCTCATAGTGGGTATTGGTAATCACGCCGGTTGTAAATTTCTTCGCGCAACGTGAAAGAAATGCGTGAACACCCGTCACGGCTGTGACATCTGCAGACCATTCTTTGGTATACAGATCTGAAAATTGATCCAGGAGATTGCTAGTGGCCTCAACACCCAGTTCCCGCAACAGGCGTTTAGCAAAATCCTGCATTGAGAATTCTCGCCTTTCGGCCTGGGACCAGGCGTCTAATTCACCAAATACACGCTCGGTTTGCGCAAGAAAAGAATTGTAATCAGGCGATTCAGTTGGACCGGTGAGTCCCTGAAGAAATTGATAGGTTTCTGGGAAAGACTGGCTAACGCGTCCCGCATCGTAGTGCACGAGCGTGCCGAACAAATCGAACAGCACGCATCGTACGGTCAATGTACTTAATCTAAACCCGGTACAGGGAAGCCTTCACAAAACTTTTCGACTTCAGCGCGGACAGATTGGATCTTATCGTCATCTTCATGGTTGGTAAGACAATCGGCAATCCAGTTACCCAGCTGAACCATATCCTCCTCGACCATACCCCGCGCCGTGGCAGCGGGCGTACCAATTCGGATGCCGCTTGGTCGCAGCGGTGGCTTAGGATCATCGGGAATGATTTGTTTGTTTGTGGTGATGGAAGCTTTGTCTAGCGTCTCTTCCGCAACACGCCCATCCAAGCCATAACTAATATCGGTGTTGACCACCATCATATGATTGTCGGTACCGCCGGTGACTAAAGACGCCTGACGATCCATCAGCACTTCTGCAAGCTTCTTAGAATTCTTCAACACCTGATGGGCATACTGCTTGAACTCATCGGTTTGCGCTTTTAGTAGAGTAATCGCAATAGCCGCAACGGCGTTCATGTGCGGTCCACCCTGCAGGCCAGGGAAGACAGATTTATCAATCTTCGAGGCAAATTCTTTCTTACACAGCACCATACCACCACGGGGTCCGCGCAGGCTCTTGTGGGTTGTGGTGGTGACAATATCAAAACCATCGTCAAAGGGGTTACGCATTGATCCGCCCGCAACCAGACCGCCAAAATGAGAGGCATCGGTCATGGTGATGGCGCCGACTTCATCAGCAATAGATTTAAATGCAGCGTAATCCATATCCCGGGGATAAGACGTGTAACCAGCGAGAATCATTTTTGGTTTGTGCTTGGTTGCATCTTTGCGGATCTGGTCAAAATCGATGGAGCCGTCGGTAGGGTCTGTTACATATCGAATGAAGTTAAACAACTTGCCCATATGGGAAACCGGGGCGCCGTGGGTCAAGTGGCCGCCGTGGGATAGGTCCATCGCCAGGATAGTATCGCCGGGCTCTAGCAGACCAAGATAAACTGCCTGATTCATGGCTGAACCCGATAGCGGCTGAACATTGGCATGTTCACAACGGAACACTGTTTTGGCACGATCCCGCGCTAGATTTTCAATTTCGTCCGTAAATTCCTGGCCACCATAGTAACGACGGCCCGGATAACCTTCTGAGTATTTATTGGTAAATACACTACCGAGAGCAGCCAGTACTTCTGGAAAGGTATAGTTTTCAGACGGAATCAGTTCTATACCTGATTTTTGGCGTTGCTCTTCACCTTTTAACGCGGCGTATACAGCAGGATCATTTTTTTCGAGGAACTCGAGGTTCGAAGTCACGGGGCTATCTCCCTAAGATTTAAGTTGAGCGCCCAGGCGAACGGCATAATTGATACATTCCACACTTCCTGATGGTGTTCTCCATCTGACCGCTGGATTAGCCGGTTTTGTCGCCAGTCATGTGGAGGCCGAATTTTAACTGCGCCGCCGCATAATTGAAACACAATAGCCGGAATCTGAGCCGATATGGTGTGCAAACGATTCATGCTGTTGTTTAATAAGGCTCACGTAGCAATTTCCAGGTCAGCAGGACGCATCATGGCAGAAACACGCAAACTTACCGACGGGCAACGTTTTAGAAGCGCCGGGACCCGGCATGGCCTGGTCGCCCTTGCCCTGTTCCTCAGCTGGACCGCCGCCGATAGCTGGTATCTGGCAACGGGGCTGATGCTAGCAAACCTGCTCAGCATCCTGACTGCTCTGGTTGTCGGTGCCTGGCTCGCCAGCATCATCCACGAATGGGGCCATTTTGCCGGTGCCCGCCTGAGTAAATCCTATGCGCCGATAGTGCCCGATGTACGTGGCATATTTATGTTTGGTTTTAATCATGGAAAAAACACCCGCAATCAATTTTTGGCCATGAGTCTCGGTGGAAACGTCGCAAACTGGGGACTAATGCTTTTGGTCCTAATGCTTATCCCGATTGATAATGGCGGCCGTGCGGCACTACTCGCCATGACCTTCGCCAAAGCGGTCAGCGTTTCTCTATTTGAGGTTCCAATTATGATGAGAGTCATGAGTGGCGCGGATAGTGAACAGGCCATTGAAGACGGCCTGCATAATGGTTCCGGCGACCGGGGTACCGTTTTAGGTTATGTCTCAGGTGCTGCGGTATGGCTGCTTGCGGCCTAGCTATTTATGAAGAGCTCTACTAGAGATTCAGGTATTCAATAATCTGGTCACACAGCTCTGCGGGCGGGAGGTTGATGTCTACCACTAGACCTTCCTCGGCAAGCTCCAGGGTCGCAATCTGACTCGCCAACAACCCACTATTCATAAATTCATGATTTCTGGCCGCAAGCCTGGATTGAATCACGGCCGCTGATCCAGATAGATGTACCCCGCAAACATCCTCGCGGCCAAAGCCGAGTCGATCGCGATAGTTCACCTTTAGCGCCGAGCAAGCAAGCACACCGTTGAGACCCGCCTGATTCGTTTGAAGAATAAGACTCGCAAGAGCATCAAGCCAGGGATAGCGATCCTGATCCTCAAGCGGCACTCCCCTGCTCATCTTCTCCCTATTGGCTGCCGGGTGAAAATCATCAGCATCATAAAATCGCCAATTCAAACGATCGGCCAGTTGTTGTCCCACCGTGGACTTACCGCAACCACTTACACCCCAAACCACAACCATCATGCTGGCTACTCGCTTTCATCCAGGCTATTCCATTCCGTATGGAAAACACCGGGCCTGTCAATTCGCTCATAGGTATGTGCGCCAAAGTAATCCCGTTGGGCCTGGACCAGATTTAACGGAAGGTATGCGGTGTGCAGAGAAGACAAATAATTCAAGGAGGCTGACATCGCGGGTAAAGGTAATCCACTTGTGATACTCGCACTCACAACCTCCCGCCAATCCGATACCCGCGGCTGTACTTCAGCTGCCAGGGTTCCACTCTGTATCGGGTGTAGCGATTCTTTTTCTTCGACCACCTGGATTAAGGTTTCTAATAATTCCGCTCGGATAATGCAGCCGCCGCGCCACAGCCGAATCACCTGGGCGAGGTTGGTTCGCCAACCATAGTGCTCGCTAGCCGCTTGAATCAAACTCAACCCCTGGACGTACATGATTAACACTGAAGCGTAGAGTGCATTTTCGAGCTTGGCGTTCCAAACTGCCCGGTCCGATTCATGCATACTGCCTGGCTGGCTTGCAAGAGCAACCGTCGCCTGTCGCAGTGCATGCAATCCGGACAGTTGCCTTTCGGTTACCGCAGCAACAATTCCCGGTACCGGCACCCCAAGCTCCATCGCCGCGTCAACTGTCCATCGTCCGGTACCTTTTTGCCCAGCCCGGTCCGAGATCACATCAATTAAGAAGCCATCGGTCTGATCATCTCGTTTGGTAAAGATATCTGCGGTGATCTCCATAAGATAAGAGCGCAATTTTGTCTGGTTCCAGCCTGCATATTGCTCTGCAATCCGTTGATTGGATTCACCTAAATGTTGCTTCATAAAGCAATAGGATTCTGCAATCAGTTGCATCACGCCATATTCGATGCCGTTATGGACCATTTTTACAAAGTGTCCAGCACCGTCGGAACCCACATGGCCAAAACAAGGTTCTCCTTTTGCTTCAGTTGAGAGGGCTTTGAAAATTGAACTGGATAATTCAAAAGCACCCCGGCTTCCTCCGACCATTAGCGAAGCCCCTTCTCTGGCACCTTCTTCGCCGCCCGATATACCGGTCCCGATGTAATGAAGTTGTTTTTCCTTCAGCATTAACTCCCGACGCATGGTATCCGTGTAGTGGGAATTGCCCCCATCAATCAAAATGTCGCCCTGGGTCAGCAGCGGGGTTAAATCCTTGATGACGCTGTCGACCGGGTCTCCCGCCGTTACCATCATCAGGATGATTCTAGGTGTACTCAGGTTCGAAACCAGTTCTTCAAGACTGCTGGGGATCCTGGCGAACTTCTGTCGACTTGTGTTTTCCAGCGATTGAGAAAAATCAGCACGTTCTGTTTCTGAATAACTGTAGGCGGACAAATGTAGCTCATGATCGAGCAGGTTAAGGCCAAGATTACGCCCCATCACCCCTAATCCGATAAGCCCGGTATTGGCCTGTACTGAATTTCCCATATTGATCCACACTTCCGTTTAAAATCTAATCATTAAGCGACGACATAATAACGAATCCCTGCTGATAAAACGCTGTTCGTTGATCGAGGTCAATGTCAGCCCCTGCCCGTTTCGACAGAATCTAGCCCTGACACTCGCCTGGAACAAACGTGAATAAGCCTTTCCGACAATTTTTTCGTTTGATACTGCTCACCATTTTCGCTTCGGCCTGTACCACGGCCAGACAAATTGATGTTTTGCCCAGCGTGACACCGCTGCCGCCCACCTTCAGTACTTTTGAAATGGATCCTGAATCGCTCCCGGCATTTCTCGGCCCCGTGCTAATCAGCAACTTTGCGGTGGCGTTAGCGGAACATGGTTATGAACCCGTCGTTAATAATGGTGACGTGGTGATAACGCTTCGACTTCACCAAGAACAATTAGGGCAGGAACCAACTAAACAGCGAGGCAGCGTTGATGATTTTGCGGAACAGATAGATACCAGTGGTGAAACACGATTTATCGCGAGAATTGTTGTGGAAGTACGCTCTAAGGGTCAACCTGGCTTACTTTGGACCGGGAGTATTCAACGACTACACACCATACGCGCCGGGGATTACATGCATATGGGCCCAGCTTCCAATGCATTTTTACAAGCCTTTAGAGAACTGTTGGTCAACTACCCAGGGCCACCCGATTAAGCCTCAACTCAATCGGCAACATTCAGTTCAAAATACTCAAAACAAAGCCACTAGAGTTCAGGCACAACCAAACCGGAAAAGGAAATATCCGCTTTTAGGGAGCGGCTAACCAGACAGTTCGCCTCAGATTTTTCCAATAGTTTGAGCGCGGCGGATTCATTTTGCCCGGGAACTAACTGAACCTTGCCGACAATGTCGAAATGGATAAATTCCATACCCCGGTCCACCCTGTCGAGTGTTCCCACCACCTCACATTGAATATTCACCCATTCTAATTTAGCTGCTGTTGCAATCGCTTTAAAAGTCAGAATATAACAATCGGCGATGGCACCCACGAGTAGGGTTTCCGGTGACCAATAATCCTCTGGACCACCAAAATCCGGTGGTGCAGAGGTCGCTAAACTCGGCAATCCTGCCGAAGACACTTCCACGTAGTTGCCTTTAGATCTCGCGTTGGCATGATAGTGATGCGGGAGTGGTAACATGACGTTTTCCTCGATCTGTTGTAGGAATGAATTTTGAGCAGGCAGATAGCACAATAACGTCTAATTCCCCTTTTGGCCTTGAGCTAGATCAAAAAAAGCACCATGCCAGTTGGAAGTAAGCCGAACAAACCACCGGCAGTCATCACGCAAATCACTTATTCACCTAGAACAAAAGTAATTTTATTCCTGACCCCGGATGTCTCAATTGGCTCGCCATCAATGACTTTTGGTTTGTACTTAAATTTCCGAGCAGCTTTAAGTGCAGCGCGATCAAAAATTGCACTCGGACGATCAACACATTCTGGTACGTCTAACCCTCTCTGGGTGATCGCACAGTTATCCACGACTATTGGCTCAATGACGGTGCCGGCTTTGCCCACTGTGAACTCGACAATCACCCAGCCCGACAACCCTTCAACCAGAGCGCGCCGAGGATACTCAGGCGCAACCTTTACGATCGGCAAATATTCACCGTCACTAAAGCCAAATCCTTTACCGAGCTGAAGATTGTTAGAAACATTATCCGCCGGATTCGACATACTGTAAGCGGAATCGAGATCGAAATTTGCCACCATTTTAGGCTTTTGTATTTCCGGAGCTTCATCCGGCGGCTGGGGTTTTTGCTGACGCTCTCGGGTAGCAACCTCTACCTCTTCCTTGACCCGAACTACATCTACGAGTCGAGTGGCCGGCGCCTCATCCAGCCTATCATCACCACTTTCAATCAGGTATTGCTCCAAATAGATAAGTGCTGCTGTCACGATCAATGCCACCGTGGCAGCAACCATAAGACTAAGGATTCGCCCGGAGAGCCACAATACCGGATGATCATCGTGGCTGAAAAGTTCGTGTAGAAGCTTGGTTGGCATTGTGAGTTCCCTCCTCTGCCATATCCTTAAATCAGATATTGCACCTGACAAATTGACCTGTAATTGACCCTGATCAACAAACCGCCTAGTTAGATTTTAATATCAACAATAATGCGTCTTTCAGCCGCAACCTGACTTTCTTTCTACCCTCCAGGAAGTCATCCGACGTATTTTCAGCACCGGACTCAATACGATGAACCTCGTGATCAACCTCGTGATATTCCGCAAAGAGCTTCGCAAAATGCTTGTCATGCAGTTTCATCTCGTGAATCTGCTCTCGATACTCAGGTAGTTCATGAATCAAATCGTGCTTCTCTAACATGGTTTACTTCCCCACCTACAAATTGATAGGTTGAGTATCTTCCAGTTAGCGAATGGTTAACTTGATCTGCATCAGTTAGCCACGAAATAGAGGAAATGAATTTGTCTGAGCAGTTTAAAGAATATGAGCAATACGATGCCCTGGGGCTAAAAACCTTGATGGATCAAGAACAGGTGTCTGCGTCTGAAGTTATGGAATCTGCGATAGCTCGAGCCAACGAGCGTAACCCTTCGATTAATGCGATTGTGACCCCGCTCTACGACGCAGCCCGAAGTGCCGCCGCTGAAAAACTAGAGGGCCCACTTGCCGGTATTCCGTTCCTGATAAAAGATTTAGCTTATGTGAAGGATGTGCGTTGCAGTTTTGGTAGTCGACTCTGGAAGGACTTTATTCCCGACCATGATGGCGAAATTGTGTCGCGTTATCGCAAAGCAGGTCTTGTGATTATGGGCAAAACAAATACACCTGAGGTCGGATTAGCCTGTACCACTGAACCCATGCTCTTTGGTCCGAGCAAAAACCCCTGGGATCTCAGCCGAACAACAGGCGGATCTAGCGGTGGCGCTGCCGCTGCGGTTGCTGCTGGTATATTGCCTGTCGCTCACGCAACCGACGGCGGCGGCTCAATTCGAATCCCGGCTTCCTGTTGTGGACTGGTTGGCCTGAAACCAACCCGTGGCAGAACCCCCCTTGGTCCGGATGTTGGTGAAGGCTGGGGAGGTATGGCAAGCGCCCATGTGGTATCCAGGTCCGTGCGGGATAGTGCTGCATTTCTAGATGCAACCCACGGTCCTGCTCGAGGAGATCCCTACTGCGCACCTTATTTCGCCGGGTCATTTCTTGAGATGTTGGAACGCAATCCGGGCAAGTTAAAAATCGCAGTGGACCGAAATGCAATAAATTTAAGCCAACCACATCCCGAGGTAGCAGATGCTCTCACTGCAGCTGCGGCGCTTTGCGAGTCCCTTGGCCACCGGGTAGAAGAAAAGAGTTTTGAGTACGATCGAGAAAGCGTCGGTATGGCGGCCAGCGCACTGGTGTTAACCAACGTTAGAAACAACGTTCTGCGCCGGGCAGAATTACTTGGCATCAAAGCAACAACGGAGGTTATTGAACCCTATACAGAATTGCTGGTGAACCTCGCAACCGAAATGTCAGGGGAAACCTATGCGCGTTCCATCTTTACCATCCATGCTGCAACCCGGCAAATCGAAGAATTCTTTACGCAATACGATCTAATTCTTAGCCCAACGGTTCTGATGCCCCCTCCTTCACTTGGCTTTATGGACACTAGCAGTACCGATTTTGAAACCTACAGCGAGCACTTCGGGCAGTTCTGGGGCTATACCAATCTATACAATGCCACCGGTAACCCTGCCATTTCGTTGCCCCTATCCTGGTCTTCGGACAATCTGCCGATCGGAATGCAGTTTGTTGCATCCATGGGCAATGAATCGCTGTTGTTCCAAATCTCACGGCAATTAGAAGAAGCCGTACCCTGGTTCAATAAAAGACCAACGCTGTAAAAGCTGAATCAATGCGGGATAGCCCCTATCTCGCCAAACATTGAATAATCTCCACTTCGATCTAGGCTTATTGTGACGCTATGCCTGATTTCCAGGGCTGGAGCATTCCTGCCCCGGTAAAATGCGAGAAGAGGAAGTTAACTTCAATGATTTGTATCGACCGAAAGGGCAGCATCGATGCCTTTTTAGCCAACATTGATCAAGCGATAGCGGAAGGGGCAAAAAGCCTACTGCTAATGAGTTGTGATGAAAATGACTTTGACCCTGAAGTCATTACAGCAAAACTGCGTTCATTGGACCTGCCTGTTTTTGGTGGAATATTCCCCCAACTTATATCTGGCTCCGAAAATTTGGTCCACGGATCAATCGTTAACGGCATCAACCATCGGGTCGATATTGGTATCGTGCGTGGCCTTTCGGATCCTCAGACTGATTTTGTCGAACAAATAGAGGCGAGTTACCCACTACTTGCGGACAGTGAAACTGTCTTTGTTATTGTTGATGGTCTTGCCGTACGGCTGTCTACGGCGCTCGAGTCTATCTACGAAGTTATCGGCGCAGGCCCAAGTTATCTCGGTGGAGGCGCCGGCTCCCTTAGCCTAGAACAAGGCCCTTGCCTTTATACAAATGAAGGGATCCTTCAGGACTGCGCCCTTATGATCGGTTTGGGCTACCGAATGCAAGTTGGCGTTGAACACGGCTGGCATCAGTTCGCCGGACCCTTTGTGGTCAGCAACGTTGAGGACAATGTGATTACCGGTCTCGATTACCGACCAGCTCTAGAGGTCTACAGGGAAACAATTGAATCGGATATTGATATCCATATTGATGAAGCTAACTTTTACGATATTGCCAAAGGGTATCCACTTGGGTTGGAACGACTTGAAGGTCCGATGCTGGTTCGAGATCTGATAAAAACCAATGGTGAGAACCTCACCTGTGTGGGAGAGGTACCCGTCAACAACCAGGTTTACATCCTTAAAGGGGACCCCAACGATCTGATATCTGCGTCTACTCGCGCGGCGCAGTCTGTCGCCTGCGGCCGCAGAATGATTGGAGTTTGTTTGTTTATTAATTGCATTAGCCGGGTCGCCTATCTTGAGGACCGTTTTCAGGAGGAACTGGTCGGTGTTGCCGGTGTGATTCCTGACAGAAACCCAATCATTGGCGCGCTTTCCCTTGGGGAAATTGCCGTTTCAGGGAACGCTTGTCTGGAGTTTTACAATAAAACGTCTGTGGTCGGTGCGTTTGCCCTGGATAATCCGGCACCCCATCCTGATGAACAGGATTAACACTAAGCCTATGAACTCGCTAAAGGAACTCACAGGCATTCAATACTCCCTGGCTCTGAACATCGGCCAGGACCTGCGCCTGGTCCACATGTTGAGAAAGTTTCTGCCCGGAGCACTTCGATCACTCTCCTGTCTTGAGGGAAGTGTTTGGCTGACCAGCCCCGAGGCTAAGGATAAATCGGAACCCTCTCTTTTAAGTTCAATTTATAGTTTCCCTAAACAACGCAACTCTGACTCAGAAACCTACGCTCCAATTAAAGCCATCATGGAACAAAATGCCTATGGAAATTGGCGAGACATTCAATCCGGAGATTCTCTCCCACACGGGGATACCTTTTATCAATGTTACCGAGTTGGATCCCTTGGCCTGGTATTAGTCCGGCGCAAGCAGCCATTAGCGGAGGGCTATGTGCGCGGTCTAGCCCCAATTATGCAAAGGCTAGAGACCGCCTGTTATGCCTGCATGCAACATGAAGCACTTATTTATTCCCAGGCAGAAACAATTGCCGCAAAGGAAGAAGCCGAACGGTCCAATCACGCCAAAACCAAGTTTCTTTCCACTATGGGCCACGAATTTAGAACCCCTATGAATGGCATACTGGGTATGGCCCACCTCGCGCTTGAAACAGAATTATCAAAAGAACAACGTGAGTATCTGACAACCCTACAGAGTAGCGCTAATTCACTTTTGCAAATTATCGATGAAGTGTTAGACATCTCGACATTAGATTCAGGCAACTTTGAACTACGACCACGTGTATTTAATCTACTTCAGACCATTGATATTGCACTACTTCCCTACTCTCACCGGGCTAGAGACAAAGGCATTGAGTTCATTGTAAAGGTGACTGGGGAGCTTCCGGGTCGAGTCATCGCTGACATGACCCAGTTTCAGAAAATCATCACAAACCTGGTTGGTAATGCGGTCAAATTCACCCAAACCGGATCCGTTAACATTCACTTCGAGGCTGTTTCAATGGGCGTCGAATTGACAATG
>TARA_R110002072_G_scaffold43340_14_pt1 | contig 19328 bp, 14 predicted proteins | sample TARA_R110002072 | Tara Oceans TARA_R110002072 (sample SAMEA4397118) | marine metagenome | biome: Polar Biome; feature: [SRF] surface water layer (ENVO:00010504); material: water (ENVO:00002006), including particulate matter (ENVO:01000060) such as... | depth 5 m | reverse complement strand
CCCCACCACTGACAGAGTGCTCGTCGGCAAAAGAAAGATGTGCAAATTGCATCGTTTCCAGAATTTTTTGACCGTGGCTCACGGTTTGCGACTTGAGCAAGAGACCGGTTTCCCTATCCAGCGCCATTACATAGCCAAACCGGTACATGTCACGGGGCTCGATTTTTATCCGCACTGCGTTGCGCCCGGCCACCCGTTCACTGTCGGTGATGGTCAAACGATACTGCCTGGCAATACCGCAACGATCCTCGGGCGACAGCGACTCAAGGCGCAGTATTCGATCGCCTGGGTGGACACAGTCCAGTGGGTGCGCGAAACGCTCCACTTGCGCGCCCTGCCCGGTCAGCTCGGTGAGACGCTCAGAACTAATACCATCCTCGACAGAGTGCGAAACCTGCATCGCCTGCATTTCGTTGTCGCGCTGCAATGTCACCACACCCTGATAGCTGATCTGCCGCAGGCTCCTCGACATCTTGTCCAGCCATTTCAATGTCGCGACATCGACTTCCGGACAATCATTAGCAGCCGCGCCCGCCGTGGCGCCAATCGTCACCAACAGGGCGACAACAGCCAACCGATGAAATTGATACCCGCCACTTATACGCCTGAAAATCACGGTATATGGGCCTAATCGCGTATCTCAGGCACACGGGCGAAAGGCACCAGGCCCTGCGGGGAATTGAGCGCCGCCTGCTCCGCATGTTGCTGCATATACTGCTGCATGCGCTGCTGTGCGAGATCCTGGTAAGCGGTGCGCGTAGCGGGTTGTAATTGCGGGATGGCCTGTGCGCTGTAGCTGGCCTGCAGCGGTATGGCGCCGAACATCCCTACCGGCGACGGGCTCGCCGCCACAGACTGCTCGCTGGCATAGACAGATGTGCCATCAAGCCGGGCCAATTGCTGCCCGCCCACGACCACAGTCAGGGCCACAGATGCCGCCACACCGACACTGATCAATGGACGCAACAGGCGCTGGCCAAAACTCTCATTTGCTGCCGCAGGGTCGCCGAGCGCGGACTGCACCCTGGCCGATATGTCCCAATCGAGATGTGACAATGAGTCGCCATGCATCGCCTGGCGTCCCAACTGGAAGCGCGACCACGTTTGTCGCAGTTCATCATTATTGGGGAGTTGTGACAGTACCCGCTCCAACTCGAGTTCATTGGCTTCGTCATCCATCAGTGCCGAAAGTGACTCACACATTCTTTCGTTCATAATCAAAAGCCTTCCCGCTATGGGGCACAGTTTGCAGGTTTTATCCCACAGTGTTCCGATTCTAAAAACAGCTCAACAGGCGATCAACCGCCACAGTTATTCAACGCCGTGCAATTGCTCTCCCACCAATACATCGATCGCCTCCCGCGCCCTGAATATCCTCGACCGCACGGTACCTATCGGGCAGTCCATGATATCGGCGATATCCTCGTAGCTCATTCCCTCAAACTCGCGCAGGGTTATCGCGGTACGCAAATCCTCAGGCAGTGCGCTGATGGCCCCTTCCACGACCGCCTTCAACTCTGCACCAAACAACGCGTTCTCCGGATTCTCGATTTCCCGCAAGCCGTCACCGCCTTCGAGATATTCGGCATCCTCAAGTTCCACATCTGATCCAGGCGGTCTCCTCGAACGCGAAACCAGATGATTCTTGGCCGTATTGATCGCAATGCGGTACAGCCATGTGTAAAAGGCGCTGTCTCCCCTGAAATTCGGCAGAGCCTTGTAGGCCTTGATAAAAGCCTCCTGTGCCACATCCTGAACTTCATCTGCATCGCGCACGTAACGGCTTATCAGACCAAAAATCTTGTGTTGATACTTCAACACCAGCAGGTCGAAAGCTCTCGAATCACCTTTTTGCACCCGGGCGACAAGTTGCTGGTCCGTCACCGCAGCTGTCACGTCTGGTTCCCCTCCCTAGCACCTGACACGACTCGGCCAATCGATGCACTGCTCTGTCCTAATGGACAACAAAACTCGGCGTTAGTTCGCGCCGGGTTCCGTCTGCCCCGGGTAAGAGGACCTGGTGGCGTAAAAGTTCCGTTTCGGATTGTTTTCGTATTACCCACGAGGTCGTATATACTCCACCGGATTGTCGTTATCAAAAGCTAAGTCTTTGAGCGGCATCATATATTTCACCTTCCAAAGCAGCAAGCACTGGGCGCCATGACCACTACTTACCAACACGATGTTCTGGTTATCGGCAGCGGTGCTGCCGGTCTCAGCCTTGCCCTCAGACTCCCTGGCCACTGCCGGGTCGCCCTGCTGTCAAAAGCAGATCTCAATCAGGGGTCGACATACTGGGCACAGGGCGGCATGGCGGCAGTACTGCACAACCGGGATACCATAGACTCCCATGTGGCTGACACGCTGGCTGCCGGCGCCGGGTTGTGCCGGCGCGATGCAGTGGAATTCACAGTCAGCAACAGCCGCCGCTGTGTTGAATGGCTGGTAGCGCAGGGGGTCGATTTTGATCTTCGCGAGGAAGGCAACGGCGACCAGGACCGGGAGTTCCACCTGACAATGGAGGGTGGCCACAGTCACCGGCGCATCATACACGCCGCCGATCGCACCGGTCGAGCGATATCCGAAGTGCTGACCGAGCGCGCGGTTGCTGCTGACAATATTGAAATCTTCACGCACCGCATGGCGGTTGACCTGGTGGTAGACAACGGTCGTAGCCAGGGCGCCTATATTCTGGATCAACGCAGCGGGCGCGTGGATCTGTTCCAGGCCTCATTTGTAGTGCTGGCCACTGGCGGCGCCAGCAAAGCCTACCTGTATACCAGCAACCCCGATGGAGCCAGTGGCGATGGCGTTGCAATGGCCTGGCGGGCGGGCTGCCGCGTGGCCAATCTGGAGTTCAACCAGTTCCACCCGACGTGCCTGTACCACCCCAAAGCCAAATCCTTCCTCATTACCGAAGCGATCCGCGGCGAAGGCGGCCATCTGTTGCTGCCGGATGGACAGCGATTCATGCAGAATTTCGATGCGCGAGGGGAACTGGCACCGCGCGATGTGGTAGCCCGCGCCATCGATCACGAGATGAAGCGTCTCGGTGCCGACTGCGTTTTTCTCGATATCTCACACAAATCCCGCGACTTTCTGCAAAGCCACTTCCCCACGGTCATGGCTCAGTGCGAGGAGTTCGGTATCGATATCAGTGCCGAGCCTATTCCCGTTGTCCCGGCAGCGCATTACACCTGCGGCGGCATCCTGGTGGACCAACACAGCCATACAGATGTCACCGGCTTGTACGCCGTCGGGGAAGCCTCCTGCACCGGATTGCACGGTGCCAACCGGATGGCGAGCAACTCACTGCTGGAGTGCATCGTCTACGCGGAGTCCGCGGCCAACCATATCGCCGCAAACCTCGGTACCACACCCGTACCCGGACCGGCAGCAGCCTGGGACGAAAGCCAGGTCACAGATTCGGATGAGGACGTTGTCATCTCCCACAACTGGGATGAACTGCGTCGTTTTATGTGGGACTACGTCGGCATCGTGCGCACCAATAAACGCCTGCAACGCGCACTGCACAGGGTGCAGTTGCTGCAGACCGAGATTGCGGAGTACTACGGCAACTACAAGGTCAGCAATGACTTGCTGGAACTGCGCAACCTGGCGATGGTCGCCGAACTGATGATCCGCTGCGCGATATCGCGAAAAGAGAGCCGCGGCCTGCACTACACACTGGACTACCCCGAGTTGCTGCCGCACGCGCTCGATACCATCCTGCAACCGGATAACTGTCCGCGCTAACCAGCCTGTGCCGCAAATCGCAGGGCGCGGCGGTGGCTGCAACATCTGATCCTGCGCTCGTCACAGCAATGCGACTCGCACACGCAGTCGACGCAATTGCGCTCTAGATGCGCTGTCCGCGTATAACCAGAGTTGACCTGCGCGGCCAGAGCGGACGTCCCTGAAAGCCAGGTAGACAACCCATCGCGTGGCAATGCTGCGCGCGGTTGGCTCAATCACCTGTTGCCGGGTGCCCTGCTGCAGAAGCCAACAGCCCTGTCTCCAGCACAGCTCAGTGCCTATCATACGGTCGTGTCGCAGCCGCCATAACAGGATCGCCGCCAGTGGCGTGAGCAGCAACGCAGGCAGCGGATAACCACGGGCACCCATAGACCACAGGGCATACACCGCCACACAGCACAGCGCTGCATGCAGTGCAGCGCGCAATCGCGACTTACCGATCTGCAGCCTGAGAACGGGCGAACTGGAGTATCTGGCTGACAATTGGCAATAGTTCCTCGTCGTCCGGCTCTACCCGCTGCATAAACCACGCAAAGAGATCCTGATCCTCACAGAGCATCAGTTGCTGGAAACGCTGACGGTCCAGGGCATTCAACTGTGCGTAGCGCACTGCGACAAACGGTTCCAGCACCAGATCGAGTTCCAACATACCGCGTCGCGCTGCCCAACGCATACGATTCAGTTCTTCGCGCTCTACCATGCCAGTGTGCACACTCATCAGGTTCATCAATTGCGGGCAGTATATCGTCTAAATCGGCCGACCGCGCGTTTAGTTGTTGTCACCCGGTGCTGACACAGCCTCAGACAGGCACTATCATTGGCCGACTGACCATGAGGGACTCACACTTGAATTGTCACTTTGCTCCACTCGAACAGGAAGCCCTCCTTCACATAGCGGGCCCCGATACACTGAAATTCCTGCAGGGACAGACGACGTGTGACACGCGCAAGGTTGACTCCCGACATGCGACGCCGGGTCTTTTCTGTACGCCACAGGGCAGGGTCATCTGCGATTTCCTGCTGTTTGAAGTGGCGCCGGAGCATGTTGCGCTGCGCCTGCGTCGCGATATCCGCCAACAGAGCGCGGCCTCGTTTGGCAAGTACATCATTTTCTCGAAAGCCAACATCGATGCCAACAGCGAGGATCACACGGTAGTTGCGGTCTGGGGTGAGGAGGCCGCCAGCGTCCTGCAAAATATTTTCGGTGAGATACCGACAGAGCGCTTCGGCGCAATCTGCGCAGATACGTTTGCGCTGGTGCAGACCGATGAACGCGGCCATCACTTCGAATGCTTTTTGCATAAACAAAGTAGCGGCGACTATCTGTCTGCAATGGATGCCGCGATGCCACGGGCGAGTGAAGCCCAATGGCAGGCTCAACAGATTACCGATGGTATCGCCCGCATTGAAACCGCAACTGTCAGCGAGTTCGTCCCGCAGGTACTCAATTACGATCTCACCGGGCATATCAGTTTCAAGAAGGGCTGCTACACCGGGCAGGAGGTCGTCGCGCGCCTGCATTATCTGGGCAAGTCCAAGCGCCGAACCTACACTGGCGAACTTTGTCCACCGCAGGCCTGCGCGACTGGCACAGCGATTTTTGACGCCAATTCGGGCCAGAGTGTCGGCAGCGTCGTCAACAGCGCCGAGGCAGATGGAAAAACGTTTGTACTGGTGACGGCCTCCACCAGCAGCGTCGACAACGAGTTGCGGCTCGGCGCAGCTGACGGCCCTCTACTGACACTGCTGGAACTGCCGTATACGATAGCGACTGACTGATCAGCCTGTACTGCACAGCAATGGCCGTGCAGGTACAGGCGTCACTCTGGCACCCGCCAGTCGATAGGGCGCTGCCCTCGCTCCTGCAAATAGCGGTTCGCCGCGACAAAATGCCCACATCCGAAAAATCCCCGGTGCGCACTCAGCGGCGACGGATGGGGAGCTTTCAGCACGCAGTGCCGCCGACTGTCGATCATCGCACCCTTGCGCTGGGCGTAACTGCCCCACAACATGAAAACCACGCCCTCTCGCTGCTGGTTGATCACCTCGATAACGCGGTCGGTAAACGTCTCCCAGCCCTTGCCCTGGTGCGATGCGGCACGGCCGCACTCGACCGATAGCACGCTATTCAATAACAGCACACCCTGATCGGCCCAGGCGGTGAGATGACCGTGGCTCGGAATAGGCAGGCCCAACTCGGCATGCAATTCCTTGTAGATGTTCTGCAGCGAGGGAGGTACGGCCACGCCGGGTTGAACTGAAAAACACAGGCCGTGTGCCTGCCCCTCACCGTGGTAAGGATCCTGCCCCAGGATAACCACCTTTACCCTGTCCAACGGCGTGTGGCGAAAGGCGTTAAAAAACTCGCTGCCGCTGGGAAATATGCGCCTGCCAGCGCGTTTCTGGGCCAGCAGGAAAGCGCGCAAATCGTGCATATAGGGCTGCTGGAATTCTGCGGCGAGAGCAAGCTGCCAACTCGATTCCAGCTCAATGGGCCTGCCGCTGTCACTCATCCAGCAACCGCGCCCGGTCAATTACAGGCCGCCATCAATACCACGCTCTCGTACACCGAGGCATCGTGGGACGATTGCACCCAGGTGATAGGCAGGCCCTGTGGCGCCACCTCTCGCGAGACTTCTGCGATACGTTTGCTGCGCTGTAGTTTGCCGGCAGAGGCACCGTATACCTCGACCAGTGGCGCCGCTGAAAACGCCGCCTCACGACGCTGCACATCTGCATCGGCGTACAGGGTGGTGCGCATCCGCGGCTGCCGGCCGGCAGCGCGAATCTGCTCTTCCATCTGGGCGGGCGCCCACTCCTGCCCGTGGCCGGAGCCGGCAGCGCGGGTGATACTCTCATTCATCAGTGAGCCGCCGAGATCGTTGACGCCGGCATTGAGGCAGGCGGCGACACCCTCTCTGCCCATCTTCACCCAGGACGCCTGTATATTGTCAATCAGGCCGTGAAATACCAGTCGCGCCACAGCGTGCATCAACACGGCCTCACGAAAACTCGGGCCGCGACGGGCCTTGCCCTTGAGATACATCGGCGCTTCCATGTGCACAAAGGGCAGCGGGACAAACTCCGTAAACCCGCCCGTGCGCTGCTGCAGCGCGCGAATATGCAGGAGGTGGCTGGCCCAGTGCTGCGGCCTGTCGATGTGACCGTACATTATCGTGGCTGTTGTGCGCAGGCCCACAGCGTGTGCTGCCGCCATCACCTCCAGCCATTGCGCGGTGTTGAGTTTGTCAGGGCAGAGACTGGCGCGAACATCGTCGTGCAGTATTTCCGCCGCGGTGCCCGGCAGTGTATTGAGCCCTGCATCGCGCAACTGTTGTAAAAATGCCGGCACGCTGACACCGAGGGTGGCGGCCCCCTGCCAGACTTCCAGCGGCGAGAATGCATGAATATGCATATGCGGCGTCGCACCGCGCACTGTGTGCACAATATCGAGATAGGTCTGGCCTGTGTAGTCCGGGTGTATACCACCCTGCATGCAGACCTCGGTAGCCCCCCGCTCCCAGGCTTCAACACAGCGCTGAGCGATATCCTCGCCACTGATATCGTAGGGCCTGCCGCGCAGGTTCTCACTCTGCTTGCCTTTGGAGAAGGCACAGAACTGGCATTTGAAATAGCACACATTGGTGTAGTTGATATTGCGGTTCACGACATAACTGACCGTGTCGCCATTGGCGGCCTGCCGCAAGCGGTTGGCCTCGGCGACGACATACGAGAAGTCCAGCCCCCGCACCGTGAACAAGCGCGCGACGTCTGCTTCGGTCACGCTCCCTCTCTGGCGGCAACGCTCGACAATATCGCGAACATCACTGGACACCGCTGTGTCCGGAGGAACGATCGCCAGCAATTGTGACTCGACGGCGGGCACGGGATGATCCTCACCGGGCACCCAGTTGTCTCGCCGGGCAAAGCCGGCACTATCGCTGAGGCGCATCACAGCGGTGTGCACGCCATCATCCAGCCAGCGTTCACCCTGGCTGACATAGGCCGGGTAGACCGTGAGCCGCTGTTCCAGAAACTTGCCCGCCGCAGCCGTCTCATTCGCCAGCCGCTCCAGGTGCGGCCAGGGTGCCTCCGGGTTGACGTAATCCGGCGTCAGCGGTGACACCCCGCCCCAGTCGTTGATGCCCGCCGCCACCAGCTGCGGCAACACGCCCGGACTGAGATTGGGTGGCGCCTGGATATTCATCGATGCGCCAAACACGATGCGCGCGACCGCGATGGTCCACAGCAATTCATTCAGGTCGGGCTCGGGCGCTGCGGACATCAACGTACCGGGCTTGGCGCGAAAGTTCTGGATGATCACTTCCTGCAGATGGCCGTACTGTTCGTGCAGCGAGCGCAGTTCGAGCAGCGACTCAATCCGTTCGCTCCGCGTTTCGCCAATACCTATCAATATCCCTGACGTAAAGGGCACACTCGCGCGACCGGCCAGCGCCATCGTCTGCAGGCGCCGCGCTGGCACCTTGTCGGGCGAACCGTAGTGCGGCATGCCTTTCTGGCACAGACGTTCGGCAGCCGATTCCAGCATGATCCCCATCGAGGCACTCACCTGGCGCAGTCCGGCAATCTCCGCAGCGTCCATGCACCCGGCATTGATATGCGGCAGCAGTCCGGTCTCCGATAACACGCGCCGCGCAACCTCTTTCACATAGTCGAGCGTGGAGGCAAAGCCCATGTCGGCCAGTGCCTGGCGCGCGGCACTGTAGCGCAACTCCGGCTTCTCACCGAGTGTAAAAAGCGCCTCCTGACAGCCCATTCTCGCTCCCTGCCGACAGAGCTCCAGCACATCCTCCACCGGCATATAGGGCTGTTCAATTTTCTTCGGTGTGCGTGCAAACGTGCAGTAATGGCACACATCACGGCACAGATGTGTCAACGGGATAAACACCTTGCGCGAGTAGGTAATAATATTGTGGTGGCCGCGATCACGCAGTACAGCGGCGACTTCTACCAGCGCTGCGGTGTCATCCATCGCTGCCAGCGACAGTGCCTGCTGTCGGCTGGGGACGAAACCCTGCAGCACATGCTCCCGTAATGACCGCCAATCTGACATCAGCTAACCAACCCTCTCTCTATCCCATCCGTTGCCGCCGCAGTCTCTGCCATCGTGGTCAGGGCCAGTTCGATACGCGCACCGAGTTCGGTGTTGTGCAGTAGCGCCGCGGTATTGCTGTGCGGTAGTGAATGCAGGTGCCCCATCACACATTGCAGATCTGCCGGGTCATCCACATCCGTTGCGATCGCTGATCTTTGCAGTATTTCAACGGGGAAGCCAGCCCTGTGGGCGCTTGCCTCGTGACCGGCACAGCTATCTATCCCAAAGCAGAAATCCGGCACGCGGTTGGCGCCAAATGCGAGCAGATTGGTACCGCTTCCCTGTCGGTCACAGGCGATGACAAGCCCCTGCAGTGCGCGCTGATGTTCCAGCACTACACGGACATCCTCCGCCGTCAGCAGTGGCAGATCGCAGTGCAGCACCAGCAGCGGCTCCTCGGTGCCATCCAGCAAACGCTCGCTGGCACGCTGTATCAGGAGGTTGAGGCCGCGACATCCCAGCGATCGCTCCGACCAGCAGTCAGCGCCGTACTTCTGTGCCAGCAGACCGGCTCCCGGATCGTCCGAGACCAGTGTAATGCGGCTGATATCCGGGTGCCCCGCCAATACGGCCAGCACATCCTCGGCCATAGCCTGCGCCAGCGCCCGCCGCTCCGAGGGCCGCAACAGGCCGCTGAGGCGGGTCTTCGCCTGTACCAGATCTTTCAGCGGCAACAGCGCCATTGCCATGGGCCTCAGACCCCAGCCAGCGCCAGCAGGAAACGCGCCAGCTGTTGTTTGTCTTGCCTGCTTTTCATAATAGTCGGTGTCACCGCGACCTCCACGCCCAGCGCAGCAATTTGCGCTGCCAGTGTAGCGTCACTCTCATCGATTACGAAATAGTCCAGCAGGCCGGGATACTGTTTGCAGTAGTGTTGCGCCACGCCCAGCGCGGTGACCGGCACCGCCAGTTCAGCCATCATTTTCGCAGCGGGCCCTTTCAGCGCCAACCCCGCCACAATCGGCGAGACCAGAACCACCGGCACCGGCGCATCACGCAGCGCCGCCCACAAGCCGGGGATCTGCAGGATGGGGTCGATACTGACGAAAGGGTTGGAGGGGCACACCACAATGGCCGAGACGGCAGCGCCCTGCAACAGCGCCATCACGCGCTCATTGGGGCGGGCATCCGCTATGCCTTCAAAACTGAACCCTGTTACCGCGGGCGCACACTGCTCCTTCACAAAATAATGCTGGAAAGGCAGGTCGCGCCCCGCGCAGTGCACGGTAGTGCGCACTGCACTGCTACACATCGGGTGAATGTGGCTGGCAATCCCCAGCTGCCTGGCCAGCAGGTCCGTGACCTGTAACAGGCTTTCACCCCGCGCCAGCAGGCCGGTACGTAGCAAGTGGGTTGCCAGGTCCTTGTCACCGAGGCGAAACCAGGTATCGCCCTCCAGGCGCGCGAGCGCGTCCATAACATGCCAGCTCTCGCCTTCCAGCCCCCAGCCCTGGGCCGCGTTGGCGTTACCAGAAAGTGTGTAGAGAAGCGTGTCGATATCAGGACAGATATGCAGGCCGAGATGCTGGAAATCATCGCCGGTATTTACCATCACATGCAGGTCACCCGGCGCTAACATATCCGCCAGGCCCAGCGCGAGTTTCGCTCCCCCGACCCCGCCGGACAGCGCCAATACCGAACGCACCGCGTTGCTCATCAGCGGAACATATCGACGGATCGGTCGCGCAGCAATTCGCCAGATCCGAGTTCGGCAGGTTTCAAACAGGCGCCACGGGCCAGCACTACCGGACAGCCCTCTGCCGCCTGGCCCATGACCAGCGACGCGCCAGCGGCCAGTTCGTCGGCGACCGCCGGTTCTGTAACCTCCAGCACGTTGCCAAACATATCCACATCCCCCACCTGGTTATAGAGTGGCTTCAGGCCCGCCGTACCGATGGCCAGGCCAACCGTGCCATTGCGCCACGCCCGTCCCATGCTGTCGTTAATGATGATCTGGGGCGCGACACCGGTGCGCTCGGACAGACCAAGGCGCAGCGCGCGAGCAGAGGCATCGGGATCTTCGGGCAACAGCAGCACACGTGGATCGTTGTCATCCCTGAGGATATTGGATTTATCGATACCGGCGTTGGCGTGTACATAGCCGTTGCGATGCTCAACAATAATCACGCCCGGGCGCACACGCAGCACCTCCCTGCTCTCCTGCAGGATCAACTGGACCTGCCGCGGATCCTTGCCGGCACGCTCGGCCAGGGCAATGGCCTCCGCACTGGGAGTCACATCCGCCAGTCGCACATAGCGGTTCTGCGCTTTCGACACAATCTTTTGCGCTACCACCAGCACATCGCCCGCCTGCAGTTCCAGTGAGTTCTCTTGCAGGGCGGTATGGATCACCTGCACGAGATCGTCACCGGGTTCCACCAACGGAAAATTCAGCAGCGGGATCAATTCCAGGCGGCGGCTCATTTACAGCGAAGCTCCGGTAATCCCCAGGCGGTGGCGTGTGATGTTAACGGGCTTATTCCAAACCGCTGATTTTTATGCCGGCGTGACAACCGTACTGCTTGTTGATCGTAATCAACACGGACGTAAGGGCTTCTGCGGCGGCGGCGTTGTTAATCATGCCGGCGTGAAAACCGCGCATGCCGGCGGCTTCCACCAATGTGATGACCTCGTCACGCGCGGCCTTCTTATTGCCGCAGACGAGCACATCGCACTCCAGGCCGTGGCCCTCCTGCAGGTGAGCCGCCGCCACATTCTGGAACGCCGACACCACATTGACCTCTTCACCGAGGAGCTCCTGCGCAATCTGGCCCGCGCTGCCCTGGGCCGGTAATTGCACTCGCGCGACTTTGGGCGGCACCAGCGGCACCGTTACATCAATCAGGATCTTGCCCTGCAACGCCGGTTTCACGTATTCCAGTGTACTCGCCTGATGGCTGAAAGGCACCGTCAGGGTAACGATGTCTGCGGCCTCGGCGGCGGCGAGGTTTTCCATCGCGAGCACGCTCACTTCAGCGATGCCGCGCTCAGCCATGACTTCGTGCAAATCTGCCACGGCGGCCTGCGCCTTCTCCGGGGTGCGGGAGCCGATGATAACCTTGTATCCAGCCTGCGCCCAACGACGCGCCAAACCCGTTCCCAAATCCCCGGTGCCGCCCAGAATAGCGAGCACAGGTAAGTTTTCAGTTGTCATAGCATGTATTCCCGATGAAGCGCGGCCGCTGGCTGGTACAGCAATTGCAACCGCAAATGGATTGTGCCGCGCACCCGCTTTGGAGCGCCTGCCGAAAATTTCCAGTGCTTGGGAATTCGGTTAGGATACGCGCAGCCCGAGCATATTATGTAAATCGAGGGCCGATCTCAAGCGCGGTGAACGCGCAGCCGCGGCCACCCCACTACAAACACTGTCATCAGGAGCAACAGAATGGATAACGCGCTGGATTTTAGCGGCAAGGTGGTCATCGTCACGGGAGGGGGCAAGGGTGTCGGTAAGGGGATTACCGAGTCCTTTCTCGCCGCGGGCGCCGATGTGCTCATCTGTGGCAGGACGGAGCCGGAAACACTGCCGCAGAGCAAAGAACGAGCGGCGGTATTCTTTCATTGTGACGTTCGCGATTACGAGCAGATCGAAGCCTGTGTGTCCTTTGCAACACAGCAGTACGGTCGCGTCGACGTACTGGTCAACAACGCGGGGGGGGCGCCGTTTGCGGAGGCTGCCACCGCGTCACCGCGATTCTCGGAATCCATCATTCGGCTCAACCTGATAGCGCCACTGAATTTCAGCCAGGTGGTCAATCGGGTGATGCAACAGCAGTCGGAAGGTGGCTGCATCATCAACATCGCCAGTGTCAGCACCATTCGCCCCTCCCCTGGCACCGCCGCCTATGGCGCAGCCAAAGCGGGCCTGGTGAACCTCGGGACATCGTTGGCAGTCGAGTGGGCCCCGAAAGTCCGGGTCAATGCGCTGGTGGTGGGACTGACCGAAACCGAACAGGCGCATTTACACTACGGAGACCAGGACGGTATTGCCGCTGTCGGCGCCACCATTCCACTGGGGCGCATGGCGGTGCCGGCCGATATCGGCAACGCCTGCCTGTTCCTCGCATCCCCGCTGGCATCGTATGTCAGTGGCACCAATTTCGCTGTCCATGGCGGCGGCGAAAAACCGGCTTTTCTTAACGCGGCCAATGCCAAACCGTAGACCGGGCCCGCCACTGCGACCAGGCGCCGTCAGCACCACAGAGGCCACTTGCAGCCGCAATGGGGCGCAGCGGGTTGTTGTGACAATACCAGATCAAGGTATACTTCGGCCAAGCTCACTACAGTGGCCATAACAGCACACTCCACGAGGTCCAATGCCCAACGAGCAGGCACCAACAGCAACCCTCCCCGCTATTCTTGCACTCGACGATACCGTGCGACTATCGGGTCAGTTGTCGTCTCTGCTCGACGGTCGCCTGCAACTGGACACAGTGCTGGATGCGGCGGGTTCCGCCGCGCTCTTCAATCTTCCGGTAGATGCACTGGTCACCCTGTGCATCGCCGATACCGACGCCCCGCTGCATCGCCCTGCGGATGCCAAAGTCAAAATCGCCAGACTGTACCACGACAGTATTACGCTGGAGTTTGCCGAATCAGATCGGGAACTGGCGACGCTCTATGCAGACGCACTGGCCAGGGCGCAAACCGCGGAGGACGCCCAGGCAAAAGCGGAGACACCCTCCTCCACTGCGGCGGCACCCACCGCCGCCGCAACTACACCCAAGCCGGCGCCACCAGCTGCAGCGACCTTTACCAGGCCTGTGGCCGGCCAGATAGTACAAGCGGCAAGTCCCGAGTACGCGGTGGCGCTGCAGAAGTTGCAACAGTTGAGCCTGGAATCACTACAAACGGCGTTGACCCCGTTTTTCGTCGATCTGACTGCCTACCTGCACGAGTGTGCGTCGCGCATTCGGCCCGGCGAGGGCGAGAAAAATTTCCATTTTGAAGCCGCCAGTTTTTTGCGGCGCAGATCAGACAGCGTGGTCGATCGGGTCTCGATACAGATCACGAATTATTTCCAGGACTTGACGCCGGAACATACGGAAGATCACCTCTGGCGCTATCAAATCGGTAGCGCTGATGAACTGGGCCTGATCGACCAGCAGGAGTACGAGGATTTTCTCGCCATAGATCGTATGGTAATGCTCGGCGAGGGCCTGCACCGGATCGCACTGGAGGCGCTGACACTGCGGCTGGCCGAACTGATTGCTGTGGACCCCAACACCGTGCGACTGCCTATCCACATTCGACAGGTCTGTCGCGCGTTCCAGCGCGCCCTGCTGGATGAACATGTACCGCACGACGTGCTACCGCTGATCTACGATTATTTCGCCAAGAACTTCATCAGGCAAATGGATGGCTACTATGGCCCCTTGAATACCCTGCTGGCGGACAACGGCGTACTACCCGGTATAGAGGCGGAAATAGAGAAGAAAGGCTCGCTGCTGAAACACGATCCGGCAGCCACCCGACCAGAGCCGGTGATACGCAAATCCAGACCGAGCGAGGCCGCGACACCAGCGCCGCAGGCACTGTCAGAGCCACAGCCGCGCTATCTATCCGAGCTACCGGTACAGAGCCCGCAGCTGCCCGAAACACAGCTCGCCAGCGTGTACGGCAGTGCCAGTCCCGCAGATCTCTATCGCTCTGTGATTGACGCCCTCAATTTCAAGCGCGAGGCGGAGGGACTCGCCAAGGGACAGGTCATGCCCCAGGGCACGGCAATGAGTGGCACCTGGGAAGGTACCACCGTCGCGAGCACCGAACTGGACCAGAGTCGGCTGGCGGATGCAGAGTCCATCGCCAAGGCACTTAGCGCGCTGCAACGCAATTCCCAGGCGCGCGAAGCGGTGCAGCAAAGCGACTCACTGCGCGCCTATCTGGCCAGTAACAAAAATGAGATCGGTGGCTTGCGGGACAGCAGCGGCCTCACCGCTGAAAGCCTGAATCAACTGGACATGGTCGATAACCTGTTCGGGACAATCAGGTCCAAACTGGATGTCAGCTCAGAGGTGAAACCCGCACTGGGAAATCTGCAGATCCCGCTGGCCAAGCTGGCGCTGCTGGATCCGAAGTTTTTTGTCGACCATACCAATGCCGCCCGCAACGTCGTCAACAACCTGTCACGACTGGCCTCCTCTGCAAATTTCCCCAACAAGGCGCTGGAAGAGCGCATCAACAGTATCGTCGATGCAATCCTCACTGACTACGATAGCGACGACTCGGTATTCGAGGCAGCGCTGGAGAAGATCGACAAGCTGGCTGCCCAGCAGGAACGTGCACTGTCGCGGAATGTGGAACGCGTGGTGCGCACCCAGGAGGGGCAACAAAAGCTGGCAGAGGCACGAAAAGAAGTCGGCAAGGTAATCAGTGAGCGGATTCTGCCCCCTACCGCACCGAAAGTGCTACAGGATCTGATCGACAACGGCTGGCGCGACCTGCTGGTTCTGACACACGTCAGAGACGGCACCAACAGCAGGGCCTGGGCGGAACAGGTGCGCATGCTGGATGTGCTCAGGTTGTGGTTGGACGAACAAATACAGAGCGATGTGGACGATGACATGCGCGTACAGCGCAGCCTTGAGGCAGAGCCATTTATCGACCTGATCAACCAGCAGATTGCCAGTGCGCTACCGACCAATATCGGCCATGAACAGGTGCTTGATAAACTGCGCGACATCCTGGCAGGGAACGCCGACATTGAATCGGTCCCCGTCAGGGCAGAACAGACCCAGCTTGACCCCGAGCCCGCTGATGTGCGCTCCAAGATTGAAGAGCTCCCGCGCCTGCGCCGTTGGGTCAAGCGCGTTGAACAACTTGAAAATGGCAGCTGGCTCACCTACCGCGACAAGAACGACAATAAGAAGCGCATGCAACTCGCCTGGATCAGTCCCACGCGCGACCGCTTCATTTTCGTCAACGAGCGGGGACAAAAAGTGGGAGACCTCAGTGCAATCCAGTTGGCCCGGCAACTGAGCCGGGGTGCGCAACCCCCGGCACCGGCGGACAATCTTTCTGTGGTGGACCAGAGCATGTACCACGCACTCGAGCACGTGCAGAAATCGCTCAGCTTCGCCCGCAATCACGACTCGCTGACCAAGCTCATCAATCGCAATGCATTCATCGGCCAGATGCAACGCGCCCTGCGTCACAGCCAGTCCAAACTGTCTCAGCACGCTGTGCTCTATCTGAATATCGACCAGTTCAAGTTGGTCAACGAGGTATACGATCGCATTAGCGGCGATCAGGTACTGCTCGAGTTCGCCAAACTGCTGGCCCAGTTGCATGGCAAGAAAGCCTCTTCAGCGAGAATGCAGGCTGATGAGTTTGCAATCCTGCTCGTCGATCGCTCCATGGAACAGGCTACCAGGATCGCGGAGAAAATTCGCAGCGATATCGAAGCCAGTTCCATGGATATCGACGGTGAGAATGTCACCTTCACCGTCTCGATCGGTGTCGCGGCAATCCTCGAGCACAGTCCCGCAGTGGAAGAGGTGCTCGAGGACGCTCGCTCTGCGATGCGCCATGCCAAGCAGCAGGGACGCAACCGCGTTGTCGCCTTCAAGGAAGAGCAGAGTCGTATCAACGATTATAAACTGCAGAAGACCCAGACCCGGCAAGACCTGGAAAGCGCGTTGGCATCGGAGCGTTTTGTGCTGCGCGCCCAGCCTATCGTGCAGACTGCTATTGCCGACAGGAACAATACGACCCTGCACTACGAGTTGCTGCTGGGGCTGCTCAACAAGGACGGCTCTATATCATCGCCGGAGGAGTTTATCCAGTCTGCGGAGCGCTATGGCTTTATGACACTGGTTGATCGCTGGGTCGTGCGCGAGGCCTTTACCTGGATCAGCCAGCTGATGGACCAGCAGAAAATGGTTCCAAACCTGGCCATCAATCTGTCGGGAGCCAGTGTAACGGACGACAGTTTCATGGAGTACCTGCTGGAACAAATATCGGAATTTGGCGTCGGCACCAGCCGCCTGTGCTTCGAAATTACCGAGACGGGTACCATCTCCAATCTGATCAAAGCCTCCGACTTCGTGCGCGCCTTCCGCAATATCGGCTGCAAGTTTTCAATCGACGATTTCGGCACCGGCCCTGCCAGCCACAATTATCTGCGCGAGTTGCCGGTCGATTATGTGAAGATCGACGGCAGCTTTGTGACTGGCATTCATATCAACCGCAATGACTACGCAATGGCACGATCCATCAATGACCTCGCGCATTTCCTGGGTCAGGAGACCATTGCCGAATCGGTTGAAAACGATCAGATTATCCACAAACTTGAGGAGTTGGGGGTCGATTATCTTCAGGGCTGGGGTATCGGCAGGCCCAAGCCGCTGGACAAGGTCACCGCCGACCTCTCCAATCTCGAAACTTGAGTTGATATACAGGTGATGCAACCTGGCCGGGTAGACAAAGCGTTCAGCCGCCTGATCGAGCTCGTCTATCAGGGGGCACTGGAGCAGCAACCCTGGCAGAGTGCACTGCCGGCGCTGCGAGAGGCGATGGACGCAGAGGTGGTTTCGCTGGTGTTGCGACCGCCGACCGCAGATGATCAGGGCGTGATTCTCAACAGTGTCCGGCCCGGCCCCTCCCGTAACAATGGCGACATGAACCTGGCGGACCCGAATGACTGGGAGGTCAGCGCGTATCGCGAACAGTTTTTCTCACTGGATCCGTTTGTCAACCTGCCGCTGGATAAAGTCATAGCACTGGAAGACATTTTGCCGGATCGGGAACTGGTCAGTTCTGACTACTACCTCCACTACCTGCAGCCCATCGGACTGTTCCGTATCCTCGGCGTGGATACCGCTGAACCCGGCGGCATGCAGGCCCGACTGCGATTTTCGCGGCGTCCCAGTGAGGCGCGCTTCAAGGCGCGAGAGCGGTTGCTGCTGGAACTGCTGACACCCCACCTGCGCCTGGCGATAGAAGTCTATGCCAGGCTCAATCGAATGACTTCGGAGCGGGACGTGTATGCCGGTGCGGTCAATCAACTGTCGGTTGCCAGCATGATTCTCGATGAGAGGGGCCGACTACTAACCACCAACGCGGTAGGCCAGGCGCTGCTCGATCAAGGCGAAGGACTCAGCCTGCGGGAGGGCTGCCTGCATATCGAGGGTCGGGATATCAACAAGGAATTACAGCAGGCCCTGACCACAATTATCAGGGCACAGTTGCAGGGTGAAACCTCGTTGGTGCGGGCCCTGCGCGTGCCGCGCTCTGCGGGTCGCGCGGATCTGGGGCTGGTGATACGACCGGTGCCCACGTCCCAGTGGAGTGAGGGCCAGTCCAGCCCCTCCGCCGCCGTCTTCATCAGCGACCCGGACTTACAGGAATCCGCCTCCGGGCAGATTCTCGGGGAATTGTTTGAACTGACACCGGCCGAGGCCAATCTTGCCACGCTGCTGGCCCGCGGCCTCAGCCTCGCGGAAGTCTCCAGCGCACAGACTATCTCGCAACACACGGCCAGGGCACAACTCAAGTCGATCTTTGCCAAAACCGGTGTGTCACGCCAGGCGGAACTGGTAAGATTGGTACTGAAAAGCGTCGCCTCCCTGGGATAGCGACTGCGCGGCATTTCCCGCCGGGACACTTCCGTGTTGACCTGAATCAACGAAACGGCAGCCGCTCCCTGTTAATGTCTATCCCAGACAGAGCAGGCCGATTGCGACATGACCTATATCTACCCAGATTCGAGCCAGATGGATTCCACGAGCCCCGATTTTCTAGCGGACAGGGCGCTGGCCGCAAAATACAACCGCCCGGGGCCGAGATATACCTCCTACCCAACGGCACCGCAGTTTGGTGAGGACTTCCCGAAACACCAGTATCTCAACCAGGTGCAACACAACGAGGACAAAAAGACCGCCCCGCTGTCTCTCTATATCCACCTCCCCTTCTGCCACGACATCTGCTACTACTGTGGCTGCAACAAGATCGTTACGCGCGATAAACATGCCGCGCAGAACTACCTGCGTCACCTGAAAACGGAGATCGACATGCAGTCCCGACTGGTGGGGACCAGTCGACCGGTGACCCAGATGCACTGGGGCGGAGGCACACCGAATTATCTGGACAACGCCGAAATCACCGAGCTGATGCACGCGTTGGCCAGTCACTTTCGCCTGCTGGACAAGGGTTACAGAGAGTACTCCATTGAGATCGACCCCAGGGTCATTAGCTGCGACACCATCGCCCTGCTCAAGGGGTTGGGCTTCAATCGTATCAGTCTGGGCATACAGGATTTTGATCCTTTGGTGCAAAAAGCAATCAATCGCATTCAACCCTACCAGCAGATCGCGCCGTTGGTGGAATGCATCCGCACCAATGATTTCCGCTCACTGAGCTTTGACCTGATTTATGGCTTGCCGCACCAGGACAGGTACACGATAGAGGAAACCCTGCGCAAGGTGATCTCGCTGAAGCCGGATCGTATTGCCTGCTA
>TARA_R110002072_G_scaffold53572_5_pt1 | contig 19345 bp, 14 predicted proteins | sample TARA_R110002072 | Tara Oceans TARA_R110002072 (sample SAMEA4397118) | marine metagenome | biome: Polar Biome; feature: [SRF] surface water layer (ENVO:00010504); material: water (ENVO:00002006), including particulate matter (ENVO:01000060) such as... | depth 5 m | reverse complement strand
CAATAGAGGAAGTATTGTAACACCCTTAAAAGATAGAATAGGTTCTCAAATTTTGACACATTATCCTACTGATATTGAAACAGCTAGACAAATTACTGAGCAAGAAGCTAAATTAGTAGAAAGTCAAAAAACATCTGTAATTGTGCCAGATTTAGCAAGAGATTTATTAGAACAAATTGTTTTTGAAGCTCGTGAAAGTGAGTTTGTTGATGCTAAAAGTGGCGTAAGTGCACGTTTAAGTATCACTGCATTAGAAAACTTATTTAGCACTGCAGAACGAAGAGCATTGATGAATGGTGACGGTCAAACAACCTTGAGGTTATCAGATTTTGTTGGAATAATCCCAGCTATTACAGGTAAGGTTGAATTGGTTTATGAAGGAGAGCAAGAGGGTGCTGCTGTGGTTGCATATAATCTTATTGGTGAAGCGGTCAAAAGGCTGTTTGCGGAGTTTTTTCCAAAGATTGGTAAACTACAAAAACAAGAAGAAGAAAGTCCTTATGATGACGTAGTGTCTTGGTTTTTCAATCAGAAAGATGGTTTTGAGTTATTAGATGATTTAAGAGATAAAGAATATAAGAACTTACTAAATGCTATTTCTCCGTTAGATGATTTATTAGGAAAATATCAACCTAACTTATCAAAACAAGATAGTTATTTTGTAAAAGAGTTTGTGCTTTGGGCTTTGGTTGAAAACAAACAATTAAGTAAACACAGATTTACTGAAGGTATTCAATTTAAAGACCCTTATGGGAGCTTTATAGGCGGAATTTAGTCAAAAAAAACTCCAGGACGAATACGTCCTGGTTTCTTATAAAATTGTCATTCTCGCAAAAGCGGGAATCTAAATAATGATTTTCGATTTTTTATCGAAAATCTAATTATTTACCAATTATCTCTACTTTTAATATTATTAGCGCATAATTCAATAATTTGATTGATGCGCTTTTTTCTTGTTGCTTCACGTTTTGCACTATGCAGCCATGACAAGTAGCTTTTTCTATAGCCTGGTGCAAAATTTCGGTAGTTATCAAAAGCTATTTTGTTCTTATCAAAAGCTTGTTGTAATCCGTTAGGAATAACACCGTTTTCAACATCATCCATGGCAGTCCAAGTACCTGTGTTTTTTGCAAGCGATATCATTTTATGACCAGATTCATGAATTAAACAAGCTTCTGTTAACTCCTCAACATATTTTTTATTAAGGGCACTCCACGTACTTTTTGGGTTTCTAGGGCAGAAATATTGGCGTCTTTTTCCGTTACCTAAACTTTTAACTGTAGAATCAATCCAGCCGAAACAAATAGCAACCTTAACAGCGTCTTCCCATCTCATAGTAGGGATATTCATTTCTAGTTTATAAAAAATCAGGTATACACTTTTTACTTGGTTATGATTTTGCAATAACCAATCATACCAATCCCTATCGCGCTCAAAATAAAGTTCGGGTAAATCTTCCAAAATTTATTGCTGTTTTGATTCTACATAAAAATCAATGTCAATTTCAAAAGTATCGATTTTTGAATCTAATGAAATTGTGTTCCATTCAGCTTTAGGAAACAACCATTTTTCATCATTATTAATTTTAATTTGAATTGGCATATCGAAGTTCTCGACAATATTAGTCCAGCGGTATTTCAAAGTCTTCTTTTTAAAAGAATATTCTAAAGTTGGAATTTTAATGGTTCTTAAATATTGATTAAAAAACGCTGTTAAGTCAATACCAGTTTCTTTGGATAGAAAACTTTCTATTTGTTGAGTGGTCACCGTTTGATGATAAAATTCTACATTCATTTTACGCAATATCCTTCGCCATTTTTCATCATCTTCAATAAGTTGTCTAAGCGTGTGAAGCATATTAGCACCTTTATAGTACATGTCTGAAGAGCCTTCTTTATTTACGTTGTAAAATCCAATTAGTGGTCTGTCGTTTTGAATGTTTTTTCGAGTTCCTATTACATATTCAGCTGAAGCTTCTTTTCCAAAGTAATAATCTAAATACAAATTTTCAGAATAGGCAGTAAACCCTTCGTGAATCCACATATCGGCAGAATCTTTATAAGTAATATTATTGGCAAACCATTCATGGCCGGACTCATGGATGATTATAAAGTCAAATTTTAATCCCCAACCTGTTCCAGATAAATCATTTCCTAAATATCCATTTTGATAACCATTACCATAAGTCACAGAACTTTGATGTTCCATACCCAAGTATGGGACTTCAACAAGTTTAAAACTATCAACATAAAATGGATATTGCCCAAACCAATGTTCAAAAGCTTTCATCATCATTGGAGCCTGTTTAAACTGTTCTTTGGCTTTTTTAAGATTGTAACTTAAAACATAATAATCCATATCTAAATTACCAGCTTGTCCATCGTATACTTCAGAAAAATTAACATAATCTCCAATATTTATATTAACACCATAGTTATTTATAGGGCTTTTAACTATCCAACTGAATGTTTTTGTATCTCCAATTTGCTCAACACCTCGTAATCTTCCATTGGAAACATTTGTTAATTTACTGGGCACGTTTACACTAATTTGCATACTATCTACTTCGTCGTACATATGGTCTTTGTTTGGCCACCAAACACTAGCTCCTAAACCTTGACAAGATGATGCAATAAAATGATTTCCGTTTTTGTCTTTCTTCCATGAAATACCACCATCCCAAGGTGCTCTAACGGCTTCCTTAGGGTGTCCTTCATAATGGACTACTAAATTATTTATTTCATCAATTTTTTGATTATCAATTAGTGATATGAAATGTGCATTTCCATCATGTCTTATTTTTAATTCTTTACCATTTTGAACAGCTTTTAAAAGTTCCATGGGCGATTGTAAGTCAATTTGCATGACCGAATCTTGCTTTAAAACTTTATATTGAATGGTGTTTTTACCAGATATAAATTTGTTTTCAGGATCAACTTTTATATCCAAGTGATAATAGGTTAAATCCCACCATTCGCGCTCAGGCGTAATACTTCCTCTTAATGTGTCTTGTCTTGTAAAACTGGTTTTTTCTGATAGTAATCCTTGAGCTTCTATGGATACAAATGGAAATATTAAGAAAATTATTAGTATGCGAAAGCTGTAATTCATTAGTTTAAAATTTTGCTTAAAATTAATTAAAAAGATGCTTAAGTATGTGTTAATTAATCTCTAAATATTTTATCTGGAAAAGTGATAAGGCTTTCAAAGTCATTTTCTCCAACGGATGCGATACCAAAAAAGTAATTATCAATAACAATACCATTTAAAGTAAATTCGGAAACATTACCAACATATCTACTGTTATCCCAAGTGGGTGATGTTGTATCTCTCCAATAAATTTTATAACCTTTAGCACCATCAACTTTATCCCATTTAAATTTAACTGATGGTTGTACAATACCACCAATGGCCACATTTTTTGGTTGCGGAGGGGCAGAGGCTAAACTTGCCATATTTATAGTATTTACTGCGGTTAATTTTTTTGCATAATTAAAATTAACATGCTCAATGACATCACCATATTTTATACCATTTTCTTCACGAATATCTTGATGCTGTTGCGTGTAATTTTCATGTGCTTCCATAATTCGGATTCCAGCATAACCTAAATCGTTAAAAGGTCTGTGATGACCACCACGACCAAATCTATCTAATCTATAAACCATCATGGGATTCATTTCTGGCATATATGTTTTAGTAGTTTTATATACATATCTGGCCAATTGACGAGAAATTCCATCAACTTCGCCACCGTAAAACCTGCGTAATGTTCGTTCTCGTTCTGTTTCATTAGGAGGAACGGGTTCAGAAAAAATTCTAAACGTTCTATTGTCAATTACACCATCAACACCTTTAATATTTCCAATCATATCATTGTTAAAAATTCCAATAATATTCCAGCCTTTGTCTTGAGCGTATTTTGCTAGTCCTGCACCACCAAACAATCCTTGTTCTTCGCCAGATAAACCAACGTAAACAATACTGCTTTCAAATTCATATTTTGATAATACACGAGCTGCTTCTATAGTTCCTGCCATACCAGAAGCATTATCATTAGCTCCAGGTGCATCAGTAGTGAAATCCATAGTATCGCTTCCGCGAGAATCAATATCTCCACTCATGATAATATAACGATTTGGATATTTTGTGCCTTTTTGAACGGCTACAACATTAACCACCCAAGCATCATGAGGGACACGATTATTTCCTTCTTTAGAAACAAAATCTTTTTGATAAAAAACCTCTAAACAATTTTTGCAATCTTTTGAAATAATTTCAAATTCAGACTTTATCCAGCGTCTAGCGGCACCTATGCCTTTTGTGTTAGAAATAGTATCGCTAAAAGTATTTCTTGTGCCAAAATCAACTAGGGTTTGTATGTTTTTTTCAATATGTTTTGAAGATACGGCTTCAATAATATCATAAATTTGCTGATTTGTTTGTGCTACTAAAATAGATGAGAATATGAATGGGAATAGAACTAAAAAGTATTTCATGTGATTTGGTTTATTTCTTATAGTTAAATTTTATGGTTTCCATAGAACCATCTTTTTGATGAATATCTACATAAACGTTCATTTCGTTATCATTTACTTTCTAGAATGTCATACCTTCAAAAACCGCTTTAGGAGGTGTGATTTCTTTTAAAGGAAAATCAACTGTTTCATCTTTAGTCCCCCAACCTTTCAATTTATTATTGAAGTGTTTTAATTGAAGTATTAAAGTGTTTTCTACTTCTCTTATAATTTCTATTTCATAAAACGAAACTTTTCCATGGTTAATTAATTTTAAAAGGAACCATTATGAAACCACTAGATGGTTCACTCCAATTTTCTTCTGTTAGTCCACTAAAAGCTTCACCTTTCCAGTTACCAGAAATCCAAGCTATAGTTTTTTAGTTTAGATTCTAATGTTTTCTTTTCTTGAGCAATCAAGATTGAAGTTGTAAATATCAGATAAACAATCGTTAAAGTTTTTATATTTATGATTTTCCTCTAAATTAATAAAAATAAAAAAGCGCCTCGAATTTATTTTCGAGGCGCTTTAAGAATTGAGTTAGTCACTGATTAAATTTAAAAACAATATTTATTTTCTGCTTTTACCTTTTCTGCAATTTCGTTACGTAAATCAACGATATCTGGATAGTTTGTATATTTTGTGAAACGTTTAAGACCCATTAACATCATCCGTTGTTCATCTCCTTCAGCAAAAGAAATAATACTTTCTTTTCCTTTTCCTTCAACAATACTTACGGCATTATATAAGTATAATTTAGACATTGCAATTTGTACAGCTTGTTCTTTTTCACCAAAACGTTTTGCGTTTTTCTCAGTTCTTAAAATTGTAGATTCTGCCATATAGATTTCAATTAAGATATCTGCAGCTGCAATTAATAATTGTTGGTGCTCTTCTAATTCTGGTCCGAATTTTTGAACTGCAGCACCAGCAACCATTAAGAATACTTTTTTAAGTCTACCAATCATGGCTTTTTCTTCAGAAAATAACTCCGAGTAATCTGGTGTTTCAAAAGAAGGAATACCCATTAACTCATTAGCGACAGCAGTTGCTGGCCCTAATAAATCTACGTGACCTTTCATGGCTTTCTTTACTAACATACCAACAGAAAGCATTCTGTTAATTTCGTTTGTCCCTTCGTAGATACGTGCAATACGCGCATCTCTCCAAGCAGATTCCATAGGTGTTTCTTCAGAGAATCCCATACCACCAAAGATTTGGATTCCTTCATCTGCACAGTTTTGTACATCTTCAGAAACAGCTACTTTTAATATAGAACATTCAATGGCATATTCCTCAACACCTTTAAGCTCTGCTTCTTGGTGTGTGTTTCCTGCTACTTCACGCATTGCAATACGATCTTCAATATTTTTTGAAGCTCTATACGTTGCAGATTCACCAGCATAAGCATTAGTTGTCATTTGAGCAAGCTTAATTTTTATGGCTCCGAAATCTGAAATACGTGTTTTAAATTGTTTTCTTTCGTTAGCATATTGCACACCGTACGTTACAATTCTACGTTGAGAATCTAAACAAGCAGCAGCTAATTTAATACGACCAACGTTAAGTGCGTTCATGGCAATTTTAAAACCTTCGCCACGACCAGCTAACATATTTTCTACCGGTACAACACAATCGCTAAAGAAAACTTGACGCGTAGAAGACGCACGAATACCTAATTTATGTTCTTCTTCGCCCATTGTAATACCATTGGCAGCATCATTTTCAACAATGAAACCTGTAATATTTTTATCATCTTCAATACGAGCAAAAACGATCATTACGCTACAAAAACCAGCGTTTGAGATCCACATTTTTTGACCGTTAATTTTATATGTTTTTCCATCTGCTGATAATTCCGCGGTTGTTTTGCCAGAATTAGCATCAGATCCGGCACCTGGTTCTGTTAAACAGTAAGCACCAAACCATTCACCTGAAGCTAATTTAGGTACGTATTTTTGTTTTTGAGATTCTGTACCGTATAGCGTAATTGGCATAGTGCCAATTCCTGTGTGTGCCCCAAAAGCAGTACTAAAAGAGCCAGTTCCACTAGAAATATAATCACAAGTTAATGCAGTAGATACAAATCCCATTCCTAATCCACCATAAGCTTCAGGAACTGCAACACCTAAAAACCCAAGTCCTCCTGCTTTGCGCATAACTTCTTCAGTTAAAGCATAATCTTTTGCTTCAAAACGAGGTTTATGAGGAATGATTTCACGATCGTTAAATTCCATAACCGCTTCTTTCATCATATTTTGTTCTTCTGAAAAATCTTCGGGAGTAAATACGTCTTCGCATTTTGTTTCTTTTACTAAGAATTGACCGCCTCTTAATATTTCTTTTTCTTGAGTTGTTTCCATTTTTTTTAGATTAAAGAAGATAGAAAATAGAGAATAGACTCTTAATTGAGACTATTTTGAAATCCCATTGTCATTCTTTGGAATTCCTCTATTTTTTCTTCAAGTATTTTTAAATTGTTTTCGTTTATGTAATTTCTATGTTTTGCAACTAATAGCTGAGTTCCTAATTCAAAGGAAGATCCTAACGCGATATCTAAAAAATGACCAAAAGATTTATCTGTTCTTGACGAGCCTTCAGCAATATTACTCGGCATAGAAACTGAACACCTACTAATTTGAGAACTCAAATCATATCTTTCATGCTTCGGAAACTCTAACAAAACATCTGAAATGTCATTTGTAATCTCTAATCCCAGTTTCCAAATTTTCAAATTCTTATAGTTATGTCTTTGCTTAGCACACATTCTCTTTTATCTCTTCTCTCTATTCTTTTATCTTTTTCAATTCAGAAATTCAAACACACCACAAGCACCTTGTCCAGTACCTACACACATCGTTACTGCACCATATTTGCCTTGCATATCACGTTTACGCATTTCATCAAATAATTGTACTGAAAGTTTTGCTCCAGTACAACCAAGTGGGTGACCAAGTGCAATGGCGCCTCCATTAACGTTTACGATGTCTGGATTTAAATCTAATTCTCTAATAACTGCTAAAGATTGAGAAGCAAACGCTTCATTCAACTCAATAAGAGATAGGTCGTCTTGTTTTAAACCGGCTTGTTTTAATGCTTTAGGAATTGCCTTTACTGGGCCAATTCCCATTATACGAGGTTCGACACCTGCAGCAGCATAATTTACTAGTCGCGCTACGGGTTCAAGATTTAACTCTTTAACCATATCTTCACTCATTACCATAACAAACGCAGCACCATCACTCATCTGGGAAGAATTACCTGCCGTAACACTTCCACCAGCAGCAAATACTGCTCTTAGTTTTGCTAAAGCTTCTTTACTTGTACCAGCACGAGGTCCTTCATCCTTGATTACTGTATAAGATTTTGTTGCTTTTTTTCCGTTGGCATCAACATAAGTTTGTTCTACTTCAATAGGTACAATTTGATCTTGAAAACGGTTTTCAGCTTGCGCTTTTAAAGCTTTCATATGAGAATTGTAAGCAAACTCATCTTGATCTTCACGAGATACTTTGAATTGGTTGGCAACTGCTTCCGCAGTATTTCCCATTCCCCAATAATAATCTTCATGACCAGTTTTTACAATCGCGTCGTAATTTAATTCCGGTTTAAAACCAGTCATTGGTACGCTACTCATACTTTCTGCACCACCTGCAATAATGCAATCAGCCATTCCAGCTTGAATTTTTGCTGTAGCTATACCAATAGTTTCTACTCCCGAAGAACAAAAACGGTTAACAGTTACACCAGGAACATCTATAACTTCTAATCCCATTAAAGAGATTAATCGTGCCATATTTAGTCCTTGTGAACCTTCTGGCATTGCGTTACCAACAATAACATCGTCAATACGTTTTGGATCTAGATTTGGCAATTCCTTCATCATATATTTGATGGTTTCTGCTGCCAATTCATCTGTTCTTTTAAAACGGAACACGCCTTTTGGTGCTTTACCAACTGCTGTTCTATATGCTTTTACAATGTAAGCTTGTTTGCTCATAGTAGTATTAAGATTTTAGTACAAAGAATTAAGACTTTGTTAGTGATTTTTGAAGTGAATAGTTCATTCTAGTAACTTCAAGAATTTCATTAATAATTGGTCTTACTTTTTCTTCTGTTATTAAATTTAATCTTTTAGATAAATATAATTGTGTTAATAATTCGAAGGATGAACCATTAGCAATTCCTAAGAACTGCTTAAATTCTCCATTAGTATTTCTACCAGCTCCTTCAGAGATATTTGAAGGAATTGAAACGGCACTTCTTCTAAGTTGAGATGTTAATCCGTATTTTTCTTCTTTCGGAAAATTTTCGGAAGCTCTATAACAATTTTCTGTTATGTCCATTGCTTTTTGCCATATTTTCAACTCTTCAAATCTGTGCATCTTTTTTTAGTATTAAGTCGTTAGTATTAAGTATTAAGAAATTTAAAATATTATTTAGTCTGTATTTGCATCCTGTCTTTGTACTTAATTCTTTTTACTTTGTACTTTTTCGTAATTAATTACGTAATGGTTTACCCTTGGTTAACATATGCTGAATTCTTTCCAAAGTCTTACGCTCTGTACAAAGCGAAAGGAAAGCTTCACGCTCTAAGTCTAATAAGTATTGCTCACTTACTAAAGTTGGTTCAGATAAATCGCCACCAGCCATAACGTAAGCTAATTTGTTAGCAATTTTCATATCGTGTTCACTAATGTAGTTAGAGTCTTTCATAGCATCTGTTCCAACTAGAAACATGCCTAAAGCCTGTTTACCAAGAACTAGAACATCTTTTCTGTGAACAGGTTGTGTATAACCTGCATCTGCCATTAATTTGGCATGTTGTTTTGCAACGGCTATTTGACGATCTTTATTTACAACTACCACATCTTTTCCTTTTTGTAAAAGACCTAAATCGAAAGCTTCGTAGGCAGAAGTTGATACTTTTGCCATACCAATAGTTAGGAAATATTCTTGAAGCGTATTTAATTGCACGTCTCCTTTTTTAAAGGTGTCTGATGCTCTTAAAGTCATTTCTTTAGAACCTCCACCTCCGGGAATTACACCTACGCCAAACTCTACAAGTCCCATGTAAGTTTCTGCAGCTGCTACAATTTTATCTGCGTGTAATGAAATTTCACAACCACCACCAAGCGCCATGCCGTGAGGCGCAGAAATTGTTGGGATTGAAGAATAACGCATGCGCATCATCGTATCCTGGAAATATTTAATAGCTGCATTCAGCTCGTCATATTCTTGTTCGGCGGCCATCATAAATATCATGCCTATGTTTGCACCAACTGAGAAGTTGGGTCCTTGGTTTCCAACTATTAATCCAGCAAAATCTTTTTCAGCCATATCAATAGCTTTATTTAATCCTGCTAAAACGTCTCCACCAATTGTGTTCATTTTAGATTGGAATTCTACATTAAGAATACCATCTCCTAAATCTTGAACAGAAACACCAGAGTTTTTGAAAACTTCGGTTGTTTTTCTAACATTATCTAAAATGATAAACGAATCTTGACCAGGAATTTTCTCTTGGATTTTCTTCGGAATATCATAACTGTGTGTTGCACCATCTTGAATAGAGTAGAAGCTATCGCTTCCAGATGCAATCATATCGTGAACCCAATCTGCAGGTGTTAAGCCTTCAGATTTCATCATCTCGATACCTTTCTCTACGCCAATAGCGTCCCAGATTTGGAAAGGACCATGTTCCCAACCAAAACCAGCTTTCATAGCGTCGTCAATTTTATATAATTCATCAGTAATTTCTGGAATACGATTTGAAACATAAGCAAATAATGCTGAAAAACTCTTTCTGTAAAATTCTCCTGCTTTATCTTTTCCTTTTACTAATACTTTAAAGCGGTCTGCTACTTTATCAATCGTTTTTGTTAATTCTAAAGTGGCGAATTTTGCGCGTTTAGCAGAACGATATTCTAATGTGTTTAAGTCAAGAGTTAAAATTTCTTTTCGACCTTCAGATGAAACGGTTTTCTTATAAAATCCTTGTCCAGTTTTACTGCCCAACCATTTATTTTCCATCATGGTGTTGATGAAATCTGGCAATTTAAAAAGTTCTAAACGTTCATCATTTAGACAGTTTTCTCTAATGCCGTTTGCAACATGAACTAAAGTATCTAAACCTACAACATCAACAGTTCTAAAAGTTGCTGATTTTGGACGACCAATTACAGGGCCTGATAATTTGTCAACTTCTTCAACCGTTAAATCTAAATCCTTAACTGCATGAAATAAACTTTGAATACTAAATATTCCGATTCGATTTCCAATAAATGCGGGTGTATCTTTGGCAATTACAGAAGTTTTTCCAAGGAATTGTTCACCATAACCATTTAAGAATTCTAAAACTGAAATATCTGTTTTAGGTCCAGGAATGATTTCAAATAATTTTAAGTAACGCGCTGGATTAAAAAAGTGTGTTCCACAGAAATGTTTTTGAAAATCTTCTGAACGACCTTCACTCATAAATTTAATAGGAATACCAGACGTGTTTGATGTTATCAAAGTTCCTGGTGTTCTATATTTTTCTAACTTTTCAAAAACCTGTTGTTTAATGTCAAGTCTTTCTACTACAACTTCCATAATCCAATCTACATCTGCTACTTTAGCAATATCATCATCTAAGTTTCCAGTTGTAATACGATTAACGAAAGAAGCATGATAAAGTGGTGCTGGTTTAGATTTTACTGAAGCCGTTAGTGCATCATTAACTAATCTATTTCTAACAACTTTGTCTTCTAAGGTTAACCCTATTGCTTTTTCTTTGTCGTTAAGTTCTCTAGGAACGATGTCTAATAATAGGACATCTACACCTATATTGGCGAAATGGCAGGCGATACCACTTCCCATAATACCTGAACCTACAATGGCTATTTTTTTAATTCTACGTTTGCTCATTTTATTTTATAACTATCAGATTGATTGTGTATTTTTTTGTTGCTCACCATATCATTAATAACTTCGGCTACTTCATAGAAATGCATTAATTGCTCTTCTGAAACATTATTTTTGATAGCTTCATTGAATAACAACACTTTTTCTCGTGAGTAGGCTCGTTTTTCTATACCAAAATCGGTCAAGCCAATGATAACACCTCTACCATCATTAGGGTTAGGTTTTCTTGTGATTAAACCTTTTTTTTCCATGGTTTTTAAGATTCTAGATAAACTTGTAGCTTCCATTCCCATTTTTGGACCTAAAGAAGTTGAAGGCGTCCCTTTTTCTGGGTCTATACTTAATAATGTAAAACCAGTTGCCATCGTACTTCCAAACTTTGAAGCTTCTTCATTATACATTTTTTGAACTGTTAACCAAGTAGTTCGGAGCACATAATCTATGGTTTTATCCTTCATATTTTTACATTGGTGAGCTCAAATATAAAAAAAAATACTATGCATGCATAGTATTTTTGTGTTAAATTATATTTGTTTTAATAAATTAAATAGTGGTAGTTAAAAAAACAGTGAATATATTGTTCTTGAGTCTATCCTAACTTTCCGTTTACGGCACCTATAACTGCACCAATAATTGAAGCCATAACAATTGAGATAAGAACATCTAAACCGGCTAATTCCATTGTGGAGTCAGTGTTCATTGCTAAATTAAAAAAGTTAGAAAATAAACCGATAAACAGCCCGATAATGGCGCCAGCTTTGGCTCCAGTAAGAGCAGTTGTAATTTGTGCCCATTTGGTGTAAATGTAAGCCACAAATAACCCGAAAGTTAAGCAACCTAAAAATATGAATAACATCGTGTTGGCACTTTCTTCTGGTTGTGGGAATGTGTCTATAAAAATAATACCATAAAAAAGCCAGCCTAAAAGGAAATCAACAATTCCTCCAACGATCCCGGAAACTACAAAATTTTTTGTTTTCATTTTTTTGTTTTAATTGGTTATCATTTTAAAAGTATTAAAATGATACATAAGTAGCAAAAAATATGACTTAAAATTATGTAATTGTTATTTTTTAAGCAATTTTGTTGTGAATTGTTCAATCCTTTCAGGGAAATTGAATTGTATAAAAACTATGTTTTGATGAAATTAAGGACGATAAATTTTTTCAATTAAGTCGGGATACATCTTTTTTATGGTATCTCTTTTCATTTTTAGAGTAGGAGTGAGGTGTCCAGCATCAATAGACCAAACTTCGGGTGTCAGTTTAAATACCTTTATTTGTTCCCATTTACCAAATTTTTCATTACATATATTCATTTCTTTTTGAATGCTGTCTTTGATGATATCTGAGTTTGCGATTTCAATTTCAGATTTCCCGATGGCCATTTGCTCTTTATCAATCCAATTTTTTATAAATTCAAAATTGGGCTGGATTAAGGCTGCGGCCATTTTTTCACCTTCACCAATAACCATAACATGTTCAATAAATTGGGATTGTTTTAATTCATTTTCAAGAAGTGTTGGAACAATGTATTTGCCACCAGAGGTCTTAAACATCTCTTTCTTTCTCCCCGTGATTTTTAAAAAACCATCAGCATCAATTTCTCCTTTATCACCTGTATGAAAATAATCACCGGTCATGACTTCAGCAGTCTTTTCGGGGTCTTTGTAATATCCCATCATGATGTTTGGGCCTTTGCAAAGTATTTCGCCATCTTCAGCTATTTTAACTTCTACATCATCTAATATTCTTCCAACAGATCCTATTTTCCATCCATTATTACGTTTATCACTTACCGAAACCCCAGGTGATGTTTCTGTAAGTCCATAACATTCCATAATAGGCATATTTGCAGCACCAAATATATGCCCTAATCTTGGTTGTAGCGCAGCACTTCCAGAGGCCATAAATACAATATTACCACCCAAGGCTTCCTGCCATTTACTGAAAATGAGTTTTCGTGCCAAGGCTAGTTTTAATTCATACCACCAGCCATTTTGCCCGTAGGGTTCAAATTTAGTTCCGAGAGCCACAGCCCAAAAAAATAATTTCTTTTTTATTCCAGATAAATCTTGACCTTTTACTATAATTTTATCAAAAACTTTTTCTATTAATCTAGGAACAACAGTAATCATGTGAGGTTTAACTTCCTTTAAATTATCGCCTATTTTATCAATACTTTCTGCAAAATGAATAGAGAGACAACGATATTGGCATAAATAGATAAAAGTACGTTCAAAGATGTGACATATAGGAAGAAAACTGAGTATTTTTTGATCCCTCTCAAGAGGGAATTTTTTTTCTACGGCAAATACATTTGAAACTATATTTGCATGAGAGAGCATAACGCCTTTGGGCTTTCCAGTGGTACCAGATGTGTAAATAATAGTGGCTAAATCGGATGATTTAACGGCATTTTTTCTAGCTTCAACATCATTCTGATTTGATTTGTCTTTTCCTAGTTCAAATAATTCTGAATAATTTTCACATCCTTTAATGACATCAAATGAATAAACGCCCTTTAATTTTGTTTTGGTTTTAATCTTATTTATTTTTTCTAAAACGTCTTCATCCGAAACAAAACAGTAAATAGATTCACTATGGTTTAATATATACTCATAATCTTCAGAAGAAATGGTTGGGTAAATGGGTATGGTCTGTGCCCCAGTTTGAAGCACGCCAATATCTACAATATGCCATTCGGTTCTATTTGTTGAAGAAATAATAGCAATTTTATCATCTTTCTTAACTCCCAATTTCAGTAAGGCTCTGCTTAAGGTATTGGCTTTATCTAGATATTCTTGGGTGGATGTATTTACCCATTCATTATTGTACTTTGTAACCAAAGCACTCTCTAAAGGATGGTTTTTTAGCTGATAATAAGGGAAATCAAAAAGTCTTGTAATTTCTGTCATTTGCTATTTAATGAGTTTCTAGTATTGCAAAGTATGAAAATAAAAAGGATTTTCAAATTGAGTGTGTAAAATAGTATCATATACACTACACTTAATTTAATGTTGCCTTAATTCTCTCTTTTCACTCAATTAAATCTGATTTTTTAATTATTATGAATGCTTTATGAAACTCGTGTTATTTCAATAGAAATCACATATAATGTATTTAGTTTTTAACTTTTATATTATAAATAAGTTAAAAGCATATATATCTTAATTTCCGAGTTGCTTATTTCAAACGTTTTCGTAATAACATCGGTGTAAATCCCGCTATTCATCAGTGGTTTACTGATAATTGTCATGTTTGTAATAGGAGTTTAAATTTAATTTTGTTCACTTAAAACAACATGGATTACATAAAATATTAATAAAACAAATAATGGAAGTAAAACAATTTAATTACGGGATTTGGACAAAAACACTTAATGTTAGAGATTTTGTTATTAATAATATGACACCTTATCACGGTACATCTGAATTTTTAGTAGGACCAAGTTTAAGGACTCAAAAATTATGGGATGTCTGTAAAGAAGCTTCAAATGAAGAGAGACAAAATAATGGTGTTCGATCAGTAGATACCGAAACAGTTTCAACGGTTAGTGCTTTTGATGCGGGATATATAGATAGAGAGAATGAAGTTATTGTAGGTTTACAAACCGATGAGTTATTAAAAAGAGCTATGAAACCTTTTGGAGGTTTTAAAGTGGTTCAAAAAGCATTGGCAGAACAAGGTGTTAAGCCTAATGACGCTTTAACAGAGTTATTCTCTAAGTTTGTTAAAACCCATAACGATGGTGTTTTTGATGCTTATAATGCTGAAATAAGAAAATTTAGATCTCTAGGTTTTTTAACAGGTTTACCAGATAATTATGCAAGAGGTAGAATTATTGGTGATTATCGTCGGGTTGCGCTTTACGGAATAAACTTCTTAATCAAAACAAAAAAAGAAGATTTAGCAAACGTAACAGGCCCTATGACGGAGTCTGTTATTCGTTTGAGAGAAGAGGTTTCTGAGCAAATAAGAGCATTAAGTGAAATACTTGAATTAGGTGCTAAATATGATTTAGATTTAAGTCGTCCTGCAGAAAATGCTAAAGAAGCAGTACAATGGACATATATGGCTTACTTAGCTGCTGTAAAAGAGCAAGATGGTGCTGCCATGTCGTTAGGTAATGTATCTACTTTCTTAGATATTTATATTGAAAACGATTTACAAGAAGGACTGATTACAGAAGAGGAAGCTCAAGAATATGTAGATCAATTCGTAATGAAATTGCGTATGGTGCGCCATTTAAGAATGGGAGCTTACGATGAAATATTTGCTGGAGATCCAACTTGGGTAACGGAAGCTATAGGTGGAATGTTTGATGATGGAAGAACTAAAGTAACCAAAACATCTTTCCGTTTCTTAAACACGTTATATAACTTGGGAGCTTCACCAGAACCAAATATGACTATACTTTGGTCTCAAGAGTTACCACAAAATTTTAAAGACTATTGTGCTAAAGTTTCTATCGATACATCGTCAATTCAATTTGAGAATGATGATTTAATGAGAAAAACAAGAGGGTCTGATGATTATGGAATTGCTTGTTGTGTATCTTACCAAGAATTAGGTAAATCTATTCAATTTTTTGGAGCTCGTACAAATCTTGCAAAAACATTATTACTTGCAGTTAATGGTGGTCGATGTGAAAATAGCGGTAAATTAATGGTTGCAGGTATTGAGCCATGTGAATGTGAGTATTTAGATTTTGATAAAGTAATGGCTAACTTTAAAGTAGCTATGAAAGAAGTTGCTCGTGTTTATAATGACTCTATGAACATTATTCATTACATGCATGACAAATACTATTACGAAAAAGCTCAAATGGCTTTAATAGATACTAATCCAAGTATAAATATCGCTTATGGTATTGCTGGTCTATCAATTGTAGCAGATTCGCTTTCAGCAATTAAATATGCTAAAGTAAAACCAATTAGAAATGAAGAAGGGTTAACTGTAGATTTCAAAATAGAAGGAGAATTTCCTAAATATGGAAATGATGATGATAGAGTAGATTTCTTAGCAGCAAAGGCTGTAGCAGATTTTAATAATGAACTAAAAAAATTACCAGTTTATAAAGATGCAGAACCAACGATGTCTGTATTAACTATCACCTCAAACGTTTCTTATGGTAAGAAAACAGGAGCTACACCAGATGGTAGAGCAGGCGGAATTCCTTTTGCACCAGGAGCAAACCCAATGCATGGGCGCGATTCTAACGGCGCGATAGCTTCTTTAAATTCGGTAGCTAAGATTGATTATAAAGATTCATTAGATGGTATATCAAACACCTTCTCAATTGTACCAAAATCTTTAGGGGCTGATGATTCTGACAGAATTGAAAACCTAGGAACTATTATAGATGGCTATTTCCTCAGAAATGCTCAGCATTTAAATGTAAATGTATTTAATAAGGAAACTTTAATGGATGCCATGGAACATCCAGAAGAGTATCCTCAATTAACAATTCGTGTTTCTGGTTACGCTGTTAATTTTGTAAGATTAACAAAAGAACAGCAATTAGAAGTTATTACACGTTCTTTTCACGAATCCATGTAGTTTTTATTAATATTTTGAAGCATCTGAAAAAGGAGTTTAAATCTTCTTTTTTGGATGCTTATTTTAAAACCTATTCTTATCAAAACCGCTGATAACATATTAAATGTACATTCTATAGAATCTTTTGGAACACATGATGGACCAGGAGTTCGAATGGTTATATTCTTGCAAGGGTGCAAATTAAAGTGCTTGTATTGCCATAATCCAGATACCATTCAAACATCTGGAGGGAAAGAATATGATATTGAAGAATTGGTAAAAATGGCCATTAACTTAAAGTCTTATTTTGGAAGAAAGGGTGGCGTTACTGTTTCAGGAGGAGAGCCTTTATTGCAATCTAAAGCACTGGTTCCTTTTTTTAAGAGGCTAAAAGAAGAAGGCATTAATACCAATATTGATACAAACGGTAGAGTTTTGAATCATTTTACTGAAGCGTTGTTAGATGATTATACCGACTTAGTAATGCTTGATATCAAGCACATGACTGAAGAAGGTTATGAAGCGTTAACAGGACAACGTAACAAAGAAACTACTTTCACGTTTGCCAAACATAGGGAAGCTTCAGGAAAAAAAATGTGGTTACGTTATGTGCTCATTCCAGAAATGACAAATAAGCCAGAATTATTACATCAAATGGGCGAGTATTTTAAAGATTATAAAACCATAGAAAAGATTGAAATTCAGCCTTATCACAAGCTAGGAATCCATAAATGGGAAGCTTTAGGGTGGGAGTATCAATTAAAAAATGCTCGTGAGAACACAAAAGAAGAAATAAATGCCGCTGTAGAAATATTGCAAAATTATTTCAAAGAAGTAAAAGTAAATTAAAAGGGTATTGTATGCACGATATTCAAACGATAATTATCATGAAATGAGCTATAACAAATAAGTTGATACCAACTGAAAATGTTTAATGGCGAATTACATCTGACTATTAAAAAACAATTAAAAAACTACAGATGAAAACACAAAAACTAAAAAACCGTTGGTTAATTGCTGCTTCAGCCGTAGGAATACATATTTCTATTGGGTCTGTTTATGCATATTCAGTGATGACCAACCCAGTAAAAGATATTTTTGATGTAGATGGAAGTGTTATAAAATGGGCGTTTAAAATTGCCATTCTGTTATTGGGTTTATCAGCAGCATTTTTAGGGAGATGGGTAGAAAAAGTTGGTCCGAAAGTAAGTGGAACAACTGCAGGCTTATTTTACGGTGTTGGTATTTTAGGTTCCGGATTGGCAGTACAATTAGAATCGTTATGGCTCTTCTATTTATGCTATGGTGTTATTGGTGGTATTGGTCTTGGTTTAGGGTATATCACACCAGTTAGTACATTGGTAAAATGGTTTCCAGACAGACGTGGATTAGCAACAGGAATGGCAATTATGGGCTTTGGTTTTGCAGCTCTAATTTTTGGTCCTGTAATGCAATCGCTTTTTGATTCGGCTGGTGTTTCAAATGCGTTTTACATCTTAGGAGTAATCTATATGGTATTGATTTTATCTTCTGCAAGATATATTGAAAGACCGCCAGAAGGCTATATGCCAGTAGGTTACAAACCAGGAGAAGGAAAGACGATTAAAAAAGATATGGCTAACATTGATGCCAATGCAGCATTAAAAACACCACGCTTTTATTACATCTGGATTATGATGTTTATTAATATTGCTTGCGGTATCGCAATTATATCTGCGGCAAGTCCAATGATGCAAGAAAAACTCAATTACACTCCAATGGAAGCTGCTGCAATAGTTGGTTTAATTGGCGTGTTTAATGGTTTGGGCAGAATAATTTGGTCTACGCTATCCGATTATTTAGGAAGAGCAAATACCTATATCATTTTCTTTGCATTCCAGATTTTAGCATTTTACTTCTTGCCAAAAATGACCATGGAACTAAGTTTCTTAATCGTTTTATTTACTGTAATAACCATGTATGGCGGAGGTTTTGCAACTCTACCAGCATTTTTAGGAGATTTATTCGGAACAAAACAATTAGGAGCTATCCACGGTATGGTATTAGCCGCATGGGGTTTAGCTGGTGTTGTAGGGCCAACTATTTACGATATGGTTAAGAATGCCACAGGTTCATTAGATACCACCTTAGAAGTTTTTGCAGGATTATTCATCGTCGCTTTAATTGTGTCTTTAATAATGAAACGCACAGTGACAAGGGCTTATCGAAAAATGGATGAAAAAATAGACAAAGATTTGAAGTTTGTATAGACTTTAATATTTGGATTAGTTAGAAGGCACTTTCATTTTTTTTGGAAGTGCTTTTGTTGTTGTGTGCCTATTTGTTTTCATTTAAAATTTTTATTTTAAAAAAATCAGTTAAGCTACAAAAACATTTTTTTT
>TARA_R110002072_G_scaffold90500_10_pt1 | contig 19348 bp, 13 predicted proteins | sample TARA_R110002072 | Tara Oceans TARA_R110002072 (sample SAMEA4397118) | marine metagenome | biome: Polar Biome; feature: [SRF] surface water layer (ENVO:00010504); material: water (ENVO:00002006), including particulate matter (ENVO:01000060) such as... | depth 5 m | reverse complement strand
CAAAATCAATACAGCACCTGCTGCAAACCATGCATCGGGTATTTCTTGAAAGAACCACCACCCAAATAGACTAGCAAACACAACCTGCAAGTAAGAAAATGCCGTGGCTCTACCAGCGGCTTCGGTTTGCAAAGCTTTTGTCAGCCCCACTTGGCCAAGTTGTGTAAAAATACCGACCAGAACAAGCAGAATACAAGCAAAGCCATTAGGCACAACAAAGTCAGTTCCGAGCAAAGCCAGTGAAAACGGTAAGGCGATGAGCGGAAAATAAAAAATAATGACGGAGCTGTCTTCTGTCTGGCTTAACTTTCTCACTAAGACATAGGCAGCCGAACTTCCGATAGCACCCAAAATACCAGCCAAAACGGCAAGATAAGATAAGTCTTGTGCTGATTCACCAAACAAAAAGGCTGGGCGAACGACGAACAACACCCCTAAGAAACTCAGCATAATACTGACAATAAGGTACCAGTGGATATGCTCTTTTAGAAAAAATAAAGCCAATACTGCTGTGAAAATGGGATAGAGATATTGTAAGACCGTGGCCTCAGCCAATGGCAGCTGAGTAATTGCGTAATAAACACAGACCAAGGCGAGCGACCCGATAAAGCCTCTTAAAAATAACAGACCTTTGCGCTGACCAAAAACAGAAATTCTTTTATAACGAATATCGGCATAACTTAATATAAGTGACACCAATGCCCTAGCTGCAACTATTTCGAGAACAGGTATGCCTTCAATACTGGCAAACTTAACGAAAACTGCCATTAGAGAAAAGCCGAAGGCGCTCAGCACCATGTAACGCATACCGATGGGCAAGCTAAAAAAGAAGTGTTTCATTAGAACCTGAGTGCTGCGTTAAAAACCCACTATTTTACAGCATCTGCTCTTCGTTCATAGACACCCAAGCGAATCTGCTCGCGTGGGTCAAAGTCACGCTGGCGAAGCGCATCAACCTGCCGTAACTTAGTTTCTTCACCTAGACCATCATTATTTAAAATGGCTTGGCGTTGTTGAAGGTAGCGTTCAATTTTGTTATTCCAGCTGGCACGTTCCTGATCCAATACATCAAATCGTTCAGCCGCTTCCGGGCCTAACATTTCTGTACGCAGCGCCTTAATCGCTTGTTGACTGGCGCCAGTCGATTTAAGGGCTTGAGTTTTTGCTTTTAATATATCGGTAACTTGAGACTCACGGCGTGATTCGACAATTTCCTGTGGCGCTTGGGCATCTATTTCGGCAAAACGGGCCTGTTTCTCTTCTTCGCTTAAACGTTTATCTGCTTTTACCTCCATACGCGACAAGGAATAACTATCATAAACTTCTTCATCTGAATAAAAGGCCTCGTGTGTGTCTGGGCTCAGATGTAAACTTCTTAAATCACGCTGTGCATCTAGCTGTTCTTTCAACAGTGATAAATAAGTCTCTCCTTTCATATCACCACTTTGATCCATTATTCTTTTCAGAGACTCTGAACGCTCTACTTCAAAATCAAACAGTGCTTTTTTCAATGCAACATACTGCTCCATTATTTCCTTAGCCTGACTTAGCGCCGGCTCATCAAGCGAAAAGTCCAAATACTCTCGAATGCGATTCAATATGACACTTAAGTCTTCCTCTTCTATCGTAGAAAGGAAGAAGTCAAACACGCGTTTCAAATCACTCGAAATACGCAAATTACCTTCCTCATCCACCACCAAGGCCTGTTGCATAATTGTACCTTCCAAGGTACCCGGTAATGGGCCATACATACTTTTATAAGGAAGTACCTTGTCACTAGGGACTGTTTTCTGCCCTACCTTTGCGTCATCATGCTCTGTTTGAGCAAATTGCTGCCCTGTTGTATTTTCAATACCGCTTGAATTTATATTATTGTCAGACGACTCTTCACTTTGTATAAAGAAGACGCTGGCTATCAATAAAATCAAAACACTAAAAAGGGTAATTTTTTGCTTATCAACTGACATGGAAAATTCTTATTGTAAAAGAGATTAAATATAAAGTTGTAAGTACATTAAACATAAAAACACCCGAATACTGAATCGTAAACGGGTGTTTTGTTTATCTAAATTAACTTAAAGACCAGCAGATTTTAAACGAACAGCCTGATTTTTATATAGCGTAAGCGGATCGGTTTCAAATAAATGGTGAATACCAAAAATATGATTGACTGCATCTAAATGATTCATATTATATCGCGTGCCAATAACTTGTCCCCAATGCTGGTCACAACGCTCAACTAAGCCGTCATTTGCACCATTAATAGTTGCACCGGTGAAAACCAAGAATGCATCGGTTATATCCAAGGCATTTGTGAAGGTTGCATCCCCCCCCCATGAATAGTAACGAATACCATTCACTTTGCTCGCACCTGAGCCACAACGGCTTGTTGGCTTGCCTGCAGGGAAGTAGCTATTAAATTCATCCGCACCAGCAGAGGTCATGAACGTCACAGATGCTAATGCATCTTGAGCATATTCTGGATTACCTGATAAGAAGTCAATGACATTCCCTAAAAGGTTAAGTGAGCCCTCAACTAAAGATTCTAAACCGCCACCAACCGGCACCAGACCGCGTGCTACATCAGCAAAGTCAGAACCAAAGTTAACAGCATTAATCGTGGTTATAGAAGCCACCAGATCAGGACGCACACCCGCAACATAACGCACTGTTGGCCCACCTAAACTGTGCCCCATTAAATTGAATTTTGATGAGCCGGTCGCTGCCCGTAAGTCATCTAATGCATCGATTAGATCTTCGCCACGCTGGTAAGCATCATCCCAAGCCGTTATATTTGGTGCATATACTTTAGCACCTCTATCTTTCAGGGCATTTCTAACACCGTAAAAGTAATCTATGCCTAAAATCGAGCTAAAACCGGATACACCATGAACTAACACAATAGGGTATTTGGTTTTATAGGCATTACAGTCTTGCCACCACCAGCAAAACGCACTCGCTTGAGCACTGAATGCCAATAGCATGACCACTAATAAACCTTTGAGTAAACCATTACTGGCTTTTGTTGTTATTTTCATGTCTTCACCTTCTTGTTTTTATATGAGTAAGGTCGCTGCGAAGCGTTACGAAGAAAATATAACTCACAAATAACAAGTCACCCCAGGTAGAAATCAGAGACAACAGATATTTGCTTCTATGGCGGAAAAACAGTTTAAGGTTAAACCGAGTTTGTTATATTTATACTCGTATTCACTTTCACCAACTACTTTTGATAGTCTCAAATACGACTCACATTTACCAACGGAAGAGGACATTTTTATGAACCATGTTTTATTTCGAACATTTTTTATGCATCTTTTTCAAAAAATAAACCCTTATTAAAACGCTATCATCAAGAATTGTTATGGCAGCCAAGTAACGGTACATAAGCACACTCTACAGTCTAAATTGAACGCACTTCGGAAAATTTGCTAGGTATAAGGATTTTTCACATCCTTCCTTTACCGCTTTAGATGTCTGTCTATACTTCAGACACAAATTTATAACAACTAAAAATACCGGAGTAGTAACTATGCCTATTGAGGCCTTATTTTCTGAGACTGCCAATCTCCCAAACATTCCCAAAGTCATTCAAACATTAATCGAGAAATTCAATGACTCTGACTCTAATGCAGATGACATATCGAAAAATATTCAAATGGATCAAGTGCTGTCAGCAAAAATCATGCGACTCGCAAACTCGGCCAGGTACGGCGCAGGCAGAAAAATAGCATCGATAGATTCAGCGGTTGTGATGTTAGGCATAGATTCTTTAAAAACACTGGTGATTGCATCGGGCGTCACTGGCGCATTTAAAGACATTGACGGTTTTGATAAAAAAGCATTCTGGCGCGACAGTTTCATGATTGCCAGTATTTCTAAATTGATTGCAAAACATACCCAGTGTGATGCAGAAACAGCCTTTACGTGCGGTATGATGCACAATATTGGTGAACTTCTAATCCATATAAAAAAGCCAGAACAGGCAGTGAAAATTGACAATTTAGTTAAAGAAGGTGCGGTACGTGCTGATCTTCAAGAAAATCAGTTTTCTTACAATTATGCTGACGTTAGTACTGAGCTAGCTAGACGCTGGAATTTTCCAGAAGATATCGTAAAAGCCATAAAACAGCAGATTAAACCGAATGATGCAGAAGACTATTCACCGTATTCCAGCATTATTTATTTGGCAAACTATTTAAATAGTGCATTTAAAGAAAATAAAGACGTCGAAATAGTTTTAGCAGAATTCCCTAGTGACATAGCAAAACCTTTAGCTATTGATTTAGTGTCTTTTTTTGAGGCCTTAGTAGACTTAACCAAAGCAGAAGATGATATTGAAGCCATTATTGGATAAGCCATAATCAACTAGTTGCTTTCATTAAACTTAGAAATGAAAGCAGCTTTCTCTTGAGCTTAGAAGCCATAAGCCAGTTCAACATAAGATGTTTTTTCTGTATGTATTGCGATTAATTGAACAACCCACAGACGTAAGCCTAATTCAAGCCCTAAACCTTCAAGACTTTCAGCAAAATTACCACGTATTTTTTTATCTGGAACAATATAAGACAAGCCCATATCCACAGACATGAATGAAAATCCACTGGTATAGCTTAAGTTAACTTTCTCTCCTCGATCACCGAAACCAGCTCTCAAAGTAGGCCCTTCATAAGCAGCACCTTGCCTTTTAAAGTACGACACGCCTAAATAGTGTGTTTTGCCTATTAAGTTATCATCGGTTACGTAAGCATACCTTGGTGTCCAGCCCTTTAAGTCAGTTATCTTCTTCAAACTTAAATCGTCTAAAGAAAACTCAGCGGTAACAGGTAACGCTAAAAGTGAGAGCAAGCAAAATATAAGGATTTTTTTCATAGCTGAGATCACAACATCCATAAGAGCAAGTTTTATACACGCGCCAAGCCTACTATATTGTGAAAAAAGAAACCAAGAACCATGGCACTATTTTTGAATTAGTCGAGGTTTTACAATTTTACAATAAAGAGGCAGGTTGATTTTCGAGCAATTCGTTTTGATATAAAACCATGAAGCAATCCATTACCATAAAATCCAGACAAAAAAAATCCCAGCATAGCTGGGAAAGAGTACACATGAAATCTAAACTTATTCAGAGTGATTCGGGCCTGAATCGTTTCACTCAAAATTCGATAATTGAATAATAGACTTTATCAACCACCCAGTCTGTTGGTAAATAATTGCAAAATGTAATTTTTTATTAAGGAATCCCCGTTCATCACTCAGAAACTTTACTTTTCACCTAGCATTATGGTGATAATTGACGATAATGAATAAGATTAATACATTACTGGCAAGGAATAGCCTGTGCACCTTTCATTTCCCCCATCAAGATTTTCTCATATGGAAATACAACGACTTTTTAAGCTTTTAAAAAGCTTAACGGGCCAAACCAACACCCGTGACTTAATCGCTGCCTTTCAGTCTCTGCTCACTGAGAACTTCGACTCTGTCAGCTTTAACATTTATGAACTTCAGGCAACAAGAATAGATACTGAGAAAAACCCTTGCATTGCTTGCTTGGATTGCGAATTAGAAAAAGAGGCATTTCTACTCCACAACGACTGTGCATTAAGTCAAGCGTTCACTAATCTGGAACCTGTTTTTCACGCCGAACAATCCGGCATGAATAAAGCTATTTATCCCGTCATACTCTACGATAAATCTATCTCGCACATTATTTCAGTAAGGCACGAATACACCGAAGATACCGCCAGAGAGTTACTTTTGGGGTTATTGGAGATTTTTACTGATATTTTCAGAAGTATTCATGAAAAAGGCTACGACCCATTAACACGCATTTTAAATCGACAAGCATTTGACCAAACGGCATCAGAATTAGCTTATTCAAACAATAAAAACAATAAAAACAATAAACTAAAAAGTACGTTTAATGCCATTGCCATTTTGGATATTGACAAATTCAAAGAAATTAATGACCTTTACGGCCATGCCATTGGCGATGAAACACTTGTATTATTCGCACAAACGGTAAGATCTGTACTACGACAAGAGGATCTTTTTTTCAGGTATGGCGGAGAAGAGTTTGTTGTATTCGTTAAGGATGTCGAGCATGAGCAAGCTCAGCAAGCTCTTGAGCGCTGCCGGTGCGCAATAGAAAGCAGACGCTTCCCTCAAGTAGGCAGAGTCACGGTTAGTGTTGGTTTTGCTGATTTAGATACTGAATTCCATCCGAATGAAAATTTATCTAAAGCAGATAAAGCCCTATACTTCATAAAAAGAAATGGCAGAAATAAAGTACTATCTTACGAACAGCTTCTAGAAGATGGCCTTTTAGAGCCCATTTCTTTCAAAGACGGTGCGATTGATTTTTGGGATTAACGAACCTTTCATTTTAAATGACTTTAGTTAGAGTACTTAATTAACTATCCACTTATTGATCGTAATACTCTTCAACAGATAGCACTACATTGAGACCACTCTATGCTTCAGCCTTACTCGCTCATTAACTCTCATGGAAAACCTCATTTCGGGCGCTTTTCAAAGCCGGTGAATGAAGTCAACATGAAAGATGCGGATTACCGTACACCGTTAAACAAAGTAGCTGGCAAATGGAAAAAACATTTCCACTTTAAACAGTTTCAATACTTTGGTGGCATAGCAGATGATCTGATTTTTGGCTGTGCCTTGGCAAATACCGCCTACCTTGGCGCTATATTTGTTTATGTATATCGTATTTCAGACCAAAAAATGTTGACTTGGCAATTCAAACGCCCTTTAGCAGTTGGCTTACAGATGACCAATAAACCCAGTAACGGTGTCAGTACCTTTAAATCTGGTCAGAAAAAAATTTTGATGCGCTACCAACTCAACTCCCAGGGAGAACGCCGAAAAGTATTGGATATAAATTTGGGTGACGAGTTGATATTGCAAGCAGAAATGATTGAAGCACCCGATTATGAAACCATGGCATTATGCAGCCCCAGTTCAATAAATGGCTGGGTTTATGCTCAAAAAACTGCTGCTTTACCCGTCTTTGGAAAAGTTCAGTGCAGCTTGGGTGAGTACGACCTGCAAGACCAAAATACCTTCGGCCATCATGACTTTTCTGCCGGTTATATGAGAAGAGAAACATTTTGGAACTGGGCATGCTTTTCTGGGGGTCATCAGCCTGGCCCAAAAACGAAACAAACACCCGCACTGGGATTGAATGTATCTTGGGGAGTCAACGAAACCGGTTACTCTGAAAACTGTTTCTGGGTAGACAATATTATTCATACGTTACCCCAGGTACAGTTTAAATTTGACCGGGATGATGAACATTCAACATGGCGCGTCACCAGTGAAAATCAACAAATTGATCTAAGCTTTACACCAGAAGGCATGCATAAAGAAAACATCAATGCAGGGTTTCTAGCCACTAACTTTAAGCAAATATTCGGTCGTTTCAATGGTTTTCTTGTCAGCCAAGATGGCCAACGTTATGAAGTAGAAAACTATTATGGTTTTGTAGAGGATCATTACTCAAAATGGTAAGCAATACTTAGTTTTTATATTATCCACTCAGATAAGTTGACCTAAACGAATAATGAGCGTACAAGTGTAAACCTAAATACATTACAAAGTAGCGCACATTATGACCACACCAAAAGCCAAAGAATCAGGCCCATCTCAGCATCTTCAGCAGTTATTCGAAGCACATGTTAGCTACGAGCTAAAAACCTTTAATGGCAAAAAATTTGAAGCATTGATCCAAAATGAACTTGATCACTTAATCAAGTCATGCTCCTCAACCCGGATCGATAGCTGGGTTTCAGCTCAAACGATAAAAGATCTTATAAAAGAGCATGTCGTCACCAATACTATACCTGGCTCCATTGCAGAGCTTGCTGGCAAGATGTCAGACAATATCTTTAATTCGACATTCCACAAAAAAACCAAACTAAAAGAGATTATCTCTCGGGAACAATTTGAAGAATTCGTAGATAAGGCCATAGAACTAAAAGAACAACGGACAAACGGCCTCGATAAACTAATAGACCTGCCCATTTATACCGACTTAATTTCGGGCATCCTTTTTCAAGCGATTACCCATTATATTTATGATAATAATTTATTAAGTAAAAAAATCCCTGGCATGTCCTCTTTATTAAAAGTAGGCAAAAACCTGATGGATAAAACCGCACCTAAATTAGGCTCAGGTATCGAAGATAGCGTCAAAACCTACATCGCCAACAGCCTTGAATTAATTATTGTAGAAAGCAAAGCCTTTTTATCTGAGTCAGTTAGTGATGAACAATTAAAAGACTCAGCTATTTCAATATGGGAAAACATTGAGAGTAAATCTTTAGCTGACTTCCAAAAAGGTATGGACAGCTTAGATTTATCCGAATTCATTTCGCTTGGATACAATTTTTGGCTGACATTTAGAAAAAGTGAGTATTTCAAGCTGTGTTATGAAGCGACTGTCGATATTTTCTTTGAAGAATATAGCCAATCAACACTGGAAGAGTTAATGGAAGAATTCCAAATAACATCTGATAAAATCATGAAAGAGTCCAGCCGTTTTGCACCATCACTCATTCAAGGCTTAAAAAAATCTGGCTATCTAGAAACAGCCATCAGGAGGCACCTTGAAGGTTTTTACACCTCCAAGGCAGCAAAGGATTGCTTTAAATAGTTAAACTGACTCATTACGGGGATCAGCTTAGCTCTCTAAACTAGCGAGCTCTTTTTTTTACTGAATTTACGCACTAAAACATAGAATACAGGCGTCAATAATAAGCCAAAGAATGTTACTCCGATCATGCCAGAGAAAACGGCCACGCCCATAGCATGACGCATTTCAGCACCGGCGCCTGAAGATAGAACTAGCGGAACTACCCCCATAATAAACGCGAGAGAGGTCATTAAAATTGGTCTTAATCGCTGTTTACTTGCCTCTAAAACAGCGTCTCGTAATGACAAACCATGGTCTTCTTTTTCTTTAGCAAATTCGACAATAAGTATCGCATTTTTTGCCGCTAAACCCACCAAGACAATTAAACCTATTTGGGTAAAAATATTATTGTCCCCTCCAGCAAAAATAACCCCTGTCATCGCCGATAAAAGCGTCATTGGTACAATCAAAATAATGGCCAAGGGCAAGCCCCAACTTTCATATTGAGCAGCCAAAACCAAGAACACCAACAAGACCACTAAAGGAAAAATATACAAGGTTGTATCCCCCGCTAATATTTGCTGATAGGTTAAATCTGTCCATTCATAAGCAAGACCTTTAGGTAATGATGAATCAAGTATTTTGGTGATCGCTGCTTCCGCTTGGCCACTACTGTAACCGACCCCCGGCCCTGAGTTAATATCGGCAGCAGGGTAATTATTATAGCGCGTCACCACGTCTGGCCCAGTGGTTTGTGACACACTTACAAACGATGCCAAAGGCACCATTTCACCATCACGATTTCTGACTTTTAATAGCTCTATTTGAGATTCATCTGCCCTAAAGGATTCTTCAGCCTGAAGGTTAACCTGATAAGTTCGGCCAAATAAATTCACATCATTAACGTATACTGACCCCATATAAGCTTGTAGTGTTTGAAATATATCACTAATTTCAACACCATGAATTTTGGCTTTTTCGCGATCTACCTCAACGCTAATTTGAGGCACATTGGCTTTAAAGAAAGAAAACGTACTCATGGGATTAAGCTCAGGTGTCGCATAGGCTTGCCCAAGCACTTTCTGCGTTTCCTGGAATAAACTTTCATAACCTAAGTTGCCACGATCTTCTATTTGAAGTTTAAAGCCTCCGGTTGTTCCTAAGCCTAATACTGGAGGCGGTGGCACCACAGCAACGAAACCTTCTTCGATCACTCCAAACTGCATATTTAATTGCCCAGCAATGGCATTTGCTGTCAGGTCTGCTCCTAGCCTCTGATCAAACGGTTTAAGCGTAACAAACACAACACCCGAGTTTGATGCGACAGTAAAACCATTAATCGATAAACCCGGGAACGCAACTGAAGATTCAACACCCGGATGCGCCAAAGCAATTTCTGACATTTTCTGAATGACGGCATCGGTTCTATCCAAGCTTGCGGCATCCGGTAGACTCGCAAAAGCAACCAAGTACATTTTATCTTGCTGAGGAACGAAACCTGTTGGCACACTTTGAAACTGGTTAAACGTCAGAATGATCAAACCGACATATAGAACCATGATCACGGCCAAACCCCGAAGCAGTTTTTTCAACACTCCCATATAAGTTGAAGATAACTTCTCAAAAAAACGATTAAACGGAGAAAAAACGAAACGCCCAAATACCGAATCTAAAAAACGGCTAAACCAATCTTTCTTGGCATCATGCGGTTTTAATAACACAGCGGCTAATGCAGGGCTTAGTGTTAAGGAGTTGAACGTTGAAATAATAGTTGAAATAGCAATCGTCAGCGCAAACTGCTGATAAAACTCTCCGGTCAGACCAGAGATAAAAGCAGTCGGAATAAACACGGCACTCAAGACCAGCGAGGTTGCAATAATTGGCCCGGTTACCTCTTTCATCGCCTGCTTAGTCGCTTCAACAGGGCTTTTACCCAAGGCTATATTACGTTCAACATTTTCAACAACAACAATGGCATCATCAACCACGATACCGATTGCCAGCACCAGACCGAATAATGATAGCGCATTCAGAGAAAACCCGAACAAATGCATCACCGCAAAGGTGCCGACAAGAGAAACAGGCACAGCGACTAAGGGAATAATAGACGCACGCCAAGTTTGTAGAAATAAAACAACCACAATAACAACAAGCAATATCGCCTCTAAAAGCGTTTTGACAACAGCTTCTATCGAACCTCTAACAAAAATAGTGGGGTCATAAACAATTTCAAAATCGACACCCTGCGGGAAGGTTTCTTTTAATTCCGCCATGCGCTCACGCACATCATTGGAAAGCTGAATAGCATTAGAACCTGGGCTCTGGAAAATGGCGACTGCCGCGGCGGGCTTGTTATTCAATAAAGAACGTAAAGCATAAGAATTAGAACCTAACTCAACGCGCGCCACATCTTTGAGACGAGTTATGGTTCCCTGTTTCCCAACACGGATAATAATATCATTAAATTCTTCAACACTATCCAAACGACCTTTGACCTTAATCAGTAACTGGAACGGATTATCTTCAGCACTCGGTGGCGCACCAATAACACCCGCCGCAGCCTGACGATTTTGTTCACGAATCGCACCGACAATATCGCTTGTCGTTAAATTCAAACTAGCCACTTTGTCGGGATTTAACCAAACCCGAACAGCATAATCTCCCGCACCAAAAACCTTGACCGACCCAGCACCTTCTATTCTAGAAAGTTCATCTTTTACTTTCAGCGTCGCAAAGTTAGACAAGTACAGCATGTCGTAACGGCTGTCAGGTGATAGTAAATGCACTACCATCGTCAGATTAGGCGAAGACTTTTCGGTACTAACCCCTAAACGCTGCACCTCTTCGGGCAATCTTGGTAAAGCTCTGGCAACCCGGTTTTGTACCTGAACTTGTGCATCGTCAATATTGGTCCCTAAAGCAAAGGTAACTGTAATCGCTAAACTACCATCAGCTGTCGACTGCGACGACATATATAGCATATCTTCGATGCCGTTTATCGCTTGTTCAAGCGGTGCTGCGACTGTTTCTGATATAACAACGGGGTTCGCACCCGGGTAGGAAGCACTCACGACAACGGTAGGCGGAACTACTTCAGGATATTCAGTAATAGGCAATTGAAACATAGCAATTGCACCTGCAAGAAATATCATCATCGATAAAACAGCAGCAAATATCGGCCTATGAATAAAAAATTGAGAAAAGTTCATGTTTACACCTACTCTGCCGAAGCCCCATTAATTGTGCGCATTGCAACCTTAGCAGGACTGACAGGCGTTCCCGGAAAAACACGCTGAATGCCTTTGATGATAATGTTTTCGTTAGCAGACAAGCCAGACTCAATGATTCTTAAGCCACCATATCTAGTGCCTAATTTCACTGCACGATATTCAGCAATATTGTCCTTATTAACCACTAAAACATATTTGTTGTTCAGGTCTGACGAAATCGCTTTTTCGTCAATTAGAATAGCCTTGCTAGATGGGCCAACTTTCATTCTAATTCTTGCAAACATCCCGGATGTCAACTTACCCCCCTTATTCGAAAAGGCCGCACGTAAGCGTATTGTGCCCGTTAAAGGGTCAATCTGATTATCTATAAAGTCTATTTTCCCTTGATGAGGGTAAGCAAGTTCACCCACTAACTGCAACTCAGCTTTAGCGCCTATTTGAGAGTCACCCGCTCTATTCTCTGCCTTACCCAGCCCGATAAATGTCTCTTCATCAACATCAAAGTATGCATAAATCTCAGCAGATGACACCAGACTTGTGAGAATGCTGACACCTTGACTGACATAGTTACCTTGCGTGATATTTGCTCTGGAGATATGACCAGTAATAGGTGCTGTCACCTTGGTATACCCTAAATTCAATTTAGCGCTATGCAAGGCAGCCTCAATACCATCTGCATCCGCTCTTGCTTTGATAAGCTGAGTATTTCGGTTATCAACTTGTTCTTGAGAAATGGCATTGGTCTGTTTTAAGCTAGATGCTCTGTTAACATCTCTTTCTGCAAGTGCTATTTGCGCTTGTGAGCTTTTTAATTCAGCCTCCAAACGTCTTACTTCTGTTTTAAAAGGTTCATCATCAATCTTAAATAACATATCCCCTTTTTTAACATAAGACCCTTCAGTAAAAACAACTCTGTCAATATAGCCAGAGACTCTAGGCCTAAGCTCTACTATTTCAGCTGATTCAAGGCGCCCTGTGTAGACTTTCCACAATTCCACCTCTTCTTCAAGCACGTCTGCCGTCGTAACCGCAGGCGGGGGTGGTGCACCAGCACTGGATGGAGCAGGTACATCTTGCGAGTCATTCTGACAAGCGCTCAAAAACAATAAAACACCAAAGACAAAAGATAGCTTTGTAGATGTAAAGTATATTCTTTTCATTTTCCTACCCGATTAACGAAGGTGGCATTATTTTAAGCCAAAAGTTTTAAAAACAAATCACTAGGGCTTTTTGTGAGGAAGCAAATACTATCACCTTGTTAAGCACCGATGTAACAACAAACACTACAAAAATGGTAAAATAACCACCTACAAAACACATTGTTCCTTTGACAGGATAATCACAGCTTACATAGAAACAAAATGGTGACTAAATACTCATGACATCTAACCAACAGCCAAACCTTGACATCATTTATCAAGATAAATTTATGATAGCTATCCATAAACCAGCAGGATTATTAGTCCACAAGAGCCCGATAGATAAGTATGAAGCACACTATGCAATGAAAATCCTCAGAAATCAAATTGGACAATGGGTGTATCCCGTTCATAGATTAGATAAACCGACTTCAGGGATTTTGTTGTTCGCATTACATTCTGATATTGCCAGCCAACTTAGCGAAGACTTCGAAAAACGCAATATTGATAAAACCTACCAAGCAATTGTGAGAGGATATACGACCGACTCGGGAACAATTGATCATGCTTTAAAAGAAATTGCCGTATTTAAACACCTGCAAAAGGCGGTAGAACTGAAGAAACCACAAGAAGCCACTACTTATTTTGAAACGCTTGAAAAATATGAATTACCTATCTCCGATGGAAGATTCCCCTCAAGTAGATATAGCTTAGTCTCTTTAAAACCGACAACGGGTAGAAAACATCAATTACGCAGACATATGAAACATATCAGCCACCCAATAATCGGTGATGTTAAATATGGAAAAGGTAGCCATAACAGACTTTTTCAAGAAACCTTTGTTTCGAACAGACTGCTATTAGCCGCGACTAAATTATCATTCACTCACCCTGCTTCAAATGAAATAATCTCGTTAATTTGCCCTTTAGAAGACTCTTTTTCGAATACACTAGAACAACTTAAAAAATATAGCATGTTATAAACCAAAAAAACCGGTATGCAATGCATACCGGCTTTTCTTACTACAAGTCTAAGCGATTAGATTTATAGAGCAGCATCCAATTCAGGAACCGCTTCAAATAAATCTGCAACCAAGCCGTAATCAGCTACCTGGAAAATTGGCGCGTCTTCGTCTTTGTTAATGGCAACAATAAATTTACTGCCAGACATACCCGCTAAATGCTGGATGGCACCGGAAATACCCACCGCAATATATAAGTCAGGCGCAACGATCTTGCCTGTTTGACCCACTTGCATATCGTTTGGCACAAAGCCAGCATCGACAGCAGCACGTGATGCACCAACAGCAGCACCAAGCTTATCAGCAACCGACTCAAGGATCTTGAAGTTGTCACCATTTTGCATACCACGGCCACCAGAAATAACGATACTTGCAGCTGTCAACTCCGGGCGGTCTGATTTAGCCATTTCTTCACCAACGAATGAAGAAAGACCTGCATCCTGTACATTCTCGATAGACTCAACAGCAGCAGAACCACCTTCAGCAGCAACAGGGTCAAAAGCCGTACCACGTACAGTAATTACTTTAACTGCATCAGATGATTGAACTGTTGCAATAGCATTACCGGCATAAATTGGTCGTACAAATGTATCAGTAGACTCAACACGAATCACGTCAGATAACTGAGCGACATCTAATAAAGCAGCCACACGAGGTAAGAAGTCTTTACCCGTTGTACCTGCTGAAGTCAGTATGTGAGAGTAGTTTTTACCCAAGTCAGCAACTAATAGAGATAAATTTTCTGCAAGGTGATGACCATATACAGCATTATCAGCCAAAAGAACCTTAGATACACCATCAGCTTTTGAGGCGGCTTCAGCAGCAGAGGCACACGCTTCACCAGCGACCAAGACATCAATATCACCACCAATTGCTTTGGCAGCAGCTAGAACATTTAGAGTAACAGGCTTGATGACACTGTTATCATGATCAGCAATTACTAAAATACCCATTTAGATCACCTTCGCTTCATTTTTGAGTTTATCAACCAGCTCGGCAACGTCCGCCACTTTAATTCCAGCAGATCGTGTTGCAGGCTCCTCAACTTTGATCACTTTAACGCTTGAAGCAATATCAACACCTAAGTCTGCAGGAGAAACAAGCTCTAAAGGCTTTTTCTTCGCTTTCATAATATTAGGTAATGACGCGTAACGAGGCTCGTTCAATCGCAAGTCAGTTGTGACAACAGCCGGTAAATTCAAACCAACTGTCATTAAACCACCATCAATTTCACGCGTTACATTTACCTTGCCACCTTCTACAGCAATCTCAGAAGCAAATGTCCCCTGCCCCATACCTGTCAATGCTGCTAGCATCTGACCTGTTTGGTTGTTATCAGAATCAATTGATTGCTTACCAAGAATAACTAATTGCGGAGCTTCTTTATCGACTACCGCTTTTAATAACTTAGCGACTTGTAGAGATTGAACCTCTTCATCAGTCTCAATCAAAATCCCACGATCAGCACCAAGAGCCAAAGCAGTCCTGATTTGCTCTTGAGCTACTTTAGGGCCAATTGAAACGACGATAATTTCGCTGGCAACAGCCTTCTCTTTTAGACGTACCGCCTCTTCGACAGCAATTTCACAAAACGGATTCATTGCCATTTTGATGTTAGTAAGATCGACACCTGAATTGTCAGGCTTTACTCGTACTTTGACGTTATAGTCAATAACTCGTTTAACTGCGACCAGAACCTTCATAGATTCCTCGTTAATTAGCAAATGAAAATTAGAGGCCTGCGACTCTCAATACATGACTGGATTTTCCAGAAAATTTGAGAAGAAGACATAATAGGCCCAGGCAAAGGCGCGAAGCTATTAAAGTTTATGGTTCGATCAAGCTAAATTACCCGTCTATTTTAGACATCAAGTCTTTAAACAACAGCACTTAAAAGAACACTTAGCTATATGATTCTAGAATCACACAAAAATACAGCATTCGCGAAGCTGATGATTCTGCCGATAAATCACTTTTAGGTCAATAGTTGTCCATTAATTCGCTAGGTTTATCGCCAAATAATGAGCAGATGTTGGTTTAGATCAAGCAAGTATCACTTTTGACTTGCCAATTCTTTTACTTACGCAAAAGAACAAGGTAAAATTCAAACAGATGTTTGAAACCTATATTTTATTACCAATTACTAACACTAGCGTAATCAGGTCTAGCAAACTTAAGTAATCGTAAACACACCAAAAACAAAAGCGGTCAAGTTCGCATTTTTCAAAGTGCTGGACCATAATTATCGCTTACTATCGTATATGCATGAGGAGACTAATTGTGGAACGTGAATCGATGGAGTTTGACGTACTCATTGTTGGCGGTGGCCCCGCTGGTTTATCAGCAGCCTGCCGACTAAGACAAATTGCTGAAGAAACAGGCAAGGAAATCAGCGTATGCGTAGTGGAAAAAGCCTCAGAAATAGGTGGGCACATTCTGTCAGGCGCTGTCATTGAAGATCGCGCTTTAACTGAGTTATTCCCTAACTATAAAGAAATGGGTGCCCCGCTTAACACTCCGGTTAAAGAAGACGAAGTATATTTTTTAACGAATAACGAAAAAAGCTTCAAAACCCCAAATTGGATGATTCCAAAACCAATGCATAATGACGGCAATTATGTTGTCAGCCTTGGCAACGTCATCCGCTGGCTGGGCGAACAAGCTGAAGCACTTGGCGTAGAAGTTTATCCCGGCTTCCCTGCGGCAGAAAATATTATTGAAGAGGGTGTCATCAAAGGCATTATTACTGGCGATATGGGGCTCAATGAAGCGGGTGAACAAACCGATGCATTTATGCCGGGTATGGAGTTACGCGCTAAATACACAATTTTTGCTGAAGGCTGTCGCGGCCATTTAGGCAAACAACTCATTCAGCAATTCGAATTAGATAAAGGCAAAGATGCACAGCATTATGGCATTGGCATTAAAGAGCTATGGGATATTCCACCAGAACAACATAAAGAAGGCCTCGTTCTGCACGGCGCTGGGTGGCCATTAAGTGAATCAGCATCTTCAGGTGGTTTTTTCCTTTATCATGCTGAAAATAACCAGGTTGTAGTTGGCTTAATTACCGATCTAGCATATTCAAACCCTCACGTTAGCCCGTTTGATGAATTCCAAAGACTAAAACATCATCCTGTTCTAGCAAAACACTTACAGGGTGGAAAACGCGTTTCTTATGGTGCTCGCGCAATCACCAAGGGCGGATTTAATAGCCTGCCTAAAATGACTTTTCCTGGCGGCTTAATCGTTGGCTGTGATGCAGGCACCTTGGATTTCTCAAAAATCAAAGGCACACACACAGCGATGAAGAGCGGTATGATTGCCGCTGAAGAAGTTGCTAAGGCCATTGCCACTGAACGTGCGAATGATGAAATAAAAGAATACGCGACAGCATTTGAAAACTCTTGGGTTTATAAAGACCTTTATAATAGCCGTAATTTCGGCCCAGCAATGCATAAACTAGGCATGTGGGCTGGCGCAGCATTCAACTATATTCATCACAATATAGTACCAATTCCATTAACTTTACACGACACGGTTCCAGATCATGCAACGTTAAAACCAGCAAGTGAGTGCAAAAAGCTTAATTACCCAAAACCAGATGGTGTTTTAAGCTTTGCTAAACTCGATTCAGTATTTATCGGTAACGTGAACCACGCAGAACACCAGCCTTGCCATTTAAAGCTTAAAGATGCGTCTATCCCATTAGGCCATAACTTAGCTAAATATGATGAGCCAGCACAGCGTTATTGTCCGGCTGGGGTATATGAAATTATTGAAGAGGCCAATGGAGATAAACGTTTCCAGATCAACTCTCAGAACTGCGTTCACTGTAAGACTTGTGACATCAAAGATCCTGCTCAAAATATCACCTGGGTAACACCAGAAGGCGGCGGTGGCCCAAATTACCCTAACATGTAAGATGTAACACAACAAAAAGCAGCTCAGGCTGCTTTTTTTATATCTTCAATCCAGGAAAAACAAGAAGATAAAATAAGAAGAACTAAAGAATCCCTATATCTAAGTCAAAAAAAACCGCCCATTCAAGCGGTTTTTTTTGCCGTTTAAGCAAGGCTATTTTATTGCCAGATAAGCTTTTGCTTACTGCCGTACCACTGATCCTGCATAGGCTTATAAACATCTTCAACAATATTACGCTTGATCTTCATAGTGGGCGTTAAGAAATCGTTTTCAATTAACCACTGATCTTTAACAACCACCATGAATTGAAGTTGCTCGTGGGGATCAACACTATTATTTACTTGCTTCATTAACTCAAGTAAGCCTGGCTCAAGCTCTTTGCGGAAATCGGCATCAGCGTGCTGAGCAAACGTGTCATCAGATAACATAATAAGCGCATGCGGCTGTGGGCATTCAGCGCCCGCAACACAAACCATTTCGATTGCATCATGACCGACTATTTTATTTTCTATTGGTGCCGGTGCAACGTACTTACCTTTACTGGTTTTAAACATTTCTTTAATTCGACCGGTAATTTTAAGGCGACCCGCACTATCAATTTCACCTTTATCACCCGTCAACAAAAAGCCATCATCAGTAAAGCTTTCTTTGGTTTTTTCTTCATCCTTGTAATAGCCCATCATAGTTGCAGGACTCTTAACTTCAATCTCGCCGATATCAGATATCCTCTGCTCTACACCAGGAAGAGGCTCTCCCACGTAACCCACTTTAGAACGGCCCGGCATAGAAATATGCGAATAAGCAAAGTTTTCTGACATGCCGTAACCTTCGAGCAATTCCAGACCTAAATTACGATACCAATTAATAATATCTGAAGACAAAGGTGCAGAACCACTTCCTGCAAACCGGCAATGCTCTAAACCTAATGCGGTCAACACTTTCTTTTTCACAAGACCCGAAACAATGGGAATCTTAAGTAGTCTGTTTAGTTTCTTAGGCGGCATCTTTTTGAAAATACCCATCTGAAACTTAGACCAGAGCCTTGGCACAGAGATAAAAACAGTCGGTTTCGCGCGCCGTAAATCTTCCAGGAAAGTATCTAATCCATCCGCAAAGAACAGCTGAGAACCGATATGCAATGATGACTGCTCTACCGCATAACGTTCAAAAACGTGCGCCAATGGCAAATAAGAAAGCATTCTATCGCTCGGATTAATATCAAGCGCCTGAGCAACACCGCTAGCAGCAACACCCATGGAGTAGAAAGAAAGCATGACACCTTTAGGCTGCCCGGTACTTCCTGATGTATAAACAATAGTCGCTAACTCTTCAGAGTCACGAACAGTGTCTTCCTGCATCGGTGCATTTTCAGCTATAAGA
>TARA_R110002072_G_scaffold110785_5_pt1 | contig 19387 bp, 16 predicted proteins | sample TARA_R110002072 | Tara Oceans TARA_R110002072 (sample SAMEA4397118) | marine metagenome | biome: Polar Biome; feature: [SRF] surface water layer (ENVO:00010504); material: water (ENVO:00002006), including particulate matter (ENVO:01000060) such as... | depth 5 m | reverse complement strand
CTTTTGCATACCGAGTTACCGCAACAGAACACATCACTCAAGCAGGCACTAGATTTGCTCGGACCTCCATTTCGAATGACCACTACAGACAACGGGTTTGTGTTGGCCTGGGAGCACTGGCACATTCGTGAGGACGCCATTGGTATCCGTCTGGGTTTACTGGGTGCCGACTTTCTGTCAGCGGATTGGGGAGAGATGCGCGTCAAAGGAGAGTTTTTATTACTGACGTTTAATAAACAACACTTGCTCTCCAGCGCAACGCACTCGGAGTGGGACAACTACGGCGGCGGCGGAAAATCGATTCAACCGATGTTTGGGTTTGTTTCAGTTGTAGATGCGGACGACCTGACGAAACCATTACCACAGCACGAGTGGGGTGGAACACTTCTGCAAAGCCTTCCCCGCACACTGAATATCAACTCCAGTCTGGACAGCGGCCAAAACGGTTTACAGCAACGCGGCACACCCACCGCCGCAGGGCAGCACGCACTGCAGATAGACTAACTCTGCGTAGGGCAGAGTGGGCGTCATTCGCTTAGCGCTGAGTCTTTTCCAACACGGCAACGCTTCTGGTTCTATCTTCCGGTTAAGGTACGAAATAAAATCCGCGCCGAGGTATTTACCAGGTCATTCAACGAGACCCCATCACTCTCTACTACTTTGTGATACGCCGCCAATCGATCAAGAATGGCGCACATAGCCAGTGCTGCGCTACCGGGTACAATAGCGACCTCCTTTTTACTAGCTCCATTGCGTTCCATTTGCGACACCATCGCCCCCAGAATGGGTTCCATCGCCGCACGCCTCAATTTCATAAAGCGCTTGTCGCCTTCATCGGCGGCCAGATTGCGAATTCGAAGTATTGGACCATGTTCGTCCCAGTAGTCCATAAAGAAGAGAACGACTTCCCGAGCAAGGCGCTGCCCCTCCTTCCCTCGCCAGACGCCCGAAAACAGTTCGAGCAACTCCGAAAGATCATCATTGGCCTCAGCAGCGAGCTGCAACACAACATCTTCGACATCGCAAAAGTACTGGTAAATTGTAGCTGGCGATGTTCCCACAGAGCGGGCAATATCCGCCACCCGAAGTTCGCGCAAGCCACGCTCCTCAAGCATTTCCCGAGTTGCATCCAGAATGCGACGACGCTTCTGAACAGCGCGCGCACCCAGTGGTCGACCATTGAGGTCGACTATGGGCTTACCAGGGACGCTCAATAGTTACTCCATCACATGGCGTACTAAAGCCCAAGTGAAAGAACGCCACTTGATGCAGGTTTGCGCGACAACACTTCTCCGCCACAATTAACGCTCTACAAAGGCATCCGCTAATTGCTTCATGATGTCACCTGCGGTGACGATGCGCCCGCCCTCTTCATGAGGCGACATACCGCCGCCACCTTTCATCAGGGAGAGGTCGACATTTTTCGCTTCGCTCCTCAGCGCCGCGACGGTGCAACGCTCTTTAGGACGAGAAGGCTGAAAGTCCCATTCAAATGCCCGCATGGCATTTTCGTGGGTCATCGCATTGATATCATCATCGGAAACATCATCCAGACTTTCCCATAGTGTTTCAGGTGCGAGTGGCCAGGTTGTGTCTGAATGCGGGTAGTCACATTCCCACATAATCGTTTCAACACCTATCAGGTCACGCAGGCGAACACCCGCCTTGTCATCAATAAAGCAGTTATAGATATGCTCACGAAACACCTCGCTAGGCAATTTGTCTCCAAAGTCCTGATGGGTCCATGCACGATGATGACGGTAGGTGTAGTCAGCCCGCTCAAGAAAATACGGTACCCAGCCAATACCACCCTCTGAGAGGGCGAACTTTAGTGTCGGGTATTTGCGCAGCAGGGTTGAGAACAGAAGATCTGCCGCCAAATTAACGATACTGATCGGCGTGGTGGCGATCATCACTTCCACCGGCGAATCCATACTGGGAAACACCATGCCACCACCCGATCCGATATGAATGAGAACGGTAACTCCCTCATCCACACATGCCTGCCAGAAGGGCTCCCAGTGATCTGAGTGTATGCTGGGCATATTAAGTTTTTCAGGGTTCTCAGTGAAGCTGACAGCTCGGCAGCCCTTTCGCGCCACACGCCGCACTTCTTCCGCCATCAATTGCGGGTCCCATACCGGTGGCATGGAGAGGGGAATAAATCGATCAGGGTGGCTGCCCGCCCACTCATCAATGTGCCAGTCGTTATAGGCCTGCAACATCACCCGGGCGAGCGTCTTGTCCTCACAGGATGACCACAGCTGCCCGACGAAACCTGGAAAGGAGGGAAAACAGATGGATCCCAGCACGCCATTGGCATTCATGTCTGCCACTCGAGCATCTACGTCGTAACAGCCTTTGCGTAATTGGTCGTATGAAGTGGGCTCCACGCCGTACTCTTCCGGCACCCGACCCACCACGGCATTCAAGCCAATATTGGGCAGCTTCTGTCCGTTGAATTCCCAAACGTCGCAACCACTGGGCAGACGGGACACTTTAGGGGCCTTCGCCAGATACTCTGCGGTAAGGTGGTTCTTGAACATATCCGGCGGTTCAACGACATGATCATCCACACTGACGAGTATCATCTCTTCCATTTGCATGTTTGGGTCTCCTGTAACCGGGCAGTAACCTGCCTGAACTGAACACTGGATCGAGCCTGGCCAAGATTATCTGACGAACCGTCAGATAATGCAATACTGGTGAACATCAAGCATGGTCCCATTTAAAAATGCATGGGCTAAAGAAGAGTGAGGTGTGTATCCGTCGGTGGGACCGCTTGGCGAATACGACGCGTGATGTTAGGCGTGTCCCAGCGATGGACACACGCCTTATCCTCCGCCTCGCGGCAATATTCAAAACTGAGCCAACACCGAAAAGTCAGGCGATCACCCCCGCTACCTTTAGTTCGATCATCCTCTTAGCATCTATCCCTGCCTCTAAAAGAATTTCGTCACAGTGCTCGTTAAACTCGGGAGCTCGCGCCGTGCTAGAGGGGGTCTGGTCGAACTGCACCGGCGTTGATACCATTTCGAAATCAATTCCCTTGCTGGTACTAGCACTTGTGATGTAGCCATTTGCGCGTACCTGTGGATCATCGGCTACCTCAACGCTGTTCTGAACTGGCGCCCACTGACCTTTGAGGGTTTGGAACTTTTCAGTCCACTGCGCCAGCGTATGCTTCGCGATTTCTTCACGGATGATATCTCCTGCAGCGCCTGTATTTGTTGCGAGTTTTTCTACCGAGTTAAAGCGCTCGTCCTCAACAAGATCTGCCCGACCAATGTGCTGACAAAAATCTGGCCAGTAGTGAAATCCTTGCAACATGACCAGAGAGATAAAGCGCTCGTCCGAAGTTTGGTAAATTCCGGTCAATGGATTACTCGAACCCGCCCCACCCCCACCACCCAAACTCCACGGCTTTCCAGTTTGACCCGATAGTGCAATTGTCGGTCCCAGCGACCAGACTCCCGCAGCGAGCAGCGATACATCGACCACCGAGGGTTCCCCGGTGCGCTCACGCTTAAAGAGTGCGGCGGAAATTCCACCGGCGATCGTCATTCCACCGATAGAATCGCCAAAGCCAGGGCCCGGCTGCGGCAGCACAAAGCCCATCCCTGGAGGGCTCACACTGTAAGCACAACCACTGCGACACCAGAAACTGGTCATGTCGTACCCGCCGCGATTACCGTCCGGTCCTCGCGGACCAGATGCCGTACCGCGCACATAAATAATATCCGGGTTATGTTTGCGAATATCCTCTACATCGATGTTTAATTTCTCCAATACCTCCGGCAGCTTATTGGTGAGGAATACATCGCAGGTTTTCGCTAACTGATAAAGCACCTGCACACCCTCTTCACTCCCAAGATCTAGACCAATCGAGCGCTTCCCGCGGTTCGAATGTTCATTGAGCACATGAACACCCTTGGACAAATCCAATACGCCAGTGCTGCCCAGGCCGCGCATTGCGTCCCCGCGAAGGTGATGCTCTACCTTAATCACATCGGCGCCCCAATCGGACAGGATGGCAGAGGCCGCAGGCACAAACATATGCTCAGCAACCTCAAGTACTCGAACACCTTTCATAACATCAGACATGGTTTACACCCTATTTTTGGCTGCCTGCAATTTGGAAACACACCCAGCAAGTACACACGAGATTGCTTGACTATTTCACGTGAAACCACTGTAACTGTAGCCAAAAAAGTATCGCATGCATCGGAAATGTTTTACAAGGTATTTGTCTTGTAATACACTTTTGCGACGGCTTTGCCCAGCTATCTTACGTCACACAACGATGGCTCTGGCGGCAAATGACCAGAATTAACAGTATGTGCTGACCGGAAGAACCGGCGACACTAGTCATTGATACTCAGCCGCCTGCCATCACCGCAGAATAATCCTATCCGAGAGGAGTAAGCGATTTGGACTATACAAGCTACGCTGACAACAACTATCTGCTAGTGCGCATTGAAAATCGAGTTGCTGTTGTCACCTTGAATCGACCCGAGGTACACAATGCGGTCAACCATGCCGTGCACGTCGGGCTCGAATCCATATTTCGTGATCTGGCCCGGGATCCGGACGTGGGCGCAATTGTTATCACGGGCGCAGGGAAATCCTTCTGCGCCGGCGGCGACCTAAAAGGCTATGGCAACGAAGACGAACGGCCCATTGATCAATTGCGAGGTACCCGCTATCTGGTACAGGAAATGATCGGCTGTGAGGCACCCATCATCGCGGCGGTGAACGGCACGGCTGCAGGCCTAGGTGCCACCATCGCTCTCTTGTCAGATGTTATTTATATGGCCGATACCGCACGCATTGGTGATACGCATGTAAAAATGGGCTTAGTGGCCGGAGATGGCGGCGCTGTTATCTGGCCACTGCTAATCGGTCCACACCGTGCAAAGGAGTTGCTGATGTCCGGAAAACTTGTGAACGGCACCGAGGCCGCAACGATGGGACTCATCAACCACTGCGTCCCCGCTGAAAGCCTGATTGACGAGGCTGTCGCATTTGCCACTGAACTTGCACACGGACCTATCGCCGCCATTCGCTGGACCAAGATGGCCATCAATCAGGGGATACAACACAGCATTAATACCACTCTAAATTTTTCCGTAGCGGCAGAGCACCTGAGCGCACATACCGAAGATATGCGCGAGGCGGCTACGGCTTTTGCAGAAAAACGAAAGCCGAAATTCACCGGGAAATAAAGCATCAAACCCGGTCTAGCACCTGCTCCGCAAAATGTTGCAGCCCAGCAACCGCCTGACTGCCGCGCTCCCAGGGACAGACCACCAGACGGGTCACCCCCAGGTCTTCCCATCGTCGCAGTTCATCGTAGCTAGGCGCCTCCGAAGCGGTAATAATCTCCAAGTGCTCCGGGTTTCGGCCCTCTGCGGCGACAATTTCACGCAGTGCTTTCAGCACCGGCTTTACCGTATCCAAGGTATGGCCAATGCCATACCAGCCATCCCCATGACGAGCGACGCGCCGCAGTGCAGCAACTGATTCACCCCCGACGTGAATTGGCGGATGCGGTCGTTGCACCGGTTTGGGTTCAAATTTAACAGCGTCGAATTGATAAAACTCTCCGGCGTGTGCAATAGATTCTTCAGTCCACAGACGTTTGCACACCTGCAGTACTTCGTCGAGGCGACGCCCTCGGGACGAAGGGTCGAAACCCGCAGCCTCCCATTCACTTCGCAGCCAACCGGCCCCTATACCAATTTCTGCGCGGCCACCCGACACGATATCCAAGGTTTGGATTGCCCGAGCCGCGACAAACGGATGACGCAATCCCATAAGATAAACATTGGTACCAAGGCGAATCCTGCTGGTTCGGCCTGCCAGAAAAGCAAGATAGGAAAACACGTCAAACAGCGGTGTGTCGGGCGGAACAGGGGGGTGAGCGGGCTCGTCTTTTGAAGCTGCAAAGGGCGAACCGGCCATCTCCACCGGAAATACCAGATGCTCAGGCATCCACAGAGACTCGTAACCCAGCTCATCCGCGGCAACAGCAACTTCCTCGAAATAGCGCGGATTCAACATCCCGATGGAGGTGCCTACCTTGATCGCCATAAATCCCCACCTTCTATCTCAACATCCCCGGATGTTATCACGAGCCCCCTGATACAATACTTTATTATGACTGATGCCTTATAATACATTTGAGCACCTTCTCTCGCAGAGCCCTGCCAGATGATGCTAAGGTTTACCTAATTACGCTGGATTTGATCCGATTATGGACTTGCTCCCAACACAAGAACAACAACAGATCATCGATACGGCTGCGAGCTTCCTGGCGAATGAATTTCCCATAGACCAATTACTTGGTGCGCCAAATTCAGACGCCCGGGTAAGTCGTGAGCATCTTCAAAAGATCGCACAGCTGGGATGGCTCGGTATCGGCCTCCCCGAGGAACTGCAAGGCGTCGGTTACGGTCTCTCAGAAGAAGCATTGTTGTTTGTCGAACTGGGACGCAACCTGATGCCACCCTCGCTATTGGGCAGCGTACTGGGTGGACGCCTGGCCGGACTATCCGGTGAGCATGATCGGATGCGCTCATTGCTCGACGGAGATATCAAAGTCGCGTTGGCAATCTCGCGCGCCGGTAGTGAAACGAAGATAGGGGAATCGATCAGCGGTGAGTTCCTGATTTACGAACCGCATGAAGCCGATCTCTTGTTGATTGCGAATGAGGGGGGAGCCGCTTTGCTGCCACTTAAATCGGTGCAGACGACAGAGGATGATCGCTGTATTGACGAAACGCTCGGGGTTTCCAGCGCGATCGCGAAAAACGTACCTGTCTTATGTTACTTGCCGGCGGAAAACGACAATCTATTTTTACGCGGCACTATCTTAGTGTCAGCAATGCTTCTGGGCATTGCCGAAGCCACTCTCGCCCGATCCGTAGATTACGCAAAACAACGCGAACAGTTTGGAAAAGTGATTGGCAGCTTTCAGGCCATCAAACACTACTGCGCAGAAATGGCTGTGCGCTGTGAATCAGTACGCTCTATGTTATATCACACCAGCATTACCTTTCAGGCTCAGTCACCAGCCGGAGTATTTGATGCGTGTTCGTTGAAAGCTTTAGCGATCGAGGCGGCGCAATACAATGCCAATACTGCAATACAAATTCACGGTGGCATGGGATTTACCAGGGAGATGGATATACATTTGTTCGTGAAGCGCGCACAAGTCCTGGGTACGCTATTTGGCGGCGAGCGCTACCACCTACGCCGGCTGCTTTGTGAGCCGGTGGTGGACTAGTTTGAGGGTTGCACCATGAATCTTGATTTCACGCCACAGCAGCTACAGTTTCGTGAGCAGGTCCGTGACTGGCTTCAAGCACACAAGCCGTCAGAACCGCGACCCGAGGACGGCGCCGAAGGTCGCGCGTTCGATCTTGCCTGGCAAAAAACCTTGTACACCGGAGGATGGGCGGGCATTAACTGGCCCAAAGCATATGGTGGTCAGGGATTTGACACCTTTCAGCAGCTGATCTTTTTAATGGAGTACGCCAAATCCGGCGCCCCCGGAGACCACTATCGTTTCAACGGTCTCAATCTAGCCGGACCCACCATAATCGCCTGCGGCGACGAAGAGCAGAGAAAAACCCATCTTCCGCCCATCCTGAAAGGCGACGTCATCTGGTGTCAGGGATTTTCCGAACCCTCTGCCGGCTCTGATCTTGCCTCCCTCAAAACTCGCGCAATCGTCGACGGTGACGAGTTGATTGTCACCGGCTCAAAAATCTGGACTAGCTGGGCACGGTTCGCCGACTGGCAGCAACTCCTTGTGCGCACCGATCCAGATGCACCAAAACATGCAGGTATAAGCTGGGTTATCAACCGTATGGACAATCCAGGCATGGAAATTCGCCCCATCCACGACATGGCAGGTGGCAGCGACTTACACGAAGTGTTCTATGACGAGGTGCGCATACCCCTTAAGAACATCGTCGGCGGAATTAACAACGGTTGGCGCGTCAGCATGGCGCAACTGTCGTTCGAACGCGGAACAGCCTTTATGCCTTCGCAGATCGAAACCCAAAAAACGATTGAGGAGCTTATTGAACTGGCCAGGAATACCAGATTAGACGACGGACGCCTGGCCATCGACGACGATCATATCGCTTTTCAACTGGCTAAATTACGCGCAGAGACACGTTCATTACTGGCTATGACTTTGCTCGGCATCTCCCGCAATGAACGCTCCGGCATGCCTGGCCCCGAGGGCTCTATGCTGAAACTGTTCCAGTCTGAGCTCTACAAACGTATCACCACGGTGGCGCTTGACATTGTCGGCGCGGACCGCGCCCACTTATCAGGCCTGACAGGAAGATGGCCGCAAGCCTTTCTTGGCTCATTCGCCAACACGCTGGGAGGCGGAACATCGGAAGTCATGCGCAACATTATCGGCGAACGCTATCTCGGCTTGCCAAAATAGTCGGCATCGGCCGTATTATCTGAACTCATCACTCTCGGGAGTCATTCATGTACCAGCACATTCTGCTCGATATCACCGACGGCATTGCGACTGTCACGCTGAACCGACCAGACAAGCTGAATGCATACACGGTCGATATGGGCGAGGAGATTGTCGACGTCTTTGATCACCTGCGCGATGAAGATTCTGCTCGGGCGGTTATTCTCACCGGCGCGGGTCGAGGTTTTTGCGCAGGCGTCGATCTCGATCATATGAAAGAGCAAGCAAGCCAAACACACATTGATGGCCCACGGCTCGGAGAGGAGCGCCTTGTGCGAGAATTTCCGCTGACCCTGCTCAACTATCCAAAGCCTGTTATCGCCGCAATCAATGGTCACGCCATCGGCGTCGGAGTCACCATGATTCTCGCCTGCGATATTCGACTGGCAACAAACACAGCCAAACTTGGGCTGACCTTCACCAAGATGGGTATACTTCCCGGGCTGGGTAGTACCTACTTACTGCCAAAGCTTGTGGGCACTGCGAAGGCTAGAGAACTGATATTGACCGCAAGCATTATTTTGGCTGATGAAGCGGCTGAGATAGGACTGGTCAATCGTGCTGTAGCGCCCGATCAATTGATGCCGACGGCGCGTGAGTTAGCCACAGCGATCGCACAGTGCAAGCCAGAAGTGCTGACAGCTGCCAGGCGTTTACTATTAAGCGGCGAGGCGGAAGCCGTTGCCGAGGCCATGCGCCTTGAGCAGGCTGCCAGTGCAGGCCTTAGGTAAGAATTATTGCCAGAGAAGCTCTAGCCGCCGTCTCACTTCTACAGGCACCGTTTATCCTGTGTTGACCCCTAAATCAAAGTGCTACGGCCATCCCGCCCTAGCAGCGTCAACGCGCACAGTTTCGATCTTGCCTGTTGCCGCTGCCGCTGCCCGCTCCCCATCCGATGCTTCAGCAGTAACGGCGAACAGTGTTTTACCATCAGACCCTCCAAGCATACAGGCATAACAGGGTTGACTAGTAACCATGCGTGCAACAACGTCACCACCTTCGGCTATGAGTAGAACCTCGGGACCTACCGCATTGGCAACCCACACCTGGTTATGCTCGTTGATGCAAATACCATCGGGCGCTACACCAGGCAATGGCGCCCATACACGGCGATTGGTCAGCGATTTATCCGCATTGATGGTAAAAGCAGTCAGGCAACCCGCCAGTGTTTCCGCCACAATCAGTGTCTTACCATCGGGCGTAATGACACTACCGTTGGGGAAATGTAAGTCTTTGGCGGCAACGTGGACTGATCCGTCAGTATCGACCCGTACCAAATTTGCAACGGGGTGGTCACTGAATACTTGACCGCCACGCGCTTTGAGATCAGCGTCGAGATTAAAACCAAAGTTACCAACCCATGCACTACCATCGGCATCAACAACCATGTCATTACATAGGTGTACAGTCAGTTCGCTTATATCGGCGTGCAATACCAAGCCACTTAGGTCCAGGCGCTTCACCGCGCGCTCTTTCATCGCCACCACCAGAAGACGCCCATCTGGCAGCCAGCCCAGGCCCGAGGGCTGATCATCGAGCTCCAATTCAATGCGTACATCACCAGATTCGTCCACCGATTTCACGGCATGTGCGTAGAAATCACTGAACCACAAACGATCAGCATGCCACCGAGGTCCCTCACCAAAATATAAACCCTCGATCAAAATCGCCGTATCACTCATTCCCTGGCACCTCTATTGTTTGCTGCCTAAAAAATTGGGTAGTATTCTAAACTTTCATTGTCCCTATGGTCGACGCCAGGGACTTCAAGTACACAGCCAACCTCCGTCCACTATCAACGTTTGCCCCGTTATGAAGGCGCTCGCAGGCCCACCAAGAAACACCACCACCCCCTTAATATCATCCTCTTTTCCGGAACGCTGCTGGGGTATAGCGCTTTCAAAAGCGCTGAGTTTGTCTTCGTCATGCCGCACGTGATTCATCATATCAGTAAGAAACGGCCCCGGGGCGATGCCGTTCACGCGCACATTGTCTGCCGCCAACTTAACGGCCATGTCACGGGTTAAAGACACGACAGCGCCCTTACTGGCATTGTAGGCCACCACTGGTTCCTGTTCGTCAGGCGCACAGCGCCAGGCGGAAATCGAGGATATGTTGATAATGCTGCCACCCCCCTGCGCTTTCATATGCCTGGCGATTTTCTGGGAAAGATAAAATAAACTCCGAACGTTCAAATCGAATACTTTATCCCAACCGGCCAGGGGGTAGTCCAGCGTCGGGGCCGCCCAGGCCATGCCGGCGTTATTGACCAGTATATCCAATCGCCCAACGCGCTCAAGCGCAGTGTCCACCAGTGTATCGATAGCATCAGTATCTGATAAATCGGCTTGCAGGACACAGCATTTACGCCCCATCGCCTCAATGACATCAGCCACTTCTTGTAACGGGTCCAGCTTTCTCCCGACGACTATGACATTGGCCCCCGCCTCAGCCAATCCGAGGCTCAGGTGCCGCCCAATCCCGTGACCGCCACCGGTAACCAATGCGGTACGGCCTTCCAGTTTAAACATTTCCAGGGTATGCATAAATTTCACCGTACTTTAAGTGACGAAGTAGCAAATTTTTTTGTGGCTGATCCCTCCGCGCCAATCAGATTGACGTACTTTTGTGCGCCTCCCAATAGCGCTTCTTGATTTTTCGCTTGAACAGTTTTCCCGCATCTGAACGGGGCAACTTCATTTCAAAATCAATACTTCTCGGACATTTAATATGGGATAAACGCGCCCGACACCATTCGATGAGTTCCTGTTCCAACTGCGGACCTGCGCTATCAAAATCAGCGGGCTCAACAACGGCCTTAACCTCCTCACCCAGATCGTCGTTGGGCACGCCCACGACTGCCACATCCGTGACGGCGGGGTGCATGATCAATGCATTTTCCGTCTCCTGAGGATAGACATTAACACCACCGCTGATAATCATGTTGGCTTTGCGGTCTGTAAGGTAGAGATAGCCTTCATCATCGACATACCCGACATCTCCTACAGTCGACATGTTTCCAACTCTGGAGTCCGATGTTTTTTTATCACTGCGGTGATATTCAAAAGCGGCGCCCCCGGAAAAGTACACAGTTCCAATTTCTCCCACCGGCAATTCCCGCCCATCATCATGGAGTATGTGCACACTTCCATAACTGGGCTTGCCCACCGAACCGGGGTGCGCCAACCACTGGACCGAGTCGATCTGAGTGCCGCCATGGCCTTCTGTCGCACCGTAGTATTCAACCAATATCGGACCCCACCAGTCGATCATCTGCTGCTTTACTTCAACCGGACATGGCGCAGCTGAGTGGACTGCGGCCTCAAGACTGGACACGTCGTAGGGCTCGCGTAAATCCCGCGGTAGCTTTAGCATGCGAATAAACATCGTTGGTACCCACTGGCTAAGCGTGACCCGATGCTCCTCTATCAGTTGCAGTGCTCGCTCTGGATCGTAGTGCTCCATCACCACAGCCGTCGCTCCGATGCGCTGCATAGCCATGCAGAATCGCAGAGGTGCTGCGTGATACAACGGTGCCGGAGAAAGGTAGACAGTATCCTTGCAGATGCCGAAGCTCGCTAGTATCCCCAGCTCCAATGGCCCCGGTGTCCCGATATCTCTCTCAGGATTAGCGTTTTTTATACCCTTGGGGTAGCCAGTTGTGCCGGAAGAATACAACATCACACAGCCCTCCAGCTCCCTTGCCAATGGCGTGACAGGGAACTCGGCGAGGCGATCCTCAAAAACCTCAAACCCTTCCTCTACACCGCCAACCATTATCCAGGTATGTACTCCCGGCAGCTTATCTTTGATCTGCCGGGCGACCTCGCGCAATGCATATGACACCACCAACACACGCGCTTCGCAGTTTCCGACAATATACTCTACCTCGTCCGTGGATAGATGCGTTGAGATTGGCGTGTAGTACAAACCGGAGCGCTGAGCCCCCCAGGCCGCAAAAAAATACTCCGGACAGTTGTTCATGAAAAACGCAACGGCATCATTCTTACCAAGCCCAAGCCTGGCAAAAAGATGGCCGCATTGAATAGAGCGATCATTCAGCTGACGATAGGTGACCACCTCACCGCTACTCATAATGATTGCGGCTTTGTCAGGATCTGAGCTTGCATGGACGGCCGGGTACATGACTGATGCTCCTGCGTGTTTGCGATTTGACTATATAGTCGAATTCGACAAACGGCAAATTACATAACAAGTGCCTTGACAAAAGATGGTCTGTGCCCGGTGCGAGTCAAAAGTATGGCGTCTCACCTCAACCCGTTACTGTGTAGAGTGTTCGCCGTAACGGACCCGCGCGGTGACCTTGAGTCCCTCGCCGTATCGGCGCTCAAAATGTGGCGAACGCAATCTCCGGCGTAAAGCTCACGGAAATCCCCGAAAACGATCATCTGGGGGTACCTAACGATCCACGCCTCAAGGAAACTCTACTCAATTTTTTGACAAATTCGTAAAGGCCCCATATAACACCCTGCAACCAAACTCGGTAATAGCCTTTTCCTTTACTATTGGTTATAACACCTGCTCGATTTTAGTTATAGGCGCCGAACCAACTCGTCGTGTGGCGAATATTAGACGTTGCGGCGCTCCCACTCAAATTCCAGAGGTCTTCTCATGAGCCCACCCATTCTGCAGAGCGTTGCAGTAATTGCCTTGTTGATCGGCTACCCAGCGATGAGCGCCGTGGCATCACAGGCTGACACGCCATCATCCTCATCCGGGGCCACCCTTGGAAATTTCGGCATCGACACAGCGCTAATGGACAGCACCGTTGTTCCGGGTGAGGATTTTTATAAATACGTCAACGGAAAATGGCTAGCAACCACGAAGATACCGGCGGATCGCTCACGTTATGGATCCTTCATTGTTCTGCGTGACCAATCAGAAGTTGACCAACGCGTATTACTGGAAGATTTGACACATTCCAACCCCACCGAACCAACGCTCAGGAAAATAACGGATCTGTATGCCGCCTGGATGGACGAAGCAGGTATCGAAAAACGTGGACTTACGCCATTACAGTCTGATCTAAACCGCATTGCCGCCGCAACCGACCAATCCGACCTGATGAAACTGGTCGGTGACATCAACATGAGTAGTCCCATCGGACTAGGCATCATGCCAGACCCGGCAGATACAACTCGCTACGCAGTATTCATCGGCCAGGCGGGCCTCGGCATGGGGCGGGACTACTATATTAACGAGGGTCCGCAGTACGACGCTTACCGTGAGGCCTACCAGGACTATATCCGTACAGTGCTGGAGCTCACCGGCGATAAGAATGCAAAGGAAAACGCCGAGTCTGTTTTCGAGCTCGAAATGAATCTCGCTCAAGTGCACTGGTCACCGGCGCAGACGCGTGACGTGCAGGCAACATACAATCCCATGGACAGGAAAGCCCTAGAGGAACTGACTCCCATGATAAACTGGCCGATCGTTCTGGAAGCGACCGGCCTCGGCGACGTACAGAATTTCATTGTTGCCGAAAAAAGCGCCATCGTTGAGGGCGCCGCTCTACTCGAGTCCTTCCCTCTCGACACCTGGAAAAAGTACCTCGTCTTTCACCGCACCAGTGATTCAGCGAACTTGCTACCCAAAAAATTCGACGATGCGCACTTCGAGTTCTATGGCAAAACGATGCGCGGAACAGAACAACAACGTGAGCGCTGGAAACGCGGGGTAACACTGGTCGACCACAATATTGGAGAAGGGCTGGGCAAAGCCTATACAGACAAGCACTTTCCACCTGATTACAAGGAAAAAATGGATGTTCTAGTCAATAACCTGTTGACGGCATTCAAAATTCGCCTCGGCGAACTGGACTGGATGGACGACGAAACTCGCGGCCAGGCACTTAAGAAACTGGCCACCTTCGATCCGCGTATCGGCTACCCGTCTAAATGGCGCGACTATTCCAGCCTGATCATTGTGCCGGGTAAATTGTTTGAAAGCATTCAGAACGCACACCAGTTCGAGTGGAATCGAAAGGTGAGCCGCCTCAACGAACCGGTGGACCGGGAGGACTGGTACATGACACCACCGACAGTGAATGCCTACTACGACCCACTGATGAATCAAATCACCTTTCCCGCAGCGATTTTGCAGCCGCCATTCTTCGACGCTAAAGCCGACGCTGCGGTTAACTACGGTGGTATCGGCGCGGTGATCGGCCATGAAATTGGCCATGGCTTCGACGACCAAGGCCGCGAATTCGATGAAAACGGTAAGATACGGAATTGGTGGACACCCGCTACAGAAAAACAGTTTGAAGCCCTTACACAAGAACTGGGCGACCAGTACAGCGCCTACTGCCCTATCGCCGGCGACGACAAAATCTGCGTCAACGGCGACCTTACCATGGGCGAGAATATTGGGGACCTCGGCGGGCTACAGATGGCCTATACTGCATACAAACTCTCCCTTAATGGCAAGGAGGCTCCCGTCATCGACGGATTTACCGGTGATCAGCGTTTCTTTATGTCCTGGGCGCAGGTGTGGCGAGGCTTGTCTCGCGAAGACGCACTGCGTAACTTACTGTTAACCAACCCTCATGCTCCGGCAATGGTGCGTGGACAAAACCCACAGCGGAATATCGATGCCTGGTATGACGCCTTTGATGTCAAGGAAAGTGACAACATGTATTTACCACCTGATCAACGAGTACAAATCTGGTGAGTAATCAGCCGCTCTTTGAAGATGTCTCTCCACTGGCTGCAGTTCGAAATTAAGACTACCTGACTCCTCGCGGGGCGGAGATTGCCGAAAGCCGCTGCCCCAGGCGTGCAGCACCCGATTCCAAGACGTACAGGTGATCTACTCGATATTGAGGTCGCAGGCCTTGCCACAGAATTCATCGAAGCCATGAGTTGCAGGTGCCACATGATTTCTCTCGTCGAGGTGCTCCTTGGCGGACTGAGCCGCCATATACCCCTGCGCTATGCGCAATATGGCGGCAATCATCTTCTTTTTGCATCGCCCCGGAAGCACCGCCAAGGTCTACTTTAGTGAGGCCTGCACGTATTAGCGCTTGGCCAGGAATAAAGGTCTTCTCAGCGCAACCTCCTTATACTATCATTGCAAGACAGATGCCTTGTATAAAACTATAGCCCACTTGCATGCACGATCAGGCATTAGCTCAATCTGGAACCGCCCCATTTCCCAAGGAGTAACACGTGGATTTTGACTGGAGCCCTGAGGAAATCGCCTTTCGCGAGGAAGTGCGCGAATTCATAGCCAGGGAAATGACCGAGGAGGTGGAAGGCAGCATCTTCATCGATACACCACCGCGCATCGAGTTTGTTACCAAGATGGGGAAACTGGGCTGGCTGGGAATGGGCTTCCCCGAAAAGTATGGCGGCTCACCCAATCCTTTTCCATTGGCCCAGTTTATCCTCAACTCGGAACTGGACCGAAGCGGCGCACCCATCATCGGCAAGAATGTGGGCACCATCGCCAGCACCATTTTTAACGTCGCCAGTGAAGACATGAAAATGGAATTCCTCCCGATGATATTCCGCAACGAAGGACAATGGGCCATTACCTACACCGAACCCAATGCGGGCACCGATTTGGGGTCCATGCAATGTCGCGCCATCGATAAGGGTGATCACTTCGAAGTCACCGGCATGAAGCATTACATTACCTCTGCACACTTTTGTCGCTGGCACTGGATGGCCCTACGCACGGATCCCGATGCACCCAAACACAAGGGCATCAGCATTTTTATCGTCGATCATGACTCGCCCGGAATGAGTCTCTCTCGAATGGACACCATTGGCAGAGAGGGTACTACACACCGAACCAACCAGGTATTTTTCGACAAGATGAAAATACCCCGCGCGCGCTTAGTGGGTGAACTCAACAAGGGCTTTTATTACATGATGCAAGCGTTAGATTATGAACGCTTCGCCATTCTGTCATTTGCATCGCGCGTACGTCGCTTCGACCATATTGTTGATTGGTACAAGAACGTTGACTTTGAAGGAGAGCGACCCTCTGAGGATCCGCACACCCGTCGATCATTGGCACGGATGGCGGCTCGAGTAGAAGTAGGCACCATGCTGGAAAGGATGGCAATCTGCAAAGCGCAGTACGAAGTACCCGCTGTCGAAGCTGCCATGAACAAAGCCTGGGGCGCTTCCATCGGCGATGAATTCGCACAGCTTAGCCTGGATCTAATGGGCCCTTTCGGCGGCCTCTGGGGCGGCGAACACTCTCCGTTCGAAGGCGGCTTGGCAGACGAATACCTAATGGCAGGACACGCGCGGGTTGCAGCCGGTGGTGTCGATACCTCCAAAGCGATTATCGCCCGTCGCCTGCTGGGACTGCCCAATGCCCTGGATAAACCAAAACTGCCGCAGCGCTAACACCGCCCGCATCACATTGTCTCAAGGAGACCGATATTGGACATCAAACTGACCGAAGACCAAACCCAACTGCAGGACATCGCCAGCAAGTTCATGGACAACCACTGTACCTTTGACTTTGTGCGCAAAATGGAAAAAGACGAAGGTCTCGGCTTCTGCCCGGACATGTGGAAACAATTTGCAGACATGGGCTGGCTGGGAATCATCGTTCCTGAAGAATTTGGCGGCATGGGTATGAGCACATTGGATATGGTGGTGCTGGTACGCGAAATGGGTCGGCATATCTGTCCCAGCCCCTACCTGTTTACCAGCGTACTGGCCGCCGATGTCATTGCACAGGCAGGCACCCGCCGGCAAAAAGCAGCGCTGCTGCCGGAGATCGTATCGGGGAAGACTATTTATGCGTTTGCCTACCAGGAGTATTCACGTTTTTTTAAACCGGAACATATCAAATTGCAGGCCAAGCGCGATGGAGACAATTTTATACTCAACGGGACAAAGCTGTTTGTAGAATTCGCAGAAGGAGCCGACACAATAGTCGTCGCGGCGCGGACCGGAAGAGCCAACTCACAATCTGGGCTGACCCTTTTCCTGGTTGACCGTAACAGTGCTGGAATTAGCATCAAGCATATGCCCACAATGTCGCGTGATCGTCACTATCAGGTTGATTTCAATAACGTTGAAATTCCAACCTCTGCCAGGCTCGGAAAACAAAGCAAAGGCTGGGAGGCACTGGAACCTTCTTTACACAAAACGGTAATCGGATTCTGCGCCTATACCAATGGTGCCGGCTTCGAAATGCATGGCTATGCCACAAAATACGCCAGCGAGCGTGTACAGTTCGGACGTCCAATCGGTCAGATGCAAACCATACAGGGTTATCTTGCACAGATGATCATGGAGCTATACGGCGCCGATATGCTCACCATGTTTAGCGCATTTCAGATAGACAAAGCCAGACATACGCGCGGCTATGTCGCCAAGGCTAAAGCCTTCTCTGCCGAGACCGTTGGCCACGTCATGGATGTCAGTTCACAAATATTCGGCGGCATGGGGTATATGGAAGAACAGGACACAACCTTATTCCTGCGCCGTGGAAAACAATACCAACTGGCCCTGGGCGGCACCGAATACTGGGAAGATGTTATCGCCGAAGAAATTATCGATCGCGAACCGGTAGTTCTTACCTGAGCAACGTGCACTCGGAAAACGACTATGTCCGCTGAAGACAATTTTACTATTGGCCTGGAGGAGGCTCATTCGTGGCTAGGGAAAAAGCGGCATGAGGTCGTAGGCGAATTTGATGTAGAGCGAGGCTATATTTGGAGTGCCTGCGCCGCGGTGCAAAATAGCAACCCCCTCTATTGGGATGAAGAACTGGCCCAACAAATCACCAATGGAGCCACTGCACCCCTCACACTATTGTCCGCCTGGTTTCGCCCCCATTACTGGATGCCGAATCGCGACACAATACCCCTGCCCTGGCAGACACACTTCGACCTCAAGACAGTTTTGGCGCTGCCTGAGGCAGTCGCCACTGACAGTGAGGTGGTCTTTGGAGAGCCAGTGCGGCCAGGGGACCGCATCAGCTGTAGCGAGACACTGCAGTCACTGAGCGAGGTTAAAAAAACCAAGTTAGGCGCAGGTCGCTTCTGGGTTATTGATACGGTTTGTCACAACCAGCAGGAAGCCTGGGTAGGCACCGAAACCATGACCGGCTTCGGCTACCGCAGCCAAAGCGGGACCTAGCAAGGGCTAAAGAAAATGAAGGGTGCCACCGCAAACTACCAATATCTCACCATTCAACAGGTGTGTGCAGGTGAACAATTACCAGAGCTTCAACATGAGGTGACGGCAACCTCCGTCATACTGGGCGCACTCGCCAGTCGCGATTGGCGCCCAATGCACCACGACCGCGACTTCGCTCAACAACGCAACCGCACACGCGACATATTTATGAATACGCCGAACCAGGCGGCCTGGCTGGAGCGTTATATCACCGACTGGGCAGGCCCCACTGCGCGTATCGGTCGCTACAAGTTCCGCATGGGCGACTCCATCTGCCCGGGCGACACCATGGTTTTCTCCGGCAGTGTAGAAGGTATCGAAACGGACGAACAATCCTGCTGCTGGGTGAATCTGAGTATCGCACTTTGCGTAAACGGCGATCCAAAAACACGCTTCACTGCGCGCGTCGCCCTACCGAAGGACTCGAAGGACAATCCCTGGGCGCGGACTGGCACTCAATGGCAACCATGAGCCCATTCACAAACACCGGACGGTACACAACGAGAGCAGTGCAATGGCAAAACTTCCTCTGGAAGGCGTGAAAATTCTTGATTTGGCGCGCCTGGGCCCAGGCCCCCACGCCGCACAGGTGCTGGGAGACTTCGGCGCCGACATTATTAAAATTGAACCCCCTAGTCGCGGCGGCATCGAGCTCACCATGCCCGACGTGCTGCGTCGCAACACACGCAGTATGCGTCTGAACCTGAAG
>TARA_R110002072_G_scaffold10478_1_pt1 | contig 19416 bp, 18 predicted proteins | sample TARA_R110002072 | Tara Oceans TARA_R110002072 (sample SAMEA4397118) | marine metagenome | biome: Polar Biome; feature: [SRF] surface water layer (ENVO:00010504); material: water (ENVO:00002006), including particulate matter (ENVO:01000060) such as... | depth 5 m | reverse complement strand
GGGCTTTGACGGCACTCTGCAACTGGACGGCTATGCTGGCTACAACCGACTGACGCGCCCGTCGCGCAAAGGCGGCGCGCCGATCACCATCGCGTATTGTTGGGCACACGCGCGGCGCAAGTTGAAAGAGGTCTTTGATCGAGACGGCTCAGAGATCGCCGCAGAAGGGCTGCGCCGGATCGCAGAGTTCTACCGCATTGAAGGCGAGATCCGTGGGATGGGTCCCGGTCAGCGCCTCTCGGCACGTCAGACCCGCACGGCGCCATTGGTTGCAGAGTTCGGCGAGTGGCTTCAGAGCCAACGGCGCCGGATTTCCTCGAAGTCCCGCCTCGGCGAGAAGTTGACCTATATCCAACGGCAATGGAGCGGGCTGCAGACCTTCCTGCACGACGGCCGGGTCGAGATCGACTCCAATGCAGTCGAGAACCTGATCCGCCCAATTGCATTGACGCGAAAGAATGCGCTTTTTGCCGGTCACGACGAAGGTGGCCACGCCTGGGGTCGCACCGCATCTCTCATTGCCACGGCGAAGGTCAATGATGTCGAACCGTTCGCATATCTCAAAGCGACGCTTGAAGCGATTGCATCAGGTTATCCTGCCAATCGCATCGATGATCTTCTTCCGTGGAATTTCCAGCCGTCAAGCTGATCCTAAGTGCTGCGTAGCCGCCGCTTACGTGTAACCGCACTCATCTAACAAACATCCGGAGTGCGGAGGAGTTCCATGGGCGATTAAAATGGTGGCTTGACGGAAACTGTCACGGCAGCCGGGCTTGGGGTCGGATAATATCAGTGACCTTCGGGCAACAATTGCTGTCCAGAGATTATCCTATCGCACCGGCCCGATCGGTTCTGGCATCAATCCTGATGCCACCACTTCTGGAATCTCTCGCAACCTATCAAAAGCCGCCACATGCCCCGCCATCGTTTTGGCGAGATCGGCTCTCCCATGGGGGCCATTCAGAAGTGTTGAACGCAATTCACGGTCACGGTTCTGTGCCCACTCTAGTGTCACTGTTCGAGGCGAGGGGCCGGGACCCCATGACAAAAGCTTCGGGACGGGATTTTTCAACAAGCCGATCCCAGCCTCCATTACAAGCCGCTGCAGGGTTTTCCACTCCTTGGTCCATGGCAGACCGACATACTTTTGAAGATGGGAAACCTTAAGTGAATAGGTTTTCGCCTTGGCTGAGGAACAGCCCCACTCGACGGTCTCCAAATCGATATTGCAGATGTCTTGAAGCCCTGCGGTGTCATCGAGATGAAGGCGATCTGCGAGAACGCCTACCGCGAGTTTGACCTGTCTCGATGAGGTAGGAGCGGCGCCCATCTCCGTCAGAACTTTCTCCAGATCCTGAGCCAGCCCGGCCGGCAGGCCCCCGTGCCGCTGCTTGCGTGTCCTGAGCGGTTTGAGATGTTGGAAACCTGAGATTTTCCGCAGATTTTCGATGCCGCCATATACCGCGGAACGACGGTCACTGGGGCATGTTTCCTGCAGTTTCAGAAGCCAATCTTGCGTGATTTCGTGGGGCGGTAGAGAAGCCGTGATCGCCTTACTTCGGATGTACCAAAGGTGCTTATACTCTTTTCTCAGCAGGGCGTTCTGCTTGATATCATTATAGAGCAGGTCCCATGCAGCAACGACTGGATCCTTGGGTTGAGGAGGCTGCTTCGCGCGAGGTGGTGTACGGCGAATTCCAAGAGGTTCAGCAGGGAAAAGATCTTTTGGCAAAACGCTGCGCAAGGCATCGAACTGTTCGCAGCCGACCCGGCATTGCGTAGGCGTGGCGCGACATCCACGTTTCTTGTGGTACGTGATCAGGCCCTGGACCCAGGCAGGGGTGATTTCAGAGGGCATCATACCCTGTGCTGCGGCCGGCATAGACAAATTGTAGAGGGCGCTTGTTTTGTATCCCGCCTCTCGCGCTGCTTTCCGCAGATCTGACCATGCTTGTTCTGTTGTCGTAAGACGATAGTCACGCCCCCCGATTTCGAGCAGGATGAAATTTACATAGTTGTGCAAGGTTTGGGGCTCGACCGGTGGGACACCAACATCTTCGGGAACTGGCAGCTTTACCAGGGCCCGACGCAGATCCTCTAATGTGTCATCCTGTCCATTCAGCAGGCCGCCGGTGAATGCCAGTCGATGGATGTAATCGAAGCTTCTGAGGGCATTTTCCCGGGTCAAAGAGTCCCGTGCGGCTTCAATTTCGGGCGCCATTGGCGCATGAGCGTGGTGGTCACGCAATCCAAGGAAGGGGATCGGTTGCACTGCTGGCAGCAAGCCGGACTGGCGTGCCATCTCGAAATCGAACAGCCGACGGAGTGCGTATACCGACGCCCGAAACCGCAGTCGCTCGGAGCCCTCCAGTCTCTCATACGTCGCGCGAATAAGGGCATCCGTTACGTCCGACGGATGCGTTTGCGCAGGAAGATACAATGCCATATCTGTCAGAACAGCATTAGAACTCTTGGTGGCAAACTGCTCAATCCTGCAGATCGACCGCCAGGGATCGCCATCAATGTCGCCTGGGGCAGCCAACATCTGTACATTAAGAATGCAGGCACGCCATGCTAGATAGTGCGCTACGCCGCGCCATCCCCGAATGTCTCTTTTCTCAAAGTGGTACGCCAAGGCAAAAGAGGGCGCCGCGAGGTCCAGCGCAAGGACAGGAACGCCTTCAACGCGCGCCAAGAGTTCAATCGCGCACATAGCGACATAGCCCTCATCCCCGTCGAGAAGATTCCCCGCCTCAATAGTGGCATAGATTTCAGAAATCTTCATAGGGGGTGTCCTCTTCTGTGCTGAGCGCGCGAAGCTGCTTCATAAGGTCAGTCGTCACGAGCTTGGCGCGCCGGTCTGCGGCGGCGGCCTGGACCCGGCGAACGGCCACCTGACGCACATTTTTGGCTTGATACTTTTTTGCGGTTTCGGGGCCGCGTTGCTGAGCCATGACCATTGTATCCCGAGTGCCAGCTTCTCCTCGGCTTGTGGCTTGGTCTGTGTGCAACATGGTCCGGGTCGTGGTGAACGAGGTGCCCGCGTATGTTTTGAACAGCCTGGGGATGTATGTGGGGCTGGTATATTTGCCCTTGTCGCGCACGAAAAGCGCGCCTCCGGATTTCATTGCGCGCGCCCTCAGGTCAGGAAGATGACGGGCTGCATAATCTCCCTGCACAACGGCATCGATGTACTTTGCGTAGTCGGGCTCAAGCGGCACTACGAGACGTTCCGGGTTGTGATGAGCGGTTTTCTGGATTTCGGTGTCGATCACCCAGGTCCCCGCTTCCCAAAAGAGGGTGTCGCCAAAGGTCAAATCCGCATCGGCATTGCGCAGCGGTACAATGCTGTAGAGACCGAGGATGGCACCTGCATTGCGCAGCAGGTGACGCCGCCACGCAACGTTCTCTTCGGTGGCTTGGAGAAGTAGCGCGTCGGCCTTGTCCAACATTCCCAGCGTCGTGTTGCCCGTCTCAAGAAGCGCTGAAAATTTCAAGGCATCCTGACCTTGCTCGTAAAGCGTATAACGCGACAGGCGCTTGCCGAGGTAGTTGGTATTCTCTTCGGAAACGAAACCACTGTACCGTGCAAAGCGGTGCAATTCTTCGACTGTGGCCCGCATGGTTGCCCAGCGAATACCGTGGGCCCGCAGGCGCAGACGTGTTTCCAGGTCTGTGAGATACTGGTCCACGACTTCCTTCGAGAGTGCCAAGGCGAGGCCTGCTTCGCGTGCAGACCAGGCACATTGGCACAGTTTGTCACGCATGCGTTTTAGGATGTCGCGGGCAGGGGCGGCCGCGCGGGCCCCGGGAAGCCCTTCCGCGGCGCGGCGCAGGGCTTCCTGCCAGTCGACTGGCAGGTCCCATGGATAAATGGATACTTTCCGAACACGGGCGTTGCCGTCGTATTTACAAGGGTCCCACGCCCCCATGTTTTCAGAAGGTTCATTGCTGCCGGGAGGAGGAGGGACAGAGGTTGATACCAACAACTGTTTGGCTCCGATCACGTTGGCCATCTCCGATGGGACGAGTGTGATAACTGCTGTGTTGAGATGCTCCAGCCACGAAACTGGATCGCTGTCTGCGGATGCCTCGGCCCACATAGCGTAATCCGACGGTGCGGGCGTGGTCGTTCCGGAGGCGCGAATATGCTCCCACAGCTGATCGGCCGCCAGCAAAGCGGGCAGGGGAAGATCATGAAGGCCTTCGATGCCCAAGAAATGCTGCCAGGCGGGTTTGGAGAGGAGCTGAAGCTTGTTCATACCGCGGCACCCCGTGCCTTGAGGATTTCAGACCGGCGTTTGGAGGCATCTTGCTGGACGTTCAGAACGGATTTTTTGGCGTTGATCCAGGCGTAGTTGCGCTGCACCACTGCGACAGTATCTCCAAGAAGTTTAGCCAGGTCTTCGATCGACCGACGCCCGTCGTTAATATCAATCGTGCAGAACCCATGCCGGTAATTATGCGAATTCAACGGCAAGCCGATTGCGGCAGAGGCTTCCGCGAGCCAATCGTAGAATGTGCCTTTCACGAAACCTGAAGTGGGATTGGCGGCTCGCTCAAGCGGTGGGAAAAAGGCATGCGTTTTGTGCGCCTCGGGAAACAGGGGACGAATTTCTTTAAGATAGAATTTGATGATCTCAATTGCGTGATCGCCCGTCCCGCGACCTTCGATCGTGATAGGTTCGAGTTCCTCGCCGCGCTCAGACAGGTACACACCATTCTTCAGTTCCTCATTTGGGAACTTGATGACGACATGTGGGGGACGTTTTTTGAGGTGCAGGAACATTGTCTTGTCGGGGCCGGTATGCCGCATGGAGAGCATGTTCATCCGACGGTATGGCGCTCCCTCTAGCGCGATGGCGGTGTAAGCGGCCATTAGGCCGAACATACGTACCGAGCGCAGCATTGCCTTGACCCGCGCCCGGTCCTTGTCCGGCAACCCATTCAACACTTCAGGTTTTGACAGCAAGAGAAGATCAAACCCGGCTGATTTCGCAGCAGCAAGGGCTTCGAGCGCGTGCCGATAATATTCGAGATGCTGAATCTGGAAGAGGGTCGTTTTCCGCTGATCACGCAGGAGGGTTTCGCACCAGCGTTTGACTTTTGGGCTCATAACCTTGCCTGCCGAACGCCCCTTTTTGAGGTGGGACAGGATTTTTGTCAGGTCGATGACGTATGATCCGATTTCAGGCAGGCCATTCCGGATCAGCATGCTCCCGATATTTTTGGCGTATTCTGCTTGAGTGCGCTCGGATTGAGCTGTGTTTGAGCGCCATGAACTCAAAACAACATCAATGTTCTCTTTCGTGAAAAGACGATTCAGCCGTGTCTCGTCAGCAAAGCCGCGATCCAACTGCAACAGTGTCTCGATGTAGAGCGTTGTGGCAGCACTGTAGACGCCGCGGGTCGGGCGCGACAAAGCTTCCGCGAGATGCCGGTGGTCTTCGCTCTTCATTTGTTCACATGCCGCAACATCAACCCAGGTGTTGACGGCGTTTTGCAAGGGCAGGGGGAGCGTCCCGATGCGGCTGGCAGGTTTTGCTTCAGGTGTCACAGGATGGGGCGGAAGCAGAGGGCGCAGACGATCCACATCACGCAGAGCATCCACAGCCTTGAGACCATTGCGAAGGCTTTTCCGCTTGGCAGCATGTGCATTGGACAGCCAACCCTGAGCATGATCGATGGTCAGGTCCTGCGGCGGGATCTCGGCGGCACGACAGGTATCGGCCAAAGCGGCCAAGGAAACACCATGGAAAGGCTTTGCGAAGCCGGCCTGCACCAAGAGGGTGACCTGGTTCAGCAGGTTCGCCCATTCATCCTCGCGGGCTTTACGCTCAAGCTTGGCGGTGTTTGCGCCAGTGAACATTTCAATCAGCCGGCGACCGGCCCGCTGGTGCTGTTTGTAACTGCCAACCGAAATCCCGGCGGCCTCAATCAGAGACTGCAGGGCGGGCATGCTGCCGCGAAGCTTGGGGACCGCCTTTTCATAGGCCGTCAAAATTGCCGGGAACCCATCGAAGTCCGGCCCCTCAAGGCCGTGGATGGCGAAGGCTGCTTTTGCCTTACGGATGTCTTGGGTCTGGCTTTTGGTGCCATTGGCTTCAACAAATGCGACAGCGTCTTGCATCGTCAATGGTTTCGGTGTCTCGTCTTCCATGGTCGTTTCCTTAAGATATTGGCGTTACAGGGATTTTGTGGCGTTATCGGGGGGCCGGTAACGAATAGTCCTAAATTTCCAAACGCCGGAAATTTGGGACTGTTCGTTACAGATGGCGTTAAGAGGAAACCTTGGCGTTATCGGAGCAAATTGCCTCGAATGCGTTACGGCAGGTGGGTTTCGACCGCGATTTTGAAGCTGGACGAGGCGCCCGTTCCGTTTGGAACGGAATAGGATCGCACCTGATATAGGCTTCGATTTGAGCGGGGATCCAACGCCGGCCACGCGCTGCGTTGCGACCGAGATGCGTGCGGGTCACCTCGATTGGTGACGGCAGCAACAAGCGATTTTCGGAAATGGCTGCATTGATTGAAGAGACGCCTAGGCCAGTGCGCTCAGATACCCAAGGGGCCTTCTGGAGCGGATAGAGGAGAGCCTTGATTTCCGCGTCGCCGAGGGGTGTTACCCCGATGATTTTTCGCATGACCTCATGCACGCCAAACCGATGGTTTTTCGCAGCGCCAGACAGTTCGTTGAGGCCGAAGTAGCTGACGATGTGCGGGACGGTATTTTTCCCGATCTGACACCAAGCAGCGAGTTCCGCGGTTGACATGACGACCGGGAAGCGAAGTTCGATCGGGTCGAGAGGAGGCGTGTAGGCGATGACGGTAGGCATGTGCTGGCTCCAATAAGGTAGGTTGCTACCTAACTAATTATGGGGCCAAATTCGCAATACAAGGATTTTTTTGATGGCTTCACACGCATCCCCCAGTGCAGCTTGGGTCTGCGGAGCTTGCCATCCGCGTCACGTTGATGCTCAAGCCGCCAAATGATAGGAAGCAACCAAAGTTTTTGGCGGGAAGCTTCATGGCTGTCTAGCTTCTGGAGGGCGCGACCGCAGTTGGTACTGGGAAGGTACTTTTAGGATGATTAATCAATCGGAAACTCGTGAAACGCCGGATACGGTTGCCGATGGCCGACGCATACATGAACTTTGCTCTGCGATTTCCCGATCTTTGGCGAAGAAAAGCCAGGCAAAGCTTGGAGCGGTTGGGCTTTCCGCTGGGGCTGCCGGTTTCATCCGAGCCGTCGGTGAACGCGAGGACATGACCTTATCTGATGTCGCTAAGGTATTGCGTGTAGAGACCGCCACCCTAAGTGCTCTTGCCGTCCGTTTGGAGCGAGACGGGCTTCTTGTGAGAGAGCCTTCATTAAAAGATAAAAGGGCGATGCTGTTGCACCTGACGCCGCGTGCGAGGGAACTGGGGGAGCAGGCGGAGCAGATCACACAGGCAGAACTAGCAAAGCTGACAGATGGGATGACAGATACTGATCGGATTCGGTTGGTGGAGCTGCTCCAAGGCATCCTCAAAAAGCTTGATGGCGACCCTCCTTGAAAGTACCCATAAATGGTACTGTCACCGGTAATGGTACCTAGTATGAAGTAATAGTACCATTGATGCCGCTCAAAGAAATGGTACGAATTACAAACTCAAGTACCCCTCGCTCACGGCGATCAAAGTGGTACTCTCACTATACCGGAGTACCAATCATGGCGGTGCAAGATGAATTATTGGCGTTGTGTGCCGAACTGGATGCGTCGGGTATCAAGCTAAGTTACGACACGATCCTCAAGGCGCGAGGGCGGGGGTCCCGTAGGGATATCGCAGCTGCTCTACGGGAATGGCATCGGCGACGCGCCCGAGAGATTGCCTCAGCCTCGCTGGCCATGCCTGATCATATATCAGCTATGGGAAGTGACTTAGTCATAAGCCTTTGGTCTACGATGGAAGTAGAATTTGCGGAGCTGCGCAGAGAAGTAGCGCTCGAAGCCGATTTGCTCGAACATCATGCCCAAGAAGAAATTGAGCACCTTCATCAGATCATCGGAGATCAACATGAAGAAATTCAGAGGCTGAAGAATGAGGTCGAGAGGTTATCAGCCCCTCCGCGATGAGTGATGCAGTTTCAGAATGTCATTAAAAGGATCAAGTGTTGAAGAGCCTGCCCTCGGGTGGCTCATCCTTTGACAAAATTTTAGTATATTGAGATAGTAGAAATAGGCGGGCTGACTTAGATGTCGCCGTCATGTCAACCAGAAGAAATTCTGGTCTCGTAAACCACGGTAATGGACGTCTTTGTTGGCTCATGCCGACCCTGCTGAGTTTAAGAGAAGCATCTGAGGGCTGGCGCCTATGCCGCGATATGAAATAGCATCATGACTGATTTTGATATTCATCGTCCGAGTTGAGTTGTTGTTCGGCGCTCTTATCTTCCGGGTATTGAAGGGTCTTTAGCTGCCACATCGGTGCGGACTCGACGAACCGCCTGATAAGTTCATCGTCAATCTCTGTTGCTTTAAATGATTGATGAGAAGCGTGTCTTGCGACTAGAACTGTCGCGACGCAAACAATCATACCGATGATCGCAATAACCGCCTGCCCAGCATCGTTGAGCGATGGCGAGCAGATATGGCCACCTAACAGAGCAGGTAAGTCAAACATGACTCAGTCCTGCTGAAACCCGATCCGTTGCGATATCTTGTTTGACTTCCAGTAATGTGAGCCCAAGAGCGTCGAGACATGATGCATACTGTTGGGACAGTCTCCTCAGATCGGAAGGCCCTGCGCGCTCGCCGAGCTGATACCAACGTGTTGCAGTGCGCGCCCATTTTCCCTCTGAGCACATACCGCAAAGTCGCGAGGTATTGATGAGATGACCGCTTAAAGACGGGTGGCCTGTTTGAATGCCGATAAGGATTGCGCCGCCAAAATGAGGATCTCTGAGAGGGTACCAAGGCGAAAGAAACGGCGCCTGAGCCAAGTCGAATGGCTCGGGGCCACGCATGCCCAGACGGAGAGACCGCAAAGTCATCCGCGTCATGAGCGTGATTGTCAGTTCCTCTTTGCACCGAAGCCAATCCAGCCAAGCCAAACACGGGTATCCTCCGATTTCTACAAAGGCGAAACTGTAAGGCAGAGCGTCAACTGCTATGAGCACTGCAGGTGGTATCGATGCGACAAGGACGTAAGAGGTACTGTCTGCATCCCGAACCACATTCGGTTCAATTTGCCCTGCTGAGGCGAGGATATTGAGATCGTCTTCGTTCGGGTCCATGTTAGCTTTCCCAGATACAAGTTTCGATGAAACTTGTGCTCTCTGACCGATGAAATTCATTGCAGTATCCGACGCTCACATTGCGCAGGTCTGTCCGCCCCACAGTAGTGTGTAGCCGCCGGTGGGAGTGCCCGAAAAACCAAGCATCGGGGGCAAATCTCTCGATCAAATTAGCCATGTTGGAATGGAACGCTGGGGTAAGGCCATCGACAGGGCCCGGCAGTGGAAAGATGTGGTCCGTGGTGCGTTACGATTACAGTGCGGCCTGCCTCCCCTGCGGGGTGTGGGGTCATCAAAAGTTCTTCGAGCCACGCCTTATGTTCGCTATGAATTGTCACCGTATCTGACGGTTCGATCAGCGGTCTATAGGATCGCAACTGTGACCCGGAACCGAGGGGTGCAGGACGACCTTTTCGGATCCGCTCGTAGTCTCGCATGGTACGATGCGCGATATTCATTACTCTCTCTTGGTCGCCAAGGAGGTTGAAGTCTGTCCACAAGGTGCAGCACAGAAACCGAGTGTTACCGTGGTATAACTCCTGTCTCTGGGCCCAATGGGCGCCGACGGAATGAGCCTGTTGTGCAAGCAAATTGTCGTCTTCGAGCATGCCGCCGAAATAGTCGTGATTTCCCGGGAATATGTAAATCTTGTCGGGCGCGATGTGTGGCGCCAGCTGGCCTAATGCAGCCCCCCACCTAACAGCGGGGCCATCACTAAGGTCTCCTGCAATAATCAGCGCATCGAGATCGTCGTCAATGACACTCTCAATCCCAAGCGAGGTGATCACATCACGACCGGCGCTCATGTAGCTGTCGATATGCAAATCTGATAAAATTGCGATCCGGCCGGTCCGGTAGTGTATTTTGTTGGTCATCTTATTACCCTTCACGCATCTAATATCTGTCCGCACTTAAAAGAAAATTTGTGAAGAAGGTCAATTTAACCCTTTGTTTATAAAGACCATTACCTTTTGGACATAGAGGGGCTCACCTTTTGGTCATAGAGCTTTTAGGCGGCTAAGGAATTCTGAGGTGACTTTGCGCTATGCAGGATCGGCGGAAGCTGAGCTTTAGGCGCTTGGCAAAGCCAAAGTAGTTTTATTTTTCGCAAACCAACCACGTGTCCCCCGTTGCATAAAGGGCCACCGATTCAATGTGTTGGGTAGAGTTACTCAAAGGTATTTAATCTTAAATACTTTGGAGTAACTTCTGGTAACTTTTTCTGGGAGCTTGTGAAGGAGCGCGATTACAAGGACCTTGAAGTATGACCTACCACCTGATCACTTTCTAATACTTGGCTAATCAGCCATATATTCGGAAATATACCCTTTTAAGCTGATTACTGTTGATCCGAGAGATTGCGAAGGAAATACATGATTCAAGCGATTGCACTAGTGCTCTGAGTCTGACACTTCCTACCTGTTTCCGCGAGTTTCATCGAGCTTGTCCAGCGCGCGACGTTCCCGGGTGAGGATATCCTCTGCGGTTTTGGTCCATTTGAAGGGCCTTGGCTTCTCGTTGTGGTGGGCCAGATAGTCGTAGATCGCGGCCTCAAGATCATCGACGCTGGAATAGCTGCCGCGCCGGATGCGCCTTGATGTGATCTCGGCAAAGAAGCGCTCCACCAGGTTCAGCCATGACGCGCTGGTGGGCGTGAAGTGCAGCTTGAAGCGCGGATGCTTTTCGAGCCAGGCCTTCACCTCAGGCGTCTTGTGGGTGGCGTAGTTGTCGAGCACCAGATGCACATCGCGCCGCGTGGGCACAGCCTTGTCGATTTGTCGCAGGAATTTCAGGAACTCCTGCGCACGATGGCGTGGCATGCAATCGCCAATGACGGTGCCTGATTTCACATCCAGCGCAGCAAACAGCGTGGTCGTGCCATGGCGTTTGTAATCGTGCGTTACGGTCGCGGCACGGCCCTTCTTGAGCGGCAGTCCGGGCTGGGTGCGATCCAGCGCCTGGATCTGGGATTTCTCATCGACGCAGAGCACCACAGCACGGTCTGGCGGGTCGAGGTAGAGTCCGACGATATCGGTGACCTTCTCCTCGAACTTCGGGTCATTCGAGACCTTGAACCCCTTCGTGAGATGCGGCTTCAAGCCAGCTTCGGCCCAGATGCGGCCGACGCTCGACGGCGAGATGCCCATGGCTTCGGCCATTAGCGCGCGGCTCCAGTGCGTTGCATTGGGCGGGGTTTCCTGCACCGTCTTGGCGATCACCTTCAGCCTTGTTGCCATGGGCAAAGGCGGCACCCGCGAGGGTCGCGTCTTGTCACGCTTGAGACCGGCCACGCCCTCATCGAGATACCGCTGCTGCCAGCGCCAGACCGTGGGTTTCGACGTGCCCGCGCGTCGCATGATTTCGAACGTGCCATGACCGTCCGCTGTGGCCAGGACGATCTCGGCCCGCCAGACAAGCTTGCGCGCAGTGTTGCGGTTGCTGATCAGGGCTTGAAGCTCAGTACGGTCGGCGGGGCCAAGGTAAAGGCAGATGTCATCGCGTCTCATGCCTCAAATATGGCACATCACGTTGCCGATGGGAATCTCCTGTCAGGTGGAGAACACTAGCAGCTATACAAGATGTGATTTCTCGGAAGCACCCCGACAGATCAATTCAGCTTGTCGCCCAAGTCCATTACATAAAGCCCAATGAAGTCGCGCATGTTGACGTCTACGGCTGTGGTGATGCGGGCACGCGGCGGTCCATCCGGTCGGAGGCTGTGATGCTGCTGCAAGAACTTGGCATCCGCGTCGAGTTGATCGGCGGGCATGACGTGTTTACCCTTGCGCCAGACTACTCCGATCTTGCAACACTGCGAAAGTACGACATTAAACTGGGGGGCATCACATGATGTTTGCCGACCTGCCAACCAAAGAACAAACATATATTCCAAAGTTCTACTAAGGCAGGCGCATATGTCTATCATCAGACCTTCAACGCAATCTCGGGTGTGCATCGAGGCCAAAGTCCTGTGTCAGCGACCTGGGGTCGATGGCGATAAATATCATTACGCGATCGACGTGGTGACCGAGTTTGACTGATGAGCTGTTCTCACCCGAAGTTACTCATATTGAGGTCAGATGTTAGGACTGTGGGCGCGCAGTGATCCGAAGGACGGGTGACGTGCCGTCCGGGTTCTTCCAGCATGAGTATGAGCGCAGATTGGTCTACAGGTGCGGCACTGGCTGGCCGCAGATGACGCGGTACCCGCGCAGAGCTTCTACATCGGTGTAGTCTCCTCAATTTTGCGTATCGCTCATACTGGAAATACGATAGCATAAGCCCATGCACATGAACGATGTAATCAAGATGATGGCACCGCGGTTTAGGTCAGAGGCGCTCGCTCACGCTTGGTATCGCTTAGAGCCTCTGCCGGGGTTTGACGGCCGTACTGCAATGCAGCTCGTGAATGACGGAGAGGCACAACAAGTCCTCGATTACCTCGTCGCAGTAGATGCAGGCGCTTACGCATGATGGCGGCTCGTGACACTTAAGGCGGACCTACTCCTTTAGTAGAGGAGCGCTATCCGTCTCTTGCAAAAACGGTTCTCTGATTGCGGCTGTGTCAAGCGGGATAGCGATCTGTCCGTTCGGGGTCATGGTTCTCTCCGAGGTCGCGCATTGCGCCTCATGATGGTGTCCGGCGGTGGATCGTCTCCAATGTCGTTTGCGGGGTGAGCAAGCGAGCCTGCTTCCCAACCGTTTTTACGAGATCGATCTACCTCCGTCCCGTCGGGACTTCGCTTCCCGCCTTCTCAGCGGCGGAAATTCAGATCAGGCAGTGGCCTCCTTTGTCCATTGATAGTCTGCGCCAGATTTCCAGATCGTCAGCATCAGGACTGCGATTTTGCGCGCGGTCGCGACCGCGGCCTTTCGGAACCCGCGTCGTCCGGCCAGGCGAACAGCCCAGCTCTTCAGCGGCGAGAAACGCTTCACCTGGCGGATCAAGCAGGATGCCGCCTCGAATAGCAGTCCGCGCATCGTCCCATCTCCGCACTTTGATACCCGTCCCGACCAGTCCATTTCACCAGATTGATGCCGCTTTGGTGTGAGCCCGAGGAACGCGCCAACATCAGATGACCGACTGAACCGGTTTGGATCGTCGACCAGGGCAATGAAACTGAGCGCGTTTACCGGCCCGACGCCCGGAATGGTCATCAAACGGCGCGCGACGGGGTGCGCCTTGGCTTTTCTCTTCACGGCTTTGTCGAGATCATCAGCCGCCTGGCACAGGGTCGAATGGGCCGCGATGAAACCATCAGCGATCGTGCGCAGGATCGGATCAGTCTCTCCAGCTGCTGCGAGCTGATCGCGGAACGCCTGTCTCTGTCGACCCTGACCAATCCCCGTCATGCGGATGCCAAAGGTTTTCAGGACGCCCCGGATGTGTCCCTCCAAGTCCTTGCGCAAACGGATCAGACGCTCGCGCGCGCCAATCAGGCTGCGGAGCCGATCGGCTTCTTCGCTACGGATGTGGACCGGCGTGAACCAGTTGGTACGTGCGAGCTGCGCCAGCCCTTCCGCATCGGTGGCATCGGACTTGTTGAGCCGCGCCGACAGACTCTTGTGCGCTTTGCGGGCATCAATGCATGTGGTGGGAAGGCCAAGCCTCGTCATCCCGCGCTGCAGCCAGATAGAAAGCATCCCACTCTCATGTACGATCCGGCGCGGAGTTAGCGATCGGTTGCGAAACCAACCTGCAACGCCTTCCGGGTCCGCAGGGCACGTCCCGCGCGCGATGGGCTTGCCATCATGATCGACAACGCAGATCGAAATTTCTTTCAGTGACACATCCAAACCAGCATAATGTTCCATAGGTCGTTCTCCTCACGGCTTATATCCATGAGGCCAACATACCGGACCTCGTTCGCCACTGGAGAGCGACCGCCGCAATCACACCATGTCGTTTAAGCGAAGTGCATATTGCCTACCAATGCGGACCGTTTGCCTGTATCTAGTAGTCGTATTATATCCTTGTTTGCTCGCCAAATTCCATCTTAGATAACTAAATCACAGGTTTATATCATTAATTTTAGGTATATAATGATATAATCTTTTGGTGCGGACTTTAATTTACTATAAACAGCGAGTAAAGAATTAGACGCGTTTTCGCTTGGCCCTAAGTCGATTTTGCGAGCAACAAAAAAAATAGTATTACAGCCGCGATAAGTACAACCATATATTTCTGAATTTTAGGCTGTGGGTTCTGTGCTCTGACTTCAACGATCATTTCCTCTAGGCCTTTTTTAAGTATGGCTCTATTTTCTATTTTTCCCAATGCTTGCATCTTATCGGATGGGTCAAACTCACTCGAAAAGAAGTAATATTTTCCTTCATCTACACGTACAGTAAGATATTTTTCGCCTATCCTCTTAGAAAGAGTAATTTCGGCACCTCGCCCCCCAGTAGTATCACGCACTTTAATATAATGGGTATCATTTAAAGTATATAATTCTACGGCGAACTTGTATTTTCCAACGATCTCTTTTATGAATTTTTTTTGCTCTATAACAAAACGATACGAATCTTTCTTATCCTTTTCGTAATCTTTTTCCCTATCAAGATATTTTTCTCTCTCGTCAATAATTCTCTTATCTATGGTCATTTAGTTGTCCTAATTACTGTAACGGCCCAAAGGGTGTACTGAAGTAAGCCCTGCTTCACTCACTAATATACCAATTTAGGGACAGTATTTTGGACGAACTCTAACAGTCGGTCATTTAGTCGGTCTAGTGATCGTTCGCGCGCTATGTTTTCATTTTGTCCAAGGGCCTCCGCAGAAAGAACCTGGGAGTGAAGAACGCCTTGCCCGCTGGTGCCGACCACTGAAATTGTTAGCGTGCGTACGGATTTTCGGCCATCTTGCAATGCGTCTAAGGCCTCATTTCTTTCCGCCATCCGCCCCAGAATGATCACCGGAGCAAGCTGTGACAAATCGAGGCGATCTATCTCGTCGGCGTTGCCTGCAAAAAGTCTATCGAAGACTCCATCAGTCAGTGCGGCGTTGCGGAGAAACGGCCTATAGTCATTAACAGCATCACCTAAGAGCACACCCAGAACATTGGTTGCGCGAGGTTGATCTCCGAAAAATGACCAGACTGGTGCGTCTGAAACCGCAACTGCAGCGATGTACTTGTCTATGTAGGCAACGCGCATGCGTTCAGCTTCTTCGGCCAATAGGCGGGCCTCTTCCACTTGATGCTGTCTTTCTGCCTCCTCAGCAATGGCTTTCTGGCGTTGCCTTTCTGCTTCCTCTGCAGCTTGCTTTTCAGCTTCTAGCCTTACACGTTCCACGTTCTCTGCTAGCCTCTCTTGTTCCCTTAGCTTTGCTTCTCCAAGTCGGGCGCTTTCGACAGTTTGTAAATTCAAGATTGCGGTTTGCACGAGATCAGGCGTGATTGGCACGAGTTCTTTTTGCGTAGTTTGATCTCGGCCAGGCTGCCCGAAACAACGATATCCAGCCGCGCTGATAGTATCCGGGCGACACCACCAGTTCGGAGACCCATCATGCATCTTAAACAAGGCAGGCGCGTTTTCTCCCTGTGCCGTCAGAACGTTAATCGACATTTCTAGTTCAGGTGGGCTTGGTGAGAACCGCCGTGAAACCTCAGTGTCCAGTGCCCCTGCCACTGAACCAAGTAGGCCAGACGTTTGAGGAAATATGACTGCAAAAATGGAAAAAACCGCCGTTAAGACCATCTGAACTCCAAGTGTCGTTCTTGTTGGACGGAAACCAAATGCAGCCAAACCGAGGAACAGTACAATTAATGAGAAGAGAATTGATGCGCCTCCAAATCCCCCGGGGAGGCGCAATGCAAGGAAGGCGAAAGCCGTTGTTACAACGATAATAAATCCCAAAGTGCGAAGTTGTCTTCTCACTGGTTCCCAACGGGCGCCTAGATCGATGATAAGAATTATCGGAAAAACGAGCGCTGACCACGCTGCAATAACCGCTCCGGTGAGAATTACAGCGAAAGCAAGAAAGGCAGAAGCGCCGCTAATGCCATTTAAAAGTGCAAACCCAACAACGCCAACCAAGGCGATTATCGATAACCTGAAAGCTTTTCCGACTATCCATATATATTTGTCAACAGCCGAAACTGCGACGTCCACTGATCCACCGAGAAGGGAAAACAGGAGTTCTATGTATTCTTCAAACCTATTATTCATGGGATGTGATCATTCCAAGACGATGTTGTCCAATTGAGCGGCAAACTCGTTACCAGAGCCGTTCACATAACGTCGGAGCATAAGGCGGAGAACAAGGCGGTCTCCTACAATTGATCTTCGATTTCGGGTAGTATCTTTCCAAACGGCGGTAACACTGGATCCAGGCTCTATACGTGTGTAGCGATCTGGGTTGTTCGCACCAATGCTGTTGGCCACTCGTACAGTTGAAACCTCCAGTTCTTTGAACTCGTCACCATGCTTGGTTGTCGCTAAGGTTTCCTGGTGTGAAAGAACTTGATTAATGAGCAATGGCTCATTTGTAGTGTTTTGAAATTCAGTGGTTACTGTAAAGCTTTTCTTATCTTCTGATAAGATGACAGCTGTAGGCTCAATTCTTAGGAAATCATTCTCAAAAAACACTTCGGATGTTTGGTTAATGACACCATCAACCCGACGCGACTTACTTATCAAGCCTCCAGAACTTTGTTTTAGAAGGCTATCTACCATACTGTCTCGTGGGAGCGTGACTGCGGCAGCAGCAAAAATCCTTCCTGTAGAAATGTCGATAACTTTAGAGTTAATCCTAACACTCTCATCGAAGCGAGTGATCGTTCCAGTGACAAGGGCGTCAACTGCAAGAAATTTCCCTAACTCTGCAATTGTATCAGTATCGAATATTCCAGATGCATAAAGTTCATGTTCTTGAATTACGCGATTGAGTTCAGTTCTTTCAACAATCTGAAAATCCCCTACACCAAATAGAGATGTGGTTAGTTCTTCTGATATGAAATCGCCAAGGGCAGATTCAAAGCCGTTCAAGTCGGAGAAGCTAAAGATGGCGAGGCGTTCGGTGCCTTCCTCCCCAAGCTGTGCTCCAAGTTCTTCAGCTAGGGAGCCTACCGCTTCATCGATGCTTTGTGAAAATGCGCTGATTGGGAAGATGAATGGGATCAGAAAAACAAATACTCGTAAGGGTTTGAATGACTTCATTGTAGTTCCCTTTATAATGCTAGCGGCCAATTATGTGGCGATTTTTCCGTATGTTGGTGCGTGTATTCTCAACCTTGACCCGAAGTTTTGCGGCGAGAGAATGTTCTGGTGCCACCTGTTGATCAGTTACCGGTATTGCGCCCAAGTTTTGCAGTTCGTCATCCTTGATATGTTCCAGGAGAAAAAGTGCAGTTTCGCTGTCCGGTGGCTCTTCTTGCGACATCATGCGTTTTGCCAGTTCTGGCGGGATATCAGAAAGTATTGTGTTCAAGAAACTGCGAAGAGCGGAGGGATTAGGCTCGCGATTCACAACGTAAGCAGAAGATAGGTATGCGAGGAGTTCAAAAGCCTTTTGTTCTTTTGTGGACAGCGCCCTAAGCTTTTTTCCAACCGTTGTCGTCATCAAGCGATCAAGCCATACTCTGTCCAATTCCCGTGACACGTAGCTAGCTGCAACGTGCGACGCGATTTTACGAACTTGGTTTCTATCCATGGCCCGCCCCTAACACGACCACTTTCACCGCATACCCCCTTTGAGGCAAGTATTTTTAGATTAAAGCGTTTGGCACGAGGAAAGCGCTAGGCGCTTTCCTCATTGCGTTGCCCTTTCCAACGGGCTGTGCTTTCACACATATTGAAAGTACTGCGCTTTCTGGATTGCCACGATCCGTCGCCCCATGCTGGAGCTAGGAAGTTCTTTGCCACTCTGAAATCGCCTATCGCGAGAGTTCCAACGAGAGCGCTCGAAAGGTACTTTGCAGGAACATCGACCAATGGATTCACCGTCCCCCAATGAACTTATCGAATTCATCGAAGAACTCCTAGGGAACGATAGTAGGCTGAACGACAAGATTGGGTGCGGGGATAAGTGCTTTGATCTGGAAGATTTTACAGGGGCTTTAGGTCACTATCAGAATGCTCTCGCTATCCTCTCGGGAGCGGACCAGAAAGCCTGGTGGGATGTTACCGACAGTGATCGCTCCAAGGTCTATTCCAAAATTGGACTGTCGTTATTAGCGCTCGGCGACTGTGTTTTTGCTATGGAGAACTTCGGTAAAGCGATTCGAGTCTGGATTCGACATAACCACAAACTGGATCCCTCGGAGGCGAGCCTCCTGATGAGCGCACAGGCAAATTGCGCCAGACTGCTCACCTATCGTTCCGACGATCCTCACCGGTGGGCAAGAGAGCAAAGTGCTGAAATGTTACAATTACTTGAACTCGCTCCGCCGGAAGAGACTGGGGCTTGGGCGGAGATGCGGGGGTCGTTTCGAGAGTTTCACGAGCAGTGGCTGAGGTATGCAGTGCGCGAGAGGCGGGTTGATCTGGTACCGGAGATCCTGGCTGTCTTGCAGGGACAGGATGTAGCGGCGGACGTGCTTGATCGGCTGGTTCAGGAGGCAAAGGATGGCGGGGAGTACCCGTAATGAAGTTTCCTTTCAGGTTGGAAGCGTCCCGCAGGCTGCCGGTGACTGACTTGAGAAAGGCATTCTGCTGCGGTTCTCCGGGCAGGCGGAACGTTATCGCGATGCAATAGAGCAGGCCGCAGCCTGACCTACGACATGGTCAGCCGAAGGATAGCATGAGTAGGCCGACGACAATCCCTCCGGCAATCCAAGGCACCAGTTTCCTAAACTGTGCGGACTCCTTGTTTGATGTCGCGATCACAGCGTCAAGCTGCTTAGCCCGCGGGGATTTGTTTGCGCGCGCCCTGCGGTCGTCCAAGTATGCGGTTACAGTTTCGTAATACAGGCCGGCCAGTTCAAGGATGCGCTCATCCCTGAGGTTGTCTTCATGAACAGGTTTAACGATGGCGTGTTCAGCGCGCTCAATGGGAGTGTCATGAACTTTGTGTATCTGGCCTGGCCCATGCGGGTTTTAGATACAGTCACGCATTGAAGCGATCCTCGAACATTATGGCGAAATGATTGCGAGCCGCAAACCATTCTCGGACATTCCGGCCGCCTTTCTCAAAGTTT
>TARA_R110002072_G_scaffold48716_9_pt1 | contig 19417 bp, 19 predicted proteins | sample TARA_R110002072 | Tara Oceans TARA_R110002072 (sample SAMEA4397118) | marine metagenome | biome: Polar Biome; feature: [SRF] surface water layer (ENVO:00010504); material: water (ENVO:00002006), including particulate matter (ENVO:01000060) such as... | depth 5 m | reverse complement strand
TAAGTAATATTTTCACCTCATATCTGGTTGACATCGCCGAAGCAGGTGGAATTGAAAATGCGATTCGTTATGATACCGGTTTAAAAAATGGGTTGTATTTTTACCGTGGTATTTTGACTAATAAATCTATTTCAGATTGGTTTGATATGCCATATAGTGATATCAATCTTTTTATTCTTTAACTTAATGAAATTTATTCATCGCCTTGCTTATTATCTTTTTGGATTTTCTATTGGTCTTATTTTTTTGTTTTTTTTTCTAAGTAAAAAGGAAGCCAGCTGCGATTACAGTCCGAATGCCAGAGTTAAAAAAAATATTAGAATCAAACCCAAAGTCTATTCTGAAGCTGTTTTGTCAAAGATGCAGGAAAATGCCCTTGACACATCAATGGTTTCTGTTCTATTGAATAAAGGAAAGGTAGATTTCAGTGAAAGCAATACAAACTTAGATGTATGTAACATTTACACAATTACGGGGATGGTGGATAATAAAAAATTAAAACTCAAAGTTGAAAACTGTCCTGAAGAAGCAATTATTCTTTTACTTTCAAAAATAGATTAAATATTTCTGCGTTTTTTTTCTTTCTTTAATAAATTCAATTCTCTACTGGTTTGTCCGGCAACCGATGTGTTTTCTTCTGCTCTTCTAATTAAGTAGGGCATCACATCTTTTACAGGGCCAAATGGCAAATACTTTGCAACATTATACCCGGCTAAAGCTAAATTGAAACTGATGTGATCACTCATTCCATAAAGTTGTCCAAACCAAACCCGCTTATCATCTTTTTCAATTCCTTTTTGTTTTAAAAGATCCATGGCCAAATAACAACTTTCCTCATTGTGTGTACCAATAAAAACTGTCATAATATCGGGATGATCAAACAAAAAAGACATAATTGAATTAAAAATAGAATCAGTTGCCTTTTTAGATTCACAAATTGGACTTTTATATCCTTTTTCCTCAGCCCTTTTGTTTTCTTTTTCCAGATAAGCGCCTCTTACTATTTTAAACCCTAACTTAAAACCTTCATCAGATGCAAAACTTAATACTTCCTTCAAATAATCAAGCCGATCCCAACGGTAACATTGAATTGTATTGTAAACAACCACCTTTTCTCTATTGTATTTTCTCATCATTTCAAGAATAAGATCATCTGCCGCTTTTTGCATCCAGCTTTCTTCTGCGTCAATAAGTAAAGCAACACCTGTATCTGAACACATTTGACAAACTTTATCAAATCGCTCTTTAATTTTTTCCCATTCTATTCGTTCAATGGTCGTTAAAGGTTCATTTTCAGAAATTTTTCTATATACTTCAAGCCTTCCAAACCCGGTGGGTTTAAATACTGAAAATGGAAGTGCATTTTTATTTTTCGCGAACTCTGTTAGGCGTAACACTTTATCTGTTGCAATATCAAAAGACATTTCAAGGTTTTTTCCCTCAACAGAATAATCAAGAACTGAAAAAACATTTTTTTGATACATATTCTCAACCACAGGAAGACAATCTTCTTCATTTACACCCCCACAAAAATGGTCAAATACCGTTGAACGTATGAGACCTTCTACCGGTAAATTAACATTTAAAGCAAATTTTGTAGCGGCAGTACCAATTTTCACAAGTGGTTCATTTCCAATCATTTTAAATAAAAAGTAAGCGCGTTCCAGTTCAGAATCTGTTTTAAGAGAAAAGGCAACTTCTGTGTTTTCAAAAAGATGGTTATCGTGCATAAATATTTATAGTTAATCTTACAAATATACTTAGTTTTATTGCTATTTTTTAAGTTTTCTCCTTATTTTCACTCTTCAAAAAAGCAACAATTTACTATGAATTCTATCGTGACTACTGATTATTCAATACACCTTGACACAAACAAATACAAGGCTCTAAATCAACATATTGAATTATTATCTCCTACAAAAATAGTAGTTCTAACAGATAGCAATACACATCAATTTTGCCTTGACTATTTCAATTCTAAATTAGAGGTAAAATGTTCCATAGAATATAAAAGCATACCCGCTGGAGAACGGTTTAAAAATATCGAAACCTGTAAAGAACTATGGCAGTTTTTTTCTGAAATAACATTGGATAGAAAGGCACTCATCATCAATCTTGGTGGTGGTGTCATAACAGACCTAGGCGGTTTTGTTGCTTCAACATATTTGCGTGGTTTGGCATACATAAACATCCCCACCACCCTCCTATCAATGGTTGATGCATCAATTGGAGGAAAAACGGGTATTGATTTAGATTTGCTAAAAAATCAAATCGGGCTTATCGTAAATCCCAAAGCAGTAATTATTGACACTCATTATTTAAAGACGCTTCCTCAGGAAGAATTTAATTCTGGTGTTGCTGAAATTATAAAACACGGCTTGATTCATTCAGAATCTTACTGGAATAAAGTTTCTAAATCTAAAATAGTACTTGATGAAACACTAAAAGAAGTTATTTATCAATCTATTTTAATTAAAAAGGAAGTTGTTGAAAAGGACCCAACAGAACAAAACTTAAGAAAAACATTGAATTTTGGTCACACATTGGGTCATGCTATTGAATCATATTCACACCTCAACAAAGGTTTCAAGCACCTACTTCATGGTGAAGCTATAGGCATAGGACTCATTTTAGCTTGTCATATTTCAAATGAAGTGATGGGATTTCCAAAAGATACCCTTGATAAGCTTGTGCAAGTCTATTCTAGATATTTTGTTAAAATTTCTTTTACAAAGACTGACATAGATGAAATCTTGAATCTTTTAAAGTTTGATAAAAAGAATACACACGGAAAAGTGAATTTTGTATTGCTCAATGATATAGGTTCATACACCATTAAGGGAGATGTTTCTTTAGAAACGATTTATAACGCTTTTGATTTTTATTTAGAATTGTAATAATCTATGTGATTTTCATCTTTTTTTTTTGTTGCATCAAAAAAAAATGTAGTTTTAATATTATTATAACCAATCCCCAAAACTTATGAAACGTGTTATCGTTGATTTTAAAAAACTAACACCTGAAATTTTATCTCTGTTGGTTGAAAAATATCCCTTTGGATATGATGATGTAGACATCATCACTTTCAAAAACTTAAAAGGAGAGCTTGTAGAGGCGGTTGAAGTAAAAAAAGGAGACGACATTTACCTAGTAAAGGTGAGTTCAAAGTTAGTCAATTCAATGGCAAATTTTGATGAAGATGACTATGATGCAGATGATTTTAATGAACCCATTGTTGAATTACCAGAAAAACCTCTTGATGAAATGGAAGATGATGACAATGAAAAATTAGTCTAAAAGGTATCTGGTTTTACAAATCTCTAAGTGGTGCAATTCGTGACCTGATATCACATAGCCCAATGCCCTCACAGACATTCTATTTCCACTGGCAATCCCTGACCGCACTAAAACTTTTGAATCAAATCCGGCGAACAAATCAAAGGTTGATTTTCTAACGCTTTTGTATTCATTTAATATATCTTTAATTTGTCTTTGATTTGCATTTGATTCCAAAACATACTCATCCTGGTCAAATCCTATCAATTCATTTTTATCATTCCTTGAAAATCGTAAAGCCCTGTATGACATAATACGCTCTGTATCAATACAATGAAGTAATACTTCTTTCAGCGTCCATTTATTTGGAGCATACTTAAACAACGCTTGTTCATCTGATAGGTTTTCAAAAAAAGAAAAAAAAGAGTGAGAACTTTGCTGAAGTGCTTCATCAATAGAAAAATCAGGAGCTAGTTCAATATACCTCTTGTAAAAAGGAGCATATTCAGTTTCATCTAATAAGCTTTTGAATGACATCATTAATTGTCAAAAATATGGTGCATTAAACGACGTTTGTCATTAATACTTTCCTCAAGTGAAATCATGGTTTCGGTTCTTAAGACACCTTCAATATCATCAATTTCATAAATAATATCTTTTGCATGTGTAGTGTCTTGAGCTCTAATTTTACAGAAAATATTAAACTTTCCGGTAGTAATATGAGCTACAGTAACATTTGGAATTGTTTTGAGTCGTTCCAACACGAATTTTGTTTGTGAGGTTTTTTGGAGAAAAATCCCAACATAAGCAATAAAAGAATAGCCTAACTTAGTATAGTCAACCGTCAATGAAGAGCCTGTTATAATTCCGGCATCTTCCATTTTTTTTACTCGTACGTGAATTGTTCCGGCTGAAACATTGTGCTTTTTAGCAATATCAGTAAAAGGAACTCTTGAGTTATCAATTAACATATCAAGTATTTGATGATCAACATTATCAAGTTTAAATTTGGACATTTTTTATATTTTTATTGATTTATCTGCAAAGATAAGCGCATTTATGAAAAATATTCTTAAACAAAAACTAAAAAAAGACTAAATCATTGATATTTTTTCATTTTCGATTGATAAATCCTTGATAATTTGGTGATTTTGAATTGTGGAATTATCATTAATAAAAACTGACTTCCCATTTGCTTTCAAATTCTTATGGGCAAAAAACTTTGATAAGTCTCCTATTTTATGGACCTTGGGAACAAACTCTATTTTCTTATTAAGTAATTTTTCTTCAAACTGAATAGCTATATCAACAAGCTCTGAAATATTTGAAGCTTTTGCATTTCTGATAATTACGTCAAAAAACAATTTTTTATTTTCAGGAATTGTTACATAATATTTGATTTCAGGTAATAAAGTTTTTGTAGTTGAAACTAACTCTAAAAGATATATCAGGGAATAAAAAATATATTCTCTTGTTTTTTCACGCAGATAATCCCCCGGATAATGCCCGGCTTCAAATAATATTGTTGGCACATCCAGAGATTGAAAACTATCTCCCACGCAGTTGATATTAAAAGCATCATCATATCTCCCAACGTGATTGGGAATCAAAGGCTGTAATTTTTGATTTATTGAGGAGATTAGTTGCATTGCATAAGCTCTGGTTTTTGTAATTGATTTAGATTTGTCTGCAGACGGTGCTAAAAAAGAAATAACCGCAGATTTTGCCGTATTTCCTACCGAGAAAATACTGCGTTGATCGTGCATATTTAAGCACAAATCAGGTTTAAAGGCTTCAAAAACATTGAACAATACCCTAGTTTCCTTCTGAGATTTGTTTTGCGCATCTCTGTTTAAATCAATATTGTTTGCATTTTCCCGGGTATAGCACTCTGCTCCATCCGGATTGAGCATTGGAAGCACTTTAATTGTACAGCTTTTCAATACTTGCTCCTGCAAAGCTCCTTCAAAACTCAAAAAATTTAATAAATCAAAAATAGATTTAGTAGTCGTCGATTCATTACCATGCATTTGCGACCACATCAATATTTTGAAATTTCCTGTTCCTAACGTTATGGAATGTAATTTTCTGTTCTCTTCAGAATAACCTTCAACTTGTGTTAAAAATATTTTAGAATAATTATTCAATACAGGGGCTATGGATTCAAATGTAATATACCTCCCGAAAAGTGATTGTTCTTTATATTGATTAAAAAAAAATTCTGTATTCATTTTCAATTTTATATTACAAATGTAAACAAGCTAAAGTTTACAACTGTAAACTAAAATAAAAGTCATTTTGTTTACAATGGTAATAAATTATATAGTTTAATTCCTGTCATTTGTTGCTTAAGGAGTAATAAGAATAAATATTAAGTTAAAGTAGTTTATATTATTAAATATCAGATATTTAAGTGTTTTCATATAAAGTATTAATTCTATTATGTATACTATTTATTGGCCATTATTTTGTTTATTTTACAAATATAAATTACATTTGTAATCAATAGGTACCTTAACTTAAGTTACAATGGTAAACAGTGGCGATTTTGCTAAAAGACTCCAAGAAATTATGGATTTTTATGGACTCTCCTCTTCTGCATTGGCAGATGAAATTGATTTTAACAGATCAAGTATTTCTCATTTGCTTTCTGGAAGAAACAAACCTAGTTTGGAATTTGTTATGAAAATTCTTGAAAAATTTCCCGACGTAAAATTATATTGGTTATTAAATGGCAAAGGAAGTTTTCCTGATTCTGATCCAGAAAATGAATTCTCTAAAAAAACAGAATCAATTCCTACCCCTGTTGCTGAAAATGAAATTTCAAAAAATGAAAGCAAAGAATTTTCAAATCTCAAAGATTTAAATAATCAGCAACTCATAGAACGTATCATTATTTTCTATAAAAATGGTTCATTTAAAGAATATAAAAATTAGTACCCTTCCATTTTTTTATTGAAATTTGTAAAAAAAACAAAAATGCGCTATACAGTTTCTTTGCTTCTCTTTATCTTTTTGATTTCTTGTTACAATCCTGAAAGAAAATGTGAAAATTTTAGAACAGGTACCTTTGAATTTGAAGCAATAGTTGGTTCTGAAATTCTCAAAACAACCTTTGTTCGAAATGACAGTATTGAAATTGACTATTTTAGAGGTAAAGCAGACACTTCCTCTATTCGATGGATAAATGATTGTGAATACATCTTAAAAAAACTAAATCCGCGAAGTATGGCTGATGAAAAGTCTATTCACATGAAAATTCTTACCACAGATAAAGACACATACACGTTTGAGTATAATATTGTTGGGCAAAATAATAAAGAGCGCGGCACAGCAAGGCGCATTAACTAGTCAAGATTTAATATAATCTGACCATTTTCATCACGGGGCTCATCATCATCTTTTGATTTTGAATTTTTAATTTCAGAATTGTTTTTCACATTCTCTTCACCCACCACTTCCATTTCTTCAGCAGGTATTTCCTCGGGTTCATCAAATGGCAATGGTTCCAGTAAATTGATTTGCTTCACTTTTTCCTTGGTCAATTGATTTCCCTGAGCATTGATTCCTTTGATGGCGATAAACTCTTCAATGTTTATTTGTTGGTTCTCCTTTTGTTCTTTACCACGAGGTTTGTAGAATTCCAGTTCAACAACCGGCTTATAGTCTGTGGAAATAATTTCCAAATAAGATTTGGGGTGCTCTGTAATAAACGTCTCTTCCTTATCTTCATTTTCAACAAGAAAGCGTTTTACATAAAATAATTCCTTCTCACCTTCCCAGTATATCGCTGAAACAGGCTTTTTAGGCCTCCATTTTTCCAGCAATATCATGCCATCATCAAATCGGAGAGTAACTTCAGGAATCACAGTTTTTATTTTTCCTGATTGAATGATAATCAACAACCTGTCGTCTTTCCTGAATTCACCAAGGTACTCACCTCTCGCATCAAGATTCAAACGCTGTACCGTGTCGTCAAACCATATTTTTCTTGGTTTGAGCGTGGATAAACCTTTTTCTTTGAGTTCAATGCGTTTGATGGGATATTTTGAAACAATATTCCCTTTGGAGTTTCTTCCTTTTATGATGATATCAGCAAAATCAAGATCAAACTTGAGCTTTTTTATACTTCCTGTCTGTCTTAACAATACCTGTACAATTTCGGCTTCACCGTTAGGGTTTGCAGTAAAATACAACACTTTGGAACCTTTATTTCCTTGTGTCATATCATATTCATTGTCCCTTATGGTTCCGGTAACGGCAAATCGCTTTACATAAGAAGCTCCTTTGGCTCCATCGCGATAAATCATATTGTAAATGGTGCGTTTGTCTTTTTTCTTAAAAACAGCCACGTGAATGATATTTTTACCCACAAAGGTTTTGGTATCTACTTTTGTGACCATCATTTTTCCGTCTTCGGTAAAAACGATGATGTCGTCGATATCACTGCAATCAGTGACATATTCGTCCTTTTTCAAGGCTGTTCCTACGAAACCTTCTTCTCTATTGACATAAAGCTTTGTGTTTCTGATTACCACTTTTGTGGCCTCGATGTCATCAAATATTTTCAGTTCGGTTTTGCGCTCTCTGCCTGTTCCATAATCTTTCAACAAACGTTTGAAATAATTGATTGCATACTCAATCAAATTATCAAGATAATTCTTGATTTGCGCAATTTGATCTTCAAGCGAATCTATTTTTTGTTGTGCCTTATCAATATCAAATTTTGAGATGCGCTTGATTCTGATTTCAGTCAACCTCACAATGTCATCTGTTGTAATGGCACGTTTTAAATGTTTTATATGAGGTTGTAATCCTTTGTCAATGGCAGCAATGACACCTTCCCATGTTTCTTCTTCTTCAATATCGCGGTAAATCCTGTTTTCAATGAAAATGCGTTCCAATGATGCAAAATGCCACTGCTCCTCCAGTTCATCGAGTTGAATTTGCAATTCTGCTTTGAGCAATTCGACTGTTCGGTCTGTGGAGCGTCTTAGCATTTCAGATACCCCAACAAACAAAGGCCTGTTGTCTTCAATTACACAGCCTAAAGGCGAAATGGAGGTTTCACAAGCAGTAAATGCATACAGCGCATCAATGGTTTTATCAGGCGAAAGACCTGAAGGTAAATGAATCTGTATCTCTACTTCAGCCGAAGTATTGTCGTCTATTTTTTTAATCTTGATTTTTCCCTTGTCATTGGCTTTTAAAATGGAGTCAATCAATGAGGAAGTATTGGTGCCAAAAGGAATTTCGGTTATCACCAAAGTATTTTTATCTAATTGGTGGATTTTGGCACGCACTCGCACCTTCCCTCCTCTTAAACCGTCATTGTAATTGGTAACATCTGCGATTCCTCCTGTAGGAAAATCAGGGTATATTGTGAATTTTTTTCCCTGTAAATGCTTTATGGATCCTTCAATAAGCTCATTGAAGTTATGTGGTAATATTTTTGTCGAAAGCCCCACGGCGATTCCTTCTGCCCCTTGTGCCAGAAGCATTGGAAATTTCACCGGAAGGTTAATGGGTTCTTTTCTCCTTCCGTCGTAAGACAATTGCCAGGGAGTGACTTTGGGGTTATACACAACGTCCAAAGCAAACTTTGAAAGTCGTGCTTCAATATATCGGGAAGCAGCAGCACTATCGCCAGTTAAAATATTCCCCCAGTTTCCTTGTGTATCAATCAAAATGTCCTTTTGCCCTATTTGAACCATTGCATCTGCAATACTGGCATCACCGTGAGGATGGTATTGCATGGTATGACCCACGATGTTAGCCACCTTGTTATAACGCCCGTCATCAAGATCTTTTAAAGATTGCATAATGCGACGCTGTACCGGCTTGAAACCATCTTCAATGGCAGGCACCGCTCGTTCCAGGATTACATATGAGGCATAATCCAGAAACCAGTCTTTAAACATGCCGTTTACCTTGATAATGGTATCTCCCGTCGCATTTCCATCGTCTTGAATTGGAAACTCTTCTTCATTTGGGTTTTGGTCGTCGCTCATAGTTATTTAATATACACTTCTTATATTTCACGAGACACCCGCCTACGCGGGTGTGTGTTCTTCTACTTTATCTACTTCAAATTTGAGGTTATCGATGATAAACTCTTGTCTTTCGGGTGTGTTTTTGCCCATATAGAACGAAAGCAATTCCTCAATGGACATGCTGCGTTCCAGCATTACCGGGTCAAGTCGAATATCAGCACCAATAAAATGTTTGAATTCATCAGGCGAAATCTCCCCAAGACCTTTGAATCGGGTGATTTCTGGTTTTGGTTTTAATTTTTCGATGGCATTTTTGCGTTCTTCTTCAGAATAGCAATAAATGGTTTCTTTTTTATTCCTTACGCGAAAGAGCGGGGTTTGCAAAATATACAAATGTCCTTCTTTGATCACTTCTGGGAAAAACTGAAGGAAAAAAGTAATGAGCAACAACCGGATGTGCATCCCGTCCACATCAGCATCTGTTGCGATTACTATGTTGTTGTAACGCAAGTCTTCAATGCTTTCCTCAATATTCAGCGCTGCTTGAAGCAGGTTGAATTCTTCGTTTTCATAAACTATTTTCTTGGACAAACCATAGCAGTTTAAAGGTTTTCCTTTTAAACTGAAAACGGCCTGTGTGTTCACATCACGGCTTTTCGTTATAGAGCCACTTGCAGAATCTCCTTCGGTGATAAACAAGGTGGTTTCCAGCTGTCGATCCGATTTTGTATCGTGAAGGTGAACGCGGCAATCGCGTAATTTTTTATTGTGTAAACTCGCTTTTTTAGCACGCTCTTTTGCTAATTTTCTAATTCCGGAAAGCTCTTTTCTTTCTCGTTCTGCCTGAAGGATTTTGCGTTGTAATTTATCAGCTGTTTCCGGATTTTTATGCAGATAATTATCTAAGTGTTTTTTTACAAAGTCAATAATGAACGTACGCACAGTGGGTAAATTACCTCCCATATCGGTCGAACCCAGTTTTGTTTTGGTCTGGCTTTCAAAAACCGGCTCCATCACCTTGATACTGATTGCTGAAACAATGGATTTTCTGATATCGCTCGCTTCAAAATTCTTTCCGTAAAATTCTCTTATGGTCTTAACAAAGGCTTCTCTGAAGGCATTCAAATGTGTCCCACCTTGGGTGGTATTTTGTCCATTGACAAAGGAATGATATTCCTCGCTATACTGGGTTTTACTATGTGTAAGCGCGATTTCAATATCTTCAGCTTCCAGGTGGATGATGGGATATAAAATATCATCGTGGTGGATATTTTCTTCCAGTAAGTCTTTCAGTCCGTTTTCTGAATAGTATTTTTCTCCATTGAAATCAATGGTCAGTCCGCGGTTGAGATAGACATAGTTTTTGAGCATTTTGGAAACATACTCATTGCGGTATCTGAAGTTTTTAAAAATGGTCTCATCAGGAATAAAAATCACTTTTGTCCCGCGGCGTGAAGAGGATTCTTCCGGATTTGGGTCAGCGAGAAGGTTTCCTTGTTCAAACTCGGCATATTTTATCTGGTTTTCCCTAACTGATTCCACCCTGAAAAAAGAAGAGAGCGCATTTACGGCTTTGGTACCCACACCATTTAACCCAACAGACTTTTTAAAGGCACGGGTATCATATTTCCCTCCTGTATTCATTTTGGAAACCACATCGACCACTTTTCCCAGTGGAATTCCCCGGCCATAATCTCGCACTTTGACTTCTTTCTCTTTTATGCGTATTTCGATGGTTTTACCGGCTCCCATTACATATTCGTCAATGGAGTTGTCCAGCACTTCTTTTAAAAGTATGTAGATACCATCATCAGGGGAAGAACCGTCACCGAGTTTTCCTATGTACATTCCCGGGCGCATCCTGATGTGCTCTTTCCAGTCCAGCGAACGTATATTATCCTCGGTATATTGGGTTTCTTTGGCCATAATAAAATTTGTGATAGACCCGCTAATATAAGACTTCGGGCTAAAAAATGAAACCTTGAAAATAGAAAGTAATTAACAATAAAAAAGTTTAATTTGTTAAGAAAATAAAGGTTTATGAGTTAGAGTATAATTTAAAAAAAATGCCACTAATGCACAAATATTATTTTGTATAATGCTTTTATTTATGCATTTATTTGTGGTTTTAATACATAGCTATTGGTTGAATTTATTTTATATAAATCAATAATCCTTTATTTATTATATTTGATAAATTCCAAAACTAAATATTATGAAAAAGATATTTTATGTTACGTTTATTGTTTTTGCAATATTTGCTTGTAAAAACACACAAGAAAAAGACCCAAGTGAAGATGTTGTTGAATCTGAACAAGTGCCAGATATGCACACCTCACAGATCGCTTTGGACTGGCAAGGAACCTATTCAGGAATTTTACCCTGTGCTGACTGTGAAGGGATAAAGACCGAAATTGTTTTAAGAGATGACAATACCTATGAAATTAAAAGAATGTATATGGGTAAAGACGATACAACTTTTGAAGAAGAGGGACAACTGCAATGGACAGAAGATGGTGGAACAGTTGTCCTAACTAACAAAGAAAATGGTCACGCTACCCTATTCAAAGTGGGTGAAAATCACTTAAAACAACTGGATATTGAAGGTAATCCCATTGAAGGGGAGCTGGCTGAAATGTATATTCTAAGAAAGAATTAAACTTAAAAAACTCGCTTTAATAGCGAGTTTTTTTATACGTTAAATCTAAAGTGCATCACATCACCATCTTTGACGATGTACTCCTTGCCTTCTACTCTCATTTTTCCGGCTTCTTTTACTTTGGTTTCGCTGCCAAAACTTACATAATCATCATAAGCAATCACTTCTGCCCTGATAAAGCCTTTTTCAAAATCTGAGTGAATAACTCCGGCGGCTTGTGGAGCTGTTGCGCCTACAGGTATGGTCCAGGCGCGCACTTCTTTGACACCGGCGGTAAAATAGGTTTGAAGGTTTAGCAATCTGTATGCAGAACGTATGAGTTTTGCTGAGCCTGCTTCATCAAGACCTAAATCTTCAAGAAACATTTGGCGCTCTTCATAAGTCTCCAGCTCTGTGATATCGGCTTCAGTTCCAACGGCTAAAACCAATACTTCTGCATTTTCATTTTTTACGTTTTCTTTTACAAGATCGACGTATTTATTTCCGTTTACCGCAGACCCTTCATCCACATTACAAACATACATAACAGGCTTATCTGTAATGAATTGAAGCGGGGCAATGAAATCTTCCCTTTCAGCTGCTGAAAATTCAATCGCTCTGATGGAGATTCCGGCTTCCAAGCCTTTTTTAACTTTTAAAAGGGCTTCTTCTTCTTTTTGGGCGTCTTTATTACCGGTTTTGGCGGCGCGCTTTACTTTCTCCAGTTTTTTCTCGGCTGTTTCAAGGTCTTTTAACTGAAGTTCCATATCAATGGTTTCTTTATCCCTTATTGGATTTACTGAGCCATCGACGTGAACGATATTGTCATTGTCAAAACAACGCAACACGTGCAGAATCGCATCTGTTTCTCTGATATTTCCCAGGAATTGGTTTCCCAGCCCTTCTCCTTTACTGGCGCCTTTTACTAAGCCGGCGATATCGACAATTTCAACTGTTGCCGGCAGCACGCGTTCCGGATTTACCAATGATTCGAGCTTTTGCAATCTTGGATCGGGGACGTTGACCACACCAATATTAGGTTCAATGGTACAAAAAGGGAAGTTTGCACTCTGCGCTTTGGCATTGGACAAACAATTGAATAATGTGGATTTACCTACATTGGGAAGACCTACGATTCCGGCTTTCATATAATATCGTTTTTAAAGGGTGCAAAGATACATGTTCAGTTCAAATATTGAGAATAAAAAAAGATGTTTACTGAAAATCAATAAACATCTTTATATTTAATCTGAAAAGATATACTATTATGGCGCCGGATAGAGGTAATTGGCCTCAAAACTCAATGGGATTCCCAGCCACCAATAGATGAGTAAGAATGCTGTCCACGCAATTAAAAATATAACTGAATAAGGTAGCATCATCGAAATCAGAGTTCCAATACCCATTCCCTTAACATACCGTTGACTAAAGACTACCACAAGTGGGAAATAGGGTAATAAAGGTGTAATGATATTTGAAACAGAATCGCCTACGCGATAAGCAGCTTGTGTAAGGTCAGGTGATATACCCAGTTGCATTAGCATTGGTACAAAGATTGGAGCAATGAGTGCCCATTTTGCAGAAGCAGAGCCCACCATTAAATTCACAAAAGCACTGAGAATTACAATTCCAACAATCGTGATTTGACCCGGTAATTCAAGTGCCTGAAGGAAGTTTGCACCTTTTATAGCTATTAAAAGACCAATATTTGAACGTGAAAAAGCATCAATAAAAAGTGCACAGAAAAAGGCCATTACAATATAGTAACCCATACTTTCCATGGATTTTGTCATGCTTTTTATTAAATCCCTGGAAGATTTGTATTTTCCTGAGACAAACCCATAGACTAGACCCGGAATTAATAACAACACAAAGATTAATGGTACAATTGCCTTCATTAAAGGAGCATTAAACGAGGTAAGAGATTGAATTTCGGGATCAACCATATCCGGTCCTCTTAAAGCTGAATTTTCAGGGTAAGCCCATAAAAACAAACCTACAATTCCCAGGACCATCGCCAAAAACCCATACCAGAAGGCTTTGCTTTCCTTGGATGTTACCTCTTCCATTTTAGGCATTTGATCTTCATCGCCATCAACTTTTACTTTCTTTAACCTGGGCTCAATGATTTTATCTGTAACCCACCAACCCACAAGAACAATTAATAAAGTGGATGCAGAAGTAAAATACCAGTTATTCAGAGGATTTAAATTAATTGCAGGATCAAGTATTTTTGCGGCTTCTAGAGTGAAACTCATAATGAGCGGGTCAATGGCAGAAGGGATAAAGTTTGCTGAAAACCCTCCTGATACACCGGCAAATGCGGCTGCAATACCGGCTAATGGATGTCGCCCTGCGGCATAAAAAATAACACCTCCCAGGGGTATAACAAGTACATATCCAGCATCAGCAGCTGTGTGGCTAACGATGGCTATTAAAATAAGCATCGGGGTAAGTAATTGTTTGGGTGTAAAGTTTAAGAGTTTTTTTAACCCGGCGTCAATCCAACCGGAATGCTCTGCTACCCCCACTCCAAGCATGGCAACTAAAACAATTCCTAATGGTGCAAATAGCACAAAGGTATTTACCATGCTCGCCAGGAATCCGGCCAGTTGAGTTCCGGTGAGTAAATTTTGAACATTTAAGCTATTTCCCGTCATTGGGTGAATTTCTCCAAAATCAAAAGGAGAAAGTATCGCAGATAAAACCCAAACAAAAATTAATAAGTAAAAAAATAGAATCGCAGGATCGGGTAGTTTATTCCCTAATTTTTCAACTAAGTCAAGTGCTTTGTTCACAAAACCTTTTTTCTTGACAACTTGAGCTTCTTCCATGTTATTTCGGTTGTTAGTTTTTAAAGATGCTAATTTAGAAAAATATGCCATATACAGCATAGATTTTTAAATTTTTAAAACCCTTTCTTGAATACCACTTTTTTATAGTTTACAAACTTTAGCATCTATTTATGTTTTTATTTAATAAAATTAACTAAAGATGTCATTACATTTACAAAATAAATAACCTTAAATTAAAAATTATGAAACGTATTGTAATCACAACACTTGTTATTGGACTTTTTTCTTTTGCTGGTTTGCAGGCTCAGATTAACGAAAATGTAAAAAAAGAGACCACTTTAAAAAAAGTAACTGTAAAAGATACCAACGTTGAAACCATTGTTGATAAAGAAGTAGATGAAAAAAGAAGTGTTATTAAAGTTGAAGGAACTGATGAAACAAATCAAAATTCTGAAGAATTAATAATCTCAGATGAAAAAAATTATTCTGTTGAGGTTATTGATAAGGAGTTAAATGTTGAAAATCAAAAAGACCTTGATAAACTCAAAAAAGAAGAAAATGAAAGAATCGACGGCCAACAGCGTGGGGTTCCAATTCAAACTGATGCAGACACTTTACAAAAGCCTAGAGTTTACAGTACATCTGAAAAAGAAAAAGTTAAAATGATTGAAGCTCACCAGCGTGGTGCTCCAACCCAAATGGGAAAAGCTGCCGTGGAAAAGTCAAAAACTACAAATACATTAAAAAAAGATGGAGGAGGAAATTAATTCTTAATTCATTAAAATCTTAAAAACTCGATTATTTTTAATAATCGGGTTTTTTATTTTTAAATTAGCCCTAAAAATATTTTCAATGAACTATTATCACTTTTTAATCACTTTTTTAATAGTGTCGTTTTCAGCTTTTGGTCAACACAAAAAGGCTTATACAATCTTTACCCCAGATGGTATTGAAACTCACTATAATGAATTAAAAGAAAAAGTCGAAAATTCAGATATACTTTTATTTGGAGAGCAACATAACAGTGCGATTTCTCACTGGTTACAGTTTGAATTGACAAAAGATTTAATTCAAACCAGGACGGTGAAATTGGGTGCTGAAATGTTTGAGCGTGACAATCAGGAACCATTGAATAAGTTTCTGAATGACCAAATTAACCAAAAGGGTTTGGACACTTTAGCCCGATTATGGTCAAATTATAAAACAGACTATGCACCACTAGTTATACTTGCCAAAGAAAACGATATTGAATTTATTGCTACAAATATACCCAGACGTTATGCAAGTATGGTTTTTAGAAATGGTTTTGAAGCATTAGACACCATTACAGCTGAAGAAAAAGGCTGGATAGCTCCTTTACCCATAGCTTTTGACCCAGAATTACCTACCTATCAAAATATCCTTACGATGATGGGAGAACACGGCACACCGGAACTTGTAAAAGCTCAGGCTATTAAAGATGCTACTATGGCTTATTCGATTCTAGAAAACAGGGTTGAAAATGAATTATTTATTCATTATAATGGGGCTTACCACAGTGATTTTTATGAAGGTATTTTATGGTATTTAAAGTTAACTGAACCCGATTTAAAATACAAAACCATTTCAACGGTTACTCAAAAGGATATATCATATCTTGAAGAAGAACACCTCGGGAAGGCAGATTTTATTATTGTTGTCAATGAGAATGTTACAACTACATATTAAAAAAATGAAACATAGATTTATACTTTTTTTTACATTCATATTAAGCATTTTAGTGAATGCTCAGGAGATTGCTGTTCTACAATACAATGGTGGAGGAGACTGGTATGCAAACCCAACTTCCCTACCCAATTTAATCAAATTCTCAAATCAAAATACCAATACAAAAATTGCAGAAAAGCCGCAAACAGTTGAAACCTCAAGCCTTGAAATTTTTCAATACCCTTTTGTACACATGACAGGTCACGGAAATGTTTTTTTTACTCCGGAAGATGTTTCAAATCTCAGAAACTATTTATTAAGTGGGGGATTTCTTCACATAGATGATAATTATGGAATGGATACCTTTTTAAGACCTGAATTACAAAAGCTATTTCCTGAAAAGGAATTGATTGAATTACCAGCTTCCCATCCCCTATTTTCATATCATTTTAAATTTCCAAAAGGCTTACCTAAAATTCATGAACACGATAACAAGCCGCCACAAGCTTTTGGGATTTTTGATGAAGACAGACTCATTTTATTGTACACTTATGAAACTGATTTAGGCAATGGTTGGGAAAACCCTGAAGTACATAACAACCCTGAAGAGGTAAGACAAAAAGCTTTACAAATGGGTGCAAATATTATTAAATTTGCTTTTGAGAATTAACCTAAAAAAATATTAAACATGGTTGCAAAAGAGATTACAAAAGGAATTCTTCAAGCTGTAGCAATTATTTTTGGCTTTGTTTTTTTAGGTTGGTTTTTTTATAATATCCAAAGTGTTCTTCTATATATCGTGCTGGCAGGAGTAGTAACTCTAATAGGAAGGCCCATTGTATTGTTTTTAAAAGAACGATTGCTATTTAAAAACTTATTAGCTGTTATTTTAACAATGGTAATTATTTTTGGCTTCTTAATTGGTCTATTGTTGCTGTTTATTCCTTTAATAAAGCAACAAAGCCATAATCTTTCGCTTCTCAATATTGATTCACTTTCAATGACCGTTGAAAATTTATATTCAGAAATATTGGTTTATTTCTCAGGGCCTAATTTTGACTTGGAATCTAAAGTAAATAATTCAGACTTTATGAATTCGATAGATTTTGGGTTTATCCCAGAATTTATAAACAGCTTTTTAAGCGCATTGGGATCGTTTAGTATTGGTTTATTCTCAGTGATTTTCATTTCGTTTTTTCTATTAAAAGATAGTAAACTACTAGAAAATGGGATATTGACCTTTATCCCAGATGAAAAAGAAACTCGATTTGAACAATCTTTGGTTAAGATTAAGAATTTATTATCCCGCTACTTTATTGGACTTGTTTTTCAAATTATGGTTCTTTTTATTATCTATTCATTTGTGTTGTTGTTTTTTGGGATAGACAATGCTGTTGTCATAGCATTTTTGTGTGCCTTGTTAAATATTATTCCTTATTTAGGCCCCTTAATTGGTGCTTTTGTTATGATGTTTCTAACAATGTCTAGCAATCTTGGGCAGGATTTTAGTTCTGTGATTTTGCCCACAACAATTTATGTAATGATTGGTTTTGCAATTGGGCAATTGATAGATAATTTTTTAAGTCAACCGCTCATTTTTTCAAACAGCGTGCGCTCACACCCTCTTGAAATCTTCTTGGTAATTATCATTGGTGGGTTGTTGTTTGGTGTCCTTGGAATGATAGCTGCTGTACCTTCTTATACAGTAATAAAAGTGATTAGCAAAGAGTTTTTATCTGAAAACAAAATAGTAAAAAGACTCACCCAAAATCTTTAACTTTTAGTTTGAACAAATCTATTTTAAATACAGAAGTTCAGAACTTTATTCATGATAATTTAAATGAGGATCTTGTAAAACTCACAATGAAAGGATCTCCATTTTCCAATGTTTCTATTCAAGAAATTGTCATTCAAATTCAGGGTAGATTAAAAGCAAAAAGTAAACTTCCTACCTGGTTTAAAACAAAAGACATCTATTATCCTCCAAAATTACATATCGAGCAAACCTCTTCAGAAGCTACAGCACAATACAAAAGTGAATTGGTTAGAGGTGACACTATAGCAGATTTGACAGGTGGATTTGGAGTTGATACTTTGTATTTTTCGAAAAAGTTTAAAGAAACTTCTCATTTTGAAATAAACAACAAACTTTCAAAAATTGTATCTCATAACTTTTCGATTTTAAGCACAAAAATACGTTGCTATAATGATGATGGAATTAAGGCAATAAAAAATAAAAAGTTTGATGTAATTTTCGTAGATCCCTCAAGACGCAATGAAACAAAAGGAAAGGTATTTTATCTCTCAGATTGCCTGCCAAATGTTGCTATTCATCTAGATTACCTTCTCAAACATTGTTCTACTTTAATGATTAAAACCTCACCAATGCTAGATATTAGTGCAGGATTAAAAGAACTTAGTCACGTATATCAAATTCATATTGTTGCTGTTAAAAACGAAGTGAAAGAATTGATATGGTTGATTGAAATAGGTAGAAAAAGCAATGTTAATATAGTGACTGTAAATATTTTAGAGCCTAATAATGAAGTATTTGAGGCGCCATTAAATTTAAATAGTGATATAAACTATTCTTTACCCAAAAAATTTCTCTATGAGCCCAATGCAGCAATTATGAAGAGTGGCCTCTTTGAGGCATTGTGTTTAAAATTTCCTGTTGAAAAAATAGCCTCAAATTCGCATTTATTTACAAGTGACTACTTGATTGATTTTCCCGGAAGACGATTTGAAGTTTCAAAAGTAATTCCTTATGCTAAAGCAGAAGTAAAAAAAGCACTTTTGGGAATCAAAGCAAATATATCAACAAGAAATTTTCCAGAAACAGTTTCAAGGTTAAAAACCAAATGGAAAATCAAGGATGGTGGTGATTCATACTTGTTTTTTACTACCAATACTAGCAGCAATAAAATTGTAATTTTCTGCCAGAAAGTTTAAATAACAAAACCCCATAAAATAATAAAACCCCACAAAAAATGTGAGGCTTTGTGTGATCGCGAGAGGATTCGAACCTC
>TARA_R110002072_G_scaffold297067_1_pt1 | contig 19423 bp, 8 predicted proteins | sample TARA_R110002072 | Tara Oceans TARA_R110002072 (sample SAMEA4397118) | marine metagenome | biome: Polar Biome; feature: [SRF] surface water layer (ENVO:00010504); material: water (ENVO:00002006), including particulate matter (ENVO:01000060) such as... | depth 5 m | reverse complement strand
GGTAGATCGCCGCGAGGTCGATGGTGCTCGTCGGTCCGTAGCGCAAGTAGGCGTCGAGGCTGTAGGGCTGGCCGATCTGCGGCGAGGTCGGTGCATCGAGTTGACGCTGCAGGTTGCGGTCGATGCGATTCTCCGCGCTCACCCAGCCGCCGTTGCCACACGCGATGTCCAGGTCGCCATCTGCATCGACGTCGCCTAACGTGACGGCGTTGGTGACGGTGTTATCGGTTGACATCCGGGTTGCGGTGGCATCGAGGAATGTGCCAGCGCCGTCGTTGAGGTAGAGGAAGTTCTGTCCACCACCTGGCACGTACCCGTTCCCGATCACTAGATCGATATCTCCGTCGTCGTCGATGTCACCAAGCGCTACGGACTTGGTCCATTGGCTGTCCACCGGTAGTTGCATCGTGGCATCGGTGAAGATGCCGCCGCCATCATTCAGATAGAGCCTGTTCTGGTCGCCCGCGCAGCTCCAGTCGCTCCCGTTTGCGCAGACCATATCGAGGTCACCATCCCCATCCACGTCGCCGAGCGCGACGCAGTTGGTGAAGTTCGTGGCGCTTGGCATCCGCGTCGCCGTCACATCCTGAAACACACCGGTGCCGTTGTTGAGGTAGAGACGGTTCTGGCCGCCGTAGGTGCACACAGGTCCGCCTCCCGTGAACCCTAGATCGAGGGGATGGTTGCCCGAGATGACGTCCAGGTCTCCGTCGCCATCCACGTCGGCGAACACGGCGGATTGCGTTCTATCGTTGTCCATGGGCATCTGCGACGCGGTCACGTCGGTGAACGAGCCGCTGCCGTCATTGAGGTAGAGGCGGTTCTGACCTTCGAGGTAGTAGGTGTACTGAACGGGGCCGTAGTCTTTGGGGCGCGTGCCGCACACCAGGTCAAGGTCGCCGTCTCCGTCCACGTCGCCGAGAACGACCGACGTGGTCCGGTCACTGTCAGTTGGTAGCTGCGTTGCCGTTGCGTCGGCAAACACGCCACTGCCGTTGTTGAGGTAGAGACGATTCTGCCCGTACTCGTTGCCGCAGACGATGTCGACGTCGCCATCGCCGTCGACGTCGCCGAATGCGATCGACTGCGTGTGCTCGCTGGCAACCGGCATGTTGGTCGTGGTCTCGTCGGTGAAGGCGCCTGTGCCGTCGTTGCGATAGAGACGATTCTGGGCGCCGTTCCCGCCGCCGTTCCCTGCGACCAGGTCAAGGTCGCCGTCCCCGTCGACGTCACCGAACGCGACAGCTCGGGTGGAGTCGACGCCGGGCGGCAGCGAGCCGCCGACGGGCGCGAACTGAAACTGGGCCGGTAGCGACGCGGCCACACCTGCAAGCACTGCAGCGGCGAGCAGATGCTCGCGAGAACGGATCTGGCGCTGCGACCGGGAGGCGACAGCGGAACTCACGACTGTGCTGGTGTGTGCTACGGAACTTCTCATGCCTCCTCCATCCCCGGCGCAGCCACGATTTCAGCGCGTTCTGCCAATCATCTTGTCCCTACGTGGTGCCGAACGGCTGGCTGGAGTGGTTGCCTTGCGTGTGCGACCAGCCGGCACGGTCGCCGGCAACACAGGGGCAGCGGCGGTCGCGGTCGTGATGCGGACCACCTTGCGTGAGCAGTCGCCGCTGCCCGCGCGCGATCAGAACCCTAGCGCGTTCGATGCGGTCAGCACGTTGCCGCCGCAGGACGTGGTTGGTAGCCAGGCGAATTGTGCGGCAAGCCCGTAGGGTCCTTGCAGACCTGCTGGAATCGGTAATGGCACGCTCGCGTAGCCGTTGGCATTGGCAAATACCGTCAGGGTCAAGGATGGCGCGACATACGCGTCGATGCCGAGCACGGCAATGCCGGTGGGCAGTGGCGCGCCCAGTGCACAGATCCCAACTGCGCCAGCCGGGGCATTCTCACAGAGCAACTCGAACGTGGCGTTGCCGGCGTTCGGCTGCGAATTGACCTGCATGTAAGCTGGGGCTGCGCACGACGGACTGGCGGCGCCGATCGCGTTGACGCCGGTCGGCAGCAGATCCATCAGCACGGCGAAGCCGTTCGCTTTTCCGGTGGCGCTGGCCGCGTACGCGCTCTGCGGGCCCGTCGTGGTCGAGGTGATCGTCGGCACCCGCGTAATCCCGGTGATCATCGCGCGTCCGGCGGGGTCTTGTGACACGCCCCACGGATGCGCCGAACCTCCCGGCAGCAGGTAGCTGGCGTAGTGCACATCGTCGAGACCGTTGCCGTCCATCGCGACCCGCAGCACGAAGCCGGCCGTGATGTTGGTGGTGGTGGCTTGTGGCGTCGCCTGGAGGGCGCCAGCGGTCGCCGCGATCCCGAAGCCAGCCTGTCGGGTCTGCCCGACAAACGTCGCGATCGACGAACTCGGGTCGAGTACGACACTGTTGGTTTCGTCGACGTCGCCACCGCCGAGGTAGGAGCCGTAGAGGATCTGGGCCTGGCCGCTCTGGCTCAGGTCGACGCGGCAGAGGAAGCTGTCGTTGCTGTTGGCCGCCCAGTTCGTATCGAACGCTCCGGGAGTCACCGGCAGGTTCGAACTACGATGCACGATGCCAAGCGTGACCCGGCCGGCTGCGTCGACGGCCATGCAGGTCGGTACGTCGAAGCCATTGCCGCCGACGTAGGTTGCCGCCAGCAGGGTCGTGAGTTGCGCGTCGAATCGGCCGACCCAAACGTCGTTAAAGTTGCTAAAGCTGTTCTGGAATGCGTTGGCCGTCGTTGGCATCGGTGGCCCCGAAGAGAACGTCTGGATTGCGATCGTGACCTCGCCGTTGTCTGCGACATGCACTTGCTTGCCGTCGAAGTTCTTGATGTAGCTGCCAGTGACGTACGCGATGCCCTGGTTGGTGCTGTTGCCGACGAATGTGGACTGCACCAGTTGGTTTGCGACAGGCAGCGCCGGATCGAATTGCGCGACGAATGCATCGCTCAGGCCGCCCAGCACTGGCTGGTAACTCGCACCCGCCATCGGCAGTGTCGAGCTATCCGTTGTCCCGACCACGGTGACGACACCATCGCGTGCGACCACATCACAGATGCGATCGTTGCCGGAGCCACCGTAGTAACTCAGGTAGACGACGTTGCCGCCCAGGTCCAGCTGCATCAGAAAGCCGTCGTAGATACCGGCAAACGTCGGCTGGAAGGCGTTGGCCGTCACTGGCAGGTCCGGCGAGTCCGTGATGCCGACCACCGTCGTCAGTCCGGTGCTGGCGTCGAAGTCCATGTCGAGCACGAGCTGGTCGTTGGAGCCGGTGAGCATGACCGTCCAGATGGCGCCGGCAGCGCCGCCGCCAGTGTCGACCAGGGTCGTGTGTACGCCCCGCACCGCTGGCGAGGCGGTGCCCCATGGTGCCGGGATCGCGTTCAAGCTCTGCCCGGTCAGGACGAACAGGCTGTCATCGACGTGTCTGTTGAATCGCAGCGTCGCACCGTCCGGGCCGCCGAAGAACGTCGACCAGTCGATGCCTGGGTCGATCCAGAGTCTGCGCGAAGCATCCAGTCGGTCAACGGTGAAGCCGAAGCGGTGCTTGCCACGGACTTCGAATGCGCTGGGCACTTCGATCCGCGAGCCGTCTGCAGCGAGTTCGAAGCTCTTCGGTGCCGTGTGCCTCACGATGCCGAACTCGGTCGTCATCAGCAGGCTTCCATCTGCCGCGGTCTCGAGCGGCGCCGAGAGTCCTTCGCAGTCGAACTCGATGGTCGTCGCAGAGAACCCGGCAGTGACTTCGAAGTCGTAGGCGACCAGACCGTCGCGGCCGCGGAACACCGCATCCACGCCGGGCCATACGCTCGGGTAGCGCAGTGCTTCACGCGCTTCGGGCAGCAATACTTCGGGGGCGCCGTTGGCGCCGCGCCGCAGCCACCGCGGTGCGGTTGACGCTTCGCCTTCGGCGACGGGCATGGTCCAGCGTCCGCCTCCGCCAAAGCGCATGTGCACGGTGGTTTCGACGCTCTGCAAGGCCGGGCCGCCAATGCTCCCGGCGTTCGTGGGCTGATGGTCGGCAAGTCGATGCAGCTGCAAGGCAACGCCTTCGGCGTGGAACCAGGCGGTGCTGCCACCGACCTCAGCGCGTGCGCGCATTTCGGTGGGCCATTGACCGGCATTGGTCAAGAACGTGGGCTGGGGATTCTGCGCGACCGCGGCAAGCGGCAGCAGCAGGCATGCGATTGCGGTCGCAGGCAGATGAAGGGCGCGGGTTGGAGTCATGGTATTGGTATGGCTGAGGGATGAGCGGCTGGTCGGTGCCGTTGCTTCTTGCAAAGGCATGCGTCGTTTCCATCCCTGACGCGGCCATGATTTCAGCGGGTTCTGCCAAAGACTTGCCGGGTCCTGGGCAGAACGGCTGTCGGCGCGAACCGCTGCGGTAAGCAAGAACCGCTCGACGAGTGTACAGGCAGTCGAGGCGAAGGTGGAACGGATGGAAGGTGCGTGCATTCGCATGCTCCTGAATAGGCGCCCCGCGTCGGCCGCGTGACGCAAGAGACCCGTCCTACGACGAGTGCCACCCGTAGCACCGCGAAGGCTGCCGGGGCGTTACGCGGAATTGCGACGGATCGGCGATTGACGGTGGAGGGCAACGCCTGCGGATGGCGGATGCATCGACCGAGGCCGGGACTGGTGCCTACTGGATCACGTCCGCGACCACGTTGCTCAACCGCAGGTCGAACGGATAGGCAACCAACACCGACTGGCAGTAGATCGGTTGGCCGACGAGGCTCGGCGCGTTCGGCACCGTGAAGCCTACGCTGCCGACACCGGCCGGTTGCGGGACGATCGTCGCTGGGAATGGCACAGCTGCGGCGAGGTCGAGGCCAATGGTCCCGAACGGTGACGTGATCGAACTCGGCGCAGTCGACAGGTAGGCCAGCGAGAAGTTGGCGACGCTCGACGTGCCGTAGCGCATGTAGGCGTCGAGACTGTAGGGCTGGCCGATCTGCGGCGCGGTGGGGGCATCGAGTTGACGCTGCAGGTTGAGGTAGAGTCTCTGGCTGGCGGAGCTGTCGCCGGTGACCGTGAGGTCAAGGTCTCCGTCCGCATCGACGTCACCGAGTGCGAGAGCTCCGAAGAGGATCCCACTCGATAGGCGCAACGTCGTCTCATCGACGAAGTGACCGAGACCGTCGTTCCGGTAGAACATGCCCGGCGCGCCGATGAGGTCCAGGGCGCCGTCGCCGTCCACATCTGCGGCAACCAGGGCGGATGGCGACGTGCCGGCCAGCGGCATGCTCGCCGTGGTGTCATCCACGAAGTGGCCACTGCCGTCGTTGCGATAGAGCTGGTCCTGCTGCCCGAGACCGTTGCCGAAGACCACGTCGAGGTCGCCATCGCCGTCCAGGTCAGCGAGTGCCAGCGCAGTCGTGTGATCCGTAGCAGTCGGGATCCGACTGGCTGTGCCGTCCACGAACGTGCCAGTGCCATCGTTCAGGTAGAGGCGGTTCTGCATCCCCGTCCAGCCGTAGGAGTAAAACCGGTCGCTGTTGGCGGTGATCAGATCGAGATCGCCGTCACCATCGACGTCCCCGAAGGCAAGGCCAAACGTGAAGTCGGAATCCGTAGGCAGCTGGGCTGCTGTGGCATCCGTGAAGGATCCGGAGCCATCATTGATGTAGAGACTGTTCGGCAATCCGTAGCCATAGCCGTAACTTCCGAAGGCGAGATCGAGGTCGCCGTCGCCGTCGATGTCCCCGACTGCCACATCCACGCTGACGTTCCACGTCGAGGGCATGCGGCTTGATGTCACGTCCGCAAACGTGCCGGCACCGTCGTTGAGGTAGAGACGGTTGTGGCCAATGAACGCGAGGATCAGGTCCAGGTCGCCGTCGCCGTCGACATCCGCCAGGGCCATGCCCCTTGAGAAGGTGTTGCCGCCGCCAGATGGCATTTGCGTCGCGGTTACGTCGACGAAGTTGCCGCGGCCATCGTTGAGGTAGAGGCAGTCCTGGCCAGTCTGCACGCTGCGCCCGCACACAAGGTCGAGGTCGCCGTCGCCATCGACGTCGCCCATCGCACAGCTGAGACCCGTCGGTCCGGGTGGCATGCGCTGCCCGAGTTCTTCAAGCTGCAGCTGCGCTGGCGCGGATACGGCCAGTGAGGCGAGCACGGCGGCGGTCAGGAGACGGTCGCGGGACTTGGGAACGCGACGGCGACGAAGGTTACGGATCGGGCTCATGGCAGGACTCTTGCGCGAAGCTGCGCCAACCCTCCATCCCAGGAGCAGCCAAGATTTCAGAGGTCTCGCCAGAAAGTTGGAGTAGTGCTGAAATCGACGCGCTGCCCCGGATGGGATTGGGGAACCCATTCCACCTCGTAGATACAGATGAATTCGATCCGACTCTCAGCAGCACGAATTGGTCACCCGTTCCGCCCCTGCTTGCCGCGTATCCATCGACGCCGCGGCTGAGCAACGCGACCTTCGATGTTGTGCAATCGCCTGGCCGCTGCCGACCCGCCATCGTGCCCCGGCGGATTCCTGTCGGCGAGCAACGCGCTGCGCGGAGTCGCTGGTTGCACTACGCTCGGCGGCGACGCCCATGAATAGTTCCGAAAACGAACGCCTGCACGATGCCCAGGAGCGGCTGCTGGCGCTGGTCGCCGCGAGCGAAGCCGGCAGGGTCGATGCCGATGCCGATGGAAGGGCAAACGAAGATCTTGCGCGGTTGCCCGAGCTCGAGGGCGCCTTCGGTCCGTATGAGCTTGAGCGCTCACTGGGGCACGGCGGCCAGGGGGTCGTCTACCTCGCCAATGACACGCGGCTCGGGCGCAAGGTCGCGCTCAAGTTGTTGTCGGCTAGCGCGTCTGCTGGAGCGACCGCACGGGCGCGTTTCGAACGCGAGGCGACTGCGGCATCACGTCTGAGCCACGCCAACATCTGCACGGTCTACGAGGCGGGCGAACTCGAAGGCCAGCGGTTTCTGGCGATGGAGTTCGTCGATGGAGAGGGGCTCACGGAATGGATCGCACGCACCAGCCGCGCTGTACCTTCGACTGGCTCTGGCAGTAGCAGCACCAAGGTTGCCACGCGCGATCGCATCGATGAGGTGCTCTGCCTAGTCGAACAGATCGCACGTGCCGTGCAGGCGGCGCACGAAGCAGGCGTGGTGCACCGCGACCTCAAGCCGCAGAACATCATGCTGCGCGGCGACGGCTCGCCGGTGGTGCTCGACTTCGGCCTGGCGCGCGACGACAGCGAGGACGGTGCAGCTCTGACAATGCAGGGGGACGTGTTAGGTACGCCGGCCTACATGCCGCCGGAGCGAGTGCGTGGAGCAGGCGGCCGCGCCGCGGATCCGCGCGAGGACGTCTACGGTCTCGGCGCGATTCTCTACGAGTGCCTGACCGGCGAACGCCCCTTCCGCGGCCAGACGCGCGAACAGCTCTACCAGCGCATCCTGACGTCACAGGTCGGCGACCCGCGCGACCTGGACGCTGCGATCCCACGCGAAGCGAAGTGGGTCGTCGAAACCGCGATGGAGAAGTCCCCGGACCGTCGCTACGCGTCGGCAAAAGAGTTCGCCGACGAGCTGCATCGCCTGCAAAAGCGTGAGCCGATTCAGGCGCGCCCGGTGCCGGCCTGGCTGCGGTTGCAGCGCTGGGTGCAGCGCCACCCCGGCGCGGCGATCCCGACGATCGCGGCGTTTCTGGTGTTGATCGCGGGTGTCGTGCTGTCGCTGCTACTGGCAGGTCAGGTTGACGCCGAGGCTCGTCTCACCAACATCCGCGCGCTACTGAGCGAGAGTGCGCTGCAGTCCTCGCGCGACCCTCAGGCAGCGTTACTGCTCGCGCGCGAGGCCACGCGTCAGCTGCCAGCCGATGCGCCGCACGAGTTGCGCACCGCGGTCCGCTCGCAACTGGTCGAGGCTCTGTCCAGTACGCGGCTGTTGCGCCACTTCTCCCACGAGGATACCCGCACAGTAGGTGTCGGGTTTTCGGGCGATGGCCAGCGGGTTGCGACCGTCGTGCGAGGGAAACACACACCGGCGTTACGTCTGTGGCCGATCGACGGCCGCGGCGAGCCGTTGTTCAAGTCCGCGCCGATCGTGGAAGAGTCGTCAGGCAACACGGCCCAGCTGACCGGCTGCGCATTCGACGAGGCAGGCGCCCGGCTACTGGTCACGCCCTACTCTGGCGTCCCGCGGGTGCTGTCGCTGACAGACGCCTCGCTGCTGCACGTGCTGATGCCCCGGGACAAACCGCGCAAAGGCAAGCCGGCGCCAATCCAGTTCAACCATAACGGCGTGCGGCAGCTTCCCGGCACGCTGGCGTGCTTCGTTCCGGGGGCGGACGACCTGGCGCTGGTCGGCGCGCAGGACGGCGCGCGGCTGTGGCGCCTGACGCCTGGAACGGTCGCGGCCGAAGAGGTTTGGCACGACCGACGCGCGAACTGGCGGCGTGGGGTCTCGCAGATTGCGGTGTCCGCCGACGGCGCGCTGTGCGCCACCGGCGATCGTGACGGTGCGGTGCGCCTGCTGCGCGTCGATCCGTTTGAAGTCGTCGGTCAGAGCCCCAAGGTCGATCAGCACCAACAGGCGGTGCATGCGCTCGCGTTCGACCCCAGTCGCCCGCTGCTACTGACCTCTGGCTGGGATCAGCCGGTTTCGATCTGGTCGACGGAATCGGTAGACGGCGAGTCGCAGCTTAGGCGCGTGGGAACCCTCGACATCAACGGCTTGACCGCGAATTGGCTGCAGTTTGCGCCGCCGGTTCCGGGCCGCGCGGACGTGCTCGTCGTGCTCGATACCGACCGCGGCGCACAGCTCTACCGTAGCGTCAACGATTCGCGGCACTTCGAGCACTACGCCAGCGTAAGTGGTAACAACTCGGAAGTCCCAACCGTGGCGTTCTCCCCCGACGGCTCGAAGTTCGTCATCGGCACCCATGGCGGCGACGTGCGCGTGTTCGGTCTCAGGGGTCACTTGCTGGACGTTCTGCACGGCAGCGCGTCCATGGTACTAGGCAGCTGCTGGTCGCCCGACGGTCATTCGCTGGTGACGACCGAGTCCAGCGGCTCTGCGAACCTGTGGCAGCTAACCGACCCGAGCTTACGGGTGCACCGTGTGCCACGGGCTTTGTTTCGGATGGTGCTTGCCGGCGGGCAGCTGGCCGCAGCGATGCGTGACGGTGGCCTGATGGTCATGGACCTCGCGGATGAGAGCTTCGTGACGATGCGCGAGCCCGACCGCCGGATCGCTACGTCCCTGGCGTTGCGTGCGGACGGCCTGCGCATGGCGGCTCTTGACGGGCGTAGTCGCTTCGATCTGTGGGATCTCAGTGGCAACCAACCGCACCTCGAGCCGGCGAATCCAAAGGTATGGCGCGGGACGAGCGAAGATGCCTTCGCGTATGCACCTGATGGCTCTTTGTTCGTCAGTGAGCAGAAGTCAGTACAAGTGCTACGTGTAGATGGCACGTGGGAGCAGGTGGCAGAGTTCGATGGTCGCGGTGTGGCGGTTGCGACTGCCCGTGGCGTTGTCGTTGTCGGAAATCTGCAGGCCTTGTGGGGCTGCGAGCCACCGGAGCTGGACGATGCGCGGGTCCTCTGGCCAGCCAGTGAAGAGGAAGCAGGCCCGAGCCGCGCCGACACCTCTGCCGACGGCCGTTGGCTGGCGCTGGTCGGTTCGCCCCGTGATGCCATGGTGCGCGTTCGTGTCGTCGATGTCGTCGAGCGTCGGTTGCACTGCGAGATGGAACTAGCGGGCGCGCGCGGCGCCGCGCTCAGCGCAGACGGGAGTCAGCTGGTGACGACCAACGTGAATGGCGCCGTGCGTCTCTGGGACCTGAACACCAGTCCGCCGCGACAACTCATCGAGCTGCGTGGTCACGGGGGCATCGCTTGGGACGCGATCTTTCACCCTGACGGCAAGCAGTTGATCACCTGCGGTTCGGATGGCACCGTGCGCTTCTGGCCGATCAACTTGGACGACTTTGAAGATCTTGCGAAAACGCGTATCGAGCGCGGTCGGACCGAAGACGAGAAGCAGCGTTATCGGGCGTTGCTTGGTCGGTAGGCATAGAGGTTGATTCGGGTAGAGCCTGTACGTTGGGCGCCGGTCAGCGAATCCTCGTCGGTGATTCGCCACTCGCCCCGGTGCTTCAAGCGCCGCCAGCAATGCCTCGTCGAGTCCTAAAAAAGCGAGCGCGCCTCTTCGATCAACGCAGCGATCGTCTCGTCACCCGGCGCCTTCCTTTGCGTGGCCTCTGCGCGTTCGAGCGCAGCTGCCGCATCTCCTCGCCGCCCGAGCTGCAGGAGTGCAAGTGCTTCAAACGCCCATTTGTGCAGCGATTTGATTCGGCGCTCAGGCTGAATGTGCACTTCCACGTGATCTGGTTGGATGGCGTGCACTCGCATGAGCCAGGTCGTGGCGGGGTGGAATGGTGCGAGCACGCGCAGGTCACGGATGCAGATGTTGCGTTGCTGGTGCGTCGCGTGCGCAATCGCGTGCGGCGCAAGCTGCGGCAGATGGGCAAGTGGCCCGAGGATCGGGACGCTGCGGATGCGGATGTCGGTGGTGGCCCGAGTGACGGCGAGCAGTTGCTGCTTGAGCTGGACGCGGCCGCCGTGCAAGGCGTGGCGTTATCTGGCGTCCGCGCTGGCCAGCGTGATGTTCGTGTTGGTCGCGGCACACGCAATGAGTCATTCGTGAAGGGGCCGCTGTGTGCGGACTTGGAGGGCTTCTCGTTGCACGGTGCGGTGCGAGTAGCTGCAGGTGATCGCAAGCGGCTTGAGTATCTGTGCCGTTACGCTGGTCGGCCAGCGATTGCGGAGAGTCGCCTGTCACGATTGCCTGACGGGCGGGTTGCGTATTCACTGAAGAAGACCTGGCGGGATGGCTCGACGCATGTGGTGCTTTCCCCGCAGGTGCTGATGGAGCGGCTGCTGGCCTTGGTTCCTCGACCGCGCCGACATTTGGTGACGTATCACGGGGTGCTTGCACCGGGTGCCAGTCTGCGGCACCGGGTCGTTCCTCAGGTTGATGAGGCTGGCCAACAGGACGAGCTCAACGAGGGCGGCGCGGATTCGGTCGAAGCGCGGTCTGACGAGTTTGCTGCGGGGTCTGTTGCGCCGCCGGTAGCGCGGGTGCCCCATCGTCCTGGTAAGTGGCGTCGCGCAGTTCGGCGCTACTACACGTGGGCGGAGCTATTGCGGCGGGTGTTTCGCGTGGAGATATTCACGTGCCCAAACTGCGGTGGAACGCGTCGGCTGCTGGCTGCGATCCAGGATCCGGACTCGATCGAGCGCGTGCTGTGTGCCATGGGGCTGCCCTTCGAGGCGCCGGAGTTGGCGGTGGCGCGGGCTCCGCCGGGTGGTGGAGGTTTTTGGTTCGGAGCGTGATCAGCGTGTGTGATGGTGCACGCTCGGGCATCAGGTGGCGGTTGGGGGTCGCTGTGGGGGAGCGGTCTGTCTAGGAGGTGGCTTTCGGGCAGAATGCCGTGGTGACTGGCTGGGAAACAGGTCGGTTGACGGGGTGATGGCGGGGTGCGGTTGTGGCTGAGTGGGGTTCGGGTGGTCCGAGCCGCTGTTTGAATGCCCTATGCCCCCAGACCGATGAACCCGATCCAACTCCCCGCCGCGCCGCGCAGCCGCCCGTTCCTCCCCTCGGCTTCTCGTTCCTTCTCGATCCGGCAACGCTAGTCTTGGGAGAGACCCTTCTGCCCGCGGCGCATGCATCTGTAGCGTTGCCGATTCCCAACGTGCCCGGCCTCGCTGGCATGAAGATTTACGCCCAAGCCGTTTTCCTCGAACCGTCCGGCATGTTCTCGTCGCGCGGCCTGCGGGTCACGGTGACGCAGTAACCGACTGCAGCTCGCCGTGACGTGCAGCCGGATGTTGCGAGTGGCGACACGGTGAATGCTGATACGCTGTCGGTCGTGGATCCTGTTGGATCCGCTAGTTCCGATGAAGGATCCGCACCGTCAGATCACTCGCATCCTGCAGTCACAGGAGCTGCAGACCAGTGACGAGCTGTTGCCGTTGGTCTACGAAGACTTGCGTCGCATCGCGCGGGCGCGGCTTGCTCACGACGTTCCGGGGCAGACGTTGCAGCCAACGGCTCTGGTGCACGAGGCCTACATGCGGGTCGCCGGCGACGGGGATCTCAGTTGGGACAGCCGGCGCCACTTCTTCTCGGCGGCTGCCGAGGCGATGCGTCGCATCCTGATCGACAAGGCGAGGCGTCGCCAGAGCCCCAAGCACGGTGGTGATTTGAAGCGCATGGATGTCGGCGACGGTCTGCTCGAAGAAGAACTGCAGGCGATCGAATCGCCGGTCGAAGACGTGCTCGCGGTCGAGGAGGCGCTCGCTTCGCTCGAGGCCGCCGACCCGCGCGCGCGCGAGATCGTCAATCTGCGCTACTTCGCCGGCTTCACCGCCGAACAGACGGCCGAAGCGCTCGGGACCTCGCTGCGCACGATCGAACGCGAATGGGCATTCGTGCGCACGTTCCTGCAAGCGCGGCTCGGAGCACAAGTCGACGAACGGGGTTCGTGACGTCGGAAGAGCTGCTGCTGGCCGAGCTCGGCGCCCTGGTTTCAGGCGGCCCGGCTCTGCTAAGCTCGCGGTGTGTCCGACCGCGACCCACCGCCCGATCAGCCCCCGATTACGCGCATCCTGCGGCAGCTAGCCGCCGGCGAAGCGGGCGCGGCTGACGAACTGCTGCCGCTGGTCTACGAGGAGCTGCGCCAGCTGGCGCGCGGCCGCATGGCGCAGTTGAAGCCCGGTCAGACGATGCAGGCAACGGCGCTGGTGCACGAAGCCTGGGTCAACCTCGGTGCGCGCGAGGCCGTGCATTGGGACGACCGGTCGCACTTCTTCGGTTCGGCGGCGTGCGCGATGCGGTTCATCTTGGTGCAACAGGCCCGGTCCAAGCGCCGGCAGAAGCGCGGCGGCGACCAGCAGCGCGAACCGCTGTATGACATCGAGGCGCCCATGACCGACTCCGGGTTCGACCTCGAGGCGCTCGACCAGGCCTTGACGCGACTCGAAGCAGAGCACGAACTGCATGCGCGGCTGGTGAACCTGCGCTACTTCGGCGGTCTGGGCATGCAGGAGATCGCGGACATGCTCTCCATATCGCTGCGCACGGCGGAGCGCAGCTGGGTGTTCGCGCGATCGTGGCTGCGTCGCGAGCTCGGCCCGGCGGAGGGGGGCGAAGCCTGACATGGTCGAACGTCTGAATGCAGAACAGCGCGAGCGCCTGTACGAACTGTTCGACCTGGCGATCGAGCTGCAGGTGCACGAACGGGAAGCGTTCTGCCAGCGCCAATGCGGCGACGACGACGCTCTGCTTGCCGAACTCTCGACGTTGCTGGCGGCGATGCCGGCAGAACAGGACGCCTTCCTGGCCGAGCCGGTGCTGTCGATGACGCCGATCGCCGGTGCCCTGACGGCGATGGGGGACGCGGCTCCCGACCATTTCGCGCCCGACCATTTCGCGCCCGACCATGTCGTGCCCGACCCAGAACAGGTCGGTCGCTACCACATCCTCGGACGGCTTGGGGAAGGCGGCATGGGCGTAGTCTACCGTGCCGAACAGAACGAGCCGGTCCAGCGCGAGGTCGCGTTGAAGGTGATCAAGCCCGGCATGGACACCGAGCTCGTGATCCGCCGCTTCGAGGCCGAACGGCAGACGCTGGCGCGCATGGACCATCCGGGCATCGCCGGTATCTACGATGCCGGCTCGACGGCCGAAGGGCGGCCGTGGTTCGCGATGGAGGTCGTCGATGGCGAGCCGATCACGACCTGGTGCCACGACCACCGCCTGCCGACGCGCGCCCGGCTCGAGCTGTTCGGCGAACTGTGCGACGCCGTGCAGCACGCGCATCAGAAGGGCGTCATCCACCGCGACCTCAAGCCGTCGAACGTGCTCGTCACCACGCGCGACGGCAAGCCGCGCCCGGTGATCATCGACTTCGGGATTGCGCGCGCGATGTCGGCGACCGGCGAAGAGCGCACGCTATTGACGCGGCAGCACGAGATGCTCGGTACGCTCGACTACATGGCGCCGGAGCAGGCGGATCCCGGTGCTCAGGATGTCGACAGTCGCGCCGACACCTATTCGCTCGGCGTCGTGCTCTACGAGCTGTTGACCGGCGAGCGTCCGTTCGACAACGATCGCTTCGCGAGCACGCCGGTCGGCGACCTGCGTCGGGTGTTGCGCGACCGCGCGCCGCCGACGCCGAGTACAAGGGTCGGCGGCAGCGAAGCCGGGATTGCCGCCGCGGCGAGCCAGCGATCGGATGCGCGGGGCTTGCGCCGCACGCTGCGCGGCGAGCTCGACTGGATCACGATCAAGGCGCTCGAGCCGATGCGCGAGCGCCGCTACGCATCGGCCTCCGAGTTGGCTGTGGATGTGCGGCGGTTTCTGGCCAACGAGCCGGTGCTCGCGGGGCCGCCGGGGCGTTGGTATCGCGTGCGCACGTTCGTGCGTCGCAACCGACTGCCGGTCGCCGCCGCCGCGGCGATCCTGTTGACTGTTCTGATCGGGTCGGTGGTGACGGTCCTGGCGTTGCTTGATGCCCAAGAGCAGCGTGACAATGCGAACCTTCTGAGTCAGGCCCGTCTGACGGCGGTGACGAGGGCCGAGGCGTTCGGCGACTTCATGTTCGAGTTGCTCGCGTTGACCAACCCGGAGAATCAGCCAGACGTCGACAACCGCGGGATGCTCGACTACGCAGCCGAACGCGTCGCCTCGGCCTTCCCGGGCCAGCCGCTGGCGGAAGCCAAAGCCCGCAGGTTCATCGGCCGGGCCTATGCGACGCGCAACGAGAACGCACTCGCAGTCGCACATCTGGCGCGCGCCCTCGAGCTCTACGATGGGTTCGAGGATGCCAGAGCACTCGATACCAACGAGCTGTACGAGGTGCTATGGGATCTCAGACACCCGCTGCAGGCGGTAGGCCAGGTAGAGCTCAGTTGGAATGTGGCAGCCAGGTTCCGCAGCATGACGTTGCGTGCGTTCTGCGACGACCATCCTGACCTCGCGCGCACGCTGTTCCAATTGGCAATGGAGACCAGCGGCGAGCTGGCCGCGCGGCGGGTCGAGGCAGTGCTGCACGACGCCGAAGTCAGTCTGCGGCCCCAGGATTCGCGCTGGCTGATGCTCGCCGACCATCTACAGGAAGTGGTCGTTGCGCAGCAAAACCGCTCCTCGTACCGCGGTCGGTCCGCCATCGGCGAGCAGTGGTTCGACCAGGTCGCCGCGATCTACGAAAGGCTGCGGCTGCAACCCTCCAACCTGAGGTTCGCCTATGCAGGGCTGACCCGCTCCTGGGCGCAATACAACCTAAGGCAATTCGATGCAGCGGTGCGCGAGGCCGAATCCCTGGCGACCATGCTCGACAAGGTCCCGACCCCCGGTCACTTGCACTTCTGTTTGGGACGCCTCTACTGGGGGCTGGCCCTGGTCGAGACGGACAAACACGTGCGGGGCTTCGAACTGATTGACGAAGGTCTGCGGTGGATGCGGGAGATGCCGGATCATCCCAGCAGAATCGATGTGCTTGAGCTCGCGCTCGGGGCCGGCGTCGGCCACGGAGACTCGGGGCGCACGCCCGCGCTGCGCAAGGAGCTGGGCGACGTCCTGTTGCGGAGCCAGAACTTTCGGCTGTGGAACCCGACGATCCTGGCACTGGGATCGCAGCACGCGGACCTCATTGAAGAGATGCGGGCATGCAACCGGCAGATCAAGAGAGGGGAAAGCTGTCGACTCGAGGTCGAAGCGGTCATCGCGGCCTGTCGCGAACGCTTCCCGACCGGCACCAAGAATGCCGCCGTCGCGGCAGCTGCGCTTCTGGGGCTTTGCCGCCACGGCAACCGCGGGGCGGATATCAGGCCGTCGGTCTTGGCGCACTGTATCGATGCGTTCGTGGCCTGCCCGCAAGACGCTCCTGGCCCCGAGCAGGGGTTGCTAGCCATCGCGCGGCGAATGCGCGTGATGGCCCTGCTGGAGGCCGACCAACTGGAAGAGGCGTTGCTGGTCACCAGGCTCGGCTACGAAGGTGCCACCGGCCCGCAAGCGGGCTACTACCGCGGAGTCTTCCTGGCTTTGCAGGGACACTGCCTCGACCGGCTGGCCAGAGACGGCGCGGAGCCGGCGCTGCGGAGTAGCTACGATACCTTGCGGCGGCTGGCGGGTTTGGCGCATCGGCATACGGATCAGGCCCACTCGTGGTTGCAGGACTTGCTACGTGCAGATGGTCGGAATCGAGAGGCCACCACATTGGCCCACCAACGACTCGAGGGTCTGATCCGTCAAACAGCGGTTCCCGGCGACGTGATCGACACCATCTTGCAGATGGTCTGCCATGCCGATGCTTCGGCGTCTGCTATCCAGCTGGGCATCCAGGCGATCGAACCGGTGCTCGCACTGCGCCCTGACATGGTGAGGGCACACCTTGCCCTGGGAGTGCTGCGGCTGCGAAGCGGCTTGTTCGAGCAGGCGCTCGACGAGCTGCTCGAGGCGCAACAGCTGCACGATGCCGCGCAACCGGGGGGCGCGAGTGTGTTGCCCGCCGTGCTCGCGATTGCCTATGCCAGGCTCGATCGCCTGCCAGCAGCGCGGGCACAGCTGCTCCTTGCTCGTGCGCAGGATCCACAGCTCACAAGCTGGGCTCGTCGATTCCTGCCGGAAGCCGAGGCTGAGGTCGCCGGCCGCTGAAGCTACTGCACGGTGCCCAGCGTGACGTTCGTCAAGCGCGGCGGCAGCGGGTAGGGGACCAGGAGCGCCTGCGCGTGCAGGTCCAGCCCGACGAGCGCCGGGTTGTTCGGGATGAGGACCTGAACAGACGCGACACCGGCCGCCTGAGGCACGAGCGTCGGCGGCAGCCCGACTGCCTGCGAGATGTCGATTCCGATCATGCCGAAGGGCGACGGCGTCGCGTTTGCGCTGGCAGTTGAGAGATACGGAAGCGCGACGTCGAACAGGCTCGGCTGCGGATCGCGGGCGTAGACGTCGAGCGTGTAGGTCTGACCGGTCGTTGGTGCACTCGGCTCGTGGAGCTGGCGTTGCAGGTTGCGCAGCAGGTACTGGAACCCACCGGCGAAGTTCCAAGGGACTTGATAGAAAGAGCACCCCAGCACCACGTCGAGATCGCCGTCACCGTCGATGTCACCCAGTGCCGCCTCGCGCTCAACCCGGTTCTGGGTCGGTGGCGCGATGCGCGAATTGGTGACATCTGAAAAGCTCCCGGCGCTGTCGTTCGCGTACAGCCGTATCGCGCCCTGTTGAACGGAGAGAAGGTCCAGGTCGCCGTCCAAGTCGAGATCTGCGAAGTGCACTCCAGTCGTCTTGTCCGGTATTGCGGGCAGTTGGGCCGCTGTCACGTCGACGAAGGTGCCGCCGCCGTCGTTTCGATAAAGGCGGTTCTGGATCGGAGCCCACCAGTCGTGCCAGTGCCCATTGCCGATCACCAGATCCAGGTCGCCGTCCGCGTCGACGTCGCCCAGGTCGATGGCGTGGGTGTAGTCATTGTCGGTAGGCAGGCAGGAGGCGGTGACATCTTGGAAGATCCCGGAGCCGTCGTTTCGGAGAAGTTGGTTCTGCCCCGAGTTGCCGAGGACGAGGTCGAGGTCTCCGTCGGCGTCGACGTCGCCCAACCGAATGGATCTTGCCTGGCCCGTGGGCGGCATCTGCGCCGCCGTGACGTCGGTGAAGACGCCAGCGCCGTCGTTGAGGTAGAGCCTGTTCGGGTACCCGTTCGCGACCACCAGGTCCAGATCGCCGTCGCCATCGACATCGCCGAGCGCCAGGTCGTAGGTCAGATCCTGGACAGCAGGCAACCTCGAGCTGGTGACATCGCTGAAGACTCCGTTGCCGTCGTTGAGGTAGAGGCGGTTCTGCCGCCCATAGCCGTAATAGTCGTCGCCGTTGCCGACCACGAGATCGATGTCGCCGTCACCGTCGACGTCGCCTACCGCCAACGAAGTCGTCGGATCGAGGTCGACAGGAAGTGCGCCGACAGCCTCGGAGAACTCACCGCGGCCGTCGTTGCGATAGAGGCGGTTTTGCGCCTGGCCGGCGTTGACGAACAAGTGGAAGCCGCCGCCATTTCCGGTCAGCAGGTCCAGGTCGCCGTCACCATCGACGTCAGCCAGTTTGATCGCCGTGGTATCCGTGCGAACGGCGTTGAGCGTGGGATCTAGCTGGTCGAACTGCTGTGCGTAGGCGTCTGTGCCCAGCGTGGTCAGCACGGCGAACGTCAACAGGCGTGCAGCCAATGAGGATTCCTGCAGTCGGGTTTGGCCCTCGCCCACATGGAGGCGGGTGAATACGGACATGGGCATCTTCCTCGTCGTGTGCGAAGTGTGTGTCATCGCCACCCCATTTGCCTTTCCCTCGCGGTGCCCGCCAGGTTTCGGCGAATTTCTATCCGCGCCCTTCCAGCTGTGCCGCGGGAAGGGCAGCTACCAGACTACGAAGGCGTGCTATCGCAGCAGGCCCTTCACGAACGGCTCACAGATGGTGTCCTGTCCGGCTGCAGGTCACGATGGCCAGCCTCACTGCGGCCAGAGGGATTCCTCGATTGCATGGCGGGCAGGAGCCGTTCGGTTCGCATCTCCCCCAAGCCGGACCGATCGTTGTCCGGGCATCGGCGATTGACGGCCATCGCCGGGTATGCTCGGCAGCCACTAGCGAACACGTTGCACTCTGATCCGTATCCCGAACCCGCCGCGACCCTTGCCTGGACCAACCACGTGACGCCGACCGAACTTCTGCGGGTTAAGGAGCTGTTCTTGGAGGCGCTCGAGCGCGCGCCGGACCAACGCGCGGCTTGGCTCGATGCCCAGGCAGATGCCCCCGAGGCGGTCCGGCAACAGGTCGCGCTGCAGCTGCGCCTCTACGACGGTCACCCCGACCTCGCGCCGGTGTCCGACGCTGTCGAGCACGAGACCGACAGCGTCGCGACCGAGCAGGCGCTCGCCGATCCCGAATCGATCGCGCACTACCGCGTCGTGGGTCGCTTGGGCGAGGGCGGCATGGGCGTCGTCTACGCGTGCGAACAGACCGAACCGGTGCGCCGCCGGGTAGCGGTCAAACGGCTCAAGGCCGGCATGGACTCGGCCGCGATCTCACGCCGCTTCGAGGCCGAGCGCCAGGCGCTGGCGCGCATGAGCCACGCGAACATCGCGCAGGTCTTCGATGGCGGTGTCGACGCGAGCGGGCGGCTGTACTTTGCGATGGAGCTCGTGGAAGGCGAGCCGATCACGACGTACTGCGACCGACACCGGCTGTCGATCGAGGCGCGTATCCGCCTGTTCGTGACCCTGTGTCGCGGTGTCGAACACGCGCATCGCCGCGGGGTGCTGCACCGCGACCTCAAGCCCGCGAATGCGCTGGTCACCGAGGCCGACGGCAAGCCGGTCCCGAAGATCATCGACTTCGGCATCGCCAAGGCGCTCGGCGAGCGGCTCGGCGACGAGTC
>TARA_R110002072_G_scaffold1322_15_pt1 | contig 19436 bp, 33 predicted proteins | sample TARA_R110002072 | Tara Oceans TARA_R110002072 (sample SAMEA4397118) | marine metagenome | biome: Polar Biome; feature: [SRF] surface water layer (ENVO:00010504); material: water (ENVO:00002006), including particulate matter (ENVO:01000060) such as... | depth 5 m | reverse complement strand
AAGTGATTCTCTCTACTCTTATAATCTAGCAAAAGAATACTATCTTGTCAACACCTAAATCGTTGCTCCTATAGTTAATTCATTTGGATTTGCAATGAACTTAAAGGACGGGTTTGCGCTCATCCTCGCTTCACATGCGCTCAATAGAGTAACCACCAAACCTAATACTACAATTCTTTTCATTTGTTTTCTCCAATCTCAATTTGCTTTTCAAACTCAGTCAATCGTTTATAGACGCTAATCAACTCAACCACAATCGCCCATGACTTAACCACATACTGTAAACTACCTTCTACCCGCCCAAATGCTCTAATAGTCTGTTGTAATACACCTAGAGTAATAGTACCAGCAAGGATAGTCGGGCCAAGTGCCAGATAAGGAATCAACACCATCCCTTGGAAATAAGAGTACCGTGCCAGATTAAAGTAAGCATAATGGAAATATGATTTGAAATGAATATCTCTCACCCAATCAAATAACTCTGCTAAAGTCTTAGGCTGACCCGCCTTCGGATCATCTTCAGCATGAACCAGCACCTTACGATAACCAGCCTCTCTCTTTTGAATATCATACTCAATGCCAGGAAGTCTTATTCCTACCGCTGCCAAGAGAAGTGTTCCCCCCAAGGCAGTAACAATAGCAACCCACATAAGAGAATTAGATACCTCGCCCAGTATAGGTAAGTGAGTTACAGCCGCACTCAACCCGATCAAGATAGGAATGAACGCAATCAAAGTCATGATTGATTCCATCAGACCAACCCCAAGGTCTTCCATGATACGAGCGAACTTAATAGTATCCTCTTGAATACGTTGTGACGCCCCCTCTAAAGACCTAGCGTACTTAAACTTATCATGGTAATACTCAACCATACTAGTACGCCATCTGAATATCCAATGAGATACAAAATACTTTGTGACCACCGCAACCGCAATAAACTTTGCTGCCAACCATCCAAATGATGCCAGTGATCCATAGAACTCAGCAGGTGTCACACTACCCGGAGTAGCCAATGCCTCTTGGAGATTATTATAGAACACCCCAAACCATTCATTGATAGCAACATCTATCTGTACCTGATACCATGTAGAGCATAGAATAGCCAAAGTACCTAGCAGTGACCAGTGCATCCAATGCTTTTGTATAAAGAACTTAAACATCTGCTTTGATCATCTTCTGCTTCAGAACTTCGTGTGCCTCATTCAGTTGCTCCCACTTAGCCTCAAAAGGTTGCCGCCACTTCTTAACGTCATTACGACTTCCATATGTTAATGAGATGCAATCATCAATGAACCTCAGAACTTCTAGACGGGCATGGGTATCCATCTCTTCAAACTCAGTCTTTCCTATAGAGCGAGTAACAGCCAGTGCCATATTATAACCTATCGTGGTATCCATCATGGTCTTGTTCCAATCTTATATTGTCTCTTAAAGGATTTACGAGTTGTGTTCTTACTTGAGGATTGTTTAAATTGTGTGTTAATTTCCCCCCCGCTTTGCATCGCTTGATTCTGTTTTAATCGGATTTCTTTCAGATCATGGCTTTTTTGTGTTACTACATCATCCATCTTCTTATCCATCGCGATGGTATCACTCATATCCTTGAGAATTTCATCATATTTTTCTTCATTTGCATCAATAACATTACCGTCAATCATTTTAAGACTCATTTTATTCTCCTTTTGTTGAATTATATCATAAAAAGAGTCAAATGACAACCCTTTATCATATAAATATATTTAACCTTTACATCTCATTTCGTTTTGTATTGGGTTTTATGAGTGTATCTCTTACCCATTTAATCTTTTGATCTCGTTCCCAATTACTAAGATAATCGTTATCTTTATCAAATAAGGTAAGCATTTCTTCCTCAGAACATTGGTAAATATCGGCGTGGTGTTCACCTATATGATATTGAGAAAACTCATCACATTCTTCCAATATGACCGTATCTAACGCCCAATCATCAAGTTCGTGATCATTCGGCTCTACATCAGGATTTAGTTTTGCAAGGTCATCTTTGTGCATAACATAGCGATGACGGAAAGATGATATTGTTGTTACTACCACATAGTCTTTACTCATTGGTCCATATCCTCTATTGTTAACACTTTATTATATTCAATTATATACCCACAAGCACGAAGGAAGTTTGAAAATTCTTCAAGAACATTATCCATAGGCGCATGTTCTACCATTTCAATTTCAATCTTTGTGCCGTCACTATGTTGGTGTGTAAACTTCATCCTTTATCCTCCATCTCGCATGTCTCTTTGTATAATTGCTATATAGTCCGTTATGTCGGGACAAAATCAACAGAACTTAAAGAAAATGCTCGCCTTGTATTCTACTTCCCAATATTTCATTTATCCAAATCCTCTATCGTGCTTTTTAATGTAGCCAAGACGTTCTCAAGTCTGATCAACATATCACTACGGACACAAACTATTTGAACTGGTCGGTGTACTCTACCTTCGTCACTTTCTTCAGTGGCGTCAAGCAGACTAAACAACTCCTTGACTGCTGCTGCATACTGCATCTCAACACTTTTTTGACTCATGATATAATCCAATCCCCCTCATTAAAGAGTTTCTTTATTATACTACGGTAATGTGATTCTGTCAAGGAGAATCTTTGGGAATATCTTGATGATTTAAGAGGGATTGTTCGCTTATAAAGAGTGATGAGTATCCATTACCATTTGGTTGAAACTCACCTTCCATACTATTACCAGCAAGTGCCGAGTTTTTGGCTTCAGTAAGTTTCTTTGCTTTCTCTCTATCATATGGCATTTTATACAAGCGGTGTCCTCGTTCTTGCTGATACATCCATAGTAGAATAGTATTACCTTGATCAGTTATTTCGTGATGAATATAACTAAATTTACCATTCGGCTCTTGATTGATTGGCGCACCTGCCAATAGTATAAGTTGATATGATATGAATATAAAGAATGCAAGTTGAGTTGGAAGCGCGATAAGTTTAAGGCCGAATGATGCATTTGAATAGTATATAAGGCTTGCCGTGTATATACAAGTAATCGCAATTATAATTATAAAGAGTGTTATCATGTTTGTTTCCTATTCATTTGAAATTTGCGGTCTACCAATCCCTATATTCGGACGAATCTTTGTATCTATTTGATCATTCATATCATAGATATTACCATCATTATCCACCATAAAAGAGAATACCGAAACTTCTTCCTTAAACCTAGCCCTTACAGTACGACTCATATCAAGCGAAAATGGATGCATATCCATAATATCAATCGTTACTGGAGTGGGGTATTCTTCTTCAGCACTCTCGCGAGTTGTGCTGAAATTATGAACTGTCACCACATACTCGCCAGGAATAATGGCGTTAATTGAAAGTGTCTCAAGATTTCTCTCAATCTTGATCGTTTCACCATTCAATTGAATTGTATCATTTGCGTCACCAAGATCATCTCGCTCTAACACCATGTAACCACCATCCTTTGCCGAGAACCCAACAATCGTTTTGTCTGGACCCTTTACCCACAAATCAATGTCAATACCAGACTCATCATCCCACGACGATGTAATGATAAATTCTGATCTAGGATCAATCTTGCCTTCCTCCGCAATCGGATTAATAAGCAAAAATGCAATCAATAAGAGTGACGTAAACCCAATCAATAAATTAAATAAAAGATCAGTGAACGCTAAATTATTACTATACTTTCTCATCTGACGATTCCAACATAACTAACTGAAACTTAATTATAATAGACGAAACCAAACCAGCAAGCGTTGTCATCAATGCAATGCCCATACCAGACGCTAACGTGCCTATTACAGCCTTCATTGCAGATGCACTCGTAGTGTCAACATTCGTGAATGTAGTCGTTAGAACTAATAAGAATCCTATCAATGTTCCTACCATACCAATAGACATTACAACATCAGACGAAAACCATAAAAAGTCTGTGTTCTTATTGTTCTCATATGTAAACTGTTGCCGCCAACTCTCAATACCAATCTTGAGCGTGGTAAGAAGAAAGATAAATCCAATCAAAAAAGTAATGCGTGACGGATCATTCTCATATACAAAATTAAATACCGAATATTGATATTGTAAAAATGTACCAAATAAACTCAGTAGGACAATACTTGTCCACCATTTCCAAAATGCCATAGTAAATTCCTTATGTTAACATAGTAATATATATCAATATATTAAGTATGCGAAATCAAAATGAAAGGTTAATATATAATGGAATATTTGAATTTATGGCCGACAACAATTTTAAAAGGTAAATTTGATATTGATGGAATGGTTAACTATATACTAACCAACTATAATATAAATAATTCGTCATCGCTGAATATCTCAAACCATAATATGTTTGATACTGATAATGAAACTTTAAATAAGTTTAAAGATATGTGCTATCGTAATTTTGATGATTACCTCACCAAAACTCTTGATAAAAAGATAACTGATTGGGGTGATTATACCATGAAATCTTGGCTTACAGGCCACGGTAAAGATTATAGTATGACTATACATAATCACTCAGGCGCACATTTATCGGCTGTTTATTATGTATTGGCTGAACAACAAGATGCTGGCGGTGCAATAGTATTTTCAGACCCACGTACAAACGCAAATAGAGGTTTTGATGTTAAGTGGGGAGTAATGTTTGAACAATATAAACATATACCCAAAACAGGAGATTTTATGGTCTTTCCAAGTTTTACTTACCATCATGTGAATCCTTACCTTTCCTCATTACGGATTTGTATACCTGTTGATCTCTTTCTACACAAAGGATAAACATATCAATATATTAAGTATAGAATTGCAATAAGCGATTTCTTGCCTATATAAATAATATTATCTGAAACCAAAACGAAAGGTTAATAAATATGGAAGTTTTAAATAAAGTTAAAGCATGGGCTGGCGCACTCGCTGAAGTAGGCGTAAGCATCGCAGCCCTTATGATCGTACTTGAAGTTCTGGGTGTTGGTGCAATCCCATTTATTCCAGCAACAAGCGTTGTAACAAATGTTGCAACAATGCTGGCGGCACTGGGCGCACAAGGTGTAATCGGTCTTATCGCGGTCTGGATTCTATACGAAATCTGGTCACGTAAATAAAAAATAGGGGGGAAAATCCCCCCTATCATATTCTATTGAGATATATTCTCAATCTCTTTCTGAGCCTCTTCAAGAGGTACAATCACATAATGAATTGAAAGAACAATAGCGAGTGATGCTGCAAGCCCAACCATCATTTTAAGGAAGTCTTTGCCAATCAATGGAAATACTACTTTAAACTTCTCCTTACCAGTTACTGTTGCCATAGCAAGTTCTCGCCCACATAACAGTCCAACAAAGACCCATGTAGTTGACATTGGAATATCATTCAATTCCTTAAAGAAATATAGAATTAAGAAGTAAACCAAATCAATAATTGTTGCTGATCTGACATAGCGAGTGTTATGCTTTGATAAAACAATCTGTTGAATTTTACCACCACCCTCTCTTAGCATAAAGCCAAGACCAGCAACAAACACAACAGATACCATAATCATCAATTCAACCGACAATTCTCTTGGAAGAAAAACGGCAATGTTTGCCATATCATGAGATAACCAAGTCCACCATAGGAATCCAGTTGTTATCCATTGACCAACACGCCAATAGTTTTTATGATTTTCTTTTACAGGTTTTGCCTCATCAAGCAATCTGCTTACTATCATCCATATAGCATATGCCGCAATCGCTGCAACTGCATAACCTAACATGGATTTCATCAACATTTTCTCTAATACAAATGATGAAGCGAATGCCGAAAGAACAAGAAATGATGTGCTTACTGGTACACCAACCCTTGTTAGTAGCAATAAGACGCCAGGAGCGCAAGCGTGATACCACTGTATCTCTTGCCATGGTATTTTGTTTAATCTCCCATAACTAATATCACCACCATTATAATACCACCCATACCACAATGCCCACAACAAAACAGACGATGCTGCAATCCACATCGTCTGCCAACTAAATCTCTCATTATTTGATGCAATCCATGTTCCCAATGTTTGAACTGAATCGTTTGCGATAACCGCATATGCCGCGAATAGAAATCCGATCAGCATCCAGATACTCATAACTTCCATTATACTCTCCTTTTTTGAGGTTTTAAGTATTGATTTAACATTGTAATTTATATGAAAATTACTGAAATTTGTGTAACAGTTTTGTGAAATGTGAGAGAAGATAAACAGTATCATTGAGTAAACAAAAATCACACTTTACCGCCGAGTACTCGTCTTGTGAAAGTGTCTCTCCTTGAAGGTCTAGTTCTAATGGAGTAGACCTCTCTCACTGCTTATCTTCTATCGGCAATCTCAATGCCGCACTACTTGTGATCGTGCTTTGTTTCCGTTCAGTTAGACAGTTCACTTCATCAGAGGGCAACTCCAGGACTATCTAGGTAACTAGCCTAGCAGGTCTCTTGATACCTTTGTTTTTCTTTATATTGCTTCATCCGTTCTAAAATTTTTTCTTTATTATCCTTGTAATATTGCCTATCATATTCTGCAATTTTTTCTTTATTATTCTTTTGATATTGCCTATCATATTCTGCAATTTTTTCTTTATTATTCTTTTGATATTGCTTTTTTTGTTCTGCAATTTTTTCTTTATTATCTTTGCGATATTGCTTCATATATTCTTTATTATTCTTGCGATTGGCTGCAATTTTTTCTTTATTATCCTTGCGATATTGCTTCATTCGTTCTGCAATTTTTTCTTTATTATTCTCGTAATATTGCTTGCTTAATTCTGCATTTTTTTCTTTATTATTCTTGCGATTGGCTGCAATTTTTTCTTTATTATCCTTGCGATATTGCTTCATTCGTTCTAAAATTTTTTCTTTATTATCCTTGCGATATTGCTTACGATATTCTACAATTTTTTCTCCAATCGTCAACCCATGTTTATACCTTGGATTATTTTCACCCGAAGTATCAACATATCTTGGATCACCTAAACTTTCATTATAATATCTATCCCAGCATCTACTCTTTCTGTCTTTTAACAATTTATGTTCAAGTTCACACATTTCTTTATTTGTACCAAATGCAAGTATGCGTCTTTTTGTACCTTTAGGAATATTATTTTTAGTAAAAGATTCCCATATTGTTGATGAATGTGTATATCTATCTTCTGGCGTACCCTTATGCTTACCCAGATAAAACATCTTATTTTCACTATCATACCAAAGATACACGAATGCTTCACTCATTTTCCAATTTCTCCTAATAATATAAATTTACTATATTATATATTAAGAGAATAAGTCATGGGAGAGAAACTAATCTCTCCCAAATTCTTTTATGCAGCGTTAGCGAGTTCAACTGCCTTTTCTGCCGCTTTTACTTTGCGAGTTTGATTAACACCAAACCACTGGCTGTGCAAGCGATTTTCAGCATTGCGCCCTTGCATATGATCTGTAACATATGTGACGCTATTTAATGCGCTCCACCATGTACCAGGAGCAAACTCTGCACCAGGTTGTGTTTCAAGAACATCATGGCAAAGTTTTGCATTGCGCGACAAGTCTGCCAGTTTATCAACTTGGTTCTGTTCTTTGGTGCGTGAAGTATTCGGAAATACATCATTATAGAACTGGATCAAGGAGTCGGCAGTAACGCGCTTGGAACCCAAGAATTGCGCCATGTCTTTGTACTTTGCAAACTTTTCAGATGCAATTCCAAGAGTTGTTTTCACATTGTCTGCATTGAACACTGCGCGGTGACCGACTTTTGCTGCATTCGTTGCGTCACGACTAAGTGACATTGTAAGAGTGTTATTACAAACAACACGAACTGGAGTGAAACGAACATCAATAGATTTCCCATACTGGTGTGGATTACTGAAAAGTAAGAATGATTCAACGGTATCCTCACCAAATACATCAAATGACTCTTTGACTTTTGCCAAGGCCCAAGTGATCTGCCCACCTTTGAGCGAACCAGCAGTGTGCATTTCCATGTCACCAGCGGCGACATACTCTGCAAAGAAATCAAAAGCATCTGAATTTTGACAAGGATTCCATCCTTCGCCAACATTTGTCAGAACCTTGTTATCGCTCAGACGAACCAAAGACTCTTGACCAGTTTTGATTTTTTCACCATTGATTTCAATAAATGATGGAACCTTTTCCACTTCCCAATCAAGACCAGCCTTTTGCATCATTTGAACTGGTGTTAGATCATTACTAACTGGTGTACCTAACCCATGCCAAGGAACATCTCCCGCATAAGCCATTTGCGCTACACCGTCTACAAATTCTACTTCATGTGCCATTTTGAACCCTTTCAGTGATTCTTTGTTTTCATTTGATTTGTATATTATATGATAAAAACAAACACTTGTCAAGCATTTGTTTTCATTTGATTTAAATTATCCTACACATTCTGTGAAGCCCATCATACCAACTTCATGCAAGGACTGCCCAAAGGCGGTTTCAATCTCAAACAAATCACCCATCATTGAACTACGCAAACCCATACCACCTTCATTTAGTGGTGCGATACGATTCACATGATTTGGATTGTAGTCTGGATTATCAGCAATATCATCACGGCTCCAAGAACCCATGATATTTTGTGTCCAGCGAAAGGCATACTCAAGAGCCTCATTCTGATCAGTGATAGAACTTGGCAGATTTACTTCTGCAACTAAATTCTGACCTTCAACATCACCAGTTTCACGATTGCGCTCTGCATGATAAACATAAACTTGCATGGTATGTCCTTTCAAGACTGATTCTCTTTACTCTTATAATCTAGTATATGTTGAGGTGATTGTCAACCCTAATATGCCATAATCTTTGGACCACCAACTTCTGGCTTATGGAGAACAGCAACTTTGCTTTCAAGGATAGGCTGTTCATCTGCCTTTGTTACAAATGAACTGTATTTGTAGGGGTCATATGTGACTGCAACACCATTATTTAAACCGAAAATTTCTTCAGACATTTCTCCACGAACCATCGCGTGAACATTCTTGCGGCCCTCTTTTAGAACCTTTAAACGTCCAGCCTGACGAACCACATACGTTGGGTTCATGATTGTAACGTCAGACATATGAGCGATAACACGCCCCTTATGTCTGACAGAAAAGATATGTTTGTGGAGGTTGTAATAGACTTCCACACGCATTTTTACACTCCTACAAATTTAATGTTGTGGTTGCTTGCGGCACAAATAGTAAGAACCTCACCAGCGATATTGATCGTATCACCAATCTCATATCCAAGGTAGACTTTCTGTTCAGTCTTTGAGGATGTTACCATTGAACCATTACCAAAGGCCCAGTGACCATCTTCACTGTCCCAACCAACAGTATAGTTCCGCACCCACTCATATTTATCATTGGCGAATGCCCGAATGGTTATGTTGATAGATGACATCAGTGAGTCACCACCACCTTCGCGGTCCAAAGGCAAAACAGCATCCGCATTGCTAACTACGAGTGAGCCGGGGTGGTTTGAAACGATTGAAACTGCTGAAGTCATTTTGTGTCCTTTCAAGACTAAGTGATTCTCTCTACTCTTATAATCTAGTATAAGAGTAAGAGTTTGTCAAGCCATTTTGGAATATTTCCGATACTTTTTAATATCCCACTTTTCAACAACAGGATTTCCATACTCATCCTCATCAACGGCAATGTAAGCGACAGTCTTTAAGACTTTACCATATCTATAATTCCATTGGCCTACCGCATTATGAGAAACCCAAATCAAATGAGGAAAATCCCATTCGTCTGTCATTTCTTCATGATTGGTGGAAAACTCAAAAAGATTGTCACAATCCTTTTCAGTAAAGGAACCAGCGATTGAACCATCACCATAAGTGAAACCTACTGAATCTGGAGCGTATGCCATGCTATTACACCTTCCCGTAAAAGTTAACCCAAAATTCCCATTCTTCTTGACCCATCTCACTCAGGTCCATATGGGAAATCTTACTCAAAACTTCTTCTGCGACAGTTTTGGAGCAATTCAAAAGATCAGAAATTTGTTGAATACGAAGCATTGTGAACCCTTTCAGTGATTCTCTCTACTCTTATAAACTAATATAAAAGTAGAGGTTTGTCAACACTAATCTAACCAACAGTTCCATTGTTCATTCATATAGAACGCTTCTAATGTATTATCTTTACCGAATGGTGAGATAATTTTACATACTGGAGGATTTTCATCGGCATGAAAGCCGCGTTCATCATGTCGCATACTCATAGAACCTTCTACAATTTGACAATCTTGGTGTGATGGCTTAACCATTGATCCTGTAAATCTAACTGTTACAACTTGCATTATACTATCCCTTTTCCGATTTTGATGATAGACACCTTTCTATTACCATAAAACATTTTCGCATGTTTTATAGCCTCTTTACGATCTTTCACCGTTACCCTTCTACTTATAGGACCACTACTAGATATAATTGGACCAGTAAGTGCTATTACATATGTTGATAGATCATTCATATCAAAAATTCCCACATAGTTGATTGTTTATAATTTCCCAAATGTCACCATCATTTTCCAGATCACACTGCAAATCTTCTAATTCGGCATCTGATAGGATTTCTCCATCTTCATATTCTGCAAACGAAATGTATGCATCACAAAAATCTGGATAATCACTCATATCAATACATTCCATTTCTACACTTCCCATATTTACGTTTTTCATTCCATTCTCCTTTACATTATCATTTCTATAATTGCTATTATAACAATTAGGTTTATTGCATTACTCAAAAGATTTGTCAACATGATTCTTACCATCCCCTACTTTCAATCCAAAGTTCTTCTTCCCAGATAGATTGAAGAAGTATATCATCAATTTTTTCATCATGAGCCTCTTGCTCAAATTGCTCTACTTGCATACGCTTGAGTTCAATCATGGAGTTCAGGCTATTGATCGCCATACGCTTTTCATCACTTGCACCCTCAACCAAATTAATGATTGCATTCTCAAGTGTCTGAATGTCTTGTAATACTTCATTCATGATTTTCACCCCTTTAAGATTCGTTATATGATATAGTTAACCTTTTCTATAACAGATGTCAATACCAAAAGTTATAAATAGTATTGCGAAATACATAATTTTTTATTGGTTTATATTATATTAAAAGTATATTAGAAGAAAGATAAAGTTATGATTGATCCACTTACGGCTATAGCCGCTGCATCTGCTGCATATAAAGGACTGACCAAAATTGTCCAAGCGGGGCAAGAATTGGAAAACTGTACTGACCAATTAGGAAAATGGTTTGGTGCGCTTAATGATATTAATAGAGCAGAAGAACAAAGAAAAAGACCACCATTACATGCAAAACTTATGGGTTCGGGTTCCATAGAGGAAGAAGCATTTGCTATATTGACTCATAAGAAAAAAATGGCAGAGCAACAGAAAGAAATCATGTTTATGTTGAATATGAGATTTGGACCTAATACTTGGGATGAAATGATGGAATTAAGACGCGCTATAAAAAAAGAACGTGAGGATACGGTTTACGCCGCTGAAGAATTTAAACATGCTATATTGAATGGTGGAATAATGATAGCATTATCTCTTGGTATTTTGACCGCTATTTTTGGTGGTGTATGGTTAATTGGTACGGTTCAACAACCGCCTTGGTGGTAATATGGTACAAGTTTTTGCACTCATGCTTTTCATCGGAATTGGTGAAAATAGAATAGAAGTTGAAGAAAAATTATACTTCTATTCAATAGAATATTGTAACTCAACTGCTGAAGCGTTATCTAAAAGATGGGGTCATTGGTCACCAAAAGATCAAGCAACAGCGTATTGTATACCTGTAAGTGTTCCAGAAGGGACACCTGTAATAAAAACTCATGTTGAACCTTCATATTATCCTAGACCACCAGCACCACCCAGTGGTATGTTGGCATCTAACGATTAGCGAGTGGGTTATCAAGTGCCTTTGTTAATTTAGCATTGAGTCTTTGCTCAAGAGAACTTAATTCACGTTTGACATAGCCTTCTAAACCAGATATTTTATCATTAAAACGATTGTTGGCATCGTCAATCATTGCACGAACATCGGTCTTGAGTCTGTCTTGTTCGGTTTCACCTTCGTCCATTAATTCTCGCACATCATCATTAAGTTTATCTGAAATAAGTCTCATTTCATCTTCTGCTTTGGTAACTTCAATCTCAATACGATCAAGATGTTTTTCCATACGAACCATTTCATCTTTCAGATCGTGCTTTGCATCTCTGAGATAATCCGTATTTTCAGTAATTCGGTCACGAACACCCGCAAACTCTCCTTTAAATAATTCTAATTCTTCTGATACAAAATCCATGTGTCGCTCAACAGTAATTTGATGTTCTTGCTGCATTGCAATTTGTTTATCAAATCCTGATAAATCTGGCGCAACATAACTTTGGATTTGTTCTTTCATATCTTGGTAATCTTTGTAGAATTCAAATCCACCCCAAAGACCACCACCTATTGTACCTAATAATGGTACAATTAAGAGTAGTTTTGAGCCACTTGCCTTGACTCCACCATATTCTATCTCTGCCATTTGTTCATTCCTTAAAATTGAAATTCTTTTCCAACCACAATTCCTAATTTTTTACCCTCAAAACCGGGGCCAATAAAATAGTCATTATATTTTAATCTAAGAAATGGTACTATGGGCTGAGAATATCCAGACACTAATCCACCTTCTAGTTTCAAGTCACCTTTTAAATTAACATCGCGTGATGTATAAAGACTTATATTTTCTTCACTATTGTAAAATGCACCTATCGTGTATTCGTTATATTTATATTTAACGGTTGGGTGTATTCCGTTATAATGATTTGACATTCCCATATGTATTGTAAATGCCAACCCAAAAAATATTGTATCCAATTGATTACTTCCTTAAACTTGGATATTGTAAATCCTCCATTATCCCAAATGTCGGGTCATTCACGAACCATCTTGAAAATGCATGATCTACTGTCGGCACTGGTGGATAAAAATAAATATCTGGTACTTCCATATCTCCATAATCAAAATCTGGTACAAATGCAATTAGTGCTGCTAATTGTGACTGTACTGCTACTTGTTCTTCTAAAGTTGACGCATCTTCAACTTTTTTAGTAAGACTGTTTACTTTATCTGCAATCAATCTTCTTATCTTTTCTTTCCTAGAATTCTTTTTTTCTGCTTCTGTGGGGGATGATTTTTCTTCTTTTTTCTTAGGTCTAACAACATCTTTTTCAGATTCAACGGCTTCGTCAGCATCTTTACTCTCATCTACCTCTTTATCCTTTCCATTACCATCCTCAGAGCCAGTATCTTCCCCAGCGTCTTTTTCTTTTCCACCATCGTCCTTGGACTCGCTCGGTTCATCATCGGATGGTTCTTCACCCTTTCCATCAGAGTCGGACTCAGATTTGTCGTTTTTCTCTGGCTTGGGTTTCTCGGTTTCTTGGTCTGTGGTATTTCCTCTTTCTTCAGAGGTTTCTCCTGAGTCTGATTCAACAACTGTTGTTTCAACGATTTGCTCATTTAATTCTGCCTCCATTGCTGCGAGTTCTATTTCAATAGATTGTGTGGTAATTTCTTCTACTGGTGCTATTTGAGAAACTATATCAATTTGTGTTATAACAATTTCTTCAGTTACATTAATTTCTGGCATAACAATTTCTGGTATAGTTTCGGTTATCGTTATATTTGGATTAATAATTTCTGCAACAGGATCAGTTACCACAATTTCTTCCATGACAGTAGGTACAGAGTAGTTAGGACAACCAATATCATATTGCGGATCAACATCACATTGCTGATTGAAATATGCCGTTTGATAATTAGGACATTGAACACTATACAATGGATTAATCTTACATTGTTGGTCTTGATATGCTGTCGTATAATTTGGACAACCAATATCATATAAAGAGTCTGCAATACATGATTGATCGTAAAGGTGTGTTGCATACGCTTCAGCGTAACCACTACACGATGGATTATACAGAGTATCTAAATCACATGGATTATTGCGATATGTAAACCACATTTCACTATCTCTTGCAACGGGACCATAGTATCCATCCCACTGTCCATTATCTTGTGCATTAGCAACAAAACTAATATTTCCTAATTGATTTGGAGTGTATATTGTTCCAGTACCAGTGATATGATTAAAAAGTTCTATATGATCTTCAGTTATTTGCCAAACAGCACCCGCATCATCTGTGGTTTCATTTGTACTATGTGAATTCGATTCACTCCAATGATACCAAGTATCATAATCGTAAGTTTTTGTTTCTATAATAGTCCCATTACTATCGGTAATTTCTATCACAATATTAAGAGCATCAAACTGATCTGCATATTCTCCAGTTGGTTTCATATTTTCATCAAGTCTGTTTTCAATATCTGTTGAACACCATACTTGCTCACCGTTTGCTTTTGTTATATTGAAACAACCATTAATCCATTTCCAACGATAATGAATTTTATCTAAACTTATGCCTGTGCCAGCATTTGATAATACTTCATTTATTGCCATAGTCATAGCAAACGTATCAGAACATGCTCCCCATTGTAAAGTTGGTGAACCACTCCATGCTTCGCTAGTATTGGTCAATAAATTCAAATGAGATGAACCACCTACACATGCCCCATAAGATATTACACCATCACTTAAATCCGCAATTTCTGGCGTAGTAATAACTACTCCAATATCAACATTTGTACTTTCTGTTGTAGCGTTAGTTGGCAGCGACCAACATAAGCACAAACAACAAAGCACCGCCGATAACACTTTTGCCAGTGTCCCATTGCCTTTTTTGAACATCTGCCTTTGTCTCCGGGTTAAACTCTATAGGAATCTTTTTCTTGCCGCTCCAAGTTTTCCATTCTGCTTTTGCATCATCACCAATTTTACCTTCATATGGGCAAGGTGTACCTGCCATACCCATAGCATCAAATACTCTTTTATCTTGACACATTACAGAAACAGCAGCAACTTTCATACCCATATCATAAAGTGTTTTTGAAATTTTAAGTCTCTCACAATTTTGATCTGTTACAGTTTCACCAGTAGAGATGCCAAGTATTTGTGTTTGAACAGCACCTGAGATACCTACTACACATAAGTCTTGTGAACTACCACCTGCACTTGGAGAAATAGCGGAAGGTGGTGGAGAAATAACAATTGTTCTTCCTTCAGAATTAACTCTACTATTACTATCAGTTGTAGTTTCTACCACGGTTTGAGCAAAAAGTGTTTGTGCGAAGCCAAATGCCATGACAATACATAAAATATTCAATAATTTTCTAAACATGAAAAAATCTCCAAACTATTAACTACTATTTATATACAAAAAAAGGAAGAGTCATAAACCCTTCCTCTTAATAAAATGTGATATAGTGTCACTTTTCTGTTGCTAGGTAAGTGACCAACCCCCTTAGTTATGCAGCGAGTGCGTAACCAGAAGGTGCAAAGTTATTGTTTGCATTTAGTAGTTTCTTCGCGATGACCGTGCTTAGAACCGGGCAGTCTCCATGTTTCTATTCATACCTGTCTATCCTATTTCATCCCCATCATAAAGTCACTGAACCTAAAGGTTTACAGATATATTTAACTGTATCCCAATGTCCGTCTGCTGGAACTTCTGTATATTCTACAAGCATAGTTTCGCACTTCAATTTAGTATCAAATTGCTGTACGTCTTGCTCTAAACAAGTTGAGCCAGAACAAACCGTGAGTAGTATTTGCCAGATAATTTCCATTCTCAATGTCCTTATGGTGGAGATGCGTGGTACTGCCCCACGGTCCAGTATATGTCAAGTTAATATCATCAACTACATTTTTATTTATATCATAATTTTTGATTCGTGTCAATAGAGAAAAAGTTTTTTTGACCCTTTTGCCATAATTTATCCCTGTAATTCCGCTGTGGGTGGTGTAAATCCTGAAGTATATCTTGCAAGACCTTTTGTTACTCTAAGGTCTTGAAAATATCCTACAGCCGGATATAGTGATCCACCAGAAATACCTAATTGTATAGGGTCTGTGCCAGTGTTAATAAGATCAGTGTCTGTGGTAGTTGCTTTTGAAACTCCACCCACATATACAGTATAAACATTTCCGTTACGGACAACGGCGATGTGTTGCCATGTATTATTTACCATTGTGTGAAATTCTGTTGGATGCCAAAAATAGGGAGAAGAATTATTATCAGATAATGCCAAAGATAAACCACCACCATTAAAGATATAAAGTTGAAACCCAACTCCTGCAGTCAATATTTCTTGATATGATCCAACAGAAACATTTGTAGGATACCACCAAAATTCTATTGTATAATCGCCCGTATATCCGCTTATCCACGAATCTTTAACATTACTGATCTGAAGATAATCGCCAGTGCCATCAAGATAAATCGACTTTGTTCCAGCAAACTTTACCTGAGTTGTAGATGTTGCAGCATCACCGACACATGTTATCTCACTTGATTGACTCAAATCTGAAATAGATGGTTCTGGATTGAGTAAGAATTTTGTATTTGTGATTGCAGTTAAAGGTGCGGTTGGTGGTGTAAAGTTTGATGTATAAACTGCTGTGCCTTTGACTACTCTTACGTCAGACATATAACCAGTAACATACTGTGAGGTAACAGTAGCGCCTGTTCCTATAGTCAAAGGTTCAGTACTAACGATATTTGTTGAATTTGTAACAGTACTACCAACTTGAATCCCGTCAACAAAATATTTTAACTGATTGCCCTGGCGAGTCAGGGCTATATGATACCAAGTATCTGCATTTAAAGTTTTAGAAAAACTTATGTCATGTACAAAAACATTGTTATACTGATAACCAAATTTAAGTGCATAAGTAGAACTGTGTGTATGGTAATAACCAAATATCCAACCTCCCCTATTAGCCCCTATGTAATTAGCATTTGATGCAGTTCCTATAAGATCATAATAAAGTGCAGAGGCATTTTGATGGAACAACCAACACTCTACCGTAAAATCACCAGTACCAAAAGAAAAACTTGCATCATCTTCTGCCGATATATAATCACCAGTGCCATCAAGATATACAGACACACCATGATCTGCTTTTGAATATAGAGCATTGTCACCAGTAGAAGTATTAAATGGTACTACTTTAACATCTCCTTGAAGAGTTAATGCCACGCTATTTGAAGATAAATCGCGGAGTTGTAATTTACCGATTAATAAATCAGTATTTGAATCGGTAGTAAGTGCGTCAGCAGGAGTAAAGTTTGTTGTATATCTTGCATTATCACTAACACGAATATCATGCATATATCCAGTGAATTTTTCTGGATGTGACTGATTACTACCGCCTATCCCTGCTAATGAAGTTCCTGCTTGCATACCGTACCAAGTACCAGTTGCTCCTAAGTTTCCATTAATGTATAATTTAATCTGTGCGCCAGAAACAACCATGGCTACATGTGTCCATGTGTTTAAAGGAACTGTTGCTGTAGTTTCTAAATTATGTTGGGTGCCACTATAATGATGTCCATGTAAATGTCCATCATTGTCTATACCAAAATTAAAATATACATGTTTACTCATTATAGAAGCGGCATTACCATCAATTCCGTTATTTGACCCCCTAGCAGTTTGATATACCCAACTTTCAATTGTAAGTGTAGACGTTGATGCATTTCCTGTTGTATGACTGCCCAAAAATGCAGTTGAAATATCAATACGATCATTTCCATCAAAATATGTAGCATATCCACCTTGACGATGTGGACTGAATGTTGATGTTGATGCATTGCCAGTGGTAGAAATTGTAAGATTTGAAGCAGAAGCATCGTCAAATGTTTGGTTTGATCCAGTTGCAGTTGCTTTAACTGACAACGCAGTGTATCTTGAATTAGTAACAGAAAATGATAATGTAAACGCACTTACCGCACTCACACTTCCATTTAAACCATCAGTTACATTAAATGTAAGACTAAAAGTATTTGCTGCCGCTGTATTTGTTGATGGTGTGATTGTAAATACGTTATCCGCTTGTGCTACTGTTGCACTAACAGTTGCAGCACCTACTGTTATGGTTCCAACCATTGCGGCATGATTTCCACATTGATAGTAATATGTTCCTGCCGTATTGGGTGTCCAACTAACTACACCGCTTGTTGCCCCTTGTCCAGTTGCAGCAGGAGAACTTACATTTGCGCCACCATTAGAATCTCTAATATAAAATGGATGACCAGATGCATTTACAGTAAAGTTTACTGTTTGACCTACAACTATATCAACATTAGAATTATCACCAGTTGCGCCACCACTTAATGTATATGCACCAGAACCATTATTTACCACAGCAATAGCACTTGCCGCTGGCGTAATTGCTAAAGAACCACTCGTAACGGCATAAGACCAAGTTAGAGCGAATCCTTCTGGATCAGTGGATACTGCTGTAATAGTTGTGGCGGTTCCATCTGTTGCAAGATTATATGTCCCAGCAACACCAGTAATAGCAGTTGGTGATGCATTAGTCACTTCAGCAACTAAGTACCACCCTACTCCTGACCAGATATACAATTTATTCGTGGCGGCTACAAACGCAATATTACCTACTGTTGTTGATGTTGCTGGTAAATCTGCAAATGTTGCAAATGTTGCAGTGATTGGTTTAGAATCCACACTTCCAGGAAAGTCTGTAGATTGCGTAACATATTTTGCTCTTGAATAACTGACCATTCGTAAAACCCTATATAAATGCTATACCACTATTTATATAGATTTATTTTTCTTTCTCCATCTTTTACCCAAGCATCTTCAAAACCTTCAAACTGCATAGGGCTACAATTACACCAAACCCTTTTAAAGTATCCATGTAGAACTCCATTAACATCTTCCTTACTATATCCATCAGGTATTAGTGTACCTTTGACTACCCACATTAAACGATGTGCTTCCTTTATTTCTTCTGGTCCCATATCGTCAACTGAGCAATCATAATTAACCATGGCTATATCCTTCTATTTGATTATAATCAAAACTATAAGAAGATTTGTGTTGGTTAGGATATTTCATCATATCCAGCCCTGCTGAATGTTTCATATGACGAAGTATCTCATTGTAAGTTTTCTTAACTTCAAACTCCAAATCTTCTAAAGATTTATTATTATCTATGATATATCCAGCCATGTGTGGCATGAGTGTCATACTAAGGCTATTCTCTGGGGGTAAATGGCGTGATCTATCTACCCAAATACAAGCATCAAATACTTTTTGCTTTTGCATTTCTGTAAACTCCCTAACATTTCTAAGACCACAATATATGTCATGCTCAGAAAATATATCTTTACCTAATTGAGAAGGATCACTTTCACAATATCCTGCAATCGCATTATACCATTCTGA
>TARA_R110002072_G_scaffold113430_2_pt1 | contig 19448 bp, 13 predicted proteins | sample TARA_R110002072 | Tara Oceans TARA_R110002072 (sample SAMEA4397118) | marine metagenome | biome: Polar Biome; feature: [SRF] surface water layer (ENVO:00010504); material: water (ENVO:00002006), including particulate matter (ENVO:01000060) such as... | depth 5 m | reverse complement strand
CTATCTTCTGAAAACCCGTGGCAACGGCCTGACCGAGGCCGCCTGTGCCTTCTGCCCGCCCGTGGCCAGGGTGCTGGATGCCCTCGACGCGACGGAGGCGCCGCTACTGACGCGCATGTCCGGATCGGGCGGGACCTGCTTCGCGCTGTACGAAACGGCGGAGGCGGCGCTTGCCGCCGCCGCACGGCTTTATGACGCGGAACCGGACTGGTGGGTCGCCGTCGGCCGCCTGGCGCCGCCCGCCGACGGGCTGAACTGAGCCGCCCGCACCGTCGTTTCAACACCCCGCATCCCTTGCCCAGGGCCAACAGATGGTCTAAGAAGTCGGCCCGTCCCTGTAGGGAACGGACACCCGGCGATTGGGGCGTGGTGAAGTGGCTTAACACACCGGTTTTTGGTACCGGCATTCCCAGGTTCGAATCCTGGCGCCCCAGCCACCTATTTTACAATAAATTCAATATGTTACCGCCGACGAAATGTGCAGCATTTCAACCAGACGCCGGATCATCCTGACCTGAGCAACGGTTTGGCCGGCCTAAGGTCGGCATGCGGCCTGATCTTGAGTGAAGCCCGTCGTTGCAAGGTTTTCAACCGCGGCGCGGCTGGTTCTTTCGCCGGCCATGGTGCTGTACCAGGATTCCAGGTCCGCTGCCGCCAGGGGCCGTGTGATCAAATAACCCTGTGCTTCGTCGCAACCTGCCCGAATGAGCATCTCCAATTGTCGGTAGGTCTCGACACCTTCGGCGACGACCGAGAGCCCCAGTTCCTGGGCCAAGCCGATCGTCGAATGGACAATGGCCCGAGATTCCGGGCTCAATACGATGCCATTCGTAAACGATCGGTCGATCTTGAGTTCACTGAAGGGAAACCGTTCAAGCTGTGTCAGTGTCGAATGACCGGTCCCGAAATCATCGATGGAAAGCCGGACGCCGCGCATCCTGAGCCGGGACAAAATCTCCAAAGCCTCGGTCAGCGTGCCGACGACGTTGCTTTCCGTCACCTCAATGGTCAGGCGATCAGGCGATACACCGTGCACCGACAACCGGTCCATGATTCGTTCCGGTAAAGCCAGATCGCTCAGCGAACCCGCCTCGACGTTCAGGGCAATCGATTCGACGGCCCCCCCCAGCATGTCCCACGTTCGAAGGTCGTCGAGGGCCGTGTCTAAGACTTGAAGGGTCAAAGCATCGATTAGATTTGCCTCGATGGCCGTCGGCAGAAACATCGACGGCGGCAGCAACCCGCGTTCCGGGTGGTGCCAGCGGACCAGGGCCTCGACACGATCGGCGCTTCCGGTCTTAAGGTTCATCTTCGGTTGATAGTGAACGCGGAGCTGACCCCCGAAAATAGCCTGGCGCACCTGCTTAACGTCTGGGCGGTTCAATGGGGCCTGATTGTGAGCCTGCTGCTTTGCCGGTGTTTTTGATAATTCGGTCTCCAATGCGCCAATCGACATCGGTTTGGTCAACGTGCCGATGACCCGAAGCCCCCGCTCTTCCGCAAGCTGGCGAGCCGAATTCAGAACTCTTCTGTCGCAACCACTGACCATAAAGATGGACGCCGTGCACCGATTGTCAGAGAGAAATCGGATCAGCTCGAACCCGTCCATGTCCGGAATCATCAGATCCAGGACAATGACATCGAAATCATCGCCCATCCTCCGCTTGAACTCGGTCGCGTCGGTGACTGCCGTGGTTTCATAGCCAAGCCCGTCCGCGACATCGCATACCAGCGAAGCGATCTCGGGGTCGTCGTCGACGACAAGGAGCCGTTGGCCATGTTTAGACATGATCGGACCCTGCAGTGGACGTATTGAGGTTCGTGAACAAGTTCTCCAAATCGGCAAGACTGGCTGGTTTCGTGAACGAGCCGGCGATGTTAAGGCCCTGATCCTGGGCCAACTTTTCGGCGTTATCCAGATAATCGTTGTTATAGCCACTCATGACGACGATCTTCGATGCCACCTTGCGGCGCGCAAGCTCGCCGATAAGCTCGATGCCGTCCATGTCGGGCATAACGATATCAAGCACGATAACGTCCGGCTGGGCGTCGCTGGTCCTTTTAATCAGCTCTTTCGCGGCGGTCAGGGTCTCCACGTCAAAGCCGGCCAATTCGGCCGCATCGCCGACGAATTGGCCCATTTCTTCGTTATCGTCAACGACGATAAGGGTCATTGGATGTGTCATAGCCATCTCATTTCAACTTTCTGAAAACGGGTTGTTGCACGAATACCGTTTTAGACGGCGTCGTTGGCTGTGGTTTGCCGGGGATGTGACTGAGTTGTGGCCAGATCCGGCATATCGAGATCGAGAGCCGCCTTGATCGCCCGGGCCAGCGATTTTTTACTGTAGGGCTTCTTGACGATGGTCCGGATCAATGCCGGATCGGCGTTGCGCCCGGCAAGCTTGCCGGTGAAACCGGACGTCAGAAGGACTTTGACGCCAGGACGCGATTCGCGGATCCATTCCGCCAGCTCGAAGCCGTCGATTCCGCCCGGCATGATGACGTCCGACAACACCAGGTCAATCTCGGCGGCCAGATCGTTTTCCAGGATCGTTTGCGCCTCACGCCCGTTTTTGGCGCTGATGGTTGTATAGCCGAGATGGCTAAGCATGGTTTCGGCAATGTCGCGCAGATCGGGTTCGTCATCGACCACAAGCACCACCCCGGCACCACGCAGCGTATCCGCGGCCATATCGGGGCGCGCCGGCTTCGCGGCGACGGACGCCGAACGCGGCAGGTACAGGCGGACCGTGGTGCCTTGTCCCGATTTGGACTGGATACGCAGATGCCCGCGCGAGCGCTTGGCGAAGCCGTAGACCATGCTCAGGCCCAGGCCATTGCCGCCGCCGCCCGGCCAGGCGCTGAAGAACGGCTCGATCGCGCGATCCCTCACGGCGGGCGGCATTCCCGTGCCGACGTCGCTGACCGTGACGACCACGTAGTCGCCTGGGGTCAGCCACTCGCCGCTGCCACTACGGTGGAGAACGGTCTGGTTCTCCGTCATGATCCCCAACCGTCCGCCCGACGGCATGGCGGTGCGGGCATTGAACACCAGATTGACAAGCGATGCGCTTAGGTCGGCGGCATCGACGTCCGTCAGCCAAAGGCCGGCGCCGGGTTGGAAGTCCAACGCAATCTCGCTGGTCAACGACTTTTGAAAGACATCCTTGAGGTCCCCGATCACCATGTTGGCATCGGTCGGTTCGCCGGGGCGGGGTTCCAAAGACGAGAAGGCTTGCAGCCGGGCAACCACATCGCTGCCCCGTGTCGCCGCCTTGAGCGCCTTATCGACCCGCTGCATGGCCTTTGGCTGATCGGCGACCATGCGTTGCAGGAATTCCAGATTTCCCATGACCACACCAAGGACGTTGTTGAAGTCATGGGCAATGCCACCCGACAATTGGCCCACAGCCTCAAGCCGCTGGGAACGGCGCAGCCGGTCAGAAAACGTCTCGGCCTGCAAGCGCCGCATCTCGTTCAAACGCAAGCAGGCGGTGGAGAGAACGACCATCACCAACCCGATCAACATGACCATGGCGGCAGGCAAGTAAACTTCGTTGAAAACCATGGATTTCAGAGGTGTCGATACGACAGTCCACGTTTGATCCGCTACGTTAACAACGTTGCTCCACCGATACCCGGTGTCCGGAAACAGCGACCAGGGAAAGCGGCCCTGCTCAGCGGTTCGGCGGCTCAAGTGCTGATGAAAAGGCGTGCCAAGATCGAGTTCCTTCGCCGATCCGAAATATGCGACATCGTGCCCTTGCGGCGGGCGTGAACCGATAAGGGTTTCGAAAAGACGGCCGACGTCGATCACCGCCGTGATAAAGCCATCCGGCTTCTGTTTTGCGCGCGCATTTTCAGCGGCATCGCCATCCTGCGGGAGCATGGCGACCGCGACGAAGGCTTTGGCATGCGCGATCTGAGGATTATCGGACACCGCGACCGTCGCGAATTCGTGCGAGGTATTGCCTGTCAACACGTACTGGTCCCAAAGCCGGGAAACCGGGTCCAGGCCCATAGAGGTTGCGCCCGGCTTGGCCAGAAATACATGGGTGATCGGGGGGCGTGAAACTTGTTCGCGCATCGGCATGGTCGCGCGCATCGGCACCGGTTCACGTTGACCGGTCGCTGAATTCGATCCGCCCGATGCGATGCCCGCATCGCCGGTCATGTTGCTGGCACCAGCCTGGTGCACCCAGCCGATGAAATCGAAAAACGTATTGACGGGCGTCATGGCGTTGAACCGATCCCGTTCCACATCACCAAGATCGCTGACCAGATGGACCGTTTGCGCCAATGTACGAAGATGCTCGATATGCAAATCGATCTCTTTTTGAACCGCGATGGAACGAAGCTCGCTTTCCTTGGCTTGGCGCGCGTTGAAATTCGCGGACTCGAACGCATAAGTGACATAGGCGACGAATGCCGTCACCAGCACGGCCGCGACGCCGAACAATGTCGTCAGGCGCGCCCATGTAAAGCGGTGCCGCAGGGTGGACGGCCCACGTCCAAAGGCTTTCAGTATCTGGTTTCCTGCATGTGCCATTATACGATCCTCGCGGCGTGCATTCGTTGGCATGTCCCGTCCGTCGCCATCACCAGGGCTCGGCCGATTTGCAATTAAGAAATCTTGACCAATTGGCGGCCATCCGGGCCCGCTCCGGTGTCGTCGCCCGGAAGCCTGTCCAACACGGCCCTGACGGCCCAGGCCAACCGGGCCTTGTTGTAGGGCTTGTAAACAATCGACCGGATCAGGTCGGACGAGACCTGCTTATCGGCCAGCTTGCCGGTGAAGCCGGAGGCCAGAAGAACCTTCATCTTCGGCCTGAGCGCGCGCGCAGCCGCCGCCAATTCGAAGCCGCCGATGCCGCCGGGCATGATGACGTCGGAGAACACGAGGTCGATCTTATGATCCCGGTCGTCCTTGAGAATATTCATCGCTTCCTGGCCGTTGCCGGCGGTCACGGTGGTGTATCCCAGTTCGCGCAGCATGCTGTCGGCGATTTCCAGCAGGCCCGGTTCATCGTCAACCACCAAAACCGTTTCCGTGCCGCCGGAAATCGGCCCCGGCTGACCTTTCAAGTTATCGGCAGGGGGCACCAGCTCGGCATGGGAACGGGGCAGAAAAATACGAACCGTGGTGCCGTGCCCGGGTTCGGAATAAATCCGCACGTCGCCGCGCGAGCGTTTGGCGAACGCATAAACCATGCTTAACCCGAGCCCCGTGCCGCGGCCTTCCGGTTTGGTGGTGAAGAACGGCTCGAAGGCTCTTTCCAGCACGTCTTTGGCGATGCCTTCGCCGGTGTCGCTGACCATCACCACGACGTATTCCCCGGGGATCACCATTTCACGCGCGCCGGCGTAAAATTCAGGCATCGCCGTGACGGTCTGATTTTCCGTCTCGATGACCAACCTGCCGCCGTCCGGCATGGCATCCCGCGCGTTGAGGGCCAGATTAAGGATCGCGTCGCCCAGATCGCCGGGATCGATCTCGGTCTGCCACAGATCGGCGGCGGGATGGATTTCAACCTCGATCTCGCTTGTCAGGGACTTGGCCAGAATATCCTCCAGGCCGGCCAGGACCGCATTGGCGTCCGATGCCGTGCCTGGTCTGGCCTCCTGGCTGGAGACGTTCAACAGGCGTCGTGTCAATTTGCTGCCGCGTATCGCTGCCGACAGGGCGTTGTTCACGCGTTTGGCGCTCGCTTCGTCGTCCCCGACCATGCGCTGAAGAAATTCAAGGTTACCCGTGATGACCCCCAGCAGATTGTTGAAGTCGTGGGCGATGCCGCCCGTCATCTGGCCGATGGCTTCCATGCGTTGCGTGCGGCGCAGCGCTTCTTCGGCCAGTTCCCGGGCGGCCTCGGCATTACGCTGGTCGGTAACGTCGTGCATGGACACGACGGCGCCGAGCTTCTGCCCATCGGCATCGGTCAGGGCGCGGCCCGTCGCCAGCAGTTGGCGCGGCGGACAGCCTTTCGGCCGGATGACCATTTCAGCGTTCTGAACCACTTCGCCGCGAAGGGCGCGGAACAGCGGAATTCTCTCCATTTCCAAAGGCGTGGTCCCGTCGGCCTCGAAAAGGTCGTAGTACTCGGCCCATTTTTCGGGCGGTAAGTGCTCTGCCGGCAGGCCATGAAGTTCCCGGGTTTTACGGTTGAATATCTTAAGGTTTCCATCCGCGTCACAGGCGACGATTCCGTCTTCGACCGAATCGAGAACGACATTCAGAAACGCCCGGTTTTCGTCCAGGTTGCGGTTGGAGTCCATCAATTGCCGCGTGCTCGGCATGGCGGCAAGCTTCGGCAGCAACGGCCAGACCATGATCGCGGTGAAGACCGATACGACAGCCGTGGCGAATTTGGCGACGCCCTGGGCCAGATAATCCGGCACCCACAATGTCCACATGCTGAACATATGCGTCAGAGCACAGAAGAAGATGAACAGGGCGAACATGGGCACGATGCCGCCGGTCTTCAGTTCGGGCTTGCAGCGCACCAGGGCGAGCAGGAACACCGGCAGCGAAAGATAGGCGCAGGCAATCGCCAGGTCGGAGAAAAAGTGCAGGTAGACCAGATCCTCACGCCACAGAAAGCAGACGCCATGCGGCATCAGACCGGCGGAATCGAAGAAATCCCAAATCTTCTCAATCATCAGCCCGCTTCCCTATCCATGAATGTTGCAATGTTCCCGTCGAGAACGTCCCTCACCGCCCATCCCAAAACTGCATGGTCGTAGGGTTTGCTTATCATCGTCCGGATCAATTCCGGATCGGCCTGCTTGTCGGCGAGCTTGCCCGTGAAGCCAGATGTCAGAAGTACTTTCATCTTCGGATGCAGGTCGCGGGTGCGTTCCGCCAAATCAAAACCGCCGATGCCGCCGGGCATGATGACGTCGGAGAACACGAGATCGATCTCGGAAGCCCGCGTACCGTTTAAGATTTTCCACGCCTCGCAACCATTTGATGCGGTCATCGTGGTGTAGCCGAGGGCGTTCAGCGTGCTTGTGGCGATCTCCCTTAATTCGGGTTCGTCCTCGACGACCAAAACCGTTTCACTGCCGCCGGGAACCGGTCCGTCGATCGCCTTGGTTTCCAAAGCGGTTATCGGCTCGGAGGCCTGGGCGCGGGGCAGGAACAAACGCACCGAAGTGCCGTGCCCGGGTTCGGAATAGATCCGCACCTGGCCACGCGACCGCTTTGCGAAAGCGTAGACCATGCTCAACCCAAGTCCCGTGCCGCGACCTTCCGGTTTGGTGGTGAACAACGGTTCCTGAACCTTGTCGACCAAGTCGGCTGTCATGCCGATGCCGTTGTCGCTGACCGTCACCACCACATAGTCGCCGCTGTCCATTTCCGTGCCGCGAATTTCCCGGTCCGCCTCATTGCCGTTCAGAAACCTGTTCCCGGTCTCGATCACCAGGCGTCCACCGTTGGGCATGGCGTCCCGCGCATTAAGGACAAGGTTAAGGACCGCATCGCCCAGATCGCCGGGGTCTATCTCGGTCAACCACAAATCGTCGGTCGGATGGAATTCCAGTTCGATCTCGCTGGTCAGCGACTTAGCCAGCATATCCTCCAGCCCGGCGATCACTTCGTCGGCGTTCGTCGGACGGCCTGGTTTGGGTTCCTGGCTTGAGAAGTTCAACAGCCGCCGCGTGAGTTGACTGCCACGGGTCGTCGCCATCAGGGCATTGGCCACCCGTTTGCTGGCGGCCTCGTTGTCGCCGATCATTCGCTGCAGAAACTCCAGGTTGCCCATGATGATGCCCAGCAGGTTGTTGAAATCGTGCGCGATGCCGCCCGTCAACAGGCCGACGGCCTCCATCCGCTGGCTGCGGCGCAGGGCCATTTCGGCCATTTCCTTGTTGGCCTCGGCTTCGCGTTGTTCCGACATGTCGAGCATGTTGGCGCAGATGGCATAATCGTCATTCCAGGGCACCCGGATGGCCTGGCTGCGGATGGGAATATGTCTGCCGTCTTTCATGATGCCGGTGAATTCATAGGCACCCGGCGTCTCCTTGCCGGCAATGCGCCCGTCGTTATAACCACGCAGACGCTTGAGATCGGCCTTGTCGAGGAGCGGCTCGATGCTGTTCAGGGCCAGGATTTCGTCGACACTGTCGTAGCCGAACATGGCGGCGAATGCCGGGTTGCAATATTCCGGCCGCAGGTCCTTGTGCACGATGATGCCCTGGTTGGCTTCGTCGATCAGGGTGCGGAAGCGTTCCTCGCTGAGACGCAAGGCGGTTTCCATTTCCCGGCGTTCGGTAATGTCGGCCCACAGCAGAACGCGGCCGCCATCCTCCATCGGGTAGGTGCCGATCTCGACCCAGCGGCCGTCGGCCAGATGCTGCTGATGCAGGGACGGGGCATTGCGGTGAAAGGAAAGACGGCGCTGCAGCCATTCCTCATCATTCCCCATATCGGAGGCATAGCCACCTTTCGCGATGCCGCTTTTGACAATCTTTTCGATGGACGTTCCAGGGCCCCAATGATTGTTGCCGACCGAACTGCGCGTTTTGAATTTGTTATTGGTGAGGACAAGACGCTCGTCCTTATCGAACATGGCGAAACCGATTCTGAGGCTGTTAATGGCGGCCATCAGACGTTCCTCGGCCGCCTGTGCATTGTTAAGAAGCGTGAGTTTTTCCGTAATGTCGCGCGCCGAACCGCGATAGCCCGTGAACCGCCCGTCACAATCGAACACCGGATCACCGTTGGTGCTGAAATGCCGGATTTCGCCATTGGGAAGTTTGACCTGATACCGGAATTCCCGGAACGGTTTGCGCGCCTTCAGGGTTTCGATGTGATCCCGCCAAACGGGATCGTTGGCAGGATCCCCACCGGCCCGATCCCAGCGCGTCGAACCAAGAAGGCTCTTCGTCGAAACCCCCGTTACATCGGGGCCCCCAACGGACAAATATGTAAATCGGAAATTCTCATCTTGTTCCCACAACCAGTCACTGCCGATGCGGGCGAAATCCCGGAAACGGCTTTCGCTTTTCAGCAGCGCCTTTTCCGCCTGTATGCGCGCCAGTTCCGCGGCGGCGCGCCCGGCTGCCAGTGTCAGCACTTCGGTAATCAGCATGGGTTCCCGAAACGGCTGCGTATCCATGACGGCAAGCAAACCGATCCGATTTCCGTCATGATCACAGAGCGGCACGCCGGCGTAACTCACCAGATCCAGATCTACGACCTTGGGCGCACCAGGATAGGACTGGGGCGCGTCTGTTACGACCAGCGGCCTGCCCGAGGAAATGACCCGTTCGCAGGGCGTTCCCTGCTTATTGAACGCCTTGTTGTCGATGATCCGGCCGTTCTGAACGAACGCGGTCGTGACGATTTGTTCTTCTTGATTCTTTTCCTCAAGTTCCCCGACGAAGACGCAATCCACGCCAAGAACGCTTGACAGGGACAGTGCCAGGGATTGATGGAAATCGGCACGGGTTTCCGACGCCAAGCCTTCGCTAAGATCGCGCAGCACCGATTCAAAAATGCGGGACCGTGTCGTGTCGATCAGCGACAGGCGAATGTAGGCCTGCTCACCCAGCACGATGTTGGCGACCTCGACCCTGCATGAAATATCAACCGCGCCGCCATTGCTGAGGAACAGTTCCGGCTGTTCGGCGTCGCTGCGGAGCGCCTGGACAATGGTTTCACGGATCGTGGTTTTCGAGGTGCGGCTTATTGTGTCGCTTTTGAACAGATTGGCGAGTTCCATGGTCTTCAGGTTATCGAGACCGATACCGAGGTACTCTTCCGCCCGCGGGTTGGCATCGGCGATCCGCAAGGACACGGGATCGACCAAGCACATGGGGCGGTGGGATTGCCGAAACGAATTTTCGACCCATTTGTCCGCCGTTTCCCGGGCGGCCATGAGATGTTTCTGATGAAGGTCCACAAGGTAATAAAGACCGAGGCCCGTCACCCCGACAAAGCCGAACCCCTTGAAGGTTTGCAGCGTGCTCAACACGTCGACGCTCGAAGAAAGGCCCCCAACCAGCATATCCGAGCCGGCGATCCAAATGAGCGACAAGGTGATGTACAGGGCACTGATCGTCGCGGCACCGTGTTTGCGGTATAGGGTCATCAACATCGCGTTTTCCATCCGATACAAATGTCTTTCAGGGGCGAATGACGGTCTCTTGTCCGGTCTACCGACCGAAACGGCCCCTTTCTCGTCTTTAGGGTTTTAGACGGTGTCTTTTGCTCGGATTTGGCCCGATTATGACTGAAGTGTGACCGGCGGCGGCGCAAAGCCGGGTGGAGCCGGTTGACGCGACGGCAATTTCGTCGATAAAGTTATTGGATATCAAAGTGTTGAATACGGGCACCGGGGCTTGCCTAATGGCAGTTCCTGTTTCCCGAAATTGGGGAAGGACGGCTTCTGCCTCACGCCATGAACGGTCTGCCAAACATTTTGATTGTTGAGGACGAGGACATCGTCCGCACCCTGCTGGCAGCCCAGTTGAAGAGCGCCGGCAATGCGGTTACCCAGGCACGGTCCGGCGCCGAGATGGCGGATTGCCTTCATAACGGGCGTTTCGATCTGATCTTGCTGGATCTCGGCCTGCCGGACGAGGATGGCATCGTGCTGCTGCGCCAACTGCGGTCACGCTCCGATGTGCCCGTTGTCGTCCTTACCAGCCGGGATGAAGTTGAAACCCGTCAGACCGCGCTGGAACTGGGCGCCGACGATTACGTTCACAAGGACGTGCCGGCCGAGGAACTTTTGCTCAGGGTCCGAAATATCTTGAACAGGATCGCCGGACCGCGGGGTGCATCGCGCAGCGATACGGCCGACGAGGTGTTCGAATTCTCGGACTGGCGGCTTGATATCGGCGCACGGGCCCTGACCGATCCCAACGGCGTCAACGTGCCCCTGACGCGGGCCGAATTCGATATACTGGAAATGCTCGCCCGGGCGCCCAACCGGGTATTGTCGCGCGACCAGTTGCTCGACGGTCTGATGCGGTCGGACGAGGCGCCGACGGACCGCATGATCGACAGCTACGTCAGCCGCATTCGCAGGAAAATGGGCACGTCGGATTTCATCGTCACGGTCACGGGCATCGGATACCGGTTCGTGCCGTCACCGTCTTAGGCCGGATCACTGGTGTCCCGCTCAGCCTGCCTCTCTCCTTGCCGTTCGTCTTCGAAGCCATTCACGAGCCAGGAACCGAACTGACTCTCGAAGGTCTCCAGTATCATCGGCACCTCCGCGACGGCGCGCCATTTGACGGCGCTTTCCAGACGCTTGGTGGTTTCCGCCAGGTTGCGCAAACCGAGAAACGAGGCGGCCCCGCGCAGGGCATGAAGAAAACCCTCGGCCTCGTCCAACCGGCCCTCGTCGATGGCGGATCGAATCCTGTCCGCCGTATCCGCATAACGGTCCCGGAACATCTGTCGGGTTTGGGATTCCACCGACGGATCGAGCACTGGCGGCTTGTCGCTTATCGGCACGGAATCGGCGCCGCCGCCGACAAGCGTCTGTATGATTGTGGCCAAAGGCAGAAGTTCCAGGGGTTTCCGGAAATACGCATTCATGCCGGCGTCATATGCCAATTGCTCCATGTCGGGCGATAGATGGGCGCTCAGCCCGACAATCGGCAGTTCGTCCTTGTTTGTTGTCTCGCGGATCCTGCGGGTCGCCTCAATGCCATCCATGCCGGGCATTTCGATATCCATAATGACGATGTCATGAGCACTCTCGGCGGCGGCAGTTGACTGTACAGCCGCCGCCCCGTCCGTGACCTCATTTACCGTAGCGCCCATCCGTTCCAATTGAACCGTTAGGACCATTCGGATGATGTCGTTGTCGTCGACCAGCAGAACGCGAACACCGCGCAAATCAGGGACATTGGCAAGTCGGCGGTCATCCGGCTCATCAACTTTCGATTGATCGTTCACCAGATCGAACAAGGCGTCGAAGGAAAATGTCGATCCGCGCCCGACCGTACTTCGGACTGACAGTTGTCCCCCCATCAACGACACCAATCGCCGGCTGATGGCCAGACCAAGACCGACACTCCCCGGTGCCACTACATCCACATCTCCAACCTGGATGAACTCCTCAAAAATGGCCTGGCACTTGTCGGCGCTTATGCCGACCCCCGTGTCATGCACGGAAAATATCAGCTGTACCGCGCGCGCGCGTCGATGCTTGACCGCAACATTCACTGTGACGGCACCAGCCCCCGTGAACTTGATGGCATTGTTGACCAGATTCACCAGGACTTGGAACAGCCGCCGTTGATCGCCTCGGAGTTTCGGCGGCACATCCGAAGCCACATTCGCCACGACATTCAGGTTCTTTATTTCGGCGCGGAAGCGCAGGAGGTCGATGACCTGGTCGATCACATCAAGAACATTGAAGACGGTCTTTTCGCGGCGCAGGCGGCCGGAATCAATCACCGAGACATCAAGCACACCATCGGAAATTTCCAGCAAAACCTGATTTATGGACTGAATTTGCCTGAGCTTGTCGCGTTGCACCGGATTCTCGGCGTCGGCAACGGCGATTTCCATCAGGCTGGACATGGCCGCCAGCGGCGTGCGGATTTCATGGCTTGCGTTGGAAAGAAACTGGGCTGTGGCCTCCTTTACTTGATGGAGGCGCGTCTCTGCCTCGGCCAGACCGGCATTGGCCCGCCGCAGTTCCAGTTGACCGACAACCAGCTTGGCCAGATCGACAAGGCATTCGGCATCGGCTTCCGAAAAATCAACACGCGGCTGGCGGTCGATAATACATAAGGTGCCGAGGTTCAGGCCGTTCGACACCAACAAAGGTGCTCCCGCGTAGAAACGAATGAACGGCTCACCCGTGACCAGCGGGTTGTTTCTGAACAGATCGTGTTCAACCGCGTTCCCGACGATGAACGGACCCGTGTATTGAATGGCATGAGTACAAAAGGAGATGTCCCGAGGTGTTTCCGCGGCATCGAGACCAACCCGGGATTTAAACCATTGCCGAGATTCGTCGATCAGGCTGACCAATGCGATCGGCACATCGTAAATCTGGCTGGCCAGCCGCGTGATCGCATCGAAACCCGGCTCGGCTGGTGTGTCCAGCACATTGAAACATTGCAACTCGGCAAGCCGGTTTTGCTCTTGATCTACCAAAGGGCCGCGATGCTTCATCAATGCCGGCACTCCTGACCATGATCGCCCTGGAACCAGTGCAGCGCACGAACTGCCAACGCCAATCACACAGGAACGGTCAGTCAAATATACACGACAACCTCCGAACCGTCATCATGACGCCCATGACCCAAATGTTCTAACGACGGACAGTCAGACGAAACGGCGCAAGAAATAGGGGGATTTTCGTGAGATATCCGGCAACAAACATGTCAGCCGAACCCGAGGCGGTTGGGGAATAGGCAATAGACGGGAGCGACACTCCACGGTTCAAGGTCAAGCATCAAACAATCACTCCGGACGCACAAGATCACGTTCCCCGCGCCCAGGCCTTCGGGCATCACCCCAGAATTTCCAATTCGTAGGGCGTTTCGGGCACGACGATGGTCTGATAGGAAATCGGCTGGTCGCGGAAGGTGAAGCCCAGGGCCTTGATCAAAAGCCCGTGCGATCCCGGCGCCACGTCGATCAGGGGGGCGATGTTATCGGCGATGGCGGTCGATAAAACGCGGTGAACGCCGCGAAAGGTCGGCGCGTTGTAGCGCTCATGCAGGAATATGCGGATGTTCTTCTGGGACAACAGATCGTACGGCACATCGAGCAGCGGGCGGAAGCGCGAGCCGTCCAAATGCATTTCCGAATAAACCTTGAAATCCCGCATGTCGTTGAGGCGGCGGATACGGATGTAGCTCGGCGCGAAGCCCAGGAAATCGGCCCAGGGGCCCTGTTCGCTGATCTCGTCGATGGACAGGATCTTGCTTGCCCAGGGCAGAAGGTTGCGGCCGTCCAGAGTGCGGAAGCGAAAATGCCAGATGCTTGAGCCCAGTTCCCGGGCATCGGCGACAAAGGTCCCCGCCCCGCGGCGCCGTTCCAGAAGCCGCGCGGCGACCAGTTCGCGCAACGCGGCCTGGACCGTGCCCAGGCTGAGGTGCAGGACAAGACTGAGTTCCCGTTCGCCCGGAAGCTTGTCCCCGGACCGCCAGAAGCCGCGTTCGATCAGGTTGAACAAGGCGTCGCTCAGGGTATGGATTTTGGATTCGCCCCGCTGCGCCACGGCCCGCGTCAACGCGGCCTGCAGGGCTTGGATGCGTTCATCCTGCGCCAGGCGTTCGAGCTCCGACGTCTCGGGCTTTCCCGTCCCGCCCGCCGAAGGGGCAGCGGTGGTTTCAGCCGACGCCGTCCCGTCGGAAAGGCTCAATGCGGGGTCCTCGGCTCGGGCCATGGATGCGCTCCCTGGATAGGTTCTTTTTTATCGTCCGGCAGTCGCACCGGGCCGTTGCCGGCGACTATAGCGCGAAACCGCCGCGGCTGAACCGCGCAAACGACGGATGGCACCTGCGTCGCCTCACCGCCGAAGATCACGCACCGGCGGCCTGAAGCAAGGCGTCGATCCATCGCCCCGACGGCAGGGCGAGTTTGAACCCCAGGTCGAACACCAGATAACTGACCGCCAGCGCACCCGCCGTCCAGGCGGCGATGCGCAGAGGCCGGCGGATGCCCAACAGAAAGAACGAGCCGGACACGGCCAGGGCGCCGCAGATGAAAAATCCGGCGTACCCCAGGCCAAGGACGAACAGGCCCCAAACCATGGCCAGCAGAATCAGGCGCGGCGGCTCGCCGCCACCGCCCACGTCCAGGAAAGGGTCGTCTTCCGTCGCCGTGGACGACGCACTGGGGATGCCCAATGCGGCCAAGATGATCAACAGGATGGATAGGCCACCGATCACGAAGGCGGCGATCGCCGCCAGGGTGGTGTGATCACCATGGCCACCGGCGAAACGCGGGATCAGGACGAACCAGAGCGCGAGGGCAAAGGCGAGAAGCGTGACGCCGGCGGCGGCGTCACGCACTCTCTCCTGCTTTGTCGCCGTCGGCGTCATTCGCCGAGGAAGGCCTTCAGGGCCTTGGCCTCGGTGGTCAGGCCGTCGAGGTACGTCATGTATTCATCACCGGGGCTCCAGCCGGGGATCAGGTCGCGGGCCTTGAACTTTTTATGCGTGTCCGGGTCGGCAAGGGCCTTTTCCACGGCGTCGGCCAGGATCTTAAGATGGGCCGCCGGCGTGCCGGCCTTGGCGGCATAACCGTAGGTCATTTCCGCCAGGTGCTTGGCGCCGACTTCGGAAATGCTTTTAACGCCGGGCTGGCCGACTTCGTCCAGGTTGCCGGGGCTAAGCACACCCAGAATGTTCAGCGTGCCCTTGCGCGTGGCGCCCAGCCAGGCGCCGGTGCCGACACCGGTTTCCGCCGTGGCGACGTGACCGCCCAGGATGGCGGCGGACCCTTCGGCGCCGCTGCGGAACGGCACCAGACGAATCTTCAGATCAAACTGTTTGGCGAAGGCCTCGACCGTGCGCGCCGCCCAGAAGGCGCCGCCGTCGGCGAAGGTGACCGGCTTGTCCTTGGCATAGGTCATCATCTCCTCAAGCGTTTTGAAGGGCATGTCCTTGCGCGAGAACAGCACGCGCTGCTGCACCATGAAGCGCCCGATGGGGGAGAAATCCTTGAGGCCGATCTTGCGGTCGAGCATGACCGCGGTGACATAGGCGGAGGACCCGAAGCTGGTCATGGTGTAGCCATCGGCCGGCCGTTCAAGCAACGACGCCCAGGCCAGGGTACCACCGGCACCCGGTTTGTTTTCGACCAGGACGTCGACGCCCAGGATTTTCTCCATTTTCTCCGCGAGGATACGCGTCGAGACGTCGGTCATCCCGCCCGGGCCGTAGCCGATCAGAATGGTGATGGGTTTTTCGGGAAAAGCCGCCTGAACGGGGGCGGTATTGAGGGCCGCGGCAAGGCCCGCGGCAGAAAATGCCAAGGCGCCGAGAAGGCGGCGGAAACGCGTGATAGCCATGTTCGAAACACTCCGTGTCTGGGTTGGTTTTCTTGAACGAAGGAGTTCGTGGCGGCCGCCGCGTTGCATCACCGCATGTGTCGATTGAATAAGGGTCTATTCGCCCGAAGACGCTCTCCTGTCCGGTTGTTTGGAGGTTTCCGCGGCTTTTTATGGGGGCCGTCCCCTGGGTCTTTCATCGACCTTCTGCCGCGAATTACACCATAGTTTTTTAAGTTGTCAAGTTGCGGTGAAATTCGTAGGTTCGAGAAACGGATTTCCGGCGGAGCGACTTATCCGCCACGGCCAATGGCGTGCCAGGATCCCATTCCATATCGGAAGAGGAATCGAAAAACGCCATTATTGCATTGAAATAACAGTATATTTTCGGCCCTTTGGTTTGGGTCGGTCAATCGGCGCGCTCAAGAACGCCGTGACACCGTTTGGAGGAACGCTTCAGAACAACAAGACAAAGAGGCTTCCTTGCTCGCAAATCTCACCGCAGCTATAGAGTTAGTTGCCACCGTTCAGAATTTGGCATTTTCCTGCCTGGGGATCATCCTGGGGTTCCTGTTCGGGGCCCTTCCCGGCATCGGCGGAAACGTCGCCATCGGCCTGTTGATCCCGTTCACCTACTACCTGGATCCGGTGGTGGGCATCGTCTGTTTACTGGCGATCGGCAAGGGCACCAGCTTCGGCGGCAGCATTCCGGCGATCCTGCTCAACATGCCGGGAACGTCGCAGGCGAGCTTCACCGCCATCGACGGCCATCAACTGACGCAGAAGGGGCAGTCCAAGAAGGCGCTGCACACGGCGCTCTACTCCTCGGTCATCGGCGATCTGTTCTCCGATATCGTACTGCTGCTGGTGGCGGCCCCCATCGCCGCCGTGGCCCTCAAGGTCGGGCCGCCGGAATATGCCGCCATCGTCCTGTTCGCCTTGTTGATCATTGGCGCCATGGTCGGCTCCTCGCCTATCAAGGGCATGATTTCGACCGGGTTCGGGTTGTTGCTGGGCACGGTCGGGCGCGACCTGTTCACGGCCAAGGCGCGGTTCACCTTCGATATCGCCAACCTGGACGATGGATTCGCCATTGTGCCGATCCTTCTGGGTCTGCTGGTGTTTTCCGAGGCCTTCGTTCAGCTGCGCAAGGAGACCGGGGGCCGCCACCAGGACATTGCGCTCAACGGCATGGCCCTGAGCCGTGGCGGTGAATCGTTGAAGATTTCCGAGCTTATCCCCCTGTTGCCGACCATTCTGCGCTCCGGCGCCATCGGGACCTTCATCGGTGCGACGCCCGGCCTGGGCGCCACTGTCGGGGCGTTCCTGTCCTATCTGACGGCCAAACGCCTGTCGCGGCCGGAAGACAAGATCGGCCAGGGCGGCCTCAAGGGCATCGCCGCGGCCGAGGCCGGCAACAGCGCCGGCACCGGCGCCAATCTCATTCCCCTGGTCACGCTGGGCATTCCCGGCAATATCGAGGCCGCGCTGGTCCTGGGTGCTTTCATGATCCACGGGCTGACGCCGGGGCCGTTTCTCATGGAACAACAAGGGCCCATCGTCTACGCCATCTTCCTCAGCCTGATCGTCGCCAACCTCCTGCTGATTTCCATGGGCTTCGGGTTCATCCGCCTGGCCCGTTACGCCCTGGCCATCGACAAACGGATTCTGTTCCCCTTGATTCTTCTGGTCGCGACCATCGGCGTCTACGCGACAACGCGCCAGATTTTCGATGTGGGGGTCATGTATCTGTTCGGTGTCCTCGGTTACGCCATGCGCCGCGCCGGGTTCTCGCCCCTGCCCATGCTGATCGCGTTCCTTCTGGGACCGCTGCTGGAGGACGGGGTGCGCCGCGCGCTGATCATGTCCGGCGGCAATCCGGTGATCTTCCTGGAGCGTCCGATCTCACTGGTCTTCGTCGGCTTGGCGGCGCTGACGCTGGTGGCCATGATCTGGCGCGGGGTCAGAAATCGGCGGATCGACGCCGCTGCCGCATCGGCCGCGGATTGAATGGCGCATGAATAATATTGATTTTCATTCAGGCACTTAACCCGCACTCCAAAGGTCGCGAAGAACAAAGCTGATTGACGCACTTGGGCGTCAAAACCTCCATCCGTGGCTGGCTGACGCCGACATCGGCCTTTTGGCCGTTCCATGAAGTTTTGATGAACCGGCATGGATCAGGCGATAGATTTCTTGACTTGATTTCTTATTTCGGGAAAAACCGAATTATGAATGATCAAGACAATTACGTCGGCCTGTTCGCCGCCCTCAGCCACGACCTCCGCCTGGCGGTGTTTCGCCTGCTGATGTCCGCCGGTCCGAGCGGCCTTTCCGCGGGGGACATCGCGAAAGCGTTGGACGTTCCGCCGTCCACCTTGTCGAGCCATTTGGCGCAAATGAGCCAGGCCGGTTTGCTGCGGTCGACGCGCCGCCGGCAGCAGATTCTCTATGCGGTCGATGTCGAAGGGACGCGGCGCCTGATCACCTACCTGACCGAAGATTGTTGTGGGGGCCGCCCGGAAATCTGCGGCTACGGAACGCCCGCACCCCAAATCCACGCCGCTGCCACATGCAAGGAGAAGGAAACCTCCGATGAATGACAACGACATCCCGTTCAACGTTCTGTTCCTGTGCCGCGGCAATTCCGCCCGCAGCATCCTGGCCGAGACCATCCTGAGTCGCCACGGCGCCAGCAAGTTCAAGGCATACAGCGCCGGCAGCCAGCCGGCCGGACAGGTCCACCCCTATGTGATCGATCTTCTGAGCCATCAGAATTATCCCGTGTCGGAATTGCGGTCCAAGGATTGGTCGGAATTCGCGGAACCGAATGCGCCGAAGATGGATTTCGTGTTCACGGTTTGCGACCAGACCGCCGATGAAGTCTGCCCCGTCTGGCCGGGACAGCCCATGACTGCCCATTGGGGCATTCCCGACCCGGCCGCGTTCGACGGCACCGAAGCGGAAAAGCGGGCCGTGTTCGCGGAAACCATGCGCTACCTGACCAACCGGATCAGCGTATTCGTGAATCTGCCGATCCGCTCGCTCGACAAGTTGGCCCTGCAAAGACGCCTCGACGAGATCGGCCGTTCCATGTCGGACAGTGCCTGAGCCCCTGCGATCAAAGACAAGAAGAAGAAATCCCCATGGCGCTTTTCGAACGTTGCTTCTCATTCTGGATCGCGCCGTACCATTTTCAGCCCGGCATCAGGTTAAGGAACACTGGGCGGGTGGCCGTGTGACCCTGTTCAGAAACTGGCGGTGAAATAAGTCATCGCCGTTCCTTTGTCGGCCGTCATATCCACTAACAAGCACAAATTTACATATGTTTTTATTTTTTACATATGTTATGATTCCGGAGAACAATCTCGGGAGGCAGACATGACATCACGCAGTGCCCTGCAAGGAATTACCGTGCTCGACATGAGCCGCGTCCTTGCGGGCCCCTCATCAACCCAACTGCTTGGGGAT
>TARA_R110002072_G_C7976780_1_pt1 | contig 19463 bp, 10 predicted proteins | sample TARA_R110002072 | Tara Oceans TARA_R110002072 (sample SAMEA4397118) | marine metagenome | biome: Polar Biome; feature: [SRF] surface water layer (ENVO:00010504); material: water (ENVO:00002006), including particulate matter (ENVO:01000060) such as... | depth 5 m | reverse complement strand
ACCCGCCGTCACCGGAACTTTCTACACGGCGTGGGACAATATCAGCATTCGTCTCATCGAGAATATTTACCGATATATCGTACTTCTTGTAATAACTGCGAAGAGCAGGCACAGAATAACGATACGAATGGAGATGATCCGAAGTGCAGAATGCGTAGACAGAGATGTTTTCATTATTCATGTGCAAAGGTCTTCGAGTTGATTCTGGGTAGCACTTGAATTGCAGCATTCCAACTGGCGGCAGCCGGACATTTCCGCTTTGCTGCACTCAGTAACGTAATACTGCGTAAAGTGTCGAACAATGGCCCTCTTCTGGAACGTATCTATGTAAAGCCAGAATCGAAGGTTTCGTGCGTGAAGTTGAGACTCTTCAAATCCTGCGCGAATGAGACTCGGCCAAACTGATTCGCCATACAGCTCATAAGCCTTCGAAAGGTCCGCCAGTGAAAAGCATTGGCGCCGGAACAATTCCTGGCAATCACGGAAAGCGCTGCTTCATTGATGAAGCTGAATCATCTGGCGAGAACTACGAGTCGATCAGTTCCAGTTGCGACGACTCACCAATGATTAGGATCAGGAAACACCACGAATGGCGCCAGCATGCATTCTCAGCCAAGAGGCTCTGTGTATTCGAATTCAGGCAGATGCAGCTCCAGTCCATCGTCGAGTGAATTCATATCTCATTTGATGTCGGACGCAGAGCAACTCTGAGCTTTTGCCGCGTTCCGAAATCTCTGATGAGTTGTCGGTACAAGTGCAGCACAAGCACCTTGAATCTCCGGCTCAACTGACATAGCGGTACCGGCGTCAGAGCGACACGGCTACATCTATCTGAGGGCTTTGTTGCCGGTAAGCTTCAGTCGAGACAAACGCTAGTTGATTGTCACGGTGATGTTCTCGCGCTGCGATTTCATGGACTCTTCAGTTGCCGCACGCCTTGCTTGACGAGCTTTTTTGTCAGCTTCATTCTGAAGACGGTCTTGGTGCTCCAGGACTTTTTCACGAAAAGCGGCGAGCACCTGTTCGATCGCCGCATCACGTAGTTCTGAGTCCGTTGCGTCTTCGGTAAGGAAAGCATCTGCAGCGTACGCACTGATCGTCGCATCAATCAGTTCCGCTGGAGCTGTTATGGAAAATGTCTTCTGAGCCATTCGTTTGATCCTTTGAACTATGGTGCGGTTGTTGAGTATGTCCAATCAGCGTTTGTGCTCGTGAGATCCATGTAGCGGTACTTGACTGTTCCGGAGTCATTATACGCGATGACGTACTTAGATGACTTAAGATAGATGACGACTTCACTTCCGTCTGCTGGAGTACCTGGCGAGTTTGACTGAGCTACGAGTGTCATCCCGTCATGCCCAATTCGAGCTTTCTCTGCAAGGCTCTGGAGACTTGTGCCACTGGAGCCAGGTGTGGATGCCTTAAACACGACATCGCCACCACTGGCACTGCCAGTCCCTTTTCCGCCAGCTAAATGCAGATTCGCCCCATCGATGTCAGTTCCCGAGCCACCCGTGGCATTGAATGTTGTGTCAGTAGGCGAAGCTGTAGTGACTCCCTTTCCGATGTACACATCATCGACTCGGGCTGCCCCCCCCAATGAATCACTTCCTACGACAAGCTGCCGGCTGGCTGTGCTGACCGCGCCATAGCCAATTGAAACAGCCCCTTGGTGCCCGGCGTCTGCGTTGTACCCGAAGGCAATTGATCCAAGAGCAGCCGCATAGCTCGACGTACCGACAGAAACAGCTCCGACATGGCCGGAGCCATCAGCACCATAGCCAATCGCCAGAAGGCCAGAGGCGTCTTTGCCGATTGTAACCCCACTTCCTGGATTCGTTGTCCCTTGCCCGATCGCCACACCAAATGCACCCGCTGATGCACCTGTGCCGATTGCGGTTCCGCTGTTGCCCGTCACTGAAGAATATGCGCCGATTGTTGTCGCACCGTTTCTTCCCTGAACATCGGCATTATAGCCAATCGCCACTCCTGAACTGTTATCAGCTGTCGCACCGGCTCCAATGGCGACATTATACCTGTAAACTGTGCTGGCCGAACTTCCTGCAGCTGCATTGTGGCCAATTGCCACCCCTCCGTCCCCATAACAGGTTGCTCCAACACCGAACGAGCTGCAGCTCGGCTCGTCTCCGTCAACGTTCGCGCCAGCTCCAAACACACAAGAGTTGGTTCCGCCGCCGGAATTGTGAAATTCCTGATTTGATGTGATATGCGCACCGACAGTGCCGCCGCTGTCCTTCCACTCGGTCACATTCACCGATTGCGAAGCGTGTGCGACTACAGTTAGCGGAATTTCTGTCGCCAGACTTGCTGTTAGCGTGAGTGGTGAACTGGCTCCGCCTTGAGACAGATTGACGATTGTTCCGGCGTCATTCATTACGAGAAAATCACCAGCATCACCGGTCCCCGTGCCGTCACTGACCCAAAATGCCCCGAATCCAGCATTCGGGGTTGCTGGATCGGAAGCGCGCTCAGCCATGCGGATACCGCCACCAGCGTAGATACTGAACTGCTCGCCATCGTTGTTGTAAACGCCGAACAGTGTCGCATTCTGAAGTGTGGTACCGCCTTTATGGCAATTAATCATGCTAACGGCGGTCGACGTGGAACTCACCGATGAGTCTTTTGATGAATCGCAGTCCAACAGCAATGCTCGGTTCCGAGTTCCGCTGATGTCATTGTTTCCGACAGCCTCGATGACGCTGTAATAGTGATTACCGGTTGGGAAGCGTGCCCCAAGCTTCAGCGCTTCGGTAGAATTGTCGTGCTCACCGACGAAGAAGGTGCCGTCAACATCTCCATCTGGTTCAAGGTTGCTTTTGACAGTGCCGACGACTTCGAGTTTCTTGTCCGGCGACGCTGTGCCGATGCCAATATTGCTTGATGAATGGTCGACGAAGACCTGTGAGACCCAGCCGCTGCCGGTGTCGGTTTCCAGGGAGATGTCTCCCGAGGAAGCAAGGTGGAGTCGACCATTGTCTCCGTTGGGCACAACAGAAATTGCCCCGGTCGCTGCTGAAATCAGCGTCTGGTCAGCGCTGTCGTCAATGACCGCGGGGAGGAGCTTCCATTTGGCGGCTCCGGTTGTGTTGTCGGTACAGACAAACCAATGGCCGGTCGTTGTGTTCAGCCATCCCGAGCCAACTTGAAAATCCTGAGTGTCATCGTCACTCGCCGAAGGATCGGCTGTGGCTGACCAGTCACTCTTGGGATTCCAGTCGACAAGGTGCCGAAAGTTATTACTAATCGCCTCGCCACCAGCCGCCGGCCCGGGAACTCCCACCGCCAAGACATCCAGCCCCCGATAATCTTCAAGTGTCGCCATGACAGTTTCCCTTCACGGTTGTTTGCTATATCTGACAATACATGCTGCAGACTTACTAAAGCAGCTGATGTTTAGGAGCTCAAAACAAATAATGATGAATTATTCCACCAAGAATCCAACATAGCAGCGCGATCCCAAAATACATTGCGGACTTGCGAAACTCTTTTAAAGTCGCCAGCCAAATCGCTCCAAGAGTGAATACCGCCCCTGGACACCATGGGCTCATCTCTATCAAATTGAGAAGTAAAAGAAACCAATCAGGGTAGTTCACTGATCCTAGTATCAACACTATTCACACCACTTAATCAGAGACGCATTAGTTCAATGAATAACCGCATGTCGTCGTATGTTATCCCTCCGAGCCCAGTATTTAATCCGTTCTCAGGGAAGTATCGTTCGCTCGGCGGCTTTGCTGCCTCATTGCTGAAATACGTGTCTGGCATTCCGTTGATTTGTTGGTTAGAAACAGGAAAAGACTGAAGCAGGGTGTCTTCCGCGCTGTCTGTGTACGAATGGCCGTCCTGCGTTCTTACAATAGAATCAGTACCAATCGTCGGACGCATACGATTGAGAAAATCTGCGATGCGTGGATCATTGTCGGAAATTCCAAGTAGGTTTGCCAGAGATTCCACATAGTGAGGATATACACCATCTATATACCTCTCTCTTATCTTATCTACAGCTGTTCCACCTTCCTTTTTTCCTGTCAACGGTCCGCGTCCCCTTGCATGTCCAATGCCGGAATCGAATGCGCGGCAGCGACCGTTCTTGTCGCGATAAGTGTGAGCAAAGGAATCTCCAAATGCGTGAAGAGTGATACCAGCAAGCCGCACGTCGTTGTCATTCGTTGCTTGGCCAAAGAGTCCTCGCAGGTGTTCTCGATTCCTGGCAATTTCGAAGATGTCGCCACCGTGAAGTTGATGAAGGACGCGCTGGACAGCCTCTTCCCAGTTCTGGCGAGCGAGGCGGCTCCGCGTAGTGCCAATTTCGTCTGCTGCTGAGTTACCCTCCCATGGGGTGTGCGGGAAGGCTACCCAAACAGCATCATATGCACGTACCTCATCGTTATACTGAGCGAAGTAAGCAAGTTGCCTAGCATCCTCGTGACTCATGCCTGCCAGACGCGCCATATTATAAACAGTATAGAAATGCCCCCCTTCTCGCCAAAGTCCACTTGGATCGACAAAGTCTATGGGGTTACTGATGTTGTATCGCTGCAGATTTGGGTCGCGTCCAAGGTATCCAACAGGATCTCTTTGCAGCCATGCACCGAGCACAGGTGAGTAACTGCGGTTTCGAACGCAATACAAGGAAGGGTTCGAATCCCATTGGTATCCGGTGAAGAGCGTTGTCCAATCATGGCTGGAACTAGATTTGCCGCCATAGGCGGGATCCAGAAAGAGTGGTCTTCCGTAAGCGTGATAGGCATAGCGTTCCTGAATGATTCCACTGGCATCGCACACGCTTGTAACATTCCAGTTTGCGTCCTGGAGAGAGTAGAGACGCTCCTCAAGTATGCCGTCGTCGTTGGTGTCTCGATCCCTCAGGACAAGGTCATCAATGTAGCGGATTCCCCAAATGTTTTGCCTTTCGGCGGTGGTTCCGAGGTCGACTCGTTCTTCGATTGCTTGCCAAGCGGATGTGAAGTAAGAGTGCCGTGTTTCGTCAAGTACACCTGCAGTATATGACTCGACCGTGATGCGGCGACGGAGTGCATCATATTCGGCGATTTGCAGTGTCTCGCCTTCACGCTCAATACGAACGAGCCGGTTCCAAGCATCATACACAGCGGTGTCGTCTTTGGTAACTGGCAGGTTGTACCACTCGTCCACGGTCAGGTCGTACCAGTTGTCGACGGTCATCTCATTCCAGCCGAAAAACGTCGATTCTGGGTTAGGAATGCGGGCCATGTTGCCGACTTTGTCGTACTGCGGAGTTCCCCATTGCGAGCCGACAGTGTTGTCCAAGTTGGTAATCTCGTTTACTTTGTTCGACGTGCGGTTCTGGTCCAGATTCCACGTCCCGTTGCCGTTGTCGTCCTGTTTGAAGATCGACCAGTTGCCGGTTTCATCCAGCGTCCAGGCCTGCTGAAATTCGGTGCTGCTCATCCCCGTATGAGAACCGTTCAGTTGACCGCGTTTCAGGTCGTCCAGTCGGTGTACGCCGTCGTGCGAGTACAGTTCGTCAAACCGATTGGTAGTGTCAGTGGGAACTTCACGATACGTGCGGTTACTCACGCGATCATAACCGTACTGCACGCGGTCGATGGCAGTGGACGACTTTTTCCACAGCGAATCAACGATTCGGTTGAACTGATCGAGGCCGGAATAGCCACTGCTGCCCCCGATGAGGTCGTACAGCATGCCAGGTTCGGTGTACTCGACCTCAACGACGGAGCCAAAACCCAAATACGTGTACCTCGCGAGTGTCGTCGTGCCGTCCTTAAGACCAGCTACGCGGCTGGCTTTGTCATCAGTCCCTCCTGCAGTCCCGAAGTCGTATGTCAACTCCCGGCCATCCGGGTAGGTCAGTGCCGTTGAACGCAACGTATTGGCACTGCCGTCAGCATAGGAGTAGTCGACTTTTGGGGTAACACCTGGGGTGACCGTTCCCGCATGCTCCTGGTATGACGTGGTCAGTTGTCCAAAGTCGTTGTAACTCCACCGCACCTGATTCGTAGCAGTGCCGTTCACTGCATTGTCGTAGCTGGTTGCTCTTTCTCTTAGACCGCGAATGTCGTAATCCAAGGTCAGTTTTAACACAGAATCATCAACATCAATGCCGGAATTCGTGACGGCGTCTGTTGTCAGCCGCCCCAGGTTGTCGTAGGCGTACGCGTGAACGGTTCCCCGCTGGTCAGTAACCGTTATCTGGGCAGCCTGTCGATCGTACTTAACAGTGACAGAATCGCTATTGTCAATGGAGTCTGGATACTTAACACGTCTCTTCAGTAGGCTGGTCGCCACTTCGGAGTCACTGAGAGTGGTGCCGTATTCGTAAGTTGTGACTTGATTGCCGGTATCCGCATTCCATGCAGTGAGAACGCTTACATTTCCATCAGTGTTGTAGGTCTTCTCCGTCGTGATGTTAGCATCATTGGCAGTCGACCCATCAATGTAATTCTGAATCAGTTTGACCTGTCGTCCAGCGTCGTCGTATTCGAGGCGAGTGGCGGTGTCCGCCGGATCGGTTCTGGTCTCAATGTTTCCAGTGTCCGCGTTGTATTCGGTGGTGGTGACCAGAACGGTTTGGCTGCTTGGGGGGATGGCGCCACGCGTGCCTGGTGATGCGGTTCCATAGTCAGCGATGGCAATTGACCTGCCAATGCCGTCCTGCCACGCGTACGAGTATGTTACTCGGGCATTTGATGTCGTCAGTACCCCGGTGCCAGTGCCGTTGTGGTTCCGCTGGTACGAAGTAATCCTTGCTACGAAACTGGAGTCGTCATAGGCGGCTTCACGCTGCTCTAGAATCGTGTCGTTGGATACTGATTCAGCATCTGCGTAAGTGGCCCCAGGGCCGTAGCCGACGAACTGTTTCTCAACCCGACCGAGGTTGTCGTATTGAGTTTTCGAAAACAGCTCTGAGCCGGATGGGGCATCCTTCATAGGTCTGCCAGTCTGGCTGAACCAGAACTGGCTCACCTGGCTGTTGGGGTTAATCACTCCGTTGGACGGATTGACTCCGTAATTGATCGTCTTAAAGACGCGACTCAGGTCGTCGTACTCAGATTCCTGCAAGGCGATCAGGTTGCCGGCTGCCACGCTGGTGTGGTACCGATGTCCGGCGGTGACTCGGTTGAGATTATCGTACGTCGGAACATCGAACCAGGTGGTGATGCCATCCGTTGTTTCTGTTTTGTCGAGTCGGTTTCTGAAGTCGTATTCGTACTTGACGATGCGATCGTTTGACGAATTGCTGTCGACGTGGCTGGTCTGCTTTGTCAGGTTACCGTTGCCGCCATCTGATCCGTCGTCGTATTCGTTAGTCGTGATGACGACCATGTTGTTATTCGGATCGGAACCGCCGCCAGTGGGATCGTTTTCAGTTCCACCATCGTCATTGGTGCCGACGTAGACTTCCTCTGGAAGGCTGCGGACGTCGAAAACGGTGGCGGTGATGGTACCGCCTGGCGTTACGACTCGATTGCGACGGTCCATGACATCATAGCCGAAATTGGTCTGGTCGTAGTTTGCGCCGCTGGAGCCGGTGCCCGATGCCGGAATGTTGTGATAGACACGCTCTGAGGCCGCCATGCAGCATTCGGTATACTGTCGTGTGGTCCAGCGGGTGTATTCAGGCTGAGCGAAGGTGTCGGTTGGCAGCAGTTTGCCGCTGGTTGATGCTCGGGCAGCCTGGATGGACTCAAGAATATTGCCGTTCTTATCGAACTGCGTAATGGAAACAGGATTGATCAGTGTGTCCGTCCCCGAACCAGTTTGCTGATACCCCATGCCGACGCGCAATTGATGGCCGGGATCGTCGTAGACGGTCCATGTCGCGGTCCGAATTTCTGTCATCGTTCCGGATATGTCGATGTCGTGTGCGGGGCCGAGCTGTTGGGTCGTGCGACCGAGATTGTCCAAGGTGTAGTCGGTTGTCAGATTGAAATGGGGTGAACTGCCGACATCTGCAATCTGTTGTTTGACGCTGCCGGTTGGGATGTCGAAGGTCCAGCTTGTTTTGATGCCTTCCTCGTTGGTTACTTCTGTGGTGTTGTTGTAGAGGTCGATTGTTTCAGAGAAAGAGTTAGCGACGCCGGAGCCATTCTGATCGGTCGGAATGACCGGGAGCGTGGTGGTTCGGCTGGCGACCTTCATCTCCAGAGGTGGCAGTGGAGATGGCTGGGGGATGTTGTGGAACGTGTAGGCGTAGCTGGTTTCGATCGTTTTGTTCGGGTCGGTCTCATCGGGGAAAGCGATTGATTTTTCGAGCAGGTAGATGCTTTCGGTGCTGCCTGTGGGGGTATGTTCGAGATACTCGGAGCGGGAAACGAGGATTTCGGTGCCGGTCTGGCCTTTCTTGATCTTCTCTTCAAAGACGAAGTTGCCGTCGACGTAACTGGTCAGTTTGATCAAGCCTTCAGTGGCTTCCAGATCCGTGTAAGAGCCGTCTGACTCGTTGTAGCCGAGGAGGCTGGGGGACGACTCGCTGTAGCCTTTTATGGCGGCGGCGTCTGCCTGCAGGATGACTCGGTTTTCGAAGTCGAAGCTCTGGAATGAGCACCATTCATCGCCGCCGTCTTTGAGCACGTTCAGCATCGTGCTGCCGGCGTAGTTGGCGTAGACGGTCTCAGTCGCTCCGTCCGGCCTGCCCATGACGGTCTTGTAGGTCCAACTGTTCGGACCAATCTCGTTCGTGCTGAGCGTGTAGGCGTAGGTGAATTCCATCGACCCGGCACGTGTCCATTCCTTGTTGACTCGGCCCCGGTCGTCGTACTCGAACTTGAAGTCCGCAAACTGAGCAACTACGCCGGGCGCTGCAGCAAACGGGTCTGTCGTCGCAGAAAGCTTCTGAAAAGCTTCCGGACTCAACGCAAACTGCATTCGTCCTTCAGAACCGAGGGCGGCTCCTTCCTTATAGTACCGGTAGTACTGCGTGCTGAGTTCGTCCCAGGAACTGCCGTTGTACTGGTGCAGGATTGCCGTTTTGAGGTGACCGTCGTCACCGAAGGAGTCGCTGTCGGTGTAGTACTCGTACTCCGTCTTGCGGATCGGCGTGCTGCTTCGAGAGAACGTGACGCTGCTGATGAATCCATCGTTAGGCCCACTTGTGATGTACGTGTACTCGAACGATTCGGCACTCCGAACAATTTTCGTCAGCCGGCTTCCGGTGTATTGAAAGTCGACATCAACCGCTCCGACAGACTGCAGACGTTTGACTCGCCCTGGGCCATCGGCAACGGTGAAGTCGTTGAAGAACGACTTGTTACCAGCACGATCAGTCAGCGTGTACTCCTTGGCCGCCGCATCGTGGGTCAGATAGCCAGTGGTTGCCAGATAGGGCTGATACTGCAGGGCCGGTGCTGGCGATACTTCCAGGAAGGACATCATGCTGTCCGATCCCCAGATGACCTCAACAGCGGTTTCTTCAATGATGTCTACACTGCCGCCACCCGAGGAAGAGCCGCTCGACGGCACTGGAATCGAGTAGATCTTCTGATCCAGAAACGGCCAGCTTTCGATGATCCAGCCTCGACCGTTTGACTGATTTGCTGCCGCCATCGGGACGTTGCTGTAAGTGCGGGTGTGTCCCCATGGAAATCCGTAACCATTAGACGAGACGTCGGTTTCCGCCATGACGATCTTGCCGTCAAAGAAACGGATAGGCATCGTAGACACTTCTGCGACTGAGCCATCATTGGTCGCTCCATCGCCTGCGTCCGTATTCGGAGCGTACGGACCGCAGCAAAGCGAACAACCACACCCAGCATTGCCTGACGACGACGATGATGAACTGGAGCTGGAGCTTTCTGAAGAGGTGCTGGAAGACGAGCTGTCAGAAGACGTGCTTGACGTCGAACTGGACGAGGATGTGCTGGATGATGAGCTTGAAGGTGGCGAACTTTCTGACGACGAGCTCGACGAAGATGTGCTGGATGATGAGCTTGAAGGCGGCGAACTTTCTGAGGATGAGCTGGATGATGAGCTTGAAGACGGTGAACTTTCTGAGGACGAACTCGACGACGACGAGCTTTCTGAAGATGGGCTTGAGGAAGAGCTCGATGAAGATTCAGACGAATCTGAAGACTGAGAGCTGGAACTGGAACTGGAACTGGAACTGGATTCAGAATCGGAAGATGAGAAAGCCGGCATGATGTTCCCTGGTCTGTTTTCTGTCGCTGATGTTTCGGCCTGCCAAATACAAAAAAGCTGTACTCACGTGAAAACTTGTAACTTGAGTACAACTGCCCTTCAACTTGATTAACCAGAAGGATTCGCATTTGTCGAAATTTGTAGATTCATCCAGATTCGATCTTGCAAACATGACGTTCAACTGAAAGCCTGAACGGTGCCAGCACCTTCAGCAAGAAAGCAAACAAGATGGGCTACGAGACACATCCTTCATCAGGACTGGGTGGTCAGTATCGCGACAACGCGGACCACAGACGCCTACGCCAGGCGCGCGAACAGCACAGTGGTTTTCCCGTCGGACAGTTCCTGCAAACACCGCCGATGCTCTTCACGCGTGACGGACACAACGTCTTCCTCGGAGACATGTACCGAGGACAATCGGCGTTTCTCGTCTGCGGAGGGCCGTCTCTGGATTCACACGATCTGACGCTGCTGAACTCGCGAGGTGTCCTGACATTCGGAGTCAACAATGCCGCGACCGTCGTTCGACCAAATCTGTGGTGCTGTGTTGATGATCCGACTCATTTTGCAGACGCAATCTGGTACGACCCGGGGATTACCAAGTTCGTCCCGCTTTGCCACATGGAAAAGAAGTTTGTCGTCCGTGATGAAGTCGGCGACCTGGTTGAGTCACGCGAACTGGTCGGTGACATGCCAGCCGTATTCGGGTATCGGCGAAATGAAAGCTTCGTCGCCGAGCAGTGGATGCACGAAGACACCTTCAACTGGGGCAATCACGGCAAGCTTGTTGACGCCTACGGGAACAAGGGCTCGCGGTCAGTCATGTATGTGGCCATCCGAATGCTGTATTTTCTAGGCGTGCGACGGATTTATCTGATTGGCTGCGATTTTCGAATGAAGTCGGGCGGGAAAAACTACGCCTTCGACCAGGATCGAACGGACTCTTCCGTCAAGGGAAACAACAGCATCTACCGCATTCTGAATGAGCGATTCAAAAAGCTGAATCCACACTTTGACGATGCCGGGCTGCAAATCTGGAACTGCACTCCGGATAGCGGCCTGACCGCATTCCCCTACATGGATTACGAAGCGGCGATTGCCAAAGCCACCTCATTGATTCCGTCAAAGATCGAAACGAGCGGCCTTTATGATCGTCAGGCTCGCGAGCGTGCCAAAGAGAAAGAGCGCAGATCGGAAGAGAAAAAACGCCAGGAAAAATCACCTCCGATGACTCCCCTGGTCACAAAGATCGCTCCGAACGAAAAAGAACTTCAGGAACAACAGACAAGGCTCGAAGCCCGGCAGGCAATCCTCGCCGACCTGACTCTGCTGGTCGCGGTCGACGAGAAGCACCTTCAGGAACTGCAGCTTACCTGGAAAACCTGGGCAACATTTAAACCTGACATTCGAGAATGCCCCCTCGTTCTGATTCACGATGCTTCGCTGGACGCAAACTCGATCCAGCTTGAGCCGAGCCCGTCCAAGCTGACCCTCGTTTCATGGGAAATGCCTGAAGCCGAAAATCAACGAGAGAAGATGTTGACGTCTCTGGTGCGTGTCGCTGCTGAACGTGTCGAGACATCATGGTACCTGAAGCTTGATACCGACGTCGTTGCCGTCAACAACTCGGAATGGCTGGAACCCGAATGGTTTACCGCGGACGAGGATGGTCGACTTCCGGCATTTGTCAGCAGCCCGTGGGGCTACACCAAACCGGCTGAGGCTATCGACCGACTTGACGACTGGGGCGACACGATCGCCGAGCTGAAAAAACACTCACGACTGGAATTGGCCCAGGGAGATAAGCCCGATCGGGTGAATCATGCAAGGATTATTTCGTGGTGCTTCTTCGGGAATACAGCGTGGACCAAACAGGTCACTTCCTGGGTCAACGGACGGCTTCCCGTCCCGTCGCACGACACGTTCCTGTTCTATTGTGCCGAACGCCGCAAAGATCATTATCGGAGATACCGAATGGCAAAATGCGGATGGGAGCACATCTCTCATTTCCGCCGGCTGAAAGCCAAATGCGACGAAGTCATGCAGCCGCTTAAACAATCCTGATTGCTTGCCGCCGCTGCCCCGACTGTGAAGCTGGTTCATGGAAAAGGAAGTCGCTGAGTGACTACCGGTCTCCGGTCACCAGCCAAACACAATTCAGAGCCCTAAAGCAAGAGCAAGTAAGTATCTTCATGGGTGGATCAGGACATGCTGGCGTGCTTTCACAACTGGTTGAATCCCTGGGGGATCGACCAATACGTGGTGCAGAGGTCGGAACGCTGCGGGGGAACACGTCACGCCATCTGCTTGATAAGCACCCGGCCCTGTTTCTGTTAATGATCGATACGTGGGAACGTCCAGCTCCGTCATCGGCATATGCAGCATCCGGCGATTCGGCCGCACGACAGTCTGCCAGCCAGCAATTCGCAAATATGTCGATGGCATACCAGCAAACGGCCTTTGCTGAAGACCGGCGAGACATTCTCAGGTGCTCGGCTGATGAAGCTGTGGGCCTGGTTCCAGAGCAATCACTCGATTTTGCATTTATCGATGCAGATCACACATTCGACCAGGTTCGCAACGATATCCAGAACTGGTGGCCAAAGATCAGGAACGGCGGCATCCTTTCCGGACACGATTACAACTCCCCGAAGGATCGATCTGGCCATTGGGGTGTCAAAAAAGCTGTCGATGAATTCGCTGCCCACATGCAACTCGATGTTGTCGAGCACGGCTGCAATGTCTGGTCAATTCAAAAAAACATGACGCCTGCCCGGCTACGAGAAGACGACCGATCACCAGAACCGGTTGTTGTCCGTCTTTTGTCGGGACTTCCTCCTGATTCACCTGTAGCAGTCGAAAAAATCAAGACTGCACTGACATCCGAATGGAGTCGGTCTGACGCACTGCATGTCGTTGCAAATGCTGAATACCGACCGTTGCTTGATGCTTCTGGTGTGCAACATGTCATCGACTTAACGGAGCGACTTCAGGACGAAAGACCGAACTGTCTGGCACGAGATATCAGGCCCTGGTTGATACGTCGAGTGCTTGACTCGCACCGCGAGCTCCTGTGCGTCGATATCGGATGTCGCGTCCGTCAGCAACCTGACGCTGATATGTGGAACCGACTTCGATCCAAGGGCGGCCGGTTTGACGGTGATTTTCAGGCAACAGGGGTCTCCTACCGTCGCCGATCAAGAGTGAGAGTCTTACCGGAAAATCGGACTCAGCGAGTTAGAATGTGCCTCGGGTTGAGTGTGCTGTATTGCTCAGATTCGGTCTGGATTGATAACTGGTTGGATTCCAGCAGAGCTCTCAATGAAATGAGCATGAACGTAGGTGATGACGACGATGAGAGCTCGTTGCTCTATTCAATCGAGTGTCGATCAGGGCTTCTGACTCCTGAAAGCATTGCTCGTGATTTTGAACTCTCTATCCATTCCTCTCGCCGTAGGGGGATCATTCCAAAGGACAAGACTGCAGTCTACTTTTCGAGCTGAGTCATCAAGTAATACTGAGCTCCTTACCTGATTCCGAACTTCCCACTGTTCGAGCTGTCTCCTTCAGCTTGTGAAGCGATCGAATCTTCAAAGCTCCCCGCTTTTTGAGATTCGTCGCTCCCCACTCGAACTCGCTGGACCGATCAGCCACATACCACAGAATCGTGTCGTGCGAAGGAATCGGCAGACCATCGTCGAGGGAAGCAGCAACCCGACGAGTAAACTCAGTCTGGTGCATTGATACCCACGATGTCAGACGTTTGTGTCTGAATTTCTCAGCTTCTTCTTTGAAAGCAAACTCTTCTCCCATACCTGTGAAGTCCGTCCGAAATGAAGTCTTTGAGAACCATTTATCAAGCTCCAGGAGCCACGACGCAGGCTTAGAATACCCCCACCGATGTCCGAACGTATCAACTTGAGGGGCAACATTGGGAAAGAGTGGTGTGTCGTTGAGAAAAAGCACAGAAGGGTCGATTCTGATCCAGTACTCAGTTTCAACGGCTGCTGGAGCATCAATCAAAAATGTCGTTGCTTCGTCATGGCTGGCATCGGGTGATGGCGTGCCAGTTGTTGTGCGAAGTTGAACAGGACCATCCCACTCCTGATCGATGAATGTCAGTTTTTGCGAGGCAACGTCGTCGCAAAATACAATCAGAGGCAAACCCGCAATGTCAGGTTTGCGTTTCCACGCAGGTAGTGTGACTCGCAGGTGCTTTACCGTTTTCCGGTTCACCGACGTGACGATCGTGGTCGAAGCTGGAGTCCTGGCCGATTGGAACTGATTCGAGACCTCAATACTTGAATCGGTCGCCGAGGTTGCCAGGTAGTCTCTTAAATGAGTGTCGGCGTCAGGGGACCACTCGGCGAGACCGGCAACATTATTTGCGACACAATCAGAATATTCAGGTAGCCAGATTCGCCGGCCAGACTCTCGACGGATGTGCTTGTCGCCATGAAAATGCCAGATTCGGACGTCTTCTGAGTCGGCCCCATGAACCGGAGAGCAGTTGAAGCGGCAGTCGCCGATTCTGTGTGGGTGTCGAGTCAGCAGCAGTTGAAACGCAACTTCGTCACAGATGAATTTTCGTCGCCCAAGTTGTGTCAAAGCCTGCCATGGTTCAAGGATGGAAGCGTCGTGCCGAAATGCGAGCACGCCGGTATTGATTGCCGGCTGAGGTTGAAGAGCGCGGTCAACCGTTTCGTTGATCCAGGTTGCATTGAATCGGTCAGAGTCTAAATCTCTCCAGCTATTGAGCCGCTTTTGAATGACCCGACGCCCGGTCGTCCAGTTAGAAAATTGTGTTGCGATACACTCGTCCTGGGAGGACACGTCAAAAAGTTCGTCAAGATTTCCGACAATGAGTGTGTCGGCGTCAAGAAACAGGTTTATCTCGTAAGGAGCAGAACGCATGGCAACGGTTTTGGCCACATAGGATGCGTTTTTTCGGAGCTTTTCCTGAGGAAGCTGGCAGTGGCTCACTTTCAACCGAGGGTCACCAGCACAGAATTCTCCAATCCGATGCGACTCCGGACGAGTCGTGAAGACGGTGATGTCCCCGTCATAATGCCTGCGCAATGACCACAGAGACGTGACCAGACGGACTGCGTGAGAAGCCCCAGTCAGCAAGTAGATGACTCCACGTGACCCTTTGACATTGGGATTCAACTGAAAACTCCAGTCTGATTTTTAATCACATGCTTCGCCCCATTGCCGCCTGGCAGAAGACCCGTTGCATGAGAAACTATCGTCCAAATTAACAGCCCCAGGCCTTCACAGGCTGTCTACCCATCGTCTCGACGCAAGTGAAAATAATCCGCGACAATCCCGGCGAGGCTGCTGTTTCCTGCTCGCCATTCGAGCAGGCCAGACTCATTTTTCTCAAGATCAGTCTCTGGATTGAACTGATGATCCGCGAGCCAGCTCAGCCGCTCACTGTAAAGTCGGTCCTGCTCTTCGCCGTGCCACAAATGCTCAACACAACCGCGAACGAAACCTGGCTCAACTGGCTCCGACGGGCCAAATCGCTCACGCCAGCTTCTGAGAGAATCTATCAGGGCAACATTTAAACGCCCCATGTGCGGATGCTCCCACAGCCCCAACCAGGCAAGGACCATTAGACTGTCACCACCCCCAGTGACGTGATTTTCAAAGAGGCCGCCCTGGATAAGCCAGTCACGACGAGCAGCCCATGCAAATCCGGGATGTGAAAATCCAAAATTATTGCGATACGGGTGGAGTTCCAGGCGAGCTCTCGCCAGAGAGCTTCGAACCGGAAATATGACGCGATGATCTTTGTCCAGGAAAGCTGCTTCGGAAAAACACTGAATGACCGGGCAATTATCAAGTTCTGATACGACGTGATGAGTCCAGTTGTCGTCACAGAAAATCAGATCGGCATCCACCCACGCAATCTTTTCGAAGTGGATCGGCAAAGATTTGACCAGCAAGTTGAGGGCTGCTTCTTTCTGCCAGAGCACGCTGTCGGCACGCAGTTGTAAAGCCACTTCGTCAGCTGATAGTTGGTAAGGCGCATCGCCAAAGGCAACTTCAACAGTCCACAACTGAACGTTCTGGCGACACAGGCTCTGTCGAAACCGTCGGTAGTTTTCTTTCAGACGACGATAACCCGCTGGATTGAAGTATGCAGTGCATACAGCCAGTGGTGATTCTGCGCAAGGGTGCCGTGTTTCAGAGGAAGTCTGGGACTGGAGGTCGTCTTCATCGCGCTTATCAATTCGCCAGACACGTGCACCTTCACAGTAGACCTTCACCTTGTGGCGCTCTGCGAAAGCGTGCACAGCATCAGAAATTCCCCATTGTCCGATGCTGTCACGCCGATGGCCATAATCCTTTCCAAGGATCACGCCACCAGGTTTAACCCGAGGCCACCATGCCTTGAGATCATTGTCAACCGCTTCAAACGTGTGATCCGCGTCGATGAAGGCGAAATCGACGCTTTCATTCTCAAAAGCTCCAGCCGCCTCAAGGGAGTAAGCTTGTAACAGTCTCCCACGTCCTTGCGCAAAACGAACTCGATTTTGAGCTTCCTCATGGTGTTGCCGCTGTGTTTGTTCATCAAATCTGCTGCACCGATCACCTGAATTCCAGTAGTCGCTGCCTTTCTTAAACGAACACCAGCAATCAACGAGGGTCATCTGCAGGCTCGGAATCTCGCGAAGAAGAAACTCAGATGTAGCTCCGTTACCAGCTCCAACTTCAACCCCAGTCAGTTGACAGTGATCGAACGTGGTCTTCAGATGGCGCAGGAGTTCGACGGCGTGAGCCGAGTTGCCTGAGGTCTTACCTTCACGTGTCATGCTGTGATGACTCGATTGATGAAAGGCATCCATGAACTGCGGTCAACGAGATAAGGACACATTGAATCCGACCAGGTGTCACGTTGATCCCGATTCCTTTCAGTGCTGCCTGCGAGTCTAACTGCTGAACACTGGCGACAGACTGCCCCTCGATATTCTGACACAGCACGGAGGCAGCTGTTCTGCACAACAGGCAGCCCTTTGCCTGAAAGTAGGCACTATGAATCTGATTATTCAGAATTCGTAAATACCAGGTTATCTCATCACCGCAGGTCGGGTTTCGTTTTGAGAAGGTCATGTAGCGATCGTGGTCCAGAGGCAAGCCCCAATGATAGGGGGACTCCGAATGTTCCTGAAAAGTGTCCTGATCAGATTCCATAACGACCTCCGTCCTGCTTTGACGTCGTTCCATGAAAGGAACAGCCCCTCTGGAGTTGCAAACAGCACACGTCAAACACAGTATGTGTGATCAGGTGTCCGCAATCCAGCCGCATTCGATGATTTACCACTCAAGGCGTTCCGATGTATCGAGGAATCAGAGTTCTCGCCGTGATTCCAGCCCGTATCACATCGGCACGGCTTCCACGAAAGCTACTTCTGGCTGAAAGTGGTACCCCGTTAATTGGCCATACACTCAACGCTGTCCAGCAGATGAATGTTTTCGACAGAATCGTTGTCGCAACAGACGACAGTGAAATCGCGGAAGCAGTCAATCAGCACGGGGGCACTGCCATCATGACTGGAGTTCACGCTTCCGGGACAGATCGAATCGTTGAGTCGCTGAGTCACATTGAGGGGAACTTCGACGTTGTTGTCAATGTGCAGGGCGACGAGCCAGATATCACGGAAGAGCCTGTTCTGGCAATGCTGGAAAGATTGGTTGCATCTCCTGAGGCAGTAATGTCGACGTCGGCGACTCGATTTGCATCTCGTGAGGAACTGCTCGATCCGGCTTGTGTCAAAGTGACGATCAGCTGTGAAGGGACGGCACTCTATTTCAGCCGTTCTGTGATCCCATCTCTGGAGTATTACGACCTCTCACGCTCGGACTTATCGGTTGGCCCATGGGCCCGTCATATCGGAATTTATGCTTATCGGATGGACTTCATTCGACGATGGCATTCACTACCAGAGTCAAGACTGCAACAGATTGAGTCGCTGGAACAATTGCGGCCGCTGGAAGCCGGTGAGCAGATCCAGGTAGCAACGGTAAGCCACCATCCGCCGGGGATCGACACTCGTGCCGACTACGATGCGTTTCTGGGCCGATTAACAGGGCAGAAAAGATGAGGTATCGTCAGGCAATGCCGCAGTACCCACCGATCTTCCGGACCGACGACGTTTCACCTGCCTGCATTTGGTCCGTCGAGGTGATGTCAAATCCAGGCCAGCGATGACATCTGATAGAGCATTCAGACACCCTCCAGGGATTCACCTGATAATTCGAAATCGATTTTCACAAGCGCATGACTACGACCGCTGAGAAATTGGAAGACAGCACAACGATGACTGCATCGAATACCAGAACTGCCCCCGCCTGTTTTCATCAACTGCTGAAGACAACAGTTGAGTGAGAATCTATGACCAACGAATGTCTTAATGCTGAAGGGCACGAAAAACCGGTTCTGGAAATTCCCAGCCATTTCCATGGAACGGCAGTCTGGAACAAATTCCTGACTGATTCCCTTATTGAGAGTGAACTGTTTCGAATAGTCCATGGGGACTTTCCTCAAGTTCCCAGGGGCCGTCGTTTTCGGAAAAACTGGTCTTTCCTGCGGCTCGATGGACAACTTATCGGTGTGGACACGTGGGACAGAGAGGCACCAACAAATCTGGGAGCGGATGTTTTGAATCAGGTTGATCTGATTCTGAAAATTGAATATCGCGAATCGCCATTCTGGAAAGAAATTGAGCAGCGACACAACTTGATCATTCGCCCCTGGACGATGTTTGGATATGACGCGTTTCCAACACAGGCATTTACCTGGGCTTCGGGGGAGCACAAATACATCGGTGGTTTTTCTGGAGACCACAAACGGTCTAAGAGACGCTGGATCAAAAAGATGAGTGAACTTGGCTGGCCCGTTTATGGAGTCCAGACGGTTGAGGAGTTCATGCCACTCTTGCAGGAGTGTCGCTGGGGAGTGGTTCTACAAGGGTTAAAGGGCAAATATTGTGATGGGAAGAATCGACGCGAACATTTTTTTTCCAGCCTTGGAATGCCTCTAGCCCTCAATTATCGCCCGACTTACCCGTTTCCGATGCGAGAGGGAATCGAGTATGTCTACCTGGCATCGCCCACAGGTCTTGAGAAACTTAGAGACATCGATCCCGCCCCGTTTGCCGAAGCATCCAGACTGCTGTGGAAGGAGTATTTTTCTCCGAAAGGAATGGGAAACATGCTTCTGGAAATAGTCGATAAGAACCTAAAGGCCACAGACGATATTGTCCCACGCCGTGTAGAAAGTTCCGGTGACGGCGGGT
>TARA_R110002072_G_scaffold300277_1_pt1 | contig 19479 bp, 17 predicted proteins | sample TARA_R110002072 | Tara Oceans TARA_R110002072 (sample SAMEA4397118) | marine metagenome | biome: Polar Biome; feature: [SRF] surface water layer (ENVO:00010504); material: water (ENVO:00002006), including particulate matter (ENVO:01000060) such as... | depth 5 m | reverse complement strand
CTCGACATGCTGAAGGCCTGGAATACCGGCCATCCGGGCGGGATCGCGACCCTGCACGCAAACTCTGCGCTGGCGGGTCTTTCCCGACTCGAACAGCTGGTCGGCGAGGCGGCCGTGAACGTGCCACATGATCTCATTTCTGAGACGATAGACAGTGTCGTGTTCATCGCGCGCCAACATGGGTCTCGCCGGGTCGAGACCGTCGCCTCGCTCTGCGGGCTCGGTCGGCATGGTTATGACCTTCGCCCGATTGTGCCCGACCTACAGCTCGTCCTGCCGAACCTGCCGTCGCTCCAGCCTTCTGCACTCCACCACTGAAAGGAACACGACCGATGAACCGAGATATGGGCAAAGCCCTCAGCCTGACAGCGCTCATCATTGTCCTTGTCCTGCCAGCCCATGCGGCGGGCTCCGGCATGCCCTGGGAAGCGCCGCTGCAATCGATCCTTGAATCCATCGAGGGCCCGGTCGCCAAGATCCTCGCCACGATCGTGATCATCCTGACAGGGCTTGGCCTCGCGTTCGGGGAAAGCGGCGGGGGCATGCGCAAACTCCTGCAGATCGTGTTCGGCCTGTCGATCGCGTTTGCGGCCACTTCGTTCTTCCTTTCCTTCTTCTCGTTCGGCGGCGGGGCGACGCTCTGATGGCTGGCCGTTCGTCCCTCCCTGAAGGCTATGTGACGCCGGTCCACCGCGCGCTCACCGAGCCGATCCTGATCGCGGGTGCGCCGCGCATGGCGACCATCGTGAACGGCACGCTCGCCGCAGCGCTTGGGCTCGGTCTCCAGCTCTGGATTGTGGGGCTCGCCTATTGGCTGATCGCGCATGGGCTCTGCGTCTTTGCGGCGCGGCGTGATCCGCAATTTGTCGACGTGCTGATCCGGCACGTCCGCCACAAGGGGTATCTCGCATGCTGAACCTCCGTGAATACCGCGCCCGCCCGGCACGCCTTGCCGACCATCTGAAATGGGCCGCCCTCGTCGCGCCCGGCATTGTCCTCAACAAGGATGGCAGCCTGCAGCGGACGATTGCCTATCGCGGCCCCGACCTTGAAAGCGCGACGCCGGAAGAACTGGTCTCCATCTCTGCCCGGATGAATAATCTGCTGATGCGGTTCGGGTCCGGATGGGCGCTCTGGTTCGAAGCAGACCGGCGGGATTCGACCTCGTATCCGGACAACAGCTGGCGTGATCCGGCCGCCTGGCTGGTCGACGCGGAACGCCGCGCCCAGTTCGAAGAGGTGGGCCGGCATTTTGAAACCGATTGCTATCTGACCCTCAGCTGGATGCCACCAGCCGACCGGACAGCCCGCGTCGAACAGCTGTTCATCGAAGATCCAGCCGCAGCGCCGCGCAGCTTCTTTGCTGAAAACCTTGACCGGTTCGAAACCGAGACAGTACGGGCGCTGGACCTCATGGCGGACCTTATGCCGGAGGCACGGTTTCTGGATGATGATGAGACGCTGACTTATCTGCATGGATGCATCTCTTTGAAACGGCATCCGGTCCGGGCACCGGACGCGCCGATGTTCCTTGACGGCCTGCTTGCCGACACGGACGTGACCGGTGGGCTCGCCCCCATGCTCGGCGGCGAGACGCTGAAAGTCCTGACGGTGCGCAAGTTCCCGGGGACGAGCGAGCCTTGCCTCCTGGCGGAACTTGACCAGCTCGGGTTCCCGTACCGCTGGGTGACGCGGTTCATACCGCTCGACAAAGCGGACGCGGAGAAGATCCTCAACCGTTACATGCGGGCCTGGCTGGCCAAGCGCCGTTCGCTCGTCTCGTACTTTCGCGAAATCCTGACCGGCGAGGCCGCGACACAGTTCAACACGGACGCCGACAACCAGGCGTCTGAAGTCGACGCCGCCCTTCAGGCGCTTGGCGCAGGCCATGTTGCGTTCGGCTATTACACGGCAACGCTCGTTCTCACTCATGCCGATCCGCTGATTGCCGAAGAACGCATCCGGGCGGCAGAACGCGTCATCAATGCCCGCGGCTTCACCGCCACCCCGGAAACGCTGAACGCCATCGAAGCCTGGCTCGCCGCCTTGCCCGGCGAGGCCTATGCCAATGTGCGCCAGCCGATCCTGAATACGGTCGACCTGTCACGCATGGCGCCGCTCTCGGCCCAATGGGCCGGGCCCGAACGCAACGCGCACCTGGACGGCCCGCCGCTCCTGATGGCGCGGTCGGCAAGCTCCACCCCGTTCCGGCTGGTGCCGCACCAGGGCGATGTCGGGCATATGATGATTGTCGGGCCGACAGGGGCCGGCAAGTCGGTTCTTCTGTCCCTGCTCGCGCTGCAGTTCCGGCGCTATGAAGGTGCGCAGGTTTTCATATTCGACAAGGGCAGGTCCGCGCGCGCCATGACGCTTGCGCTGGGCGGTGACTGGTATGACCTGGACCTGGGCGGCAGTCACGCGTTCCAGCCATTGAGTGAAATATCTGATGAAGGATCGCTCGCTGCCGCGCAGAACTGGATCCTGGCACTGATCGAACAGGAAGGCGTCACGATCATCCCGGAAGTACGCCAGGCCGTCTGGTCGGCGCTGAAGAGCCTGGCTGAAGCCCCGCGCCGCCAGCGCACGCTGACGGGGCTGACGGCTTTGATCCAGTCGTCGGCTTTGAGGCAAGCGCTGCAGCCTTACACGCTGGACGGGCCCTATGGCGTGCTACTCGACGCAGATGCGGACAGTTTTGCAGCGTCAGATATGGCGTGCTTTGAAATGGAAGCCTTGATGTCGGACAGGCGCCTTGCCGCGCCTGTCCTTGCGCATCTCTTCGAGAGGCTGGAGGCGCGGTTCGACGGCCGTCCGACCTTGCTCATCCTCGACGAGGCCTGGCTCTTCCTTGATCATCCGCTGTTTGCAGGACGCCTGCGGGACTGGCTGAAGACTCTTCGCAAGAAGAACGTCTCGGTCGTGTTTGCGACACAGAGCCTGGCGGACATTACTTCGAGCGCGATTGCACCGGCCCTGATCGAAAGCGCGCCCACCCGGATATTCCTCGCCAATGCACGGGCCGAAGAACCCGGACAGGCAAAAACCTATGATGCGTTTGGTCTCAATGCCCGGCAGACCCAGCTGATCGCGCGGGCAACGCCGAAACGGGACTATTACCTGCAATGCCCGGCGGGCAACCGGCTCTTCGATCTGGAGCTGGGTCCCGTGGCGCTCGCATTCTGCGCGGCCGGGTCGAAGGCCGATCAGGTGCAGATGGATGAGGTTATGGACGTCGTGGGACCGGACGGGTTCGCTGCCGCCTGGCTCGCGGCGAAGGGGCTCGACTGGGCCTCTGACCTCATCGCTGACAGGGAGGCCGTGCCATGCGCCGCAGAGTGACAGCTGTACTCGTGGGGATGTTGGGACTGTCCCTGACGGTGCCGCGCGCAGACGCCCTGCTCGGTGTCGGTGACGTCGTGATCGACCCGACGAACCTGGTGCAGAACATCGTGACGGCCACCAATACGCTGGAGCAGATCAACAACCAGATCACGCAGCTCCAGCACGAGGCGCAAATGCTGGTGAACCAGGCCGAGGACCTCAAACGCCTCGACTATGGGTCCATCGAGCATTTGAAACGCCTGCTAGAACGGATCGACACGCTGATGCGTGAGGCCGACGAGATTTCCTACGAAGTTGAAGAGTCAGAACGCCGGTATGAGGAGGCCTTCCCGGAGAGCTACGAGGACGTCTCGAACGAAGAGATCACCGCGCAGGCAAAAGATCAGTGGCGTCTGTCGCGGGGGAGTTTTGCGGGCGCTGTGCAGGTCCAGTCAGGGATCGTGTCGGCCATTGCTGATTCTCAAGGCACGCTGAGCGAACTTGTCAGTGAGAGCCAGTCGGCTTCAGGCAATCTCTCTGTGGCCCAGGCCGGCAACCAGCTGATCGCCCTCTCTGTCGAACAGCAAATGCAGATGCAGCAGCTGATGGCGGCCCAGTACCGGATGGAGGCGGTCGAGGCTTCCCGGCGCGCCGCGCTCGAAGAGCAGGCGCGGGTCCGGCACGAACGCTTCCGCGGCGACGGCGCCGCCTACACCCGGAACTGATGGCCATGGAGGATCTCAATGTCATCGACCGGTTTGTCGCGACCTTCTCCGCCTATATCGATAGCGGGTTCGGCCTCCTACAGGGCGATGTCGCCTGGCTGACTTCGGTGCTGATCGCAATCGATGTGACGCTGGCCGGTCTCTTCTGGGCCATGGGACCGGACACGGACGTCATCGGCCGGTTCCTGAAAAAGGTCCTCTATGTCGGCGCCTTTGCCCTGATCCTCGGCAATTTCGCCCTGCTCGCCGACGTCGTGTTCCGAAGCTTTGCCCAGCTTGGACTCAATGCAACCGGCGGGACACTGACGGCAGACGACATCGTGAAGCCCGGCTTCGTCGCGGCGACCGGATTTGATGCCGCCTATCCCCTGCTGGATGAAATCCGGAAACTGACAGGCCCGATCGCCTTCTTCGAAAATATCGTGATCATCGCGGTCCTCTTCCTCGCCTGGCTGATCACGCTCCTCGCCTTCTTCTTCCTCGCGATCCAGCTCTTCGTGACCATCATCGAATTCAAGCTGACAACGCTGGCGGGCTTTGTCCTCATTCCCTTCGCGCTCTGGAACAAGACTTCGTTCCTCGCCGAGAAGGTGCTCGGCAATGTGATTGCCTCGGGCATCAAGCTCATGGTGCTCGCCATCATTGTCGGCATCGGATCCACGATCTTCACAAGCATCACATCCACGTTCGAGCCGGACAATGTGACGCTTGAGCAGGCGGCTTCCGTTATCCTGGGGTCGCTCGCCTTGCTCGCCCTCGGTTTGTTCGGGCCCGGCATCGCGACCGGCCTTGTCTCCGGCGCGCCGCAGCTCGGTGCGGGCGCAGCCGTCGGCACGATGGCAGGTGTTGCAGCTGGCACTGTTGCCGGCGGGACAGTCGCGAAGTCGGCTGTGTCTGCGGTTGCGGGTGGCGGGCGCAGCGCGATCGGCGCGGCTGCGTCCATGGCAGGCGGCGCCCGTACGGCCTATTCGCTTGGCGCGGCGCGCTCCGGGAAGACAGGCATGGGCGCAGCGGCTGCGGGTGTCGGCGGCGTGGCGAGCGCAGGGGTCCAAACCATGGCGTCCGGGGCGGCAGGATTTGCCCGGAAGGCCTTTGGCAACCCAGGCGCAAAGGCGCAGGCGGGAAGCCGCGCTGCCTTTGCCGCGACCGGCGGAACAGGTGCCGGCCCTTCTCAGCTCCCAGCCGCCAATGACCGGTCAGCGCCCGATTGGGCGAGCCGTATCCGGCGCAACCAATCCACTCGCGATGCCGGCATGATGGCGGCCTCCGCCGTCCGCGATGGCGACCGGCCCGGCGGCGGCACATCCGTACAACTCAGATCAGACGAGGATTAGACAGAGATGCTTTGGAAACGAGCCTCCAGCCGATATGGCGACACGCCCGAACCTGTCACACCCTACCAGCGCGCGGCTCAAGCCTGGGACGACCGGATCGGTTCGGCGCGCGTCCAGGCCGCCAACTGGCGTCTCGCCGCGCTTGGCGCGATTGCCCTTGCGTTCGTGCTGGCGGGCGGGCTCGTCTGGCGATCAACACAATCTTTCGTCACGCCCTATGTGGTGGAATTGACGAGCGATGGCGCGGTACGCGCCGTCGGCCCGGCCGAGGGGCATTACGAGCCGACCGACGCGCAGATCGCGTTTCACCTGGCAGACTTTGTCACCAATACGCGCTCGGTTTCTATCGATCCGGTCGTCGTGCGCCAGAACTGGCTGAAGGCCTATGCCTACGCGACCGACCGGGCCGCCGCGACGCTGAACGATTATGCCCGCGACAATGACCCGTTCGCCGATGTCGGACACCGCTCCGTGTCCGTCGACGTGACGAGCGTCGTGCGCTCCTCCGATGACAGTTTCACGGTGCGCTGGCGTGAGACCGCCTACCGCAATGGCGCCGAGACCGTTCAGTCGCACCATACTGGCGTGTTCTCGATTGTAATCGACCCGCCCCGCGATGCCCGAACCCTGCGTGCCAATCCGCTCGGACTCTACGTCCACGGCCTCAACTGGTCGAAAGACCATCAATAGGAGATCTGCTCATGAAACGCCTTGCCCTCATCCTTCTCGGTGCCAATTGCCTTGCCGCCTGCGAAACATTTCCCGCCACTGGCGGAGCGCCGGACATCGTCCTTGATGAAGAAATGGCCTTGTCAGGCGAATTTGCCGAGGACCTCTTCGTGCCACCTGAAGCGGAGCCCGAAGAAGATCAGGCGCCAATCCTGGCGCGGACCTACGAGCCGGCCATCATGCCCGGCCAGCTGAAGCCCCTGCCGGTGGCGGACGCCTCCGCCCTATCGCTTAAACCTTATGAGGCGATCGAGGCGGCCAACACCAAGGCGTCGATCGAGCCTTCGCTCGCCAATTACATGAATGCGATCCAGGTCTACCCCTACACAGTCGGCGCGCTCTACCAGGTCTATTGCGCACCCGAACAGGTGACCGACATCGCGCTCGAGCCCGGCGAGGACCTCGTGTCCGTCTCGGCAGGCGACACGGTCCGCTGGGTGCTTGGCGACACCGTGTCCGGCACCGGCACGACCGCGCAGGCCCATATCCTGGTCAAACCGATCCAGCCGGGTCTCAAGACCAATCTCATTATCACGACGACCCGCCGGGCTTATTTGCTCGAACTGCGCGCGTTCCAGGACACCTATATGGCGGCGGTCTCGTGGCGCTATGCCGACCAGCAATTAGTCACACGGGTCGCGAGCACATCCGCGCGGTCCGCGGAGCCGTCCGGGCCACAGGGCCTGCAGCTGGAGCGGCTGAAGTTCAGATATCAGCTTGCCGGAGACAGGCCGCACTGGCGCCCGGAGCGCGTGTTCGACGATGGCCGCAAGGTCTATATCCAGTTCCCCACCCGGCTTGACCAGGGCGATGCACCCGCCCTGTTCGTCATCGGCCGCGACGGGCGCTCTCAGCTCGTGAACTACCGCATGATGGGCGACTATTACGTGGTCGACCGCCTGTTTGCGAAAGCCGAACTCCGCCTCGGCGAGAAGAAGCAGGACGTCGTACGGATCGCGCGCTCCGATCTGGGCGATGCAGGCCGATGAGCCAGGCGTCTTCCCCTGCCCCCGAGGCCCTGGAAATCCGAGGCAAGCCCCGGCCGGTCCGGCGGTTCTCGAAGCGCGCGCTTGTTATCCTGCTAGGGACAGCCAGTGCGGTCATACTCGGATCGCTGGCCTTTGCCCTGCAATCTCCGGACAGGGACAATGCCACTGCAGGGCGCGAGCTCTACTCGACCGCGAGAAAGCCGACGGCCGAAGGCCTGGAAGCGCTCCCGGCAAGCTATGGCGACGTGAAGCCCGAGGCGCCGGAACTCGGGCCGCCGCTGCCGGGTGACCTTGGCGGCCCCATCCTGAAAGCCCGGCGCGAAGGACGCATGACGTTTGATGAGGCCTATGATGCTGCACCGCCGACAGAGGTAGATACGGCCCGCCAGATGCGCGAAGCGGAACTTGCGGCGCGGGAGGCCGCAATGTCAGATGCCGCTCGGGGCAGCGGCGTATTCTTCTCCGTTGGAGCAAGCGGGGCAAGACTGTCATCGGTGTCAGAAACAGCCGATGACAAGCGTCCCGCGCTGCAAATGCCTGACCTGTCAGCGTTTGCGAACTCTGCATCTGGCGTGTTTGGCGCGTCGCTCGATGCGGATCCGAACCGGCAGGAACGGAAACTGGATTTCCTCGGCGAGACGGATGACACGTCGATCTACAATCCGCACCGCCTTGAGACGCCGGTCTCGCCCTGGCAGCTGATGGCCGGGACAGTGATCCCTGCAACCCTGCTCACGGGGGTGAACTCCGACCTGCCGGGCCAGGTCATCGCGCAAGTGACGAACCCGGTCTATGATACGGTGAGCGGCGAGACGGTGCTTGTGCCGCAAGGCGCCCGCGTGATCGGCCGCTATGACAGTGTCATCGCATTCGGACAATCACGCGCCCTGCTTGTCTGGACGCGCATCATCATGCCGGACGGCAGGTCGATCCGCATCGACAATCTCGCCGGTGTCGATGCGCGCGGCTATGCCGGGCTTGAAGACAAGGTCGACTATCACTCCTGGCGCCTGCTGCAGGGCGTTGCGCTCTCGACCCTCCTGGGCGTCGGCTCCGAGCTTGCGAGCGATGATGAAGGTGACATCGCGCGGGCCCTCAGGCGGTCCGCACAGACCGGAGCGAACCAGGCCGGACAGGACATTGTCCGCCGCAATCTCGACGTCCAGCCGACCATCACCATCCGTCCCGGCTGGCGGCTCGGCATCATCGTCAACAAGGACATTGTCCTCAAACCCTATGAAGGAGGTAAAGCGCCATGAGTGAAGTGAGTTTGAAGATCGGGCCGCTTCCGGACCGGACGCCGCAGAAACTGTCGATCAGTCTGGAGCCGGCGCTGGCAGCGGACCTGGAAGCTTATGCGCAGGTGCATTCTGGCGCCTACGGGACTGAGACATCGGTCGCGATTCTGGTGCCTCTGATGCTCGAGGCATTCATTGCGAGTGACAGCGGATTCAAGAAGGCGCGCAGGGCATAAGCGACGCTCTAAACAATTGATGTTCAACAAGTGGAGCAAGAACAATGGCAAGACTGATAACTGCAAAGGAGGTCCTCGACCTCACGGGCTACAAGAGCCGGACGACGTTATGGCGCAAGGTGCGGGCGAACGTCTTTCCGGCTCCAGTAAAGCTTCCAGGCGATGCCGTTCGCTGGCGGGAACAGGAAGTTCAGGAATGGATCGATGATGCGCCCCGGCAAACGTATACTCAGTCGTGAGTGTGGATTGGTGCGCCTAATCAGTCGGTTATCGGCGCGATGCAGGAATCGGACGTTTGGAGCTCGGAACGCGAGCGGCAAAAACTCACCAAAAGGCGACGGTGTACCAAAACGGGTGAGAGACCGTTTTGAGGGCGAGAAAAGGACGCTCAAATTGGTCACCTGTGGACGCAGAAAGAGGCGAAACGATCAGCTTCCTTTTTTGGGCGTCAGAGCCAATATGTGGACGCCCAAAAATCTCCCTGAAAGATATTCGAATCCGAAGAGAATTAGACTCAATTCTCCGATGGCTCTGTCAGGATATCCCGGACATAGCCGAGTTCAAGGCAATAGGCTTCCGCTTGAAAACTCGGCGACCGCTGACTCACGCCGAGTTCCGCTTCTGCCTTGTGCACGATTGGCGAACCGAAACTCAAAACGCGAAACTGGTCGTCTTCCAATACCTGCGGGTCCGCCTTAAGCGTGTTCCCGTGACGCCCGCAGTCACGACATAAAATGAATCATCGGCGAAAGGCAGGCCTTCGGCACTGAAACGCGCTAGGGAGATACTCGTTGCCTCGGCCTTCGCGTGTTGACGGGTCACCTGGATTATCCCGTCGAACAAATCGACCGCAATGACACTTACTCAGCGCCTTACCAGTTCGACTGGAGTATGCCGTCGCCGCGACCGAAATCGAAAATTTAAAGACCTGAAGCCGGTCCGATACACTCTAGCAGGAGAACGAGCTTCAGACCGTTCGTGATCAGGACTCGGCAATGCGCATCTGAAGCCCACAGGGCGGCGAGCGGGTCTGGTTGTGGAGCCTCCTCCACGAACCAGGCTTTACCTCGCCTAGAAGACGACGACCTTGTCGGCGGCGAGTGCCGTCTCGGCAAGCTCATCCATGGTCGAACGGGCGGCGCCTTCCAGCACCTCGTCCTCGGCGAGGCCTCGTGCATCCATGCAGGCGCCGCACACCAGGACCCGGCCCTTCGCCGAAATAACGCGCCGGATCATGTTTTCGAGATTGTAGTAACCATCCGGCGTCTTCTGGCCGCGCTTTGCGCAGAAAACAGCATCGGCCATCAGGAACACAGTCACTTTGGCTCCAGTATCGTGCTTTGAAAGTGCGTGCGCCATGCGCAGTCCATTATAGCTGCGTTCGGTGCCGTAGGGGGGGGTCGTTGAGGATGATGAGGTGTTTCATGGCTTGAACTTTATGGATGTCGTGTCTGGCGCGGGCGAAGTGCTATCTCCCAGTCTGAAGCTGGCCGGGCCGATGAAGGGTTGCACCAGCATGCGGTCCAACCAGAGATCGCGGGGCGTGCGGAACTGTTCGATGCCTAAGATCATCGCTTCGTGTCCGTCCCTTGGCTGGGCCCGATAGGTGCCGAAGATGCGGTCCCAAACGGATAGGTTGAAGCCGTAGTTGGAATTGGTTTCCTCGCGCCGAACAGAATGGTGTACCCGGTGCATGTCCGGCGTCACGATGAGAAGGCGCAGTCGGCGATCGACGGATTCCGGCAAGCGCAGATTGGCATGATTGAACATAGCGATGGCGTTGAGCAGGATTTCGAAGACAACCACAGCGACCGGGGGGGCGCCGAGCAGGACAACGACGGCCAGCTTGATCGCCATGGAAAGCATGATTTCGAGCGGATGGAAGCGCAGGGCTGTGGTGACGTCGAAGTCCAAGTCTGCATGATGCAACCGGTGCAAGCGCCAGAACCAAGGCACGAAGTGGAACATGACATGCTGCGCATAGACGGCGAAGTCGAGCAGGGCGACAGAAACCAGAATCGCGAGCCAGGCAGGAAGTTCAATCCGGTTGAATAGGCCCCAGCCCTGCTCAGCGGCAAGCATGGCTGCGCCCACCGCCAGGATCGGGAAAGCAACGCGGAGTAGCGCTGTATTGATGGCGACAAGTCCGAGATTGCCGCTCCAGCGCAGGAGGCGCGGGATATCGCGCCGCCGGCGCGGCGAGGCTGTCTCCCAGAGGGCCATCAGCGAAAACACACCGAGGAACACCGCCAGCCGAATCAGCGGCTCATTGCCGAGGATGACATCACTCATGCAGGCTCCTTGCGCAGGCTCGCAACTTTATATAATCAATCAAACAATTGAATGTAAGGATCAACAGCTGTGACGGATGTGTCGCCAAAACAAGCCATCTTTGAGCATGTTGCCGCCTTTGCGCGGGCGTTGGGTGCGCCGGCCCGCCTCGACCTGTTGGAACACCTCGCTCAGGGCGAAGCCTCAGTCGAGACACTCGCCACCCGTACTATGCTTTCCATTGCCAATACCTCGCAGCACCTTCAGACACTTCGTCGGTCTGGTCTCGTGAAGACAAGGCGAGACGGCAGGCACATCCTATACGCGCTGAGTGACGATGCCATCGTCGGGCTCGTCGATACGCTCTCAGACGTCGCCGAGCGTCATGTGGCGGAGATCGATCGTGTGCGACGCGACTGGTTCGATGCGCGAGACATGATGGAGCCGGTCACCCGAGAGGATCTGATCGCGCGTATGAAGGACGGGCTGGTCACGGTTCTGGATGTGCGTCCCGCCGATGAGGCGTCGATTGCGCGTCTACCGGGCGCGGTTAACATACCACTGGCAGAGCTTGAGACTCGTCTCGGCGAACTCGCTCCCGATCGCGAGATCGTCGCCTATTGCCGCGGCCCTTGGTGCGTGCTCGCCTTCGAAGCGGTTTCAAAACTGAGGGAAAAGGGCTTTAGGGCGCGGCGGCTCGAAGGCGGTTTGCCGCAATGGCGCGCCGCCGGACTGCCGATGAGTTGAGACCATGCCTGTTCAGAGATGGGCTGCCGTACAGTCGATTGCGGCTTAATGTGGGGAAACAGCTTTGTTAATTGATCATCTCATCAGATTCTCCGCGTTCGGCATCCTCATTGTTGCCGCATTTGCTATCTTCCGGCAGATCAACAGAGCGTGGTCATCATCGAGGTTCCGAGTTTCGAGAGCTGATCAAATTTTCTTGTCAAGACAGCGTCGAGCAACCGCGTGCTCGTCGATGATTCTGAATAGGTCCATTTTGGGATCATCGGCAAAAGTTGAAACGTCCGCCCGCTTCTGAAACGATCTAGACGAAATGCCTGTGTCCTTTGTTGGGCGAAACTTGCCGCTGGGAAATCTTCCCTCAACCGTCTGACAGGGGCCATTATCAGCTATTGTCGCGCGGAGCCGGGACCTTCCGTAGTTCTGCCACATTTCAGACGTTGGCGGGCGAGGCGCAATCAGGCCGGGACTCGCCAGAAGCGGACGTAGCAACCTTGTGCGGTGAAAGTCCGTTTCGGGTCGATTGATGGACGCGCGCTTGGTAGGTGCCACTGCCATATGTCACGCTTGCGCGCACTGTAGTGGATCGCGCGCGGAAATTCAGAACCCTTCCGACCAGAGCCTTTCCGAACCGAAATCCGACGTCGGCAGCATTCCTGGTCAAGGGCGGCCAATTGCTCCTGGGCCAGAGGTTTGAAAAGATCTCCGACCGAAGTGCAGGTCCTCAGCGCAAGAGTTCCGATCAACCAGAAAGAAGCCTGCAGAACTATTGTCCTTGTCAGAAAGTGACGCCGAACCGACCCGACACCCAGATTGCAGCGAGGTAGAGGCAGATAGTGATGAAGCTGGCGATGATCAGCGACAGCCAGAAATTGATGTTTCGTTCAATCAGCGCGGGCAGGATCAGGAAGAAGGGAAGGCTCGGCACGACATACCAAAGCGTCGCCCGGGTATGCGCAGCGACCTGGCCGACATCACCGCCGGTGTCACGCCATAGCCAGATGATGGCCAAAAGCGAAATCAACGGCAACGAAGCGATCAGACCGCCCAGGCTCGGATAGCGCCGGGCGATTTCAGAGATGACCGCGATGAGAACACCCGACAGGGCTGCCTTGAGAATGAAATAGGTCATCTTGCTACGCCGCTGGCACTGGCAAGTCAGATAGCACAGCCATCCGTCGTTCACCGCCATGCACAATCCGGTAGAGCGCAGGCAGGACCAACAGAGTCAGCAGGGTTGCCGAGATAATCCCGCCGATGACCACCGTGGCGAGCGGGCGCTGGACCTCACTGCCGAGTCCGACATTGAGCGCCATCGGTACAAATCCAAGGCTTGCGACGAGCGCGGTCATCAGGACCGGACGCAATCGCTGGAGGGCGCCCTCAAAGATCGCATCGTCCAGCGATTCACCGGCTTCACGTCGTTGCTTGATGAAACTCAGCATCACAATACCATTGAGTACCGCGATCCCCGAAAGGGCGATAAAGCCGACGCCTGCCGAGATCGACAAGGGCAAGTCACGCAGGGCCAGCGCCGCCACGCCGCCGGTCAATGCCAGCGGCACGCCGGTAAAAACGATACCCGCATCCCTGATCGAGCCAAACAACATCAGCAGCAGACCAAAAATGGTCAGCAGTGCGATCGGGACGACGATGGTCAGGCGCTGGCTCGCCGAGACAAGCTGTTCCCAAGTCCCGCCATATTCGACCCAATAGCCCGCAGGCAACTCGGCATCTGTCGCCATTCTCAACTGCAATTCGGAGATAAACGAGCCGAGGTCACGGTCCCGTACATTTGCCGTGACCGTCAGCTTGCGCTTGCCATTCTCCCGGCTCACCTGATTGGGCCCTGGGGCAATCTCGACACGGGCAACCTCCGATAGCGGCACGAACATCAGACCCGCCTCGCCACCTCGGCTTTCCGGCAGGGGAAGCGGCAGGCGTTCGATGGCGGATACATCGGCACGCAGATATTCGGGGAACCGGACGACGATATCGAACCGGCGATCACCCTCGAAATATCGCCCAGCAACCTCGCCGCCAAGTGCGATCCCAGCTACGCGCTGCACATCGCCAATGTCGAGACCATAGCGCGCCAGCGCGTCACGGTCTGGATGGATCGACAGGATGGGAAGACCGGTCACCTGCTCATACTGGCTATCAGCCGCGCCAGGGACGCTCGATACAACGCCTTCAACAATTTCCGCCAGTGCCGCCAAAGTGTCGAGGTCGTCGCCATAGATCTTGATGGCCACATCCGCCCGCACACCAGAAATGAGCTCGTTGAACCGCATCTCGATGGGCTGGGTGATCTCATACTTGCTGCCAGGAATTTCTTCAACGGCGGCCTGAAGTTCTGCGACCAATTGCGATTTGGGCTTGCGTGGGTCTGGCCAATCCTTGCGAGGGTTCAGAATGATGAAGGTGTCTGCCACACTCGGCGGCACCGGGTCGGTTGCAATCTCCGGCGTACCGATCTTCGCGAAGACGCGCTCGACTTCCGGAATGTCTTTGATTCGGCGCTCGAGCATTTCCTGCATATCGATGGCCTGGGTGAGGCTGGTGCCGGGGATCCGCAGCGCGTGGAGGGCGATGTCGCCTTCATCAAGGTTTGGAATAAATTCCGATCCCAGTTTCGTCGCGCCCCATCCGGCAAAACCGACAAGCACCAGCGCGGCGATGACGATTCCGAAACGGCTCCGGAGCGCAAAACGCAGCGCCGGGCGGTAGGCTAGCTTGGCGCCGCGCATGATCCAGCTCTCCTTTTCGGTCACTTTGCCGCGCACAAGCAACGCCACGGCCGCAGGAACAAATGTCAGCGACAGGAGGAGCGCCGAGGTCAGCGCGATGACAACCGTGAGGGCCATCGGGTGGAACATTTTGCCTTCGATGCCCGTCAACGCAAAGATCGGCAGGTAGACGACCGTGATGATGATCACCCCGAAGATCGAGGGCTTGATCACTTCGCTGGAGGCTGCTGCAGAGAGCGAAAACCGCTCCTCCTGGGTGAGGAGGCGGCCCAGCCTGTGCTGGGCCTCCCCGAACCGCCGCAGACAGTTTTCCACGATGATAACGGCGCCATCGACAATCAGGCCGAAATCGAGTGCGCCGAGGCTCATAAGATTACCCGACACCTTGTTCTCAACCATGCCCGTTATCGTCATCAGCATGGCAAGCGGGATCACCGCAGCGGTTATCAGGGCCGCGCGGAAATTACCAAGCAGCAGGAAAAGGACGACAATCACCAGAAGCGCGCCCTCGGCGAGGTTCTTTTCGACCGTTTTGATCGTCGCGTCCACAAGGTTCGTGCGATTATAGACCGGTGTGATCGTCACACCATCTGGCAGGCCGGGACGAATGATATTGACCTTTTCGTCAACAGCGACCGAGACCGTTCGGCTGTTCTCGCCGATCAGCATGAAGGCTGTGCCGAGCACCACTTCTGCGCCATTCTGCGTCGCCGCGCCGGTCCGTAATTCTTCTCCTTCACGGATGTCCGCCAAATCGCTCAGCCGGACACTGACAACACCCGTATCCTTCACCGTTATCGCGCGCAGGTCTTCAAGGTTTTCCGCCTGGCCTGGCACGCGGATCAGGTTCTGTTCGCCATTGCGCTCGATGTAGCCCGCACCGGTATTGGCATTGTTGCGCTCAACGGCGCTGATGATGTCATCGAGAGACACGCCGAAGCCTGCCATCGCCGCGGGATCGGGCAGTATGTGGATTTCTTTCTTGAACCCGCCGATCGTGTTGACTTCCGTGACCCCTTCGACAGTGCGCAGCTGAGGCAGGACGACCCAGTCGTTCAGCGTCCTCAGGTCCATGGCATTCCAGAGTGATCCGTCCTCCTTCAATGCCCCTGGCTCGGCAGCGAGAATGTACATGTAGATTTCCCCGAGCCCCGTCGAAATCGGACCCGGTTCGGGCGTGATCCCCTGCGGCAGGACCCCTTGCACGGACTGGATGCGTTCGGTGACAAGCTGGCGGGCGCGATAGATGTCGGTGCCATCATCGAACACGACCGTTACCTGGCTGAGGCCGTAGCGCGAGACAGAGCGTGTATAGTCGAGACTGGGGAGACCGGAGATTGCTGATTCGACGGGGAACGTGATGCGCTGCTCGGTTTCGAGCGGCGAAAAGCCCGGCGCTTCGGTATTGATCTGGACCTGCACATTGGTGATGTCAGGCACCGCGTCGATCGGCAGGCGGTTGAAGTTCCAGATACCCAGTCCTGCGAGACCCAGGACGACCGCCAGGACCAGCCAGCGCTGGCGGATGGAGAATTCGATGATGCGTTCGAGCATGTCAGGTCCCCTAATGGTCGTGGCTGGCGCCGGACTTGTCGATGTCGGCCTTGATGAGGAAGGAATTTTCGGTGACGTATATTTCGCCCGGCCTGAGCCCGCCGAGCACTTCGACCATCTCGCCATCGCGCCGCCCGAGGTCGAGCATCCGAACCTCATAGGTTTGGTCGACCTTCGCATAGACAACGGTGAAATCCCGAAAGCTCTGGAGGCCGGTTTCCCTGACGGCCAGCGGGACTTCATTTTCCGCAATGACAACCTGCGCTATCAGGCGCATGCCCGGTTGAAGGCCTGAATCAGATGGAACCTTGGTAACCGCAATCCGAGTCTGAGTACGAGCGCCCGCCATTGGCAGGAAGCGGTCAATTTTGGTCTCGACATTCAACTCGCCGCCAGCAACGCCGAGCCGGACGGTTTGACCGGTTCGAACCCTTGCGGCATCGCGCGGAAATACGTGAAGATAAGATTCCATCTGGCCAAAGTCAGCGATGACGAACAATGGTTCGCTTCCCGCAACATCGCCCGCATTCGTGTTGCGCTCCAAGATCGTCCCAGATTTGGGCGCGGAAACCGTGTATTCCTGCAGGCTGCTGGAAGACTCGATCCGGGCGAGCGCCTGACCCTGCCTTACATAATCACCGACATTGACGCTGACCGCCCGCACTGGACCCGGATAGCTCGCCCTGACCGAGGACGTGGCAGATGGTGCCAATGTCACCTCACCCGACAGGGTCAATATATCCCGCACGATCCCTGGCCCCGCCTCTTCAACGAGAACGCCGGCCTCGGCTGCGATATTGTCGGGGATGGTCGTACGGCCTTCAAAGCTATCGTAGCGCCAGGTATGCGATTTGCCCTCGTAGCTCGCTTCCACCTCAACTTCGAAAGAGTGCGGTTCGATAACGACGCCATCACCCATCAGATAGTCCTGACGCGGTGTGAATTTGAAGGTATCGACGATATCGCCGAGACGGTGAAGTCGAACGATCAGGTCTACAGTTGCGGGATCGACGGCCTTGCCGTCCTTGTATGGATAGATACGGTATTGCGGCGGCACCCCGGTTTCGAAGATGGTCATCTCCAACGCGAGAGGTCCGTCTTCCAGCAGCCGTCCACCATTTGGACCGCGCGCATATTCTTCTTCTGAAGCTCCCGCTTCCGCGTCCGCGCCATGGCCGGTGCTTGAGGAATTGGCACTCGAAGCTCCATCGCAGGCGCTCAGAACGCAGAGCATGAAAGTGACAGCCAGCGGCGCGCTGATTCGTTGTAAGATGTTGGTCATTGCGGAGTATCCTTGCGCGTTTCTGGCAGGTCGACAGACAGTGTCAGACGGGCCAATGCCGCTTCGTTCAAAATGTAGGTTCTCAGATGGGCGAGGTGTTCTTCGCGCAGGGCTGCGACGCTGCGTTGGGCATCAATGATCTCGAGGTAGGAGAAGGCCCCGCGAGCATAGCCTTCTCGCGCGAATTCAACCGCCTCGGTCGCGGCAGGAAGGAGGATCGCGTCGATCGCCTCGATTTGATCGAGTGCGCTCATCGCAGATCGCTGATAGGTAACAGCGGTACGCAACAATTGCTGCTGGAGCACCTCGCGTTCGGTGTCGATCCGGCGCCGATCGGCCTGGGCTCTCGCCACAGCGGCGTCGCTTCGCCCAGCTGATCCAAGCGGAATGGAAGCGCCGCCGATCACGGCAACGTCGTCCTCAATCCCGAATTTTCGGACGCCGACACGCCAGGTAATATCTGGTATGGCCTGACTGCGCTCAAGTTCGATGCGCGCGGCGGACTGCATCCGTTGAGCATCAAGACGGTCAAGGCTTGGCGAGTTCAGGGCGGATAGATCAACGGGACGCGGTGTCAGACGGGCATCGAGAAAGGCGGGCTCTATCTGGAAGTCGCTATCGCCTTGCCAATAGGCCCCAAGCGCGGCGCGCAGATTGCTCGCCTGTGCGGTGTAGCGGCGGGCGTCGGCCTCTGCCTGCAGCCGGTCAGATGAGGCCCTCGCGCCTGCAAGCAGCGGATCGCGCGCGGCATCGACGCGTTTTTGAACAGCAGCTTCAAGATCGCGGGAGATGACAACCCTATCACAGGCCAGTATTACCCTGCGCTCGGCAATGGCCGCTTCCGCATAGAGTGTTTCCACCTCTTCACGAATGTCGAACTGTGCCATTGCGATGCGGGCTTCAGCAAGGCCAACACCGCTATTGGCAAGAGCCACGCGAGCCTCGCGCTTTCCGCCCCGCTCCCAAACGCGAGAGAAACTTCCAGTTACTTGAAGGCTGTCGATATTGCTGGCGAGCCCGGTCCCGGGAAAATCCTCAATTTCCAGCGAGACAGAGTCAGCGGGACGCAGCGCGGCGATAGCCCGCTCTGTTCTCGCAGCTCGAACTTCCGCCGTCGCAAGGTCCGGGCGACGATCGGTTGCGAAAGCGAGGTCCGTGGCGCGGGCAAGGGACAAAACCTGCCCCCCTTTGATCGTTCCACCACAAGGGTCGGATTGCGCCTGCGCATGCGCAAAAGGCAGGGCCATCGCCAAGGCGAGACCGAAAATTTTCAATGACATAGAACCAATATCTCCTGACCAAGAACTTTTAGCTGGCATGCCTTCAGGCAAGCCAGCGACGCTCAGGGTCAGGCGCGGTCGGGGTCCGGATCAGGAGGCAGTAAGGGCGCTGGGTATTGGAGGTCGGCAAAAGTCGATCTCACCGGGCCATCAGGAAAGGGCAGTACCTCTGTCGATGGCGACGCACCCAGCGCTGTAAAGTGGAGCTCAGCCCCGTGATCGCTCGTTGGGCCGGTGTGCTCATGGTGTGTAGGGGCATCGCGGTCGTGCGGATCTTGATCATGCGCATCGCGATGACCATCGTGACCTTGCGCTGTATCTGCTTCAGAAATCACTGCCAACTGAATATGCGCCATTGAATGCGCCGCCGGCGTCAAAGAGCCGAACACCGAAAACGTTAGACAAACTAGTGATATCCAAAATTGGCGCATCGTCGTCCGATACTTCCGAGGCACCAAAATGTAAATAAGACTCTTTTGGAAATCGTGCGGCCATTGCTGATGGGCGGCAGGCTTGGAACGAACCTATGACACGCGCAAAGAAGTGTGCGCTACATTTCACTTGAAGATCGGTCAGTCGCAATCTATCTGGACTTGGAGTGATCAAGCCCGCGCAGCAGGAAAGCTTCGTTATATCCTTGCCGAATCCCTGCGCTGCTAGTTTCAGTCCTTCGACAGTCGTGAGGTACGGAAAGATAGTCTCGCCAAGTTCCCTGGCGGTCATACCATATTTGAGAGCGAGCACGACGGTCTGGATTGAAATGCTTGGCTCTGGCTGTCCAGCCTTTGCATTAAAATACAACGGCGTGAAATGCTGCTAAACTCTCATAGTGAGGCGACATGAACGCCGCGGGCAAGATGTCGGGGACTGAACCATCACCCTCATATGGATGACCCGGAACCCGATCAGACCAGCAATCACTTCGGCACCTTGCGCTCAGCCTAAAAATTCACAGCTTTTTGCGCTGGAACCCCAAATGGAACCCCAGAGCGTTTTTTGTGGCTGATTGAGAAACAAGAACACGCA
>TARA_R110002072_G_scaffold48716_16_pt1 | contig 19526 bp, 18 predicted proteins | sample TARA_R110002072 | Tara Oceans TARA_R110002072 (sample SAMEA4397118) | marine metagenome | biome: Polar Biome; feature: [SRF] surface water layer (ENVO:00010504); material: water (ENVO:00002006), including particulate matter (ENVO:01000060) such as... | depth 5 m | reverse complement strand
ATTTCTCAAGTAAGATTCCGAAGAATACATTTTCCAAAGTGTTGTTCTTGATTGTAAAATTGGTGCTTTCAGATATGAGGATTGCAGCAAAATCTTTGGTATAACTTCTCCCCACGTTGATGATAGTGAGGCCTTCGATGGTAAAATTGTTTGCTCTCACGCTCATCACGGTGCCTTTATTTTCACCGTCAATCACTGGGTTTCCTTCTCCTTTGATGTGAATGGATTTGTCTATAATGTGAATGTCCTGTTCTTTATACGTGCCTTCTTTAATGAGTATGGTATCACCATCTTCAGCAAGTTCTATAGCTTCTTTCAGTGTTTTTACCTCACAATTGCTACAAACCTCTATGGTTTTTGTGTGAGATAGAAAGGGAAGTATTAAAAAGAAAATTCCTATAAAAAACTTCATTAAAAAGGGTTTTTTAGTGATTTTGGTTAGGGTTGTTATTTCTGACTTTTAAAGTGCTCCAATCAAAGAGTTCACCGCCGTTTTCTGTTTTAAGCTGTTCTGCGTCGGCTTTACTTGCTGTAGCCGATAGATTTGCTCCCATAGGGCTGGGTATATTCTCAGAAACAATATAGGTTGCTTTTTCAGCAGGAATCATTTCACCTGCGTTCAAATAATTTGCAACGAGCATTATTGACATTTCTGCATTATTTTCCTTATTGATATCGTTGACCATACATTCAATGGCGTCATATTTAAATTGTTTTCCTTTTTTGGAAACCGCTTGTGCTGAATGTGTTTTAGAAACTATGGTCATTTTGCAAAAGTGACAAGCATCTGAGTCATAATTGATGGGTTCAGGTTGTGTGCTGCAAGATGTCAGCAAAACAATTAGTATGAGTGATCCTAGGTGAGTTTTCATTTTTATATGTTTTTAGGTTTTATATATCTATGTTCTTTTCTTGCGACAAAAAATGCAAGAAGTGTGAAGGTCATTCCGGTAAACATCATATATCCACCAATACCGGGATAAGAGCTTGCTGTAAAGTTAAGAATCTTATCAGTACCAAAGAGCGGTGGCTTGTAACTAAGCGGATTGCCTTCTTTGTCTGTTAATTTTAGAATGGCATTTGGGTCAAGGTCTGTTCCGTAATCTGTTAGCCAGACATTAAAATCATACATGCCCAAGATTCCAAGAATCAACATTAAAACAAACCATCCAAGAAACCAGTTAGGACTTATTTTCTTAAAAAAAGCAAAAATTCCCAGCAGTATTCCCAAAAAAGCCATCCCACCAATGACCAGTGGAAATATGTTGAACTCCCACATTTCTTCAGCTTTTGGTATTTTTTTCATTCCTATATAATGATTTACTCCATCAATATTCTGAATATCAAATTCCTCTTCACCTTCGATTCCTGAAATATAAATATCCATTCCCAGAGGCTCAGGGTACTGTGGAGCACCAAGGGTGATGTTCCACAAAGGGAATTTAAATAATCCCAAGAGTAATAGTGCTCCAATAATCATTAATACACTTGACTTTTTCATTTTGTTTAGTTTTAAGATAAAAAAGCGGGCAGACATAAAGTTGTACTGCCCGCTTTACATCAAATCAAAAAATTAATAACCAATTAAACTTTTATGATTTAATCCAATGACCATTTGATTTCAGGATTGGAGCCGGCCGGTGAAACTCTCACATAGCCTTGCATTTCCTGGTGAAGTGCAGAACAGAAATCTGTACAATAAAGAGGATATACACCTATGCGTTTAGGTTCCCAAAGCATCGTTTTTGTGGCACCGGGCATGACAAGAAGCTCAGCTGTATTTGCTCCTATCATTGCAAACCCGTGAGGTACATCAAAATCCTGTTCCAGGTTGGTTACATGGAAATACACTTCATCGCCCACCTGTATGCCTTCAATATTATCAGGAGCGAAATGGCTTCTTATCATGGTCATATAAATGTGTACCTCGTTTCCTTTACGTTCTACTCTTGTTTCAGATTCATTGCGAACTGCGTGTTCGTGTTCGTTCTCATCAAGTCGGTAGATTTTTTTGGAATTTTCTTTTATAAGTTCTGCAGGAATTCCTGCTGCATAGTGGGGTTCACCAATGGTTGGAAAATCCAGTAGTAATTCCATTTTGTCACCACTGATGTCAAATAACTGTGCAGAGTGATTCATTTCAGGACCGGTGGGTAGATAGCGGTCTTTGGTGATTTTGTTCATTGCTACTAGGTATTTTCCAAAGGGTTTTCTTGAGTTTCCACCTGGTATCATCAAGTGACCAACAGAGTAATAAGTAGGTTTTCTGTCTATCACCTGGTAATCAGCAAGACTCCATTTTACAACTTCAGAAGAGATAAAGAAGGTGGTATAAGCGTTTCCTTTTCCGTCAAATTCTGTATGAAGAGGTCCCAAACCAGGTTGTTCTACAATACCACCCAGAATATCCTCATAACTTAGGATGGGAATTCCGTAGGCATCCCCGTCATAATTTTTGTCTTCAATTGCCTTAATCATTTTAGAATAGGAAAACACCGTCAATTCAGCAGCAAGTTTTCCGCTACCTACTATATACTCTCCCGTTGGATCTACATCACAACCGTGTGGTGATTTTGGAATTGGCATAAAAAATACAGCTCCGGGAATGTCTTTAGGATCTACTGTTTTAACACCTTTTTTCATTGTTGAAGTTGCAGTGCTTGAATGGTGATTGTAAACATTATGGGCATATTCTGCATCCATCATGGTACCACCCCCATTGTTGATGTACTCTTCAATTTTTTTCCAGTTGAGGGCAACAATAAAGTCTTTATCGTTTTGAGAGGCATTTACTTCCAGAAGGGTATTGGCTTCTTCAGAATTATAAGTGGTTGCAAACATCCAACCGTGAGAAGCGTTTCTTCCCGGGTGAGCAAGGTCAAAATTGAATCCGGGCATAATCACTTGAAAAGCGAGTTCCATACCACCGGTTTCCTGATCTATTTTTACAAAGGTAAGGGGCCCTTTGAAATTTCCTTTCATTTCGTCAATAGACATATCTCTTTGAGGAGAAGGAATTGCAAAACGGGTTCCAGCAATAAGGTATTCTGTATTTTCAGTAATTGCGAAACTATGATTTCCTGCACTGTTTGGGATTTCAAGAATTTCTCCTGTTTCAAAAGTATCTAAATCGATACGCGCAACACGCGGAGTGTTGTTTTCATGGGTAAACACCCAACGTCCATCAAGTTCCCCATTGGTTTGGGAAATATCAACGTGGTGAAGGTCACCCCAGGGAATAAATCCATAAGAGGTATTAAGCATGGGTTTAGTACCTTCATTGTAACCATAACCTTTTTCGGCATCCTGAGAGAATACAGGGATTACCTTCAAGAGTCTTCCTGAAGGGAGTCCGTAAACGGACATTTGTCCGCTAAAACCTCCGGAGAAAAAGCTGTAGAATTCATCATGCTCACCGGGAGCTACATAGACACGTTCAGCCACATTGTCACCAAATGCACCTGATTTTTCTCCTGTATCACCACAACTAATGAATAAGACGGCGAAGATAAGAGCACTTAAAATTAGATTTATTTTTTTCATTTGTAATTTTATTAAGGTTGTTTTTAATTTTTAGGAAGAATTACGGTATCTATTAAGTGAACCCAGCCGTTACTTGCTTTCACCGTTCCGATTATTTTGGCACCACCCACATAAATAGCATCACCTTTTATGGTAACGTCAATGCTCTGGTTTGAAGCCATTCCCAGGTTACGGCCTTTTTCAACAGTGCGTTTCAACATATCTACCGGATAGTTGCCTGGAGCAACGTGATGTTTTAGAATTAGTGCCAGTTGGTTTTTATTTTCCGGTTTCAGTAAATTTTCTAATGTGGCTTTATCAATTTTATCGAAAGCAGCATTGGTGGGAGCAAAGACCGTTAGTGGCCCCACGTTTACAAGAGAGTTTTCAACTTCGGCAGCTTGAACAGCAGCTACCAGTGTGGTATGGTCTGGTGAATTAATAGCAACCCGCAATGCATTGGGTTCAGCGCTTTCGTCTTCAATAAAAGCTTGTCCTTTATTTGATGACGAAACCTCAGTAGTTGATGTTTCACTTTGTGTTGCTTCTTCAGATTGTTGGTTGTTTTTACAGCCTGTGAAGACTATCGTAAACATCATCATTGTGATTAGGATTGATTTCATAATTGGTTATTTTAAAGTTTATTGAGCGTCATATTTTCTAAAATATTCCAGGATAGCGCGTGACTCTTCTTCACTGATGTTTTGATTTGCCATTACCGCCATATTCGATTCAATGAGTAATTGTTTTGCAATGGGATCTTTGGCTATCATTTCTTCCGGATTCAAAATCATATTCATGATCCACTCAGGTGCACGTCTATTTGTTATGTCAGCTATTTTAGGACCGATAAACTTTTTATCCATTTTGTGACAAGCAGAACACATCTTTTGGAAAACATCTTCACCTTTTGTTGCCATCGCATCATCAATTCCATCGCCAATGCTTACGGACTTAATTGGGCCAATTCCTTTGTTAGACATATCCATCAAGTCTGCAGAAGATGTTGCTTTGGCTGGTTTTTTGGTTTCGGTTTTGTTGTAATCACCGAGTTTAATCTCATTTTTTTCTTCTTTTTCACCACCGCCACAAGAAACTAAACTGATGGTAGCAAGAAGTAAAAGGGCTGTTTTTAGTAAACTTTTCATTTTTCATTTGGTTTTAGTACTATTAAACTTTTAATGGTGTAAAAATAATTTTTATGTTACCCTAATTTTATGATTTAGGTCATATACATTAAAGAATTGATGTTACATAAATCCTAGATATCATGCAGGTTTAAATAATATGGTTAGAATATTTTCTATTCATCAGACTTTTAAAATTGACAAAAAAAAAGCCGGATAATAAAATCCGGCTTTACAAGGAATAAGGTGTTTGACTAATTACAAGTTACGGAACCCACATCGGGCACACCGGTATTGCTGTTTACACAAATGCCTCCTCCGGTGAATTTGTAGCATTTTTTAGTATCCACATAACCTAGATTGTATTCTGCCAAAAAATTAAAGCTACCTGTACCACATTGCCATTCCATTCTGATTTTTACATCGTGGGCACCACTGGGCGGGGTTACATTGAAGACATCACCTTGATCGAGGTCATAAAAAGGGCTGTTATAATTGGTGTTTGAGTCCTGGCCTTTGTATCTAAAACGAAACCTGGTGTCATGGAAACAGTCATTTGTCACTGTCACTTCTTGATGCTGGTATGGAAAGCTCCCACATTCTTCAACTCTGTAGTCTGTGGTGTAACCCATTTTTGCAAGTGAATTGTCCTTCAAATACCTAATGGTATAAGCGATGGGAACCCCGGGATTGTCTCTGCTGTAAACGGCATTTTCACCTGTGATAACGTGGTTTAGTGAACCCGGTCCATCTTCAATGTTTGCCGTGTTGATACTACTAAGTGCTACTTCTGCATTTCCTCCAATTGACACAAGACTAATACTTGAGTTTTGTATAATTTCATCAAAGGTGACATTGATATCACCCGAAGCAGAATTCACACCGCTGGAATATTCCAAAACAGCTCTTAAATCTATGGAGGTATCCATATTGGTTGTTTCCATTCGCAGCATCAATATCCGTCCGTAAGAAACTGAGCTTACATAAGCCGGCGGGGTTTCAGCATTTAAAACGCTTTGCACATCTGAAAGTCTCACATCTGAACTAAATACATTTCCGGGTGATGAAGGTGTATTCATGGTTACAGTGTAAAACACTTGTTTAAAGGCGATAGAGGCTACTCTTCGTTCTGTACTAGTTTCATAATTCAATTGTGAGGCAAAATCGCCACTGGCCCAGGCCACGTTTAAGCCTATATCCATACTTAACTGAGTTGATGAATAAGATGTTGCTGCCTGATAAGATGAGTTTGATGCATTGACATACCCTTGCTGATAGGCATTGTCATTCCACCATTCAAGGGCATCATCCAGTAGCGCATTTACTTCAGAATTATTGGGGTTGTTTACATCTATATTGCCGTTGCTTCCAATTCCGGGAAGATCGAGTCTTAGTGTCATTGGAGCTCTGCCCAATGAAAGTGGGGTGGGGGCTCCATCAAGCATTCCCTGATTTCCAACCACCAAAGCACCTGGAAAAATCACCCCGTTTGTGGGACGTAAAATGGCGACATCTTCAAAATTTGAGAAAAGGTCATAATCCCTAGTTTGACAACCTGTAACGGTACCTTGATCGGGCGGTGAAGTATTTAGAGATTCGTCTGTCAATATTCTTAAGTTGGGGGCACCACCTGTCTCCTGAACATCCAGCATTTCATCCGGATTGTAGCTAAGACTTTGAATATAATTTGAGATGTCAGTAGCATCAGGACTAATTGGTTGACCGTCGTCTTCTTTACTACAGGAAATGAGTAAAAGTGTACACATTAGTATAAATACACCTGTTTTAAATGCGAAAGTAGTTTTCATAATTGTTATTTTAAAAGTTTAACAAATCTATATTCACAAGGTTTGTCTAACAATTAATTGATATGGACAAAGTATGGACAAGGTCAATTTTAACCTGTTTTAGAAGTTTATAAAATAAAGATGAAGGTTTTTAAGTAATCAATTGCTTTGAATGCAAAAGAGGCTTATAACGAATTTAAAAACGCTACTAAATCGACTTCTTTATCAACTTGGAGTTTCTTTTTCAGACGGTATTTTGATTTTAGAACGCTATCAGGTAAAACATTGAGCAGCGATGCAATTTCTTTTGTTGAAAGATTCATTTTTAAAAAAGAAGCCATTCTTAATTCTTTCTCTGTGATGCCTTTAGCTATTGATTTTAGCGTTTCATCAAAATTGCTATGAACTTCAGAAAAATAGGATTTGAATATTTCCCAATCTTTGTCTTCTGCACTTTCTTTGTTTAATAATAAAACCAACCGTCTGAATTCAACTTTATACAGCTCCGGGGATTGTTTTATCTTTTCCAAATTTTCTTTCAATTCTTGTATAAAGGTGCTTTTCTTCACCAAATGCAACGTTTGTGAAGCCAATTCCCTTTTTTTAAATTCAATTTCTTGCCTGTAAATTTCTTCTTGTTTTTCACGGGCTATTTTGTCCTTTTTCATTTTTTGTCTAAAACCGAAGAATAGCAATCCTGAAATGGAAATAAATGAAAACATACCAATTCCGTAAAGGGTTTTGGTGAGCTTATCATTTTTAGCTTGTGCATTTAGGGTTTTAATTTCTTCTTGTTGAAGTGCAATTTCAGCTTCTTTTTTATCCAATTCATAAACAGTTCTGATGGTTTCAATTTCCTTGGATGTTTCTTCATTAAACAAAGAGTCTTTCAGAGTTTGGGAAGCTTCAAAAGTTTCAAGTGCCAACTTGAAATTTGATTGATTTTTGTGAGCATCAGATTTTACTTTCAGTGCAGTAACCAATAATGATAGATTCTCAGATTCCAACAGGTAAGGTGTGAATTTGTCAATAATTTCAATAGCAAGGTCATTTTCATCATTATTAGCAAATGCTCTTGCTAAAGCAATTTTGGCAGTTGCAACTCTTCTTTTTGCTTTTATTGATTCTGATAGTTCAATGCTTTCTTTTAGAAATTGAATGCCTTGACTGTATCGATTTGTAGTAGTATAAATCGTTCCCAGGTTTTGAAGCAATGAGCCTTGAAGTGCTATATTTTTTGTTTCCTGAGCTATTTCTAAAGCATCTATATAATATTTTTCAGCATTGGGAAGGTCATTAAGTTTTTTGTAATTGACTCCAATGTCATTCAAGGCTTGAGCTTTAAAATATTGGTCATTGATTTGGTCATATATTTTTATTGCTTCTTGATTGTATTCAATAGCTTTTAAGAAATTTTTGGTTCGATATTCTAAAACAGCTAATCTGTAATAGGTATCCGCAATTCTGGCCGAATCGCCTGTTTTTTCTATAATTTCTAAACTTTTGAAAACCTGCTTGGTGGCCTTATCATACAAGCCTTGATTTTCATATATATTACTTTGAGCTTGATAGGCTAAAGCAATTCCGATGGTGTCATTTGCAGTGATGGATTCGTTTAAGCTTAATTTAAAAATAGAATCAGCATTTTTTAAATTTCCTTTATTAAACTCAATATTTGCAAGTCCATACAATAATTTTGATTTCTCTAATGGGGAGTTTGCTTTTTCAACTTTTTTCAGTCCCTTTTCATAATAAAACCTTGAACTATCTTGCTGACCGGTTAGACTGTAATAGGTTGCTGCTATATTGTATGCCCTTGTTTGAACCAATGCATTTGAACCTTTTTTAGCTGTTTTAATTCCCTCAGAAATATAATACTTGGCTGATTCTAAGTCGTTGTACAATTGAAGATCAGCAATTCTATAAGCTGTAATGGCTTTTTCATCGCCTGTTTGATTGCTGAAAACTTTTTTTAAGCTATCTAATTCTTTCTGATTTTGCGAAAAAGCAAAAAAAGGTAGAAGACAACAAAATAAAACAAAAGACCGAATTGCCATAAAATATGTTTTAAGTATTACACATCTAAAGTATTCAAATTTAAAACTTTAAGGCAAAAGTATAAACGAAATCCTGATTATTAAAGATTGATAGGGTTTAGCTTTAGTAAAATTTAGCTCATGACTTTTACTTTATATTCTTAATATACAGTTACTTGTGTGACAATAGATTAAAGTTTCATAAATTAATTAAAAATAATTTTTATCAATATGTCCATGCTTTGTCTATGTTCAAAGTATGTAGATATAATAACTTACAGCTCGTTTTATTTAAAATTGAAAAAATAAGAATTAAAGAATTGGCTAAAAACGATATTATGACCCGGCAAAAGGGGTCCCAAAAACACCCACTGCCAGTTCTGCCCAAATAATAAAAAGAAGAAATAAAAGGGCGCCACATAATAGAATTTGATTTTTTCGTGTTTTTACATTTGACCACACGACCTCACACAAAAAACCGGTACCAAATAACAGAAAGGCTGCTATACCAAAGTCAAAAAGTGACCAGCTAACTTCCTCGGTAAACTGCATTGCAATAAGTGGCAACAGCAAAAGAAGAATAATTGCTGTGATAATGTAAATGCGTCTTTTGAGTTTCATAGGAGTTTGTTTCAACGAATTCAAATGTAGTAAAGATTTAATTCTGTTAGCAAAAAAATAAACACATTCATTTAATAGTCTTATTTTTAAAGAAAAATAAAAGGTGCAAAATAAACCGAATCATTCACGTGTCGTTGTTACCGGCCTTGGTGTTGTCTCCCCTAATGGTGTGGGAATTGCAGATTTTTTAAAAGCCATTAAAACAGGAACGTCGGGCATTCGGTTTTTTCCAGAATTGAAAGAGTTACATTTTTCCTGCCAAATAGGAGGGATGCCGCTCATTTCTGAGGAGCTAAAGCGAAACTATTTCACAGAACTCCAATTAAAAAACTTCAATAGCAGTGGTATTCTGTATGGTGTAATCGCAGGAATGGACGCATGGAAGGATGCCGGACTGGAAATCAATAATGAAAACCCGGATTATGACTCCGGAACTATTTTTGGCGTTGGCACCCTGGGTGTAGATAAATACCGCGAAAGCATTCATTTAATTGATGCCGGTAAAACGCGACGTTTAGGAAGTACTTCAGTTCAGCAAACAATGAGCAGTGGAGTAAGTGCTTATTTGGGTGGAATGTTGGGACTGGGAAATATTGTCACTTCCAATTCGTCTGCCTGCACCACAGGCACTGAAGCCATAGCCCTGGCTTATGAACGCATCAAAACAGGAAAAGCAAAACGCATGCTTGCCGGAAGCACCAGCGATGGCGGACCTTATGTCTGGGCAGGATTTGATACGATGCGCATTTTGCCGCATGCTTATAATGAAAATCCAACAAAAGCTTCTCAACCTTTGAGCGCGAATGCTTCGGGGTTTGTTCCCGGTTGTGGTGCCGGTGCACTTGTTTTGGAATCGCTGGAAAGTGCTGTAGAACGAGGAGCAACGATTTATGCTGAAATAATTGGTTGTGCAATCAATAGTGGCGGTCAACGAAATGGGGGCAGTATGACCGCACCCAATCCGTTCGCTGTACAGCGTTGTATTACAGATGCATTGAACGATGCCGGTATTTTCGGAAACGAAATTGATGCCATCAATGGGCATCTTACAGCCACCACCAAAGATGCTGAAGAAGTTCAAAACTGGTCAAAAGCATTGGGGCGGGAGGGAAGTGACTTTCCGTTGATTAATTCGTTGAAAGGCATGACGGGTCATTGCTTGAGTGCCAGTGGAAGCATTGAAGCTGTAGCAAGTGTTTTGCAATTGCACAAGCAGTTTTTATTTCCAAATGTAAATTGTGAAACCATTCATCCTGATATTTTAAAACTCATTGATGCTGAATGTATTCCGCGTAAGCTAATAAATGCTTCGTTAAATACCCTCGCAAAAGCGAGTTTTGGTTTTGGAGATGTCAATGCGTGTATTATCTTTAAGAAAAAAAATAATGACTGAAAAAGAAATTTATTCTAAACTGGAAAACATCATCAAGGAGTATCTCCCGGAGGATGTTTCCATAGAACAAATCAAGCCCGAAAGCAACCTCACCAAAGAGTTAAACATCAATTCCTCCCATCTGGTTGATATCATTCTGGATTTGGAGGATACCTTTAATTTTACTTTAAACAATGAGGACATGGAGCAATTGCACACAGTGGAAGATGCTGTGCGGATTATAAAATTAAAGCTTGATTTTTAAAATTGTTTTAAAAAGGTAATTTTACTGATAAATTGTCGGGAGCTTTGTACAGGGTCAAAAACATCAGTCTGGGTGTCATTAAATACCAGATAAATGAATGATAAAGGCATATACTCCCAGCTAAAACGCACATTCCACCTTCCTTGTTCATTAAAACTGTTAAACTGATAAAAGCTCGATAACTGTACTCGTGGATTCAGAGCCAATCTCAGGTTTGCAGAATACAACTCTGTTTTTAAATTTTCGTTATTAATACCAAGATTTTTTAGGTCTGTATATTCATAGTTTCCACCAATTGAAATGTTTGGAATAGGAGAATACCTTATGCCTGATGTTACTATTTTTCTTTTTCCATTATAAAAAGAACCCCAAAGATAGTTTGCAAAAAAAGATAATTTTTTTGATTGGTCTGAATTGTATTGTACAACATGGTGTGTGTAATTGTATTTATCCTGTTCTATTTGAATCCCTAAGGGAGCAAAGTCAAAATTTATGTTCTGCCATGTGGGCGTTATGGCATATCTTAGTAAACCATTATCTTTAAAAATTATATAAATAGGAAACATATAAATACTTGCCTGTTGAAACTTGGAAAAATCTGAAAAGTCATGATAGTAATCTATAAAAGAACCTACATCCCATCTTCTAATGATTGAGCTTTCATTTTTAGGTCTCCAACTGTAATACCCAGCCGGGCTGTGGTGCATCACATTATTTTGAAAAACAAAACCCATGTCTGCTATATAATCCTCACTAATAAAAGTATTTAAATACCCCAAGTAATAATTTTTTGTTCGCCTGCCTGCAAAAATCCTACCGGCGACACCAACAGAATTCAATTTTTCATCTTGAGAAAGCGAGCCCATATATGTCATTGTAAATTCACTATTGGGTCTTATTAAACCATCTAAAGTAATAGTTGTATTTTGTTCTTGATTTAATTCAAGTTGATCTGATTGTTCATCAAGCCTGTGGGTTACCATTATCCCAAGATTGTTTTCTTTTCCGTAATTTTGAATGTATCTTGCAATTCCAAAATTAGCTGATGCATTATTTTCAGTTTTTCGTTGTCTGACATACATACCGGCAATAGTTCTTTTTTCGTTTTTATCGGTATATCGAGTTCCTATATCAATGGGTGCAGGTGTTGCATTAAAATTCCCTTCTAATCCGATTGTTCTGCTAAAAAATGGTCGTAATTGAGAATTAGAACCCCCAGACCATACACCGGAGTTTTCAAGAAAAAACTGTCTCCTTTCCGGAAAGAAAATATTAAATCGGTCCAGATTGTTTACAGCCCTGTCCACATCAGCTTGAGCAAAATCTGTATTTATAGTAAGGTCCAGTACAGCGTTTGGTGAAATAACCCATTTAGCATCACCGCCAATTTTCAAATTGTTGTTTTTATTTGTGAAGTTGTTTCCGGTTTTATTTTCATCATATTGATATAGTGAATAAGGTTCAATTCTTATATTTGCTGCCGGAGGTGGTACTTCAAGACCTGTTAGTTTTGCAGCATAAGTCATCCTGTATTGAGAGAGAGACTGAGGAATGGGTGGAAAAACCGTTTTTTCAAAATCCCTGCGAGCTAAACGATAAAAAGTAATTCCCCAACTTAGGGGTTTTCCATCTTCAGACTTATCATAACGAATCGTTTTAAACGGAATGGCAAATTCTGCATACCAACCATTTTCTACGATTTGTGTGCGCACTTCCCAAAGAGCGTTCCAATCAGTATCAGAATTACTATCATTAAAATTTTGAAGGTCTAGTTGATTACTAAATGGAGTGGTTTGAAAGGATACTGAATATTGCTTGGTGTTTTGTGCATCAATTTGAATTCCAAAAACCTCATTTTCATTTTGAGAAAAATCTCTCCTCAAGTCCTGCACTCGATATTTTTTATTTGCTAATGAATCTTCACAAAACACACCTATATATAAATTTCTGTCATCAAACAGTATTTTAACACGGGTTTTATAGTTAAATGCGCCACCTTGAATTGGTTCCATCCTGTAAAAGTCACTTATTTCTTGAGCATTAGCCCAATCTGGCTCATTTAATTTACCATCAATTTGTATAACACCATTAGCGCGAGTAGCAATTATTTCAACAGGGTTTTCAGGCGGTGGAAAAAAAATCTCTTCTTGTTGTGCCTTTGCAATAAAAACAAACAAGAAGAAGTATATTGCTATAAACTTTGTTTTCATCTTTAAATTATTTAGGTAAAGGCCAATTATCAATCATTTGTAATTTTCCTTCTTTCCAGAACCCGGTTTCTATAGTTGTTAACAAACAGCTTTCTAATTGGGTTATTAATTTTGATTTGTCCAAATATTGACCAATGAAAACGATTTCAATTTTTCGATCTCCAAAATCCGGGTGCCAGGCAGCTTCAATATGCTGTTGATTTTCCACAAATGAAGCATAATTGATGCGTTCCTGAAATAGCATAGAAGCCCACCAAACACCTGCAAAATCTGCTTTGCAGGAACCGCCGGCTGAACTCCAAACCAGTGCTTGATCTGGTCTGGAGGCAAGCCAAAACAGTCCTTTACTGCGAATAATGTTTGAAGGAAACTCTTTACCTATAAAATTCAAAAATCGTTCAGGATGGAATGGCTTTTTTGATTTAAATACAAAAGAGCCAATGCCATATTCTTCTGTCTCAGGTGTGTGCTCGTTTTCTAATTCTTTAATCCAACCTGCAGAAGCTTCTGCTTTTTCATAATCAAAAAGGCCTGTGTTGATTACTTCGTTTAGTGGTACAGTGGCATCTTTTGCAGGAAGGATTCGGGCATTACTATTGAGCTTTCCGAGTATGACAAACAGCTCTTTGAGTTGCTCTTCAGTAACCAAGTCTATTTTGTTTAGAATAATCACATCTGCAAATTCTACTTGGTCTGTTAATAGATTGACAATAGTTCGATTATCGTCTTCCATATTAGAAAGGTTTCGAGTACTCAAATATTCAGCACTAGAAAAATCTTTTAAAAAATTAAAGGAATCCACCACCGTTACCATGGTGTCGATATAACTAAAACGGCTTAAATCTATAGCACCATCTTCACTTTCAAAAGTAAAGGTTTGTGCGACGGGAATGGGTTCAGAAATGCCGGTGCTTTCAATAAGCAGGTAGTCAAAACGGTTTTCTTTAGCTAAGCGTTCTACCTCTATCATTAAATCCTCACGAAGGGTACAACAAATACAGCCATTGCTCATTTCTACCAATCGTTCATCGGTTCGGGATAAGGTGTTTTCACTTTCTATAAACTGTGCATCGATATTGACTTCACTCATATCATTCACAATCACAGCTACTTTTAATCCTTCTTTGTTATGTAGTATGTGATTAAGAAGGGTTGTTTTACCTGCTCCCAGAAATCCACTTAACACTGTAACTGGTAATTTATTCATCAGAAAACAACATTAAATAGTTTCTAAAATGGTTTTCATCAACTTGCACAGCATTCCACTCATCAATGAGTAACTGCTCATTTATTTTTGTAGCAGCATCCTGAATTTTTTTACGGAACTCTTGATTGGTATCAAAATCTGTTTCAACAATGGCGTTTATACGATTTTGAAAAGCCATCACAGGGTTGATGAAATAAGTCTTTCTAATTAATTGATTTCTGCTTTGATGATTTGCCAAGATTTCATTTACAACCTTATTCATATGTAGGTTAAGTGCCGTTCTGAACATTCCGTTTCTGGCAGGTTGATTAATTAATGAATCTGTTATAGCTAATTTGCTTTCGCGTAAAGCGGGATAGGCCTCAAACACAATTTTTTTTACAGAGTCCAGTTCTTTGTCAAATATCTCTTCCCTGTCTTCACGTTGTGCATTGATGTATTCCATCATAAAACCGGGAGGTTGTTTTAAAGTTGCAAATTGATGCACCAGACCGGGTAATACAATGGTCAAAACAAGCCAAAGCCCCACCATTTTGAGAGCAATGTCTGTTTGCCCTTTTCCGAAATAGCTAATAATTGCTAATAAAAGTATCCAAAAGGCGAGGTATAAGAATTTATAAGCAGTTAAAAGCAGGATAGTTCCAGAATGACTTCCAAAATAGCCCCCAAGAAGTGCCGGTATAACAACTAAAATCACTAACAGAAGACTACAAAATACCCCAATAGCTATAAATCGTTTTGCAACCCAACTTTTGCGATTGGGTTCTTGTACAGAAAGCAGTTTGGTGAAACCCAAATCCCGCTCTAAACCGTGAATAGAGTAGGTGAGGACAATAAGAAGTAATGGCATCAAAAACAACCAAACAAAGCTAAAATCAAGCGACCCAATCGCCACCCGCTCCGGATTTGAAATTTCGGCTGTCAGGTCTTTATCATAGGCTGTTGACCACATGCTTACTCTTTTATAATATGCAAACTGTTCAGCCTGGCCAATGGAATATGTCATCAACGGACTGGGTGCATCAATAACCTGATGATTGGCATACCACATAGCCCAAAAAGGTGTAGTTACATCAACCCAAGGACGTTCTTCAGGCCCTTTTTGACCAGTTTCATACCATTTTAAAGCATCATTGGGTAGGTTTTGACTGGTCTCTTTAATGGTTGCAATCTCGTTATTGCGTTCCTCATACAATGAATATCCATTGTGTAAGCCATATGCTGTAACTAAAATAAATAGTAGAATGGCTATTATTTTATAAGTACTTCGCAGTATGTGCAGGGCTTCAAACCTCAAGGTGTTTAAGAAATTCATAAGTGTTTATTTTTAGGGTTACCAAAAAGCAATAATAGAAAGCTGCTAAAAAACCAAAGCCCCATAAAAACCATATCTGTTTTATAAACGGGTAGGGCTTTATTAATGATTGGAGTTTGATAGTCAAAATCGGCCACGCTGTTATAAAATTCCTGGTCTGCCGTCCAGCTCCAGTCGCCTGTTTTACTTCCGCCATAAGCGTGATGGTCATTGAGCGTTTTAATAAACACACGTCTGTATTTTTCTGCTTCTTGTTGAAAATGAGTATGATGCCAGTTGTCTGTTCCGGCAAGCCCCATACTCAAACTTTGAAGGGAAACAAAGGGATTGATAAGTCCACTCCATTGAAAGGTCTTTTTTTGTTTAAGTAAGGTCGCATCCAAAGCCCCAAAATGTTTATCCCAGACTTTAGCACCAAAGTCTTCATCAGCTTGCATAACCAAACCATCAAAATTGATGGGCAAGTCATCCACGCTTTCAACACTATAAACTTGTAAAATACTATCCTTAAGTTTTTCTTCTTGTTCACTTAAGGGGTTATGACCGTCGATCCCCTTACTTCTGTCTTCTTGCATGGCTGCACTAAATGCTTGTCTGGAAGGTAGGGGATGCGTTTCTTCTGTAAAAGCGCCTACTAATTTGGGTAGGAATATGCTCCAGAGCACCCACAAAGCCAACATACTGGTTAAAGCCGCTGTATTGTTTTTTAAAGCTGCCGAGAGGTAAACGGTAAGTGAACAAACAATCCAGTAAAAGAGCGCATAAAACAAAAATATTAATAAGAGTCTGTTAATCAGGTCTTGACCAGAGTTATTTGAAAACAGTAAAAATTGAATTCCTAAAGAAAGAATAAGTAATACAATTCCTATCAGCCAGTAGCTTATTGTTTTTGAAAAAAGTAATTTTCTTGTTGAAACACCTTGTAAATAAAGAAGTTTTAACCTGCCTTGTTCCTTTTCACTACTCACAGAGGCAAAAGCAAGAAAAATGAGCAGCAATGGAATAATAAATTGAAGCACAACTGCCGGCTTTAAAGTCCCAAATCGCGATTGCATTAGTGATTGAGAATCGGGACTGTGAATGATTTCGTTTTGGCGGTGACCCTCCAGTTGTAAAACGGTGCCCACGGTATTATTGATTCCGTTATCAAGTGCTGTGAGGGCAGTGGTGGGTTTAAATGTATAGGTGCCAAAATGAGCAGCTCCATGTGGGTTGTAATCCCCAATGTTTTCCCATTGACTTCTTATTTGCTCTTTTGCTTGCAGCTTTTTCTCCTGCGCACTCTTGGCATCTTGAACGCCAAAATAGGCTATCACAGCGAGAAGCACCGATATGATAACGAGCAGGCTGATGAGCCTTTTGTTATGAATGAGTGCTCGCCATTCGTTTTGTATAATGTTGTACATATTTTTATAGATTTTAGATATGAGATTTTAGACATAAGATGTGAGACGCTAGCTTAGGAAAACCTCTCAATCATTTAGTTTTTCATGAAATTGAGATAGATACCTTCCAGATCATTGGCAGAAACGCTTTTAGCATCGAGTTCTTTGACAAGTTTCCCTTTGTTTAAAATACCAATGCGGTCTGCAGTTTCGCGTACGCGAAAGAGGTCGTGTGAAGCCATTAAAATAGTGGTTCCATTTGCAGCTAATTTTTTGAGTAAGGATGAAAGCTCACTACTTGCTGAAGGGTCCAGACCACTAGCGGGTTCATCTAAAAGCAATACACTTGCATTTTTAGCCAGTGCAATGGCAATACCCACTTTTTGGCGCATTCCTTTAGAATAACCGGCTACTTTTTTTGATTGGGCTTCTTCTTCTAAGCCACATTGATTTAAAAAACTGTTCAATGCATTTTTTCCATATTGTAAGCCGGCGAGCTTGCAGAAATAATCTAAATTTTCAATTCCAGAAAGGTGAGGGTAGAGACTCACATTTTCAGGTATGTATGCCATTTTCTTTCTAGCTTCTTTGGTGTTTTTTGAAGGCTGTATATCTGCAACAGTAATACTGCCTGAATCGGGTTCTAAAAACCCCAAGATGAGATTGATAGTGGTGGTTTTTCCGGCACCGTTTGGTCCTAGTAAAGCATAAATTTCACCTTTTGAAATAGATAAATTAATCTCGCTTAAAGCCACAAAATTCTTGTAACTTTTATGCACTTGATTGACGTGAATCATAAGTTTAAGTTTTAGCTGTAGCACTTTGTGATACAGTTGTTAATAATAAAAAAGTATAATAATGAGATGTAGCCTGTAAAAGAGATTTACAAGCAAAAAAAACAGCGAAATGCTGAAGAAGTGTTTATGTAGTGGGAGGGGGTTTATTGAAATAATACCCGCTAAAAGTTGTAGAAATAAAAGGCGATGAATATTCAACCTGAAAAGGCTCAGGAATAAATAAAACCGGAATGGATATTTGTGGTATCTCAGGAGTAAAAGTTACCGGACTGTTTTCTGAATTTACTGTGTAAAATTCACAGAGTTCACAATCGTGTAGGGGTTCTTCCTGTTCAAAGGTGTGGGTAAAAGCGTGTAAATTCACCACTTTCAATAAAACGAAAGCAATGACAAAAAAATAGCTAATAAATTGTTTGTATTCTTTTATACACATAATTGATGCTAATATAAAAAATAATTGTCACTTTAAGTACCTTCATTTATCTTTTCAAAATTGGCAGTGTTTTTTTGAATCATTTAAAAACAAATAATCACATCACTATTCATTCTTATTATACTGTGAATCCGGTTTTGTTAGTTTTAGAATATCGGTCATCATTTTGACATAGATGGCTTTTTTCCCGCGAGTAGCAATGGGAAACACGAGTAACTCCGGATTGTTTTGGAGGATTTTAACGGCATCTTCGGTCCCTACTTCTGTAGCCTTTTCAAATTTTTCTTTGAAAGCAGGATGGTCTTTCTCCAGAAAGTCGGTTACTTTGACTCCCAGCATTTCTGCCAGTTCGACCCACTGGGTACCAGTCACTTTGGTTTTTTTTATGTCAATAGCATTGAGTTTTGCATCTGAAGATTCTGCATAAGCCAACGCCTTTTTTGATATTTTATGTTCAGGATAGTAGTAAAAGTTTAGTTGACGTTCATTTTCAGATAGTACTCCCATTTTGTTTTCGTTTTGATTAGTCATGATTAGCTGTTTTTATTCTTAAATCTTAAAATACAATAATTTATGAGATTTGGCAAATTGCCTTAACATCACTTTAGGTAAATTAGGTAAATAATGGGGAAAAATTTGTATCTTAATACCTGCTAGAGAACCATTAAAAAATGAAATATGCGTATCGTAAAAAAAATTTTCTTAATCCTCTTTGTAATTTTGATTGTTATCTTTTCTGTTCAGAACAGTCAAACCATAACCATAGCGTTTTTTAACTGGAGTATAAAACTGCCTGTATCCCTAATAATTATTCTGATTTACATTCTGGGTATGACCACAGGTGGAATTATTTCTTCGGTGATAAGAACTCTGGCAGAGCCAAAAAAAGTAAAACAAAAGGACGATTCCCAGCTTCAGGAGTAATTTTTTATAGCTTTGTACTTTTTATTTATTATATTATGGAAAAACAACCCAACAACCCTTTGCACGGAGTTACTTTAGTTACAATTCTTAAGTTTTTAGTAGAAAAACACGGATGGGAACGTTTGGGTGATTCCATTCCGATTCGTTGTTTTACTCACAACCCGTCCATAAAGTCGAGTTTGACTTTTTTGCGAAAAACACCCTGGGCACGAGAAAAAGTGGAGCAATTGTATCTAAAAAGTATTTAGACTCAACTAGATATTCACTTGCGACCATCAATATGGGTTCTACCAACTAAACAAACCCTTCCTCTTCCAGTTGCAACCTGAAATCATATTGTAAATCTTCATGCAACGTCTCTATTTTTTTATGAATGAATGCAAGCTGCCGCTCTAAAATATTCAACAAGGTTTTGTCCCTTTTAATTGTGGGTTCCAGGTTTTTAAGTTGCACACAAAAGTAGAGGAGGAGTTCTACTTCAGTTTCTTTTTTTAGTGAATAGCGAATGTATTTCTTTAAGTTCTT
>TARA_R110002072_G_scaffold94920_2_pt1 | contig 19557 bp, 19 predicted proteins | sample TARA_R110002072 | Tara Oceans TARA_R110002072 (sample SAMEA4397118) | marine metagenome | biome: Polar Biome; feature: [SRF] surface water layer (ENVO:00010504); material: water (ENVO:00002006), including particulate matter (ENVO:01000060) such as... | depth 5 m | reverse complement strand
GAATTCGTTTTCAGGGACGCCTAGGTAGTCCCGTGACGGCAGCTTAACGATCCAGTTGCCGCCGATGCCCGACGCGGGAATAGTCAGCCCACCACTTGCGGCCTCAATGGCGGAGAATTTCAGTTGAACGCCTGCAAGAGAGAACCGAAGCATGTTATCTTTGGGGTTCGAGGCGTCTTTGCCCGTTACATGCGCGGCCTCCGGTGGCCAGATATCGCCGTCCGCAGGCTTGATCGTAATCGCCCCGGGAAGGTCACGCCCTAGGGCCCAAAGCAAAAAGAACTCTCGCTCAGCATTCACGCCTGCTTGCTCGGCGAGGTACTTGCGCAAGTGCCCCTCGGGCAAGAGGTTCGAGAAAAAAGGCATGACCTGCTTTTGCACTGGCGTAAACTCCGTACGCAGGTCGCCGAATTCATCTTTGAAGAACAGGCCAAGTGTCGGGCGGTCAGCGTTCTCGATATAATCTTCGTTGAACGCGAACAGACTGCGATCCCCCGGGACGCGTGTCAGCGTGCCGATAGATTCTCCATAAAGCTCGACATTTAAAACAGAGACATCAGCCATCACTGCCATCCTCGTCCAGGCTGTAGGCGGGTCTGCTGGTTGGTTCGCTGATCATGCGTGATGGCACATTATGTGCCAGCATATTGCGCAGACGCTGAGTCTCTTTCGCAATTTTTTCGAGTTTCTCAAAGTCTCCAGAACTTTCAACCTTTTCAATGTCCAGGCGGATCCGCTTGATTGCGCCAGTCTCCTGCCAGATGTTGTGCAGGTTTCTGAGTTCTTGAAGATGCTTTTGTAGCGCGTTTGCCGCAAGATTCTCATGGAGAGATGACGACAGTGTATCGAGGACGCGCTGCGCGCGCGCGAGCTCACGTAGTGCATCGTTATTGCTGTGAGGTTTGTGGCTGCCTGTACTGCGCACAATCGACCTGACGGCTGGGACCGATTTGCGCGGTATCATCGTCAATTCAAGGTCAAGCGCATGGGCAAGTGAAGCAAGACTTGAGAGCCGCAGATCGACTGCGTTGCTCTCGATCTTTGAGATATGCGACTGTGGCACACCTGAGCGAGCGCTAAGCTCTCTTTGACTTAATCCCTTGTTTTCACGTGCGAGCTTCAGGGACGCAGCAATGTTTTCGCTAGCGTAACTCATTTTTGATCTGCCTCTGCATATCAAGATCAATTCATGATATGCAATAGTATATCAAATATGCAGCGAGCTATCAATAATGGTATGCAATAGTAGATCATCCGGTGTAAATGATCTGCCAATGCATATCAAAAGTTACACTGCATATAACGCCCTAGAGGGCTAGAAGGCGACGTCTGTGGATACTCGACCACGTTTTCTATGGGCTGCTGTCCACACCAGCGCCCACCACTTATGGATAGGTTTCATTGCCATTTTGGTGAAGGAGCCCGAAGGGATGCATGAGGGAGCTTCATGCCTTACACACGAAGGCCCTTATCGCTGAATGCTTTCGAGATAGACCAGCAAGCCTGCCAACTCACGTGGGGTTGGGGTGAGGACGCCATTTATCTCAACCGGCACGGTATCATGTGCCATTGCCCCGCCAAACTGCGGCATAGGGCGTTCCATATTACGTTGTTCTGGATGCCCGTAGATATAGCTGAGGGCCCGCGCGCGGGGGAACGTGCCGTCGTTCTTGCGGGCCAACAGGGTGAGGTCTGTCGGCGCTTGGTCAAGGTTCGCGGCTAGAACGCCGTCTCCCTTCCCTGACGTTCCATGGCACGCAACGCAGTTTTTGGCGTAGAACTGAGCGCCATCAGGTGCTTCTGACATGGAAGGTACTGTGCAGGCTGCAAGCGCGATACCAGCGCTGGCCAAAAGGAACAGGGGCAGTTTGAGCGATGGCATATCTATTCCTTTAGATGTGAAGGCAAACGCAGCTCACTCAACCATAGCTGCTGCGTTGCGCATTGAACATAGCGGCATAGAGCCCTTCTTCGGCCATTAACTCGGTATGCGTGCCCTCTTCAACCACCCGGCCCTCGTCAAGGACATAGATATTATCGGCGTGGGTTACCGTTGACAGGCGGTGAGCGACCAGGATCGTGGTTTTGCCCTTGGAAAGCTCGTGGATAGCGCCGCGCACTTTCTCTTCGGTGCGCTGATCGAGCGCAGATGTGGCCTCATCGAGCAGCAAGATTGGGGCGGACCGCAGGAACGCCCGGGCGATGGCGATCCGTTGTTTCTGCCCGCCTGAGAGTTGCGAGCCTTTTGGGCCTAAGGGCGCGTCGCCGCGGTCGCGCATCAATTGGTCGATGCCTACAAGCTCAGCCGCGCGCCAGATTTCTTGTTCAGTGGCGTCGGGACGCACATAGCGAATGTTTTCGTAGATTGAGCTGTTGAAGATGACGATGTCTTGGGCGACCACGGAAAAAGATTGGCGCAGCTTGTCGACGCGCAGTTCTTTCACGGGCGTCCCGCCGATGGTTACAACCCCTTCGCTGACATCGTAGAGCCGGGCGATGAGGCTGAGAACTGAGGTTTTACCGGAGCCAGTTGCCCCGACGATGGCGGTGACCTTGCCGCCCTCAAAAACCATGTTCACGTTGTGGAACAGGGGGTGTTTCTCGGAATACTGGAAGGTGACGTCATCCAGAATGATATCGCCCGTGGCGTTGAACGTCTCTTTGGCGTCCGGTGCATTCGTGATGCTGGGCACCTCGCGGTAGAGTGAGCGCAGACTGTCGAGGATGATTAAGCTGGCTTGCATGCTGACAAAGAAGGCAGTGAGGCGGCGTGCAGGATCAAAGATCAGGGCCATGCCAATCATAAAGCCGATGATGCCGGCGCCATCCATCTCAAACCCTGGGCTGAGGGCCATGTAGCCTCCCACCCCGATGATGAGAACATAGATGATTGCGGCCAGCACATCGACGGTAGGGCTCATCATCGCCTGCAGTCTTTGCAAACGAATAGAGAGGTCTTTGATCTCACCGGTGGCTTTGTTCAGCCGGGCTTTTTCCACGGGTTCCTGATTGGAGATTTTGACGGTGCGCATGCCGTTCGTCATCTCTTCGATCCCGGACATGTAGTTGCCCATAGCATTCTCGGCGTTTGCTTGCGTGCCTTTGATGCCTTGAGAGATCCGCCGGACGACGATCGTGATCGTGGGCATGACGATGATCACCAGCATGAAAAGGGCTGGGTTTTTCCAAATCAGATAGCCCGAAACGGCAATAATGGTCACGGTGTCGCGTACCGCGTTGACCGTGGTCTGGCCAATGAAGCCCGCCAGATCCTGCGCCTGATTGACCAGTCGCAGGATGATATCGCCCGATTTTGTCCGCTCAAAGAACGCCAGATCCAATGTCATCATGTGATCAATCAGATCGCGCCGCATCTTGAATACCGCGTCGGCGGCCAGCCAAGCTGAGAGCCTGGGAACATAGTAAGACATCACCGCGCGCAAAGCAAAAATCGCCAGCACCATGCCGCAGACCTTTACTAGCCCTGCGACCGTGCCTTCGTCGAAGATCACCCGGAGCCCGCTTTCCGTGAGGGCGATAAACTGTTGATAGGCAAAGCCCTGAACGAGGATCATCAGCATCACCAGGCCCAACCAAGGCGTGCGTTGCTTCAAGTAGGCAGACCAGAACCAGGAGATGTTGTCTTTATCTTGGTCGTTGAAGAGCGGCGCACGTTTTTTGCCTTTGGGTGCGGCGTTTGTCGTGTCTACTTGTGCTGCTGCTGCAGTATGATCTTGCTTGGCCATGGTCTGCTTCAGGCTTTCGTGGAGCCGGCGTTTACCGTAGCGATGATATCTGTCGCAACGTTATTCCAGGTCCGAAGTGAGGAATGGTTGCGCAGTATTTTGTCTTTTGCAGCTTCATAGGCTGCGGGATCAGTATGCATTTTGTCGATCAGGTCAGCGAGCGCCTTAGGATCGTTTGGATCGAAGTATTCTGCCAAATCCCTCCCGACTTCGCGCAAAGCGGGAATATCAGCAGCAAGGCCCGGGGTCCCAAGCCATAGCGCCTCTCCAAGTGGCAATCCGAAACCTTCCATGTAGCTGGGGATGACCAAGGTGAAGGCTTTTTGATACAGCATTCGCAAGCTGGCTTGGTTCGGGTCAAGTATGACCTGAACTTTATCTCTGATTGGGGCGAGCTCAGGACGTTCAAGATATTTCTCTGTTCTTTTTCTATGAGCGCCAGCCAAAACGAACAGCGGCACAGACCGGCCCGTGTCGTGCAAATGCAGCATTGCTTGCAGAATGCACTCAAGGTTTTTACGCCCGGTCATCACCCCAACCCCCAGAAAATAGGGTGTATCGGGGATGTCGACATCGACCGTTTCATCGGTTGGGCGCAACTCATGGGGCAGGGGGACGGGCACAACGGGGGGGATGTCGGGCAAATGCCCGGACCCAGAGAACTTTTCGACTTCTGTTTTTGTAAAATGGGAATTGGTCATCACTTTTTCGGCGTGGCTGATGACGATTCCATTGTCGTGGGCAAAGTTGCGCGCAAACATGCTCTGACGGGGGTGCGCAAACTCATGCAGGGGGATCATATCGTGGACGAGGGGATAGAACCGCGGGCGGATGTTCTGCCTGTCTAGGGCGACGAGATAATCTGAGATCATTTTGGGCCGTCCGAGCGAGACGAAGATCTGGCCTGACAGATCAACTTCGCGCAAGCTGCCTTCGGGGATTGCCCGGCGCCACCGGCGCAGGCAGATGCGTTTCATGATTTTGCTCACGAGCGGGTAGAGCGCATCGCGCAGCCAGTGCGGTTCGGGGAAGCTATAGCGAAGGCGCATGGGCTTTGCTTCAACCGGCATGTTGGGGTCGCAGACACCTGTCTCGGAGGCGGTTCCTATGTTGGGCTCAACCTCAAAAAAGCGATCATGTGCGGGAGAAAATACGACGAAACGGACGTCAGCGGGCGAGCGGGCGAGCTCATAGCCCACCTCCATCACCGTGCGCGCGATACCATAATACCGAAATTTTATGCCTGACGAGAGGAACTGTTCTGAAAGATCATAGTATATAGGGCTCATGAGTCGTCCTAACATCGTCTCTGGGGTTGAGGAACTTGAAATTGTTCTTCACTGAGCGTCACTAAAGCGGTGTTTTACCCTTTTGGGGGATTGTGCACCAGAGCCAAGGAACCGAACCCGACATGTACTATTTTGACATGACCGATATCCTAATCTACGTGGAAAAAGAAACCACTGTATCGGGTATTCAAAGGGTCTCTTTCGAAGTCATTCGTCGTATGGTCGCGCGCTTGGGGGCCGAGAATGTCCGGCTGAGTTACTGGGACAGGGGCCGGCGCGCCTATGTCGCCATTGACGCAAGTTTTCTTAAGGACATGGAAGAGTTTTCTCCCGATGATTTGGGTGTGGTTTTCTTTGGCAAGAAGGCACGCTCTCAACATGATGCTGCGCCGACATTGGTGCGCTATCGCAACAGACCCCTGAAGTACTGGTTCTACCACAAGGTGCGTGCGTATCACGCCGCGCGCGGACATGAGCGCTACTTTGCCAAGATGGGCTCGAGCATTGAAGAGTGGGAAGCCTTCAAGACGCGCCGCGCACCGCTTCAGGCGCAGGGGATGAAGGAGCTTTCCCGAGAGGTTGTGAGCGAAACCGCGAAGCCGGGCGATCAATTGATCATTTTGGGTGCGATCTGGAACATCGATGGGCTAGAGCCCGCTCTACAGCGTCTAAAAGACGACAAGAACCTTGAGATCTACCAGCTGGTGCATGATCTGATCCCGATCATTGCGACCGAACATATTGCGGCGGATTTCTCGGGTGAGTTCTACCATTGGCTGCGGTCCTCTTTGGACTATTGCGACCGCTTAATGGCAAATTCTCAAAATACGGCACGGGATTTGCGGCGCTTTATGGACGAAGTCGGGCAGCAGCGCCCCATCGACGTGGTGCCGTTGGCACAGAAGTTCAACGTGGTGCACTCCAACCGGGTAAGGGATCCTGCAAAGCCGTTCAAATCGCGCCTCAGCAGTTTGCAGGGGTTGCAGCAATCTGTGTTGAACCTGACCAAAACGCCTTTCGTTCTGGTTGTGGGCACGATGGAATCGCGCAAGAACCTCTGGCGTCTTGCCCAAGCCTGGCAACGTCTTATTCAGACCCCGGGACTTGAAGTGCCCAAGCTTGTCTTTGCTGGTAAGCCGGGCTGGTATAACGACGATTTTGAAAAGTTGATGTCAGCCACGGGCAACCTAGGGGGTTGGGTGCAATTTGCCAAACGCCCCAGCGATACCGAACTTGGGTTTCTGTATGAGAACTGCCTTTTTACAGCGACCGTCAGCTTCTACGAAGGCTGGGGGTTGCCGATTGGTGAAAGCCTGTCTTTTGGCAAGACCGCGGTGGTGGCAGACAATTCCTCCATGCCTGAGGTTGGTGGGGATTTGGTGGAATATTGCGATGCCCACTCCATCAGCAGCATCTATGAAGCCTGCCATCGGCTGATTGCGGATCCTGAACATCGGCGCGCTCTGGAACAGAAGATCAGCACAAGCGCGCTGCGCACATGGGATGATGTGGCGCAGGATGTTGAGGCCGTGTTGAACCACAAGGATGGTTGAGCCGCGCGGCAAGAGATATCAAATGGCAAATCGCTCTCGGATATGGCACACTCTCTTATAAGGTTTCTGACGTCATATCTCATTTCATTATGCTCGGGCCGTGAAGGCGCGCGGCAGTAGGTGGATGGCGGAAGCCTGATCTTGGGGGCTTGTCTTTTAAGCGCTCAGAGCAAGAAACGCGCCTCCATCCTGCTTAAGCCAAAGAGAGTGCGCATATAAAAGGCGAGACGAGCAATGAAGATCAACTGTTTCAAAAGGTCCCTGCGGCAGGCTGGCGTTGCCTTGCCCCTCGCGCTGGTGCTGTTGATGCCGCGCCCTTTGTGGTCCGAAACATTGGCGGACGCGCTGGTGGGGGCCTATGAGCATTCAGGGCTCTTGGATCAAAACCGGGCCTTGTTGCGCGCCGCGGATGAAGATGTAGCCAGTGCTAAGGCCGCGCTCAAACCGGTCTTGCGGTGGGCTGGGGGGCTAACGCAGAGCTTTGGCAGCACGCGGGCCTCCAGTCTAGCACCCTCGCAATCCACCGAAGCTCTGACCGCGTCAATCAACCTGATTGGGGAGCTGCTGCTGTATGATTTCGGCGCCAGCCAATACCGGATTGAGGCGACAAAAGAGACGGTACTGGCCACCCGCCAGACGCTGCTCGACCTTGAACAACGGGTGCTCTTGCGCGCCGTTGCCGCCTATATGGGGGTCATTGAAGCCTCGGACGTCGTGGCGCTGCGCAACAACAACCTGCGTCTCTTGACCCAAGAGCTGCGTGCTGCGCGCGATCGTTTTGATGTGGGAGAGGTGACGAACACGGATGTCGCTCTTGCTGAAGCGCAATTGGCGCAGGCCCGCAGTGGGCTTGCGGGGGCAGAAGGTGCCTTGCTGCGCGCAGTGGAGGAGTATCTCAATGTCGTTGGCCGCAAGCCTGGCAATCTCAATCCCCCGCCTCAATTGCCGAATGTGGGTGGCAATTTAGAAGCGGCCAAGGCTCTGGCTGTGCGGACGCATCCCGCCGTTTTGGCCGCACAACATCAGGTCGCGGCCGCACGGTTGGCCGTCAGTTCAAACGAGGCGTCGATGCAGCCTCGGGTCACGCTGCAAGGGAACTACGGTCTTTCAGAAACATTCGACAGTAAGCGCTATAGCCGCAGTGGCAGTATTGGGGTGGAAGCCGGTCAAACAATCTATCAAGGCGGGGCGCTGTCTTCAGCGGTGCGGCGGGCCATGGCTCAGCACGACGCACAGCGCGCCAATCTTCATGTGGTGAGCCGCGAGGTCTCTCAAGAAGTTGGCAATGCCTATGCGTCTTTGTCCTCAGCACGGGCGCAACTTGAAGCCTCAGATCGGCAGATCCGCGCCGCGCGTACCGCCTTTGAGGGGGTGCGGGAGGAAGCAAAGCTGGGGGCCCGGACCACCTTGGATGTTTTGGATGCCGAGCAGGTATTGTTGGACGCGGAATCCACGCGGGTCACTGCGCGCGCCAATCTCTATATTGCGGCCTATGCCGTTTTGGCCGCCACGGGGCAGCTCACCGCGCAAGATTTGCGCCTCCCCGTGCAGCTCTATGATGTCACATCCTACTATAACTTGGTCAAAGATGGGCCGCCTAAATATTCCAAACAGGGCAAAGCACTCGACCGCGTTCTACGTGCACTGCAAAAGAACTGATGCCTTAGGGGGCATTGCGCTCGGCTGGGGGGTATAGCTTGCGATCCTGTCGACTGCGAGGTCGGTACGGTCGGACCTATATTGAAGCCATGGTTGCCGAATAGGGAGGCCCCGCATTGGATGCGTTCCTTGGTTTTATAGAAGCTGACATCAAGATGCATCCGGAACGCCTGCAGGCCCTCAACGGTGGCTTGCATGACCGGCTCAAAGCATTGGTTGGAAACGCCGATGTTAATCTTGACGCGCCACTGTCAGATGAGGACGAATGACTGGCAGTGCCGCGCCCCTGGAAGCGCTGCTCGTCGTTAACAGATGGTCGTTCTATGCTCACTCGGTTTTTCTTGACCAACTCGAAGCGCTGATTGAGGAGGTCGAAGAGCGCAAAGTACGCGATCCAAAAAACTGCAAAGGTTATCGTGCTTGCATGGGTGAGGGATGAGAAGACCTTGCGGGCGTATGGCCGTAAGGCAGATGCCTATGCAACTTTTAGACGGATGCTGGAGGGCGGTAACCCACCAAAGACATTTGATGCGCTCATGAATGAGGCCATGGGGGCAGCGAAGCGTTTTGAGGAAGCCCTTAATGGGGTGCCTAATCTTTAGCGTGAGCAGGGCGGTGGTGAGAGAGCGATCAGTACACGATTTCTGATCGCCTATCCTCTGGCTGCAAATTTTAACGCCTTGGTGTAAATACAAAGCCGTCAAAGCGCTCTATAACTGCCGTCATCTCCGCCCGAGGATGCTTAGCCCCGGGAGCTTTGAACGATAGGTTGAGCTTTCATGTCCAATTTGCGCGCGTTTGACTTGAAGACTTCGTCTCGCCGTACGATCGTTTTCTGGGTGACGGTAGGGCTGATGATTTGCATCGGTATGTTGATGCTTCTCCCGCTGGGGCTTCCTGATATGCCTGGTCGTGATAAGGACCACCATATATGGGCGTTCGCAGTCTTGGTATTGCCCTGTGCTACTCTTTATTCTCAAGGGCTTACGCGGATGGTTCCGGGGGCCACTGCCTATGGCGCTCTGATTGAGATCATACAGCCCTTTGTTGGACGTTCAGGTGATTTTATTGATCTCATGGCGGATGTGGCAGGCATTGGGCTGGGGTCCATCCTGGGCCTTGGGCTACATCACGCGGCCCGAAGCTATTCCAGCTTTCGGCGGGGCGACGTTCCTAGTCATGCAACAAATGTTATCCAGCTCCATAATTCCCGCCCCTCCGAAACCACTGCCAAAGACCCTTTGGAGTTTTGAGCGAGATGCTTATGCAAGAACCATTTACCGATCATCACGCCTAGGTGGTGGAAAAGATCATGTCCTAAGAAGGGGCGGCCTGAACAGGAGTGACAGCATGCGAAGCTGGGCAATTTATTCTTTTATAGCGATTTTTACGTTTTTGGGAGCCTGTGGGTTTGAGCCGATCTATGGGTCAGGGTCTCAGGTTGGGAGGGGTCTCCAGAATATTAAGTTAGCGGCTCCTACAAACCGAGAAGCCTATATCTTTGCCCGCAGCTTTGAAGAGCGACTGGGGCGCAACTTGGGTGCCAGCACGACCCTGCAGTATAATATCTCGATATATGACCAGGGCCTGGATCTGAGAGATGTGAGTATCTCCCGAAAGATAGGGAGCGTGAGCTACCAGTTGATTGATGAGGCGGGCGGGGATGTGATTGCCTCTGGAAAAGTGGAAGGTTTCACTTCCTATTCTTCAAAAGGTAATTTGTCTGTCGCTTCACAGCATGACGCCAGTGAGAGATTGCTTATCATCTTGGCCGATAGGGTAATTTCCAAGCTAGCGGCGCAGTTGCCTGCTGGCCAATGAGCACGTGCGTGTCGCGCTCCTTGGCGAAGGGATAAGCTGCGCAAAGCATAACGGCTGCGGCAATGCGCGGCCTACTTTAAACTCGGGTGGAAGCTGCGCGGGAAGGGGGCAAATTACGCGCTCTTGGCCAAATGAGATTGCGAGAGCAGATCGAGTTCAATCCAAAACACCGATCCGTCGCCTTCGACGGAGGTAAACCCCACCTTGCCGCCAAGCAGGTCTATCAATTGCTTGGTGATGCTCAGGCCTAAGCCACTGCTTTTGTTTGCGCCCGTGGTGCCAGGGTTAATCTGATGAAAGGGGGTAAAGATGTCGGGCTGCAGGTCTGCGGGGATTCCGATCCCATGATCGGTAACCTCAATCCGCGCTCTATCGCTGATCCGCGTCAAGCGAACTTCAACCACATCCCCGGCGGAGGTGAATTTGGCAGCATTGGAGATCAGGTTGTTCAAAATTTGCGTCACCCGTGCGCCGTCTGTGAGGGTGATCACGGGCTCTTGGGGGATGTGGACAGCGTAGCTGACTCCCAGTTTTTCTGCGTAGACTTGGCAGTTCTCAACCGCAGTTGTGACCACGTCATTGAGGTCCACCGTCTCGCGCTTTACGGAGACTTTCCCTTCGCTCAAGGCCTGGGCGTCCAAAATATCGTTGACGAGTGTCAGGAGCCGATCGCCGTTGCGGTCAGCGACATCGAGCAGTTTCAGGGCGGCTGGGTCTTTCAGGGTGGTGCCGACCCTGGCTTTCAGCAAGGACAACCCGCCTAGGAGCGAGGTGAGCGGCGTGCGCAACTCGTGGCTGACCACACTCATGAAGTTCATTTTCAGGCGCGCAGCTGAAGTTGCTTCTTCAGCCAGAATGCGCATTGTCCTTTCCCTTTTCCTGGCGGCGCGCAGCTCGAGCAAAAGCAGAGAAACGAAGATACCGAAGAGGATCAAAAGCGTCGTGCCGAGATAGGCAATGACATGTGATAATGACAATAAGCCAGTTCGGAACTCTGATAATGTGCTGTTTTTAGCCTGGGCAAGGGCCACCAACAGATTGCGCAAAGCGATGTCGTAACCTTCGAGTTCTGCAAGAATCTTTGCAGCTTTTTGACGCGCCGCGTCATTTGTCAGCTCTTGTGACGTGAACTCAGCGATATCGGGCTCAACGGTCTGGAAGGTCTGCTCCAGATCAGAAAGCACTGTTTGATCTATGCCAAAGCTCTTGAGGAGCCGTGCAAGCTTACCTTCCTGAAGGATCGTGATCCGGCTCCAGGCAATGTTAAAGCGCAAAGCCACATCCGTTGGGGGGCTAAGGCCGAGCACGACTTCGCTGAGTTCTTTCTCAAGCCTGAGCACTTCGAACTGAAGCTGCGAGCCGACCCAAAGGGGATCGCTTTGCTCCGCGGTCTGGATATTGTCGACCCTATCGCTCAGCTTATAGACGACCCCGATACCAAAGAGCACGGCACCGACAAAAACGACGAGGAGTACCGCGCGAATGATCCTGCTTTTACCGTTCACTCGATAGCTATGGTTTTGAGCTGCCATACCAGTCTGCCATTAAAGGAGTCGTCTCGAAGCTCCGCATGGTCGTCCATTGGATAAATGACCCATATAGGTCCTTTATCCCGCACCGACATCGGCTCACCATCGCGTAGCACTGCCAGAATGACATCGTAATCGAAGGCATCTACGGCCGGCACATTTGAGCTAAAATCATTGAGTGCGACCATCTTCAGGGTCGCGTCAGGCCCGATATTCAGAGGTTCCAGCACAGCGCGCAGACGCGGCCCTTGGAACGTTGTGGGGGTATCTACATAGTCGTTTGTGGTCACAACGGTGGTCTGAGGCAGCGCGAGCAACTCTTCCAGCGTATAGGTTGCGGATTGCTCAGGGGTCGAAACCGTCAAAATTGTTTGCGCGGCCCCGATAGTAGGAAGGGCGAGTAAGGCAGCCGCGAAGAGGGCGTTCAGGAAATTCTTAAGTCGCATAACCGATCCTTGATAGTCTTTGTTGCTCTCGCATGTCGGTTCGAAAACGACCAGATCTTGGTGGCAATTTTGAGGCTTTTGCAAAAAATGATGCCGCTTTGCAGCGCTATACCAAGGCTTTGAATGCCCCCGGGGGTGCCCCGCGGCGCGGTCATGGACCACAGTGAGCGGGGTAGGCTATAGTAAGTGTTGTGCTGAAACAGCTCAAAAGGGCGTTCAATATCGGCGCGGAGGACAGCCGGTAAGGGGGGGGGGCGAGGCCCAGGAGCCAAGTAACCTCAAGTAACTTCAAGTAAGTCCAAGTAACTTGGGATACCTGCGGTCGCTCTTGCCAGCCGTCTTACTTTGCGGCACTGTGAGAGTATGAGCTCGCATCTGCACACCAACCACATTCCCTACCCCCGAATATCTAGCTGATCCAGCCAGATATAATCGGGGGAGTGCCTTGGTGGGCAACGGGCTTTATACACCCTATGGACAGTAGATGACTGTCGGCGCGAGAGTTCAAATCTCTCCACTCCTACCATCCCTCATATGATTCCCTTGGGAGGTAGGCATGACACAAGCGATCGCATTAGCCGCCGTGCAAGATACGATTGCCGCGCAATACCCTGACCTGACCATCGAGCTTGTCGCTCAGGTGCATTACGTCCGCCCCGATGAAATTGCGCATATCGACGTCTATGGATGTGAGGATGCAGTGACCCGCAGGGCGATCAGGGCTGATGCAGTGCGCCTGCTGCGACAGCTTAGTATTCATGTCGAGCTGGTTGGGGGGCATGACGTATATACCGTATCGCCGGATTACTCGGATCACGCGACCTTGCAAGACTACGCCAGCAAGTTGCATCCCAAACTGATCACCACTGCAGAGTTTTTAAGAGCATACAGCGAGAGCCGCGTGACACGGGATGTCGCCATGGCTGGCATCGGCGTAGACAATTATCGCGATTTCAACAAAGCGCTGCTGGACTGCGGGTTCCGCCTGCCGCGTGACACCGCCGAGCAGACAGAGGCAGAAGTCGCTGCAGTGTTGCCCCACCTGCGCCTGATGTTATCTGACCTGCCCGAAGATGAGCGGACGTACCTCCGAGACTGCTACAGGGCGGGCTCATACGTAGACCCAAAACGGTTGTCAGCACCCCTGCGTGCGCGCGTTGATGTGCAGGTGGCGCGCCAACGGTCGGTCATTGACGGCCAAGAGTATTATTACGTCACTGATGTGTTTGAGGAGCTTGATGATGTCTGAGATGTCCGACCGGCACGCCGCAATGCGCGCTGACATCAAGCTCGTCCTGCTGACTGATCCAGCGCCAGCAGGTTTGGTCTATGTCGACCTCGAGGGCATCAACCCTCGCATCCTCGCTCACGCGGAGGACAAAGCTACTTTTAGCGCATATGCAGAGAGGTTTCTCGCTATCCTACAAGCGCTTTATGGAGAGTTCCGCGCTGACCGAACGCAGTCTATGCGTGGCATGAAATTCCAATATGACACCGCTGCTTTTTCGGAGGAGCAGAGAGTGGCAGCGCGGCCTGCTTTGTATGCTCGGCTCGCTGAAGCGGGCTGCTCAGATGATGAAATCAAGCAGCTCATCGAACTTCGATGACTGACGAGCTGTTTCTGCCGGGCATCACTCATGTGGAAGTCAAATGCTGGGACTGTGGGCGCCTCGTAACGCGCCTGCCAAGCGATATGCCGGACGGCATCACGCAGCATGAGTTCGAGCGTCGCGCGGTCTGCAAATGCGGCACAGGCTGGCCCCAAGTTACGCGGCATCCGCGCAAAGCGCCTACTTCGATGTAATACTGGTCGAGATCTGGCATCATCCGTCATGGGTGCAGATGATCACCTTCACAGGATCAAGCCGGGCGTAGAAGCAGGTAAGGCCCACCAAGTCATCATCGATTACATCAATGCGGGTGTTTACGCATGATTTCTGCATGGAAGCATCGGTTTAAGATGACCCACAATAGAAGGGCCTGAAGACCCTTCTATGGCGTTCAATCAAGATGTTCGATTATGCACAACCTGTGTGCGCTGCACTGCGGAAACTTTGATCGTGTTGGGCCCGTTACTTCCCCAGCAACGATGATGTCGCAATCCCGCGACAGTCGTAAGATCAAAGGATCACAGTATGAAACTGATTATGACAACCGCCGCCGCCGCCCTGCTTTCCACTGCCGTCCTGGCTGATAGCTCGACCTATCGTCAGGACCTCTTCCTCGACACCGCGATTGGCGCCGAGAAGACCTACGGTGATGAGACCCGCATGCTGGCGCCCCTCGAGTCGACCAAAGCAAATGATATCACGTTCAGCACGGCCGATAACAACTTCGATGCAGACACAGTCATGAGCACCCGCTCTGCAGAGCGCAGCCCAGGTGAAGGCTACATCTACGGTGGCTACGGTCCCGGCAACGACAGCCGGTAAGATCGATCAATTCAATTCCGGGAATTGCTCACCAAGGCTTTGGAAGCGGGTCTCTTTTCTGCTACACTGCTTCGTGAGATGATAGACCAGCTGCAACAGCGTCTCCCCGCCTTTTCACAGGTCAACGCGTGAGCGAGATAATCAAGTGGACGTTGGATCACAGGGCCGCCCTCGGGCGGCCCTATTTTATGGCACCTTTAAGTTTGGTGCGTTGCTAGAAGCGAAGATTTACGTGATCAAGTGCGTGAGGTGGGAACCGCCCTGTTCCATTTTCTGTGCTGCGCCAATAATGGGTGCCGCGTGTTTTGGACCGCACGTAGGAGATCGTGCCAGCCACTGGCTAATGTTCCACCACGAAGACAACCTGTAAGGGGTCGGTGGTGTCCTTAGCCTCAGTACGGTACGTGCAACGCGGATCTCCTCGATGCTTTGATTTCTTGGATCAATCGTAGGTCTTCTTGGTAGAAGATTTCGATTGATTTCCTTGTTTGTTCAAGCATTTGTATGGAGAACTTCATGCTGCTGTTGCGGTCGAGAGGCACGATGGCTCGGTCGGTTTGAGTGACATGGTCAATCCAACGGAGCACCTGTTCGAGGCCTTCTTCAAAGAGGAATATCTTTACGTCGGGTCCGGTAAACTCCACTTGAGGTCGGATGTGATTATCCGACAGATAGGGATCATCAAGTTGATCTGCAAAAACCTTTGCAACCCATGCATCAAACGTCCCGCTAAACTCTTCCCCCCAATCAAGCTCCACGGTCAGGGTGTCGCCGGGCCCGATGTGATCAGGTAGCGCCTCGTCGGCATTTCTTCGGGTTGCACGGTAGCGATACTCGCTGAGCAAACGCTCAAACGGATCGCGCAGAATACAGAACCGATGATCGCAAAACCCATCGGGTAAGATCATACGCTGCGTTGCTGCTTCAATATGCTGGGGCGTGGTTTTAGACCATTCAACCGGCTCCCGACTGTAAAGAGCCAGCGGCCCTTTGGCCCGGAGATAGCTTGTGATGCACGATCCACCCGTCTTAGGGATATGGACAAAATGCAGAAGCTTACCGTTGATTTTTGAAAGGGGCACCGGTCGCCTCGCGATATTACCATAGATTGTGCATCTAGGTGAGAAACCCCTAGCAAGTCAATTCAGGCCGGGATCTCGCATGGCTGTCTCAGCCGTGCTCTGCAAACATTGCCAGCCGCGCGGGCTCTTAATCAGAGCTACCAGGTGAAGGAGGGCGCCTAAGACGTTGTCTTGCCGTGGTGTGCCATGGTGTTACCGGTTAAACCACTTTAGCGTGCGGCCGACAGAGCGAAGGGGCGCTTATGACTATTGAAACAGAGGGGTCAGATACTCCTGATCGGGAGGCGGCCAAAGCGGCGCTGGCCACCTTACTTGCCTGGAGCCAGAACGCCACTCCGGCCGAGATCGCCGCTCTCGATCCGGCGGTCGCGCGGATGGGGGCCGGTACCGGGTACCCTGCGTTTGCCCGCATCTATCCGGCGGATTTCACCGCGGGCGACAATTACAAAGCCACCTTGCCTGATCTGCAAAACGGCCCCACCAGCCTGATCCGCGGCGCGCAGCAGTTGATCCAGCATGTGGGCATTTCGAACTTCCGCTTGCCAATCCGCTATCACAGCCGCGGCGGGGGGGATTTGCAGCTTGAAACCTCAGTCACCGGATCGGTCTCGCTTGATGCTGAGAAGAAGGGCATCAACATGTCCCGTATCATGCGCAGCTTCTACCGCCATACCGAAGCCACTTTCAGTTTTGAGGTGATCGAAGCCGCGCTGGATGACTATAAGGCCGATCTGGAAAGCCTCGATGCGCGGATCCAGATGCGGTTTTCTTTCCCGATGAAGATCGCCAGTCTGCGCTCAAAGCTGACCGGCTACCAATATTACGACCTCGCGCTCGAACTTGTGGAGCAAAACGGCAAGCGCAAGAAAATCGTGCATCTGGACTATGTCTACTCCAGTACCTGTCCCTGTTCGCTGGAGCTGAGCGAACATGCCCGCGCAACCCGGGGCCAACTGGCCACGCCGCATTCACAGCGCTCGGTCGCGCGGATTTCGGTGGAGGTTCTCGATGCAGAAGAGTGCCTCTGGTTTGAAGACCTGATTGACCTCTGCCGCCGCGCGGTGCCGACAGAGACCCAAGTGATGGTCAAACGCGAAGACGAACAGGCTTTTGCTGAGCTGAACGCGGCCAACCCGATCTTCGTCGAAGATGCGGCGCGGCTCTTTTGCGAACAACTTCTTGCGGAGGCGCGGGTAGGGGACTTCCGCATTGTCGCGAGCCATCAAGAAAGCCTGCATAGTCATGATGCCATCAGCGTGCTGATCCAAGGCGATACGTTTGCGGCGCAAAGCTTCGATCCGAAGCTGTTCAACACGCTTTTCCACGTCGGCTAAGGCGTGGTTGTGAACCCTCTGCCTATTTTGGGGGTCTGGTGCTGCGCGCGATTTATGTGTTTTACCCAAGTGTGCTTATCATCTGAGGAGAGGCGCTATGCATCGAGCACTGGTGACCGGCGCCGGAAAGCGTCTTGGGCGCGCTATGGCGCTTTACCTTGCGGGACGCGGGTTCGATGTGGCCGTGCATTACGCCACCTCGCGGGCAGCGGCGGAAGAAACAGCATCTGACATTATAGCGCAGGGGCAGCGAACCTCTCTATTGCAAGCCAACCTGCTTGATGAGGCTGAGACACAGGCCCTGCTGCCCCGCGCGGCGGCGGCGCTTGGAGGTCCAATTACTTGTTTGGTCAACAATGCATCGATATTTGAGGCGGATAATATTCATACGGCCACCGCTGAAAGCTGGGAGCGCCATATTGGCAGCAACTTGCGCGCGCCCTTTGTGCTGACGCAAGCCATGGCGGCGCAGGGGCTGCAGGCCACGTCAGATAACCGCAGCGAGCCGCGCGCGACCGGGCTCATTGTGAATATGATTGACCAACGCGTGCTGAACCTGACGCCAGAGTTCATGAGTTATACCATTGCCAAGATGGGCCTTTGGGCCATGACGCGCACGACGGCCCAAGCATTGGCGCCGGCAATCCGGGTGAACGGCATAGGCCCTGGGCCGACTTTGCAAGGCCAACATCAGACTGAAGAAGTCTTTGCCCAAGAGCGCCGGGATACTGTTTTGGAGCGGGGGGTAAACCTTGAAGATATCACCGCAACATTAGGCTATTTTTTGGATGCCCCTGCGATCACGGGACAACTGATCTGTCCTGATGGTGGCGAGCACCTGAAATGGTAAACGTTCGCACAGGCTGTAGGTCTAAGTGGTTGGTGGAAAAGGCAGAGGCTTCATTGACATCCGCTGGCCGATATCATTGCCGTGACTGGTGGGTTCTGCTGCAAGCCCTGAGCGGCTTTGATGTTGCGGAATACAGATGTAGGCGTTTGATCGCCGTAACAAGATTGATTGCTTGAAGGCAGCGGTCGAGCTCGCGACGTGCCGGAAATGTTTCCGGAGCAAGGTGAGTTGACTATCCGAGCCGTGGATGTCCGGCTCGCAGGTGTGGGTTCGGCGCGTTCTGTGAGATTGGCGTTTGTCCTACCTTCTGGTCATGGCCTACGCCAATTGATTGCTATCCTTTGGCTTCCTTACTGAGGTAAAGGCCCCGGCATCAGTGGCGGGGCCCTCATTGTCAGTCTGCCTCTTGCGAGGTGATTAGGTCAGCAAGTTGCTCGAATCAAAGTCGCTAACAGAGAAGCCGACTAGTTCAATCAGCCCGTCGTCATCGCTGAAGGTGCTGTCGGTATCAAAATCGTGGAAAACGTAAGCGTTCCCCCCGTAATTGAACGTCGCAAAAGTATTAACACCGTTCATGTAGCTTGCCGCGAGTACAATTGCATCAAACAGGTTAGCCTCACTGGCAATCGCAGCAATTTCCACATTACTTAGCGTTTCGCGGCCCGTAGAGAAGGCAGTTATATCAAGGACGTCTTCATCGGCGTTGAAGTCTGAGACAGTAGTGAGACCGTTTAGGAATTCAGCTTCACTGGCATCACCGATGTTGTTTCCGTACTCACTTTCAACCATATCGGAGCCAGCACCGAGGGTGATTTCCAAGCGCGTATTGATCGACGCACCGCCGTTATCGTCATCAATAGATACTGTGTCGTTACCATCACCTACGTTAACAGTTACGACCTCGGCGTCGCTATAAAAGCGGCCGAGATTAGACAGCGTGTCATCACCAGAGCCCGTGGAGACACTTGATATCATGTTCGAGATGCCGAAGTTTATAGACAAGCCGCCGGTGGAGCTGGAGCCTTCGATCGTTTCCAGTTCCAGGCCATTGGTGCCAATGACGGTCAGGGTGGTGTCGCTTTCCAGCGAAAGGGCAAGGGCAGTTGCCGCATCTGCACCAGCACCATCAGCTCCAAGGTTGATGGTGAGGTTGGCAGCAACAGCATCAACGGAGCCGGCAACACTCACAGTCTCAATATCGCTACCAACAACTTCTAACGTGACACCGTTGACAACGTTGTCCAACGCAATGGTAGCGGTTGTTACGTCATCATCGTAGGTAATGGCGTCGTTTACCGCAGTATCACGGAAGCCCGCTGCCTGACCGTCTACGAGACCGGAGATATCACCAGCATTGTCAATCTGCCAAATCTGCGTAGCACCCATAAACACGGCAGCATTAATCGTGCCACTACCACTATCGCGCGCAAGATTTATGGTTTCGATATTTTTGATGGAAACGCCCCCAGGAACGGTAAGCGTCCCATCAACAATCATTTCCAGCGTGTCATCACCTGCACCACCGTCGAGCTTGTCGAAGGCTGTCAATGTGGTCGCCGCTGTACCGTCGTTTTCTACGGCCTGGAATGTATCCGCGTCGGCTGTACCAACGAAGTTGTCAGTGCCTGCCGTAAGCGTGAAGATTTCTCCCACAGCACCGCCTGGCAATGTGCCGGTGGCAATATATGCCTCAGTGGCGGCTTTTGCAGCGTCTACAGTTGCTTGGTCTTCTGTCACGCCATCGACGGCAGCAACAGCAGCCGCCTTGGCGTCATCATCAAATTCGAAGCCAGCAACGTTGCCTGTTTTCAGAGCA
>TARA_R110002072_G_scaffold929_4_pt1 | contig 19566 bp, 17 predicted proteins | sample TARA_R110002072 | Tara Oceans TARA_R110002072 (sample SAMEA4397118) | marine metagenome | biome: Polar Biome; feature: [SRF] surface water layer (ENVO:00010504); material: water (ENVO:00002006), including particulate matter (ENVO:01000060) such as... | depth 5 m | reverse complement strand
CACCTAGCGCTCTAAGCGGGGGGCAAAGATAGACACTCTTTTCTATACAACAATAGCTTTTTATCAAAAAAAAAATATCTTTTTTCCTAACAATACTTAACTCATTGAATTACAAAGTGAAAGAAATTAAAAAAGTTAACCTAAGGTCCTTAACTTCTGTAACATTCCCAATTTAGTCATGTCAGGAGCCGCAGAAATTTGAATTGCATCTTGTATTTGTAACGTATGTAAGCCATCTCCTCTAGAACCAATCATTACATTAGATTCTCCCGCTAATATTCTTTCCATCGCAAATGCACCCATTCTCGTTGCAAGCATTCTATCAAAAGCAGATGGTCTTCCTCCCCTTTGAATATGACCCAACACAGAATAACGCAACGAGTATCCTTTCATTAATGGCTTTACCTTTGTCATTATTTCTTTGGCTCCTCCTCCATCATCGCCTTCTGCAACAATGACAATTGAGCTTCGCCTTCCTTTATTTTGTTCCATTAAATCCTTTGCTACTTCTTCTATGTCGGTATGTTCTTCGGGAATTAAAACAGACTCCGCTCCAGAAGCGATGGCTGAATTTAATGCAATAAATCCTGCATTTCTACCCATCACTTCAATGAAAAAAATACGATTATGACTGCCGGCTGTATCTCTTATTTTGTCTACCGCCTCGACAACCGTATTTAACGCTGTGTCATATCCTATCGTGTGATCTGTACCGTAAATATCATTGTCTATGGTTCCTGGTATTCCTACAATTGGGATATTCATTTCTTCAGATAGAATACCGGCACCAGTGAAAGTTCCATCACCTCCAATACAAATAAATGCATCAATCTTATTCTTTCTCAGGTTAAGAATAGCCTTGTCCCTCCCTTCTCTCGTTCTAAACTGATTGCTTCTATAAGTACCCAATATAGTTCCACCACTTTGTACTATATTATTAACATCCATAAAAGTTAATTCACAGAATTCATTATCGATTACACCTTGATAACCATCTTTAAATCCAACCGGAATTATTCCTTCATTTAAACAATATTTTGTAATAGCTCTAACACAAGCATTCATTCCTGGTGCATCTCCTCCTGATGTAATTAATCCAATCTTTTTCATACTATAAAAATAATCAACTATTTATTATGGAAACCAATTATTTCTTGCATCTTTATATTAAATGCTATTTAGTCGACGTAAAACATATCAAAAATTAACTGATGAGGAATTAATTCTTTTGTACAAAAAAGAGCAAGTTTCCCTAATTATTGGAGAATTGTTTAGTAGATATGGACATCTTGTTCTGGGAGTATCCATGAAATATTCGAAAAACAAACAGGATGCAGAGGATATAACTATGACTGTGTTTGAAAAACTTCCAGCCAGAATAATACGATCTGATATTAATAACTTTAAGTCTTGGTTATATACTGTTACCAAAAATGAAGTATTTCAATTGTTTAGAAAAAAAGGAGTCGACAAAATTGAGTTGACTCCCGAGTCGGAAAATTACAGAATTGAACAAGACAATTCTATAGAAAATGTAATCATTAAGGATGCTCAGCTCATTAAATTAGAGTCATTAATTGACACGCTTAAAGATCATCAAAAAAAATGTATTCTTCTATTTTATATAGAGCGGAAAAGTTACCAAGAAATTTCTAAACTGTTAAGTATGGAAATTAAATCAATAAAAAGTGCTATTCAAAATGGCAAAAGAAATTTGAAAATTAAATTAGAGAATTGTGAAGAATTTAAACAAGTATAAAGATATTTTCTCTTCGGAAAGAAATCTCACTCTTAAGGATATAGGGTCCTACGAGAATGGCTCTGAAGAATTGAGAAATTCTATTGAACAAAAAGCGGCAAGCAGTTCATTTGATCAGGATGCTATGGAAGGTTGGGAAGACTTATCTTATAATACATCAATTTTGACTAAAATCAACAGGAAGATACTCCCTAGAAAATCTTTTCATTGGTTTACTGCTTTCATTGCATTGACCATAGGAGTAGCGTCTGTTTTAATTTATCAGAAGCTAGAAGTAGGAACCCCTATCACAGTAAAAAGTAAAGAATTTATTACACAAATTTCTATTGCTCATGAAAAAAATGAAATCAATATAGAATCTGCAGATGTTATTCTTCCAAAAGAGATCGCTTTAATGATAGAAGCACCTGCTCAAGATCAATTAAACATTGCTAAAATTAAAGGTGATTTTGCAGGTATAGAAGAAGTTGAATTAGAATTACCACTACTAGATCCTAACGCATTAGCGCAAGTCAAAAAAAAATCAACAATTATTAGTAATCGGACACTGGCCAAAGAGATATACTTGAATGACTTGAAGTTGATTGATTATCGTAAATCCAGAAGTAATCCTATCGTTCAAACTAAGCAACTGACACTTACTGGTACTTCTGCAAATAAAGAGAATAAGAATTCTGAAGATTTCGTTGGTGATTGGGGGACCGTAGACATTCCGTATATGCAATATCTAGAAAAATCTATCCGTTATTTCAATAAAGCAAAGTACAAAAGAGCGTTGGCTCGGTTTGAAACAATAATAAAGTCATATAAATTAGATGTAAATGCTAATTTTTATGGTGGTCTTTGTTTGTATAATTTAGGCGAATACGAGAAAGCTATTGTCAAATTCGAAAACTGCTTTAAGAGTGAATTCAATAACTTTGATGAAGAAGCTTTGTGGATAATCGCTCTTTCGTATGAAAAACTTATGAATAGAAACAAAGCTCTTGAAATATTTGAGGATATTGCAGAAAAAAAAGGTTACTATTCTACCTTGGCGGAAGAAAAATTAAAATAAAGTCATATTAAATGTGACATTTCTAATTTTTTCACGTTCTTAGTTACAGAAAGATGCATAACTCGTCACAACTAATATTGTTTTTTAGCCTATTCCTCCTCTTGAGTGCGAGTAAATCTAGTAACATAAGAAAGCAAAGGAAAGATTTCAGCATATTTAAAGAAATTGTACTTGCAAAAGAAAGTAAAATTGACCTTCACATTAGTAAGGATAGTGTGCTCTTTTATTTCGATAAATTAGATGCAATTTTTTCAAAAGTGCAGTCAAAGCTAGATCAATTCAAATATTTCAGTGCGGCATTGGCAAAAATTCAAAGTGGACATACGCAAGTGCAACCCAATAAATCAATATTTAGAAGTTGGCTAGCTAGCAGAAATTCATTACCTATTGATTATTATCTAATAGGAAAACGGCTCGTGGTGAATAAGCTCGCTGAACAAGATTTACCTATTTTGAAGGAAGGAAAAAATAAATTCCAATCAAATAAAAAGATAAAACCTGGTACTGAGATATTAACAATCGATGGAAATACTATTGAACAAATGATGAATAAGATTGGTTTGTATCTTTCTTCAGATGAGGACGCCATTGATTTTAAATATTATCAATCTGCTCAACTTTTTGAATTTTTTCGACACATTAGCTCACCTTTTGAGAAAGATTCTATTGAAGTTACTTACTTGGACAATAAAGACACTGCATCTATTTATTTTCTAACAGGCACTGCACCTGTTTATACAATTAATAATCGCTTAGAAAAAAGTGAAGGTAGGTACCAGGAAAACGAAGGAAATTTAGGAGAGTTCGCAATAGTCAACAATAAAGGCTACTTCAGGTTTCGGTCATTCTCTATGTCGATCGGAAAGAAATATGAGGCTTTTCTTGTTCGTTCATTTAAAAAAATAAAAAACCGAAATATTAACGAATTAATTATTGACCTTAGAGGAAACACTGGAGGCGTCATGCAGTATTCCTTTATGAGATATATAGTTGGTAAGGATGTAACCATAGGTAGATACGTTGTAGGTAAACCTAAGAAAGGAATAGAATCACGCCATATAAAAAAACTAGATGCAAATTACTACAAGCATCGAAAAATTAGTAAAAAACAATCTCGATTACAACATGCCAAAAAATTTGACCGCGGTATAGTAAAAACAAAAGAAGTCGATACTTCGTTGATTTTTCATGGCAATATAATAGTCATTACTGATGAAGGAACATTTTCTGCTGCAGCGATTCTCGCCAGCAATCTAAAAACATTAGCCAATGCTAAATTGATTGGAAGGAAAGCCGGAGGAAGTTTCTACCGTGGCAATGCAGGAACAATTTTAGTAAAACTGCCTCATTCCAAATTGCATCTTTATATTAATCCAAACTCCTTTTACTCACAACTTGAGAAGGTTGATAAACCCTTAGAAATAAAAGAACCTGACCTATTACTAAATCCCTTAATAATTGACTTCAAGAAAAGAGATATGTATTATTTACGACAAGGCGTAAAAGCTCTTTCCCTTTTTAATTAACTTTAAGCAAATAGCATTTTAAATAAACAAATAAATTAAAGGGTTTACTTGGATATCCAATTCACGAATTGGTAAATCGTATTTCGCATTACTATTTTTTGTAGTTTTAACTAAATGAATTCTGCTATCATGAAAATTGTTTATTTGATGTTAATTGCATTGGTCTTTCTTTCTTGTAGAGAAGAACCCAAAACAATAGAAATTATTAAAGAAGTAGAGATTCAACCAGATATGATTTCTGAAGACGATTTTAACTACGATACTTTAAAGGGGATTTATTCTGGTGACTTTGCGGGAAGTTCTATTCGAATTGTTGTAACTTATGTCAGTTCAACAAACGCTTTGGGTTATGATATTCATAAAGGTTTGCAAAGAAATATATCTGGGAAGGTCTTAAAATCAAACGACACGATTTATATGACACTTGCTGAACCAGGGGATCATGAATTTGACGGTATCTTTAATTTAACTTTTTTCGATGCAGATATCGAGCCAACTGCAATTTGGACATCAAATAGTGGCGCGATAAAACCAAAATCATTCACATTAAAAAAATATGTTAGGGAGAAGTATGATCCAGAAAAATTGACAGAAAGTACCATCACCAGCTTCTTTGATGCTTCATCAGACACTATTGGTGAATATTATTTCAATGAGGATGGTTTTGTTGAGTTCAAGTATTATCCTGAAACTGATAGTGAAAATAGGATTGAGCAATACAAGAAAATTAAAGGAACTTGGTCATTCAATTTGACAAAGTTGATTATAGACTGGGAAAAAAACTCTCTCTTTGAGCAAAATGAGATATTTCACATCGTGAAAATGGACGAATATGAGCTGTACCTACAAAAAGTGGACAGTAGCAGAACAATATGGCCAATGTATATGTAGGCATGACTTCTTTTTTTAAAAAATCATTGAATATAGTAGCCTTTATAGTGATTCTTTATTCATCGTATTTATTGATTCTACTTTCTTTACCCTACATTCATTTTGAAAAACATGTTGACTTTCTAGAAACAAAGCAATTAATTTATCACATCAAAATTTGGCGAGCAAGTTTCTATATACATGTATTTTCAAGTCCAATTATTATCTTAACTGGACTATTTCAATTTAGCCAACAACTACTCAATAAAAGACCTAAAATTCATCAGATACTTGGTAAAATATATGTGGTCACTGTTTTATTTGTATCCGGCCCTTCTGCATTCATTATGTCTCTTTACGCAAATGGTGGAAGAATAACCCAAACGAGCTTTGTTATACTTTCTATTTTATGGATATTATTTACTTTTTTAGCTTACCGAAAAATTAAAAATAAAGAGATTGCATCACACGCAAAGTGGATGATTCGCAGCTATGCTTTGACATTATCTGCCGTAACTCTTCGCTTTTATGCTTATTTGATAGATGTCTTTAACATTAATATTCTACCAGCCGATGCCTATTTGATGCTAGCCTATACTAGTTGGATATCAAATCTAATAATTGCAGAATTTTATATTCGATCGAAATACTTTCTCGAATTCATTGGGAGAAATTAACCTTTAATTATCCACCTTAATCAAACTCAAACTATTCTCTCCAGACGAAAGTTTTATTTCTTTCTTACTACAAGAATCAACTGTCCAGTCATCATTGAGTGTCATCATTGGGTAGTTAAGAAAATTGGAAAGGTACAAGATTGCTGGATTTTTATTTGCTCCAACATCCCAAACTCCAACGTTGCCTGTGATTCCCTTTGCAAGTACTCCTCCTTCATCTTCAAAAGAAAAGACTTGACCCGAAAAATCTATTGTTATTGAATTTCCCTGAAAGAAAAATGATTGAATTCTCCAACTATCTTTTACAATGACTTTGGAAACTCTATTTGGAGTTGTATATTTCTTGCAGGATGATACTAGTACAAGTATAACGGCCATATTTACAAGTAGTAAAATAGCTTTTGGCGGTGTGAATATTCTATTTTCCATAACCCTTCTTTACTAATATAACGTAAAAAAGTAGAATAAGTTAAGAAATAACAGAAATAAATTAAGCCTGTGTTGTGGGAGTACCAAAATTCATTGGAGGCATTGGTGGTGTTCCAGATTCATCTAGAGTTCCAAAAGTTTGTTCAAATTTTTCCACATTTTCTTGCAATGCACGCATTAATCGTTTTGCATTTTGAGGGGTCATAATCACACGAGATCTAACTTTACCTTTTGGTACACCTGGCATCATTTGTATAAAATCACACACGAATTCTGATGGAGAATGTGTTATTATTGCAAGGTTCGTATAAACTCCTGATGAAATTTCATCCGTTAATTCAATATTAATTTGATTTTCTTTCTTCTCTTCCATGTTGTAAAGTTAAGAATTTTTTAGGCACGAAAAAAGGGATTGCTTTCACAATCCCCTTTAATTATCATGAATAAAAAACTTTATTCAGCAATAACTTCTGCGGTTTCTGTACCATTTGAAGATTCTGCTTTTTCAGTTAATTCTTTTAATTCATCTTTAGATCCAACCAACATTTTTTGGAAGCTTCTGAATCCTGTTCCTGCTGGGATTAAATGTCCAACAATTACATTCTCTTTCAATCCAAGTAAATAATCTTCCTTACCTGAAATTGCGGCTTCGTTCAATACCTTCGTCGTTTCTTGGAACGATGCTGCAGAAATAAATGATTGAGTCTGCAAAGATGCTCTTGTAATTCCTTGCAACAATGGTGTTGATGTTGCCGGAACAGCATTTCTTGCTTCCACCATTTTCTTATCGGCTCTTTTCAATTGAGAATTCTCATCTCTTAACTTACGCGCAGAAACAATCATTCCTTCTTTCATTTCTTCTGATTCTCCAGCATCAATAACTACCATCATATCATAAACGGCATCATTTTCTTCAATGATATCTGCTTTATGAACCGATTGACCCTCTAGGAATTTTGTGTCTCCTGAATCAAGAATTTGTGCTTTCAACATCATTTGACGAACTAATACTTCGAAATGCTTATCATTAATTTTCACACCTTGCAAACGATAAACTTCTTGTATCTCGTTAACAATGTACTCTTGAACTTTCGTTGGTCCTTCAATATTAAGAATATCCTTTGGCGTAATTGCACCAACTGATAAAGGTTGCCCTGCTCTTACAAAATCATTCTCTTGCACCAATATATGCTTAGAAAGTGGAACTAAATACTTACGGACTTCTCCAGTCTTAGATGTAATTTGAATTTCACGATTACCCCGTTTAATTTTTCCGTACTCTGCAACTCCATCAATTTCGGAAACAACAGCAGGGTTAGATGGGTTACGTGCTTCAAATAATTCTGTAACACGAGGAAGACCTCCAGTGATATCGCCTGATTTACCAGCCTTACGAGGAATTTTAACTAAAATTTCACCACCGTTCAATTTATCACCTTCCTTCACAGCAATATGAGCATCAACAGGTAAGCTATATTCTCTCAATACTTCCTTTGATTTGGAATCAATGATGTGTATCGCAGGATTCTTTTTCTTATCTCTGGTTTCTGTAATTACTTTCTCAGTAAATCCTGTTTGTTCATCAACTTCCTCTCTGTAAGTGAAGCCTTCTTCAATGCAATCAAAGACAACTGTTCCTTTTACTTCTGAAATAATAACAGCATTGTATGGATCCCATTTACAAATAACATCGTCTTTTTTCAATTTAACGTTATTTTCAACGATCAACTCAGAACCATAAGGAATATTCGCTGTCATTGTTACATTACCTTTCTTATCGGTAATCTTTACTTCAGCAGAACGTCCAACGACAATAGTTTTCGTGCCATCTTTATCCTTTCTTTCTATTGTTCTTAGTGCATCGATTTCTAAAGTACCATCCGTTTTTGCTTTTAAATCAGAATCATCCGCAATATTAGATGCTGTACCCCCCACGTGGAAAGTACGCAGAGTCAACTGTGTACCTGGTTCACCAATAGATTGTGCAGCAACTACTCCCACAGAATCACCAATTTGAGCAGGTCGTTGAGTTGCAAGGTTTAACCCATAACATTTAGAACAAACTCCTTTTCTTCTTTCACAAGTAAGAACTGAACGAATTTCAACTTCATCAATTCCAGCAGCTTCAATTGCATTTGCAGTATCCTCAGAAATTAACTTCCCTTCCTCCGCAATTAAATCATCTGTTTTGGGGTGATAAATATTAATCAAAGAAGTTCTACCGATTATTCTATCTTTTAATGGTTCAACGATATCATCATTTTTCATTAAAGGCACAGCTATCAGACCTCTTAGAGTTCCACAATCGTGGTCATTAATTACAACATCCTGTGCAACATCAACCAAACGACGAGTAAGGTAACCTGCATCGGCTGTTTTTAATGCTGTATCCGCTAGACCTTTACGTGCACCGTGAGTAGAAATAAAGTATTCTAAAATTGAAAGTCCTTCTTTAAAATTAGACAGAATTGGATTCTCAATTATATCTTGAGAAGATGCTCCAGATTTCTGAGGTTTTGCCATTAATCCACGCATTCCAGAAAGCTGACGAATTTGTTCTTTCGAACCACGTGCTCCTGAATCATACATCATATAAATTGAGTTAAACCCTTGCTGATCATTTTTCAATTGATCCATCAAGGTATGCGTCAATCTAGAATTGGTATGCGTCCAAATATCAATAATTTGATTGTAACGTTCATTATTTGTAATAAGACCCATATTATAGTTGTCCATTACTTCTTTCACATCAACTTCCGCCTTTGCGACCAAAGTTACTTTTTCTTTTGGAATAATGATATCCTCAAGATTAAACGATAATCCACCTGTAAAGGCCATTTCATAACCAAGTTCTTTAATTTCATCTAAAAATGATACCGAACGTGCTGTTCCACAAACTTTTAGAACTTCGCCTATCATATCACGAAGAGCTTTCTTCGTCATTACATCGTTGATATATCCAGCTTCAGATGGAACTCGTTCATTGAAAATAACTCGACCACAAGTTGTCTCAATTAACTGTAATTTTTGTTCACCATTCTCATCTATATCACGAGTTCTGACTTTGATAGACGCATGTAGGTCAAGAGCCCCTTCATTGTATGCAATAATTACTTCTTCGGGAGAATAAAATGTTCCACCTTCACCTTTTACAATATCGGTTTTTGTACTTTTCTTAGATTTTGTAATATAATAAAGACCCAAGACCATATCCTGAGAAGGTACAGCAATAGGAGCTCCGTTAGCTGGATTCAATATGTTATGTGAAGCCAGCATCAATAATTGCGCTTCCAAAATTGCCGCATTACCTAAAGGTAAATGGACTGCCATCTGGTCCCCATCAAAATCGGCATTGAATGCAGTCGTAACCAGTGGATGAAGTCTAATTGCTTTTCCTTCGATCAATTTCGGCTGGAATGCTTGAATACCCAATCTGTGAAGAGTAGGAGCTCTATTTAAAAGAACTGGATGTCCTCTTAATATATTCTCCAAAATATCCCAAACTATTGGTTCTTTTTTATCTATAATTTTCTTTGCAGATTTGACTGTTTTAACAACACCTCTTTCTATTAATTTGCGAATAATAAATGGTTTGTATAACTCAGCAGCCATATCCTTTGGTAATCCACACTCGTGTAATTTCAAACTAGGACCAACAACAATTACTGAACGTGCAGAATAATCAACACGTTTACCCAATAAATTTTGACGGAAACGGCCTTGCTTACCTTTTAATGAATCTGATAAAGATTTCAATGGTCTATTAGACTCTGTTTTAACCGCAGAAGATTTTCTAGAATTATCGAACAAAGAATCAACAGACTCCTGAAGCATACGCTTCTCATTTCTCAAAATTACCTCTGGCGCTTTAATTTCGATTAATCGTTTCAAACGATTATTTCTAATAATCACACGACGGTATAAGTCATTCAAATCAGAAGTTGCAAAACGACCACCATCTAACGGCACTAACGGACGTAATTCAGGTGGAATAACTGGCACTACTTTCACGATCATCCATTCTGGACGGTTTTCAATTCTTGTTTGAGAATCGCGCATTGCTTCCACAACTTGCAATCTTTTTAATGCCTCATTTTTACGTTGAACAGAAGTCTCTGTATTTGCTTTATGACGCAACTCGTAAGAAGTCGAATCTAAATCCATGGTTTTAAGCAAATCATGCAATGCCTCTGCACCCATTTTTGCATTGAATTTATTTGGATCAGTATCCTCAAGGTATTGATTTTCCATTGGAAGTGCATCCAGAATATCCAAATACTCTTCTTCTGTTAAAAAGTCTAATCTATTTAAATCTTCTCCTTCTGCATCCTTTGCAATACCTGCTTGGATAACTACATATCTTTCATAATATATAATTTGATCCAGTTTTTTAGTAGGAAGACCTAATAAATACCCAATTTTATTTGGTAACGATCTAAAGTACCATATATGCGCAACTGGAACTACTAAAGAGATGTGTCCCATTCGCTCACGACGTACCTTTTTCTCAGTTACTTCTACTCCACAACGGTCACAAACGATTCCTTTATATCGAATTCTTTTGTATTTACCGCAATGGCACTCGTAATCTTTTACCGGTCCAAAAATACGTTCGCAAAACAAACCATCTCTTTCAGGTTTATAAGTACGATAGTTAATTGTTTCCGGCTTCAACACTTCACCACTTGATTGCTCAAGAATTGTTTCAGGTGACGCCAACGAAATCGTTATTTTGTTGAAGCTACTTTGTTTTTTAGATGTTTCTTTTCTGTAAGCCATAATTGTCTTAAATTCTTTTATTCAACAACTGATTAGTCCAATGTAACTTCTAGACATAATCCTCTTAATTCGTGCAACAATACATTAAAAGATTCAGGTATTCCTGGTTTTGGAATGTTGTCACCTTTTACGATTGCTTCATACGCTTTAGCACGACCTGTCACATCATCCGACTTAACTGTCAAGATTTCCTGTAAAATATTTGCCGCACCGAACGCTTCCAATGCCCAAACTTCCATTTCACCAAATCTTTGTCCACCGAATTGCGCTTTACCACCGAGTGGTTGTTGCGTAATCAACGAGTAAGGTCCGATAGAACGAGCATGCATCTTATCATCTACCATGTGAGATAATTTCAGCATGTAAATAATACCCACTGTTGCCGTTTGGTCAAATCGAACACCAGTTCCTCCATCATATAAGTATGTCTTACCTGATTTTGGCACTCCTGCTTTTTCTGTCCAAGCATCAATCTCTGTTGGATGTGCTCCATCAAAAATGGGCGTTGCGAATTTTATTCCCAATTTATCTCCAGCCCAACCGAGAACTGTTTCATAAATTTGTCCGAGATTCATTCGAGAAGGTACACCTAATGGATTCAGCACTATATCTACTGGCGTCCCATCTTCCAAGAATGGCATATCTTCTTGGCGAACGATATTAGCAACAATACCTTTGTTACCATGGCGTCCGGCCATTTTATCACCAACTTTCAACTTACGTTTCTTAGCGATATAAATTTTTGCCATTTTGATAATTCCAGCTGGAAGTTCATCACCAACAGAAATATGGAATTTTTTACGCTTGTATGCACCTAATAAATCATTCGATTTAATATTGAAGTTATGAATCACACGACCAACTAACGTATTTGTTTTGTTATCATCTGTCCAATTAGTTGGGTTCACAATTGAAAAATCGATTGCATTTAAATTACGTGGAGAGAATTTTGTTCCCTTCTTAATAATTTCTTCACGGAAATTATTCGTAACACCTGCCGATTTATTATCACCAACTATTCCAAGTATCTTTTCAATAAGCGTTTCTTTCAGTGCTGCAAATTCCTTATCGTATTCTGTATCTAAACTTTCGAGAATTGGTTTGTCTTGTGCCTTTGACTTTCTATCTTTAACCGCTCTAGAAAATAATTTCTTTTGAACAACAACACCCTTTAATGAAGGCCTTGCTTTTAAAGAAGCATCTTTAACATCACCCGCTTTGTCACCAAAAATTGCTCGCAAAAGTTTCTCTTCTGGAGAAGGATCAGTTTCTCCTTTTGGTGTAATTTTACCAATAAGAATATCACCCTCTTTGATTTCCGCACCAATCCGAATTAGACCATTTTCATCTAAATCTTTTGTTGCTTCTTCACTAACATTAGGAATATCAGCTGTTAATTCTTCCATTCCACGTTTTGTGTCACGAACATCAACAGAATATTCATCAATGTGAATAGATGTAAAGACATCATCACGTACAACACGTTCAGAAATCACAATCGCATCCTCAAAGTTGTAACCTTTCCATGGCATAAATGCCACTTTCAAATTTTGACCAAGAGCTAATTCCCCTTGTTGAGTTGCATAACCTTCACAAAGAACTTGTCCTTCTTCCACTTTGTCTCCTTTCTTAACGATAGGTTTCAAGTTAATACAAGTACCTTGATTTGTTTTTGCAAATTTAACTAGCGGATACGTTCTTGTATCTCCATCAAAACTAACTAGTTTATCCTCTTTTGTTAAACTATATTTGATAGTAATCTCATTTGCATCAACATACTCAACCACACCATTTCCTTCTGCATTGATCAATACACGAGAATCTTTCGCTACCAACTCTTCTATTCCAGTTCCCACAATTGGAGAATTTGGTTTCAATAAAGGTACCGCTTGACGTTGCATGTTTGATCCCATCAAGGCACGATTGGCATCATCATGCTCTAAAAATGGAATGGAAGATGCTGCGATGGATGCAATTTGATTTGCTCCAACATCCATCAAGTTTATGTCACCTGGTGCAACTACTGGAAAGTCACCTTCATGACGAGCTTTTACAACTTCCGTTAAGAAATTCCCTTTATCATCAATCTGTGCATTTGCTTGTGCAATCATTTTCTCATCTTCTTCTTCAGCAGAAAGATAAATGGGCTCTTTTTTCAAATCTACTTTACCTTTAGAGACATCTCTATATGGTGTTTCAATAAATCCTAATTTATTCACTTTTGCAAAAACACAAAGAGAAGAAATAAGACCAATATTTGGTCCCTCAGGAGTTTCAATCGTACAAAGACGACCGTAATGAGTATAGTGAACATCACGCACCTCAAATCCTGCTCTTTCTCTCGAAAGTCCACCAGGTCCTAGTGCTGATAATCTACGTTTGTGAGTAACTTCAGAAAGTGGATTCGTTTGATCCATGAATTGAGAAAGCTGATTCGTTCCAAAGAATGAATTAATCACAGAAGACAAAGTCTTTGCATTAATTAAATCGATAGGAGTAAATACTTCGTTATCACGAACGTTCATTCTTTCACGAATAGTTCTTGCCATTCTTGCAAGACCCACTCCAAATTGGCTATACAATTGTTCACCAACAGTCCTAACACGTCTGTTTGATAAGTGATCAATATCATCTACTTCTGCTTTTGAGTTAATTAACTCAATCAAGTACTTGATAATAGAAATCATATCAGGTTTCGTTAAAACACGAGACGTTTCGTCCATGTTTCCACCTAATTTCTTGTTCATTCTAAAACGTCCAACTTCTCCTAAATCGTAACGAGTGTCAGAAAAGAATAATTTTTCAAAAACACCTTTTGCTGTCTCATAATCTGGTGGTTCAGCATTACGAAGTTGACGGTAGATATGTTCTACTGCTTCTTTTTCAGAGTTAGAAGTATCTTTTTGAAGTGTATTATAGATGATTGTAAAATCAGCACTATTTACGTCTTCCTTGTGAAGCACAACTGTTTTAGAACCAGAATCAATGATTAAATCAATATGTTCTGCTTCGAGTACCGTTTCACGGTCTAATAAAACTTCATTTCTTTCAATAGAAACTACTTCTCCTGTATCTTCATCAACGAAATCCTCAACCCAAGATTTAAGAACCCGCGCTGCTAACTTACGTCCTAGTGCTTTTTTAAGATTTGCCTTAGTTGCTTTAAGTTCATCTGCAAGGTCAAAAATATCCAAGATATCTTTATCTGTTTCATACCCAATAGCACGAAACAACGTTGTTACAGGTAATTTTTTCTTACGATCAATATACGCATACATAACGCTGTTAATGTCAGTTGCAAATTCAATCCAAGATCCTTTAAATGGAATAACACGCGCTGAGTACAATTTAGTACCGTTTGCGTGACGACTTTGTCCAAAGAAAACTCCTGGAGAACGGTGCAATTGAGAAACGATAACGCGCTCTGCTCCGTTAACCACAAATGATCCTTTTGGAGTCATATATGGGATGGTACCGAGGTACACATCTTGAACGATTGTTTCAAAATCCTCGTGCTCAGGATCTGTACAATACAATTTTAATTTAGCTTTAAGTGGGACACTATAAGTTAAACCTCTATCGATACATTCTTCTATGCTGTATCTTGGAGGATCTACAAAGTAGTCCAAAAATTCTAATACGAATTGATTTCTCGTATCAGTAATAGGGAAGTTTTCCGCGAAAACTTTAAATAGCCCTTCGCTTTCTCTATTTTCAGGAGTTGTTTCCAATTGGAAAAACTCTTGGAAAGACTTTAATTGAATATCCAAAAAGTCAGGATATGCAAATTGATTTTTGCTAGAAGCAAAATTCACTCTTGTTGAAATACTGTTTGATGATGCCAAAGCCAAACGTTTTTATTAGTGAATAAAATGTGCAAAATTGCACCTAATGTACTTAAACAGGAATAGGCATCCCGGTTTATCGGGATGCCTTTCCATAAAATTTTGTGAGATTACTTAACCTCAACTTCAGCTCCCGCTTCTTCTAAAGAAGATTTAAGACCTTCAGCTTCATCTTTAGAAACTCCTTCTTTCAAAGTAGTTGGTGCATTATCCACCATTTCTTTAGACTCTTTCAATCCAAGACCAGTTAATTCTTTAACCAATTTCACAACTGCAAGTTTAGCTCCACCTGCAGCTTTAAGAACTACGTCGAATTCTGTTTTCTCTTCTACGTCACCACCGGCAGCAGCTCCACCAGCAGCAACAGCTACTGCAGCTGCAGCAGGTTCGATACCGTATTCATCTTTTAATATTGTTGCTAGTTCGTTTACATCTTTTACTGTAAGGTTTACTAACTCTTCTGCTACTTTTTTCAAATCAGCCATTTTATTTTGTTTTAATTAATTCTTAATAAATAATAATTATGCTCTCTCTTCGAGCGTTTTAAGTAGTCCAGCCAATGTTCCGCCAGCACTTTTAAGTCCAGAAACAACGTTCTTAGCAGGACTTTGAAGTAATCCAATAATTTCTCCAAGTAATTCTTCTTTGCTTTTGATATCTGCAAGCAATTTAAGTTGATCATCGCCAACATAAACACCTTCATCGATCCAAGCACCTTTAAGAATAGGCTTATCATTTTTCTTTCGAAATTCTTTGATAAGCTTTGCTGGAGCATTTCCTACTTCAGAAAACATAATTGAGGTTGCTCCTGAAAGTGTACCTTTCAAGTCACCAAAATCTTTCCCTTCAACTTTATCCATTGCTTTAGACAGTAAAGTATTCTTTACTACTCGTAAGCTAACGTTTGCATTAAAAGCTCGTCTTCTGAGGTTATTAATTACATCAACTGTTAATTCTGCTGTATCTGTTAAATAAATCACATTATTGTCTTTCAATTCGACAACTAATTCATCTATATACTTTGCTTTTTCTTCTCTTGTCATTTTCGTAAGTTTTAAGCAATTAAAGACTTAGCATCAACTTGAATACTTGGACTCATTGTTGAACTAATGTAAATACTTTTAATGTAAGTACCTTTAGATGAAGAAGGTTTTAATTTTATGATTGTTTGAAGCAATTCGTTCATGTTATCTTCAATCTTGCTTCCTTCGAAACTTGATTTTGCTATCATAGAATGAATAATTCCGTACTTATCAACTTTAAAGTCAATCTTACCTGCTTTTACATCAGTTACTGCTTTCGCAATGTCCATTGTTACCGTACCTGTTTTTGGATTTGGCATAAGTCCTCTTGGTCCTAATATACGACCTAAAGCACCTACCTTACCCATAACTGCTGGCATAGTAATAATCACGTCAATGTCAGTCCATCCGCCTTTTATTTTTTGAATATACTCATCCAAACCAACGTGGTCAGCACCTGCAGCTTTTGCTTCTTCTTCCTTATCAGGAGTACATAATACAAGAACTGTTAAGTCCTTACCTGTACCATGCGGCAATGCTACTGTACCTCTCACCATTTGATTTGCTTTTCTAGGATCTACTCCTAAACGTACACTCACGTCAACTGAGGCGTCAAACTTTGTAGTCGAAACTTCCTTTACCAAATTACACGCTTCTGTTAAGCTATAAGTCTTGCTAGAATCGATCTTCGCAAGAGCTTCTTTTCTCTTTTTAGATATTCTTCCCATAACGTTATAATAATTTAGTTGGTGCTTCACCACCTTTTACTAATACACCCATACTTCTTGCTGTTCCTGCAATCATCATCATTGCTGAATCTACAGTAAAGCAATTCATATCTGGCAACTTGTCTTCTGCGATGATTCGAATCTTGTCCCAAGAAATGGTTCCTACTTTAGAACGATTAGGTTCTGAAGATCCTTTCTTTAACTTAATTTGTTCCATAATTTGGACTGCTGCCGGTGGTGTTTTGATTACAAAATCAAAAGATTTATCACTGTAAACAGTAATTACTGCTGGTAGAACCTTTCCTGCTTTATCTTGCGTACGTGCATTAAATTGCTTGCAAAACTCCATAATGTTCACCCCTTTTGCACCAAGTGCGGGACCAACTGGAGGAGCCGGATTAGCTGCACCACCTCTGATCTGTAATTTGATCAAACCTGCTACTTCTTTAGCCATTTGTTTTTTAAATTATGTAGTCAAACATGATTACTTACTGGAAGCTTTAATAGCTTTCATCACTCCTACGGTTAATATACTCTAACTCTGCACTGCTACATTTAGCAACGCATTACCTTTATTCTTTTTCTACTTGCATGTAACTTAGTTCAAGCAAGTTTTTTCTTCCGAAAATTTTCACCATTACTTTCAGTTTCTTCTTATCTTCATTGATTTCATCAACAGTTCCACTGAAATTATTAAAAGGACCGTCAATTACTTTAACTGGTTCTCCAATTACAAATGGTATTCTCATTTCCTCTTCTGTTTCAGATAACTCATCCACTTTACCAAGAATACGATTAACTTCTGACATTCTCATAGGAGAAGGAGTACCACCTTTTTCATTACCCAGAAATCCCATTACATTAGGAATACTTCTGATAACGTGAGGCACTTCCCCTTCAAGAGAGGCTTCAACAATAATGTAACCAGGAAGAAAAGTCTTGTCTTTACTTACTTTTTTTCCATCCTTAATTTGAAATACTTTCTCGGTAGGTATAAGAATTTGTCCAACAAAATCAGTCAATTTCAATCTTGAAACTTCCATTTCGAGATATTCTTTGATTTTATTTTCTTTTCCTGTTATTACACGGACAACGTAAAAACGTTTTTTAATTTCTGCCATTGCTTTCAATTAAAATGTTTTATAAATTAATCCTAATAAACCTCTCCAAAGAGCATCTTTATTTGCGCTGATTCCAAAAATGAAATCCATCACAAAAATACTAAGTGCTATAAGCACAGAAGCAACAACGACAATAATCGTGTTACTTTGTAATTCTTTCCACGTAGGCCATGTAACTCGATGAACCATCTCAGTTACTGTCTCGCTAATATATTCTCTAACTTTTGACATTTCATTACTTTTGCACGGGCGGTAGGATTCGAACCCACGACCAATGGTTTTGGAGACCACTACTCTACCAGCTGAGCTACACCCGTATAAAAAGGGGAGCAGAACTCCCCTTTTCAATATAACTAATAATCTCTTATGAGATAATTTCAGTAACCTGTCCAGCACCTACAGTTCTACCACCTTCACGGATTGCAAAACGAAGTCCTTTATCCATTGCAACAGGAACAATCAATTTAACAGTGATTGTAACATTATCACCAGGCATAACCATTTCACGACCATCAGTTAAGAAGATTTCACCTGTTACATCTGTTGTTCTGAAATAAAATTGAGGTCTGTATTTATTGTGGAAAGGAGTGTGACGTCCACCCTCTTCTTTCTTCAATACATATATCTCAGCTTTAAACTCTTTATGAGGAGTAGTTTTACCTGGCTCACAGATAACCATTCCACGTTTGATATCAGCTTTTTCAATACCTCTTAGCAAGATACCAACATTATCTCCAGCTTCACCTCTATCCAAAATCTTACGAAACATTTCAACTCCAGTAACAGTAGATGATAATTTTTCATCTCCCATTCCTAAAATATCAACAGAATCACCAGTATTAATAACCCCAGTCTCGATACGACCAGTAGCAACTGTTCCACGACCAGTGATCGTAAACACATCTTCAACCGGCATTAAGAAAGGTTTATCAACATCTCTCTCTGGAAGCTCAATCCATGTATCAACAGCTTCCATTAATTCGTTTACAGAATTAACCCACTTTTCTTCACCGTTTAATGCACCTAGTGCAGAACCAGCAATAACAGGTGTGTTATCTCCATCATAATCGTAGAAAGAAAGCAATTCTCTGATTTCCATATCTACTAGTTCTATTAATTCCTCATCATCAACCATATCCACTTTGTTCATGAACACAACCATTCTTGGAACACCAACTTGACGTCCTAATAATATATGCTCACGAGTTTGTGGCATTGGTCCATCAGTAGCCGCAACCACTAAGATAGCACCATCCATTTGGGCAGCTCCAGTAACCATGTTCTTTACGTAATCGGCGTGACCTGGACAGTCAACGTGAGCGTAATGACGATTTTTTGTTGCATACTCAATGTGAGATGTGTTAATTGTAATACCACGTTCTTTTTCTTCTGGCGCATTATCGATAGAAGTGAAATCGCGTGTTTCAGCCAATCCTTGCCCTGCGAGTACGCTTGAGATTGCCGCTGTTAATGTTGTTTTACCGTGATCGACGTGACCAATAGTTCCAATGTTTACGTGTGGTTTGGAACGGTCGAATTTTTCCTTAGCCATTTTGTTTGTGTTTTATTTGTTAAAATTATAAACTTTTATATATACAAAATTTCCACCTCCTAAGGTGAAAAAACTTTAATTCTTTTAATCGAGCCAATGACGAGAATTGAACTCGTGACCTCTTCCTTACCAAGGAAGCACTCTACCCCTGAGCTACATCGGCACTAAAAATACTTTCAAAAAATGAGCGGGAGACGAGAC
>TARA_R110002072_G_scaffold153608_1_pt1 | contig 19576 bp, 18 predicted proteins | sample TARA_R110002072 | Tara Oceans TARA_R110002072 (sample SAMEA4397118) | marine metagenome | biome: Polar Biome; feature: [SRF] surface water layer (ENVO:00010504); material: water (ENVO:00002006), including particulate matter (ENVO:01000060) such as... | depth 5 m | reverse complement strand
CCCTGCTCCATAACCGGCTCAACTTTAGGTGGTACCCTTCCGATAATTGGAAAGCGGCCATTGAAGTACGGAACAGGCTGTTTGTGGGCGATCAAATTACGGCCAATCCATTATTGACCGGTATTGAGGACGATGGGATAATTGACCTCTCGGCCAATATTGTGGAAAAAAAGAACGCACTCCTAAATACGACACTGGACCGTTTTTGGGTACAATGGCAGGGCACCAGTTGGCAGGCAACCCTGGGGCGGCAAAGGGTGAACTGGGGCGTGGACAGGATATTCAACCCCAACGACATTTTTAACGCTTACTCATTTATTGATTTTGACTATGAGGAACGGCCGGGCAGCGATGCCTTGCGGGTACAGTATTTTAAGGATATGGACTATACATTGGATATGGCAATAAAAATAACCGATGACCCGGACGAACTGATTGCCGCGGCATTATACAAGTTCAATAAATGGAATTACGACATACAATTTCTTGGCGGGGTTTATCAACGCGATATAGTAATCGGTACGGGATGGGCAGGAAATATCAAGAACGCGGGACTTAAGACAGAGCTCTCTTATTTTAGGAATTATCAAAACTTTGCCGGGGATCCCGGAACGTTCATTTCTTCGGTCTCGGTGGACTATGCCCTTCCAAATTCGCTGTACCTATATGGGGCGTATTTTTACAATTCATCAGGGGCGAATCAAAATGCCATTGAAAATTTGGTTTCAATAAATCTGGATGTTAAAAACCTGTCCCCATTTACCCATAATTTGTTCACCCAACTATCTTATGAGTTTAGTGCCATTACAAACGTAGCTATGAACATTCTTTATTCCCCTACCGATAATGCGGTTTTTATAAACCCATCACTAAATATTTTAATGGGCGAACAATTTGATCTGTCTATTATTTCACAAAGTTTATTCGGAAATACAGGTAATTATGATTTATTGTTCAATACCATTTATACCCGCTTAAAATGGAACTTTTGAAAGGAATTCGAACTATCAATAAACGATAAAAATGAATAATATGGAAAATCACAAAAATCACAAGAACATAAAAATGGACCATTCTAAAATGGATCATTCAAAGATGAAACACAAAAAAGAGAATCATTCAAAAATGAACCACGAAAAAGGTGACCATTCTGGTCATAATCCTGGACACGGACAAATGGGTCACGATCATCATAAAATGATGATTGCCGACTTCAGGAAACGGTTTTGGGTAACGCTTGTACTTACCATTCCTATATTATTCTTTTCGCCAATGATTCAGGAATTTTTTGGTTATGAATTTTTACTTCCAGGAAATCCATATATCCTTTTTGCACTTTCCACTGTTGTATATTTTTATGGTGGTTGGCCATTTTTAAAAGGGTTTTGGTCTGAAGTCAAAAAAGGTGCACCAGGAATGATGACTTTGATTTCTATGGCAATTTCTGTAGCATATTTTTATAGTACTGCTACCGTTTTTGGTTTAAGAGGTGAAGACTTTTTCTGGGAACTATCAACACTTATATCCATAATGTTGCTTGGCCATTGGATAGAAATGAAAAGTGTGTTAGGTGCGTCAAAAGCCTTACAGTTGTTGGTGAGTATGATGCCTGCAGAAGCGCATAGGGTAAAAGGCGACACCATAGAAGACATCCCTCTTGAAGATTTACTAAAGGATGATGTGATTTTGGTTAAACCAGGTGAAAAAGTTCCTGCTGATGGGATTATAGTAGACGGTTCAAGTTACCTGAACGAATCTATGCTTACAGGCGAATCCAAACCTGTAAAAAAAGATGAAAACGATAAGGTTATTGGTGGTTCGGTAAATGGTAACAGTACCTTAAAAGTAAAAGTAGAACATACAGGAAAAGACAGCTATCTCAACAAGGTCATCAAAATGGTCGAGGAAGCGCAGAAATCAAAGTCCCGAATGCAAAACCTTTCAGACAGGGCTGCAAAATGGTTAACATACATTGCCTTGGCTATTGGTTTTGGAACATTGGCAGTATGGTTGATATTAGGTTTCCCGTTTGTTTATGCATTGGAAAGAATGGTAACCGTTATGGTTATTGCTTGTCCACACGCTTTAGGTCTTGCCATCCCATTAGTAGTAGCCATATCTACAGCAGTATCTGCCCAAAATGGATTGCTTATCCGAAATAGAACTGCGTTTGAAGAATCCAGAAAAATTTCAGCTTTGCTTTTTGATAAAACAGGAACATTAACCAAAGGTGATTTTGGTGTTACCAGAATAGAATCTGTACATCAGTCTTATTCATCAGAAGAAATTTTAAGACTTTCAAGTGCATTGGAACAAAGTTCTGAACACCCAATAGCTGTTGGGATTATCAAAAAAGTTAAGGAAAATAAGGTTGCAATTCCAAATCCAGAAAATTTTAATGCTATTACAGGCAAAGGTGTAGAAGCCATTGTAGAAGGTAAGCAAGTTAAGGTAGTAAGTCCTGGTTATTTAAGGGATGAAAAAATAGATATCCCAAAAGATGCCTATAGTGATGCTGCAGAAACTGTGGTATTTGTTTTAATTGATGGTGAATTGGCAGGTTATATTGCGCTTGCTGATGAAATAAGACCAGAATCTGCTGAAGCTATCAAAATATTTAAAAAGAATAATATTAGAGTCTTAATGGCAACAGGTGACAATGAAAAAACAGCTAAAGCCGTAAGTGAGAAACTTGGTTTAGATGGTTACTACGCTGAAGTATTACCACACCAAAAAGTAGAAATAGTAGAAGAACTACAAATAAAAGGAGAGTTTGTAGCTATGACGGGTGATGGTGTAAATGATGCACCAGCCCTTGCAAAAGCTAATGTAGGAATTGCTGTAGGCTCTGGTACTGATGTAGCTGCCGAAACTGCCGATATTATTCTGGTAAACAGCAATCCTCAGGACATTGCCAACTTAATTTTATTTGGAAAGGCTACCTACAATAAAATGATTCAGAATTTAATATGGGCTACAGGTTATAATGTTGTAGCCATCCCTTTAGCAGCTGGTGTACTATATTCTTCAGGCTTTGTTTTAGGACCTGCAGTAGGTGCGGTATTTATGAGTTTGAGTACGATTATAGTGGCAATTAATGCGCAATTATTAAAGCGAAAAATCGGCAAAAAATAATGAATAAGAGAGAAAAACTCAACAGGATATCTTTAATCTTGTTGAGCTTATTTGTAGTAATGTTGGGCTATGGTATTTTGTTGCCAACCCTTCCCTACTATACCGAAAGATTAGCACTAAAAGATAATCTCGACACCGACCTTATTAACTTTCACATTGGTCTGCTCACGAGCATCTATCCTTTTTTCCAACTATTATTCGTAGTGGTATGGGGAAAGCTATCGGACAAATATGGTCGTAAACCCATAATTATTATTGGTTTAATTGGATTTGTAATTATGCAATTACTCACAGGTCTTGCTACATCCTTAACCATGCTATATGCTGCACGTATTTTTGGAGGAATATTTACTTCTTCAGTTATCCCTGTTAGTAATGCATATTTAAGTGATATTACATCCGAAAAACGAAGAACTAAAGTAATGGCATGGTCTGGAGTTTCCATAAGCTCGGGTGTTATCTTCGGCCCTGTTATAGGAGGTTTACTATCTCAAACAGATATACATGTAGAATATTCCCTTGGACTACTGCATCTAGATCGGTTTTCAGTACCATTCCTTTTTGCTTCGCTGTTAGGATTCATAGTTTTACTAATTATATCAAAATGGTTAAAAAATACAGCAAGAATAAATAAGTTTATTACAAAGAAACGAAGCTTACGGTTTTCATTTAGTAAATACTTCATCATTATTTTATTGATTTCTTTTGTGATGCAGTTTGTCGTCACGCTATTTGAAACTGTATTTTCCATATATGGTAAAGACGAATTGGCCTTTAATAGTAACCAAGTCGGTATCGGCTTCATGATTTGTGGTTCAGTAATGGCAATTTTACAGCCTGTCTTTGCCAGTTATGGGGAAAAGGTCTTATCTGCTAAAAAGCAAATCGTTTTAGGATTACTCATTGCAGGAATTTCATTAATTGCCTTTCCTTTTTTCAAAAACGAGTTTTTAGTGTACGGATTAATTGTTGTCTTCGCCGCAGGTGGTGCGATGGTAACACCAAACCTACTTTCAGCGGTCTCATTAATATCCCAAGAGAATACTGGTAGAAATATTTCCATACAAAGTTCTACCAATAGTATTGGCCAGATTTTGGGTCCAATTATAGGAACCTGGTTAGTCGCTGCCGGTTTTTATTATCCCTTTATTATTGCTGGGGCGGTTATTTTAATTTCAATAGGACTTGTTTTACCCTCAATGAAATTGAAAGATACCTTAACGTGAAATATAAATTTCAAAAAAATAAATCATAATAAGTATTTGATGATTCATAAATCAACAACTGAAAAACAAAAAAAACAATTACACGATAGCAAAGGTGATAATGAGTATATTCAGTTGCTGCATTCTGGCGAAGAGTATTTTATTCGACTAAAGAAAATAATCCAAGATGCACAAAAAGAGATACATCTGCAAACCTATATTTATGAGAACGATGAAACAGGAAATGATATAGCCGCTTGCTTGAAAGAAGCTGCTCAACGAGATGTAAAAGTTTATGTTTTACTGGATGCATATGGAAGTGCAGCTCTTCCTGATAGTTTTATACAGAATTTGATTCAGCACGGTGTTTTAATTCGTTTCTTTTCCCCTTTATTTTCCGTGAACAATTTTTATCTAGGTAGGCGTATGCACCATAAAGTACTAGTTGCTGATGGAAAAATGGCACTGATAGGTGGTATCAATATTGCTAATAAGTACCATGGAACTTTGAAGTCTGAACCTTGGCTTGATTATGCTGTACAACTAGATTGCCCTGCAGCCGAGGATTTGCAGAAACTGTGTAGGGATTATTTTTTTAGAAAAGGAAGCTCGAAAAAAATAAAGCCAGTCTTACATTCGGCCGGTAAAGCACTTGTTGGAATTACGCAAAACGACTGGTTAAAAAGTAAAACAGAAGTCTGTGACGCATATACGAATGCGATACTAAGGGCAAAAAAAGAAATAGTCATATTGGGTTCATATTTTTTACCTGGAAGAAAGATGTCTAAGGCATTGAAAAAAGCTAGTGAAAGGGGTGTGAAAATAACGGTGATTTTGGCGGGTATAAGTGATGTTCCATTGGTGCGTCGGGCGACCGAACATTTATATGCAAACTTTCTACATAATCAAATTCAAATATATGAATGGGAAAAGTCTGTGCTACATGGCAAAGCTGCTGTAATAGATAGTCAGTGGTCAACAATAGGTTCTTTTAATCTAAATAGCCTTAGCTGCTATGGTAGTATCGAAATGAACGTGGAAATATATTCGTCTGTTTTTGCTAAAACATTGCGTTTGGATTTTAACCGGGTTATAAGTGAGTGTAGGGAAGTCACCAAGACTAAATTTAAACAAAAAACAACCATCTTCAATAGACTGGCAGATTGGTTATCTTATCACATGATAAGATTTACAATGCTTTTTTTGACCTTTTTGCCACACTTAAGGGCTTTGAAAAAATTTAGATTATGATAGATTATCAATAAGATTTAAATAGCATGATAAATATAAAATAGACAATTTTATATTTAAAAACCCAATTACGGAGTGTCATTCGATGTGTAACCATGAAGTTAAATTTATAAATTATTAATAATCAAAAACTTCTGCTAACTTTATAGAGGAAAAATTCTAACTTTTGCGAATGCTTAAAAACCTTTTTAATGATTAAAATATTAACTACAGGTGGAACTATTGAAGGGTTAGATTATGTAGATGATAAGGGAAACAAAAAAACGAATATATCTATTGGGGATTTTCTCGACAGGGCAAATGTAGGTTTTGAATATGATATTGAGAGTATATTTAAAAAAGATAGTCGAGCTATAGATGAAGATGACCTAAAACTACTCGTAAGTAAAGTTAGGGAAGCAAATTCGAAGAAAATATTAATAACACACGGGACTTTCACAATGGAAGCCACCGCAAAATATTTAGGAAAACTCAACCTTGGTAAAACCATTATTTTAGTTGGGTCATTTATTTTAGGGTCTTCTGAAAATACAGACGCCCCATTTAATTTAGGGTACGCAATCAGCTCATTGCAATTTCTAAAACCGGATGTTTATATTGCTATGAACGGACAAGTATTTCACTGGAAAAATGTTTCCAAAAATTTTGAAGCTAACAAATTTGAGCGCAATGAAGAGTAACATATTAAATGTTTGGAACATCAATACATTGGACAACATTTTTCTATCTTTTATTAGATACGGTCATTGTATTGTTTACGCTTTACTATTCAACACTTAGGTATTCTAGCGGTTACAAAAGATTTCTTTATCTAGGCATACTATTCATAACATACAATCTAACGGGTGGATTCTTACCTATTGAAAATTTCCCAGGCCCCTTCATTCTTCAGTATATTATAACCTATGGGGTTGCCATAGCTCTCTGCGTTTATATAGTTTACTACCTGTACAAAGAATATGATATTGTGGTTTTAAAGTATAATTCTTCTATCAGAAATTTGGCAATTTTAGTCTCAGTTAGTTTTATCATCCTCTTTTTAATCCCATACTTCTATACATATTCCTTGGACTCTTCAAGATTGCTTTTTACCATACCTGTCGCGATTATCGCCTTTGTATTCCTAGGTATGTTTTATGAAAGGATTTCCAATCCAAGTAATCCAAATAAATACATCTTACGTCGTAACAAATTATCAATGATTAGTGTGGCGAGTATAGCCCTATTGCCTGTATTGACATTTATTGGGGATTATCAGTGGTTAACCTTTACGGTTATGAATGCATCTTTCTACGCCATTACGATTATTGAGATAGATAGACACCTTTATTTTCTGGAAAATAAGACCAAAATGTACGAGGTATTTGCAATGAGTAAAGAACAGGCAATCTATTCAGCCGATACAAAGATCATTTATGAAAATTTGACAAGAAGAGAAATAGAGATTACCTTGTCAATTCTCAGCAACCTTAGTTATAAACAAATCGCTAAGGAATTGTTCATTGCAGAAAGTACGGTGTCAAAACACGCCTCTAACATCTACAAAAAAACGGGTGCAAAAAATAGAAGGCAATTTATTTCTCGTTACCGAAAAAAATCTAAATAACGTTATTCCTAGCTTGACAATAATTACCGTAGGAATATACGGTTGATTCCGTACATATCTACGGAATAAAATACTCTTCTTTAAAAATTATGTTAGTTCTTTACAGTTAGTTCTTTAGCTTGTCTCTGTTATAAAAACTTCTACTTTTAAAGTAGCTGTCCTACGCATTAGCTAACTTAAGAATTCTAGCAACTAAACCACCAAAACCGAGATTACACATCATATGATGGATTTAACTGTATTTATGGATGCAAATGGATTTAGAAACATTATGCGAAAATCTTCTCGAAGAATTAAACGGGATAAAGTTCGAAAATCTACCGATTTTGGAGCAATCCCATCGTTCCATTGGGCTATGTAGAAACTTGCTCAGGACTTTTAAAAGAGAAATTTTAGTTAATGATTTTGAAAGTGTTGATGAAGAAATAGTTTTCTTCAAAAAAATCAAACAAATACCGTTAGTCAAACTTATATACTTCTCTGAGATCCATTCATTTGAAATCCAATTCCCTAAAGCAGACAAAGCTGTCCAGTTAAAATTTGTCAAAAAGAAGATTAACAAACTAAATCGCTTTTTCCTGTATAACCTTGACTTTGGACAATATGTAAAATCTGGGGCAACTCACTTTGATAAAGCCTACTATACCCGAGAACATCTTGATGTTTACCATATTACTACTTCAAAATTCTATACTTAGATGACAAACAGAAGTGGCGTAAGCTACTCGATAAGAAAGTTGAAGAACTCAACAAAAGTTCAAACTTCGGTTCACAGAACAAAGTAGTGCTTGGTAAAATCCAGCACATCCTTGACCAAATCAATGCTGATGACAATGCCCGAATTATTCGTGGTCATCTCAATATTGTCTATTGGGCAAAAGAAGCCAAAGAGCTCGACAAGATAACTTCAAAAATCAAGACTGAATTTAAGGAATTGGATATCATCCCGTATTATCCAAGAGGCGAAGAACGTAAGAATTACATCCTAAATAGTTACTGCTGCTTTTCATCCAACTTTTCAAACAACGATTTATATGTAACCGATTTAAAACACGCGCTCTGCCTGTTCATCAATAACACCAATTACAAAAGTGATAACACAGGAATCATCTTTAATGACCGAGAGCATAACATTCCTGTTTTAAAAGATGTTTGGGATGAAAAGAAGAAAAGAATTAAGGCACGGAACTTTGCCATTTTTGCACCAACGGGCGAAGGAAAATCCTTTTTGGCCAATAACATTCTGCGTCAGTATTTTGAAAGTGGTGTTCGTTTGGTCATTATCGACTTGGGTGGTTCATACACCAAATTCGCCAAACTCTATCCTGAAAAATATACGGTACTTCGCTATGAAAGTGGAAAGAACTTAGGTATCAATCCTTTTTACATAAGTGATACAAACGACCTCACACCTGAACGATTGGAAGACTTATCTGTGTTCCTGTTCGAATTGTTTGCTTCAGACTTAAAGGTTACGAAAGCACAATCGGTATCGGTTAAAAAGATTCTTCGACACTATTACGATAGCACTTCAGAAAATCACTCGTTGGATGGTTTTTACAGTTTTATAGAAAGGAATCAGAAAGATCTTCTGGACACCTTAAAAATCCATCCCGACTACTTCAATGTTACGAGCTTCTTGCACGTAATGTCTGAATATGTCGGCGATGGTCTATATAGCTTTTTATTTGAGGTAAGTGAAGACCAGACCTATAAAATTGAGGACAAACGTTTGATAGTTTTTGAACTGGATGAAGTCAAGGACAATAAGGAAATCCTGTCCGTTATGTTGAAGTTGATTAAGTCCGCCATTCAAAGAACCATTTGGAAAAACAGAGCTGAAAAGGGTATCATCCTGTTCGACGAGTTTGCTAAACAATTAAAGTTTGAAAACGTATTGGAAAGCGTCGAGTTCTACTACCAAGCTATCCGTAAACAGAATGGTGCTATTGGTATTATTCTTCAGTCGATAAATCAGCTTCCGAATAACTCAACTTCAGCGAGTATTCTCGAAAACACCCAGGTCATTTATAGCTTAAACAACGAAAAAGGCTATGACGAATTGGTCAAAAGGCTCAACCTATCCAGCCACGACCTGAACCAATTAAAATCCATTAAAAACAATCTTTCCGGTCCACGGAAGTACACCGAAATGTTTATCAAAATTGGACGGGAAAGCAACATTTTCCGGCTCGAAGTTCCGAAGGAAGTATATGCCGCTTACTTGACCGATGGACAGGAAAATGAAGAAATAATGAAGCTCTACAATGAGCATAACGATATGCAAAAAGCAATAATTCAATTCACATCTAAAACATAATATTATGAAAACAAAAATTTTAATTCTCGCAACAGCTTTCATCTTCTTATTGCCTGCACGCGCTGCGTGCCAGGGAATGCCAACTTATGACAATACTAATTTTATCAGCTTGGTTAAACAGCTCATAGAATCAGGTAAACAGACAGCTCAGATGATTAAGTCTGTAAAATTCCTGAAAGATGCAAAAGAGGCCATAGAGAAAGTATCAAGTGTTGTCCAACAACTTAGGGCAGTTGAAGAAATTGGACAAAACAATCAGCGCCTTATCAATATAATGCAAAACGATGTACAGGACATTCTTAACTCGCCCTATATAAAACCCGATGAAGTTTCAAGGGTTGTGGAATCTTTTGATGCCATAGTTCAAAACTCATTGGACACGGTTGATTTTATCGATGAAGTCCTATCGAGCGACTATCTCAAAATGAGCGATGCTGAACGTGCTGAAGTTTTGAAGCAGAAAGAACAGGAATCAAATGAAATGGTTTCCAATATAAAGACAAAAACGAAACGCTATCGTGATATTATTTCCTTCAGAAAAATGCAGGATAAAGTAAATAATCGAGAAACGAACTATTAAAAATGACAGCAACTATAATTTTAGGGATTGGGTTGGAATATATAGATACGGTGTTCCAGACTATACAAAGCAGCAGCTTTTCGCAATATACAATTGCCGGAATGAAAACGCTTGCTGTCCTATTTTTTCTGGTCAACATACTTAAAAGATACAATGAAGGCATTGCCGATAAGGACGGATATACTTGGGGATTAAGTCCAGGTGAACTTGCCAAGAATTTTGCAATAGTTATTGCAGTCATATTTTCAACGCAAATATTGGGATTTTTTGATGGTATTTTAGTGGCTATTGAAGGGCAATATAGAGGGACTGCACCTGCGTTATTGCCCCTACAAATGCAGGACATCCCGATTGAAGAAGATGTAAGTATCATCGAAGTAGCCAAGGCAGCTATGACGCTATTATATGAAGCATTGGTAACACCACTTTATGGATTCAAAATATTTGCCTTTATCATTAGCCTTTTCCTCTGGATTTTAGATTTGTTCATCTATCCGCTGTTTTTGGCAGAACGCTTTTTTCTTTTAGGGATAATGCAGGCTTTTTTTCCATTGGTCATTAGTTTGGCAGTATTTGAAAAGTTCCGTTCACTTGCCTATACGTTTTTCAAATTGTACGCTGCGGTTTATATGCTCGTACCAGCCTTCTTTTTGGTCAACGTTTTTATCAATGCGCTCTATACAGAAATCAACACCAATTTTTGGACGAATTTATTCGGCACCGATGTTGGAAGTGGATTTTTTGCACCTGTGGTTCAATTAGGCTCAGTAGGCTTTATTGTTTTCCTAAAATTCAAATTGTACAAACGTGCCACGTCCTTCACACTCAGATTATTTACTGCCTAAATCAGATTAAATATGAAAACACCATATAAGAATATTTACAATGTCCTAAAATTGAATCGATTTATCGTTTTGGCAGTTGTTGTCTGTGCGTTACTGTCCAGTACATTTTCAGTTTGGATGGTATTCAACACCAATCAAAAAGCGCTCAATAGTGCCTTTGCTATCAATACCGATGGCAGCATCATTCCGCTGAAGCTCGTGACCCAAAAGGAAAATTTTCGGGTTGAAGCTCTCGCACATTTGGATCTCTTCCACAACTATTTCTATAACATCGATGCCAGTAATTACGAGCGCAACTTGGAAAAGGCACTTTGGTTGGGTAATAGTTCTGTGGACAATCTCTACCGCCAGAAAAAAGCCGATGGTGTTTACAATAGATTACTTCAGTATTCATTGGTTCAAAAAGTGCTGAGTATCGATTCAAGGATAACTGAAAATAATGGTTCGTATAGTTTTACAACGACGACCATTTTTGAAATCAATAGAGGTTCAATCATCGACACCTACGAATTGGTTTCCACCGGAAATCTAATTATGGTTGACCGAAACTTCCCGAACAATCCACACGGATTATTGATTACAAACTATTTCGAAAACACCTTAAAGAAAGTATCAGATGAAAGTTGAGCCGACCCGCCTGACTTCGGGCAGGTAATTGGCATTTAAAAAAAACACGATTATGAAAGTAGAAAAAAACAAGATAGTATTTGCAGCGGTGTTGGCCGTGATTTTCTTATTCCTCATTTCCTATTCCGTGATGGTAATGGGCGATGATGAAAGTGAAACAGAAAACCTTAAGCAGACCTTAGTTCCTGATTTGGAAGAAGGCCAAAAAGAGTATGATTCCAAATTGGATGCAATCAACGACTTGAAGAAAGTACGTGAAAACAATGCGCCAAGCATCTACGATGAAAAACTAATCGATTCCTTGGGATTTTACGACCCAGACCTTCCAGAACGCGAAAAAGAGCGTATCGTAGATAGTATATATGAAGCTGGTAAGATTAAGTATTCAGAAAAGCGATACCAGAATTTGGGACAGAGAAGAACTGTTCGCAAAATGGTATCAAAAATTGATTCTGCTGAAGTAAAAAGGGAAGAAAAAATTGAAGCCAAAGAATTAGGCTTAGAACATCAATTGTTCTTTGCTGCTTCGCCAAAACCCAATGAAGTTTCAATCATAGGTAATACAGATGAAACTATATACGTAGTAGTAGATGGCGACCAAGTCGTAAAAGCGAATACTAGATTGCGGATGCGCCTGACCAAAACTGCTACAATCAATGGTAAAGAAATGCCTGAGAACACACCTATTTTCGGTTTCATCAGCTTTCAGCCCAATCGGGCGCTAATCGAAATTGAAAACATAAAGCACCATCCTACAAAACTCAAAGCCTTTGATTTGTCAGATGGTAGCGAAGGCATCTACGTACAGAACAATTTTAGGGCAGAAGCCACCACCGAAGTTCTCGACGATATTATTGGCGATATCAACATACCTACCGTTCCGCAAGTAGGTGGCGTTACAAAAGTACTAAGACGAAGTAACCGCAACGTAAAAGTTAATATCCTGAACAATTACAGATTAATCTTAAAACCGAAATTATGAGCCCATATTGGGCATTTAAAACGCACTCTTATGAAAAAGTATATCATTATTTCCGCGCTTATTATTGTTTCCGCTTTCGCGAAAGCACAACAGCAACCAATACCGCTTGATACAATCTATGCCAACGACACCAAAAACGTTGCGCTATTCTTTCCAGAACCTATACGGCAAGGTATTACTGGTTCAGATAATTTTGTATTTACATACAATCGTGAAAAAGAACAGTATTTTGGGCTTCTTCAAGCAAAGCCAGGAAAGGAAAGTAATCTTCTGGTAGTCAATAGAAATGGTTCAATTTTTTCGTATATTATAAGATATAAAAAACAGCTCTCTAAGCTCAATTATTTCATTCCGCTATCAAATAGTATCGGTAATGAAAAACCGATTGTAACTGATTCGACGCTTGTTGAATCTTCTGAAGAACTTGTAGATAATAAAACCTATTATTACCAAAAATTCTGCTCGTATCTTCTTGAAAGAGGTCTACGAATTGGTTACTTCACAAAACGAAAAAGTGGTGTGATTTTGAGCATTGAGAATATTGTTTTTGATAAAGAAGAACTCTACTTCGTTATTCAAATTAAGAATAATTCTACATTGGATTACGATTTGAATTTCTTGAACCTTTCGATTGAAACTCGGCAAAAAGGTAAAAGAAAATCGTTGCAACGTCTCTATCAAGAACCGATGTACAAACATAATCTGCCGTCTAAAATTAAGGAAAATGAAATGGCTCGCTTTGTATATGTGATGCCCAAATTTTCATTATCCAATGACCGTAGGGCAATTTTGGAACTGAACGAGAAAAATGGCGAACGCAATATAGAACTGAAAATATCACATAGATATATTAATAATCCAAATTAGAATATTATGAAAAAAATAGTCATTTGCTCGTTAATACTACTATTCATTTCCTGTTCAGGAAATAAAAATTTGTCGCCCGCAGAAACTGCAACAATCGTAGCGGAAAGTTTCTTTTCAAAAGATAAATCTACCCTAAAAAAGCATACCACATCAGAAGGATATGCCAGTTTGAATACGTTATTAGATATGATACCAGACACCGAAAAGGAAATCGAGGTTGACATCTTAGATGAAGCTGTCGATGGTGAAGCGACTTGGGTAAAATATAGTACATCTTATGATGGCAAACCTGGTGTTTTTAAGTTGGTTCAAGAGGATGACCAATGGAAGGTCACGCATAATGGTCCGAGGGAAAAAGGGCCTTTTTAAATAGATTAATTTCTCTGTATTTATTAAAGTGATGTCAGCCTTTTATTGGTGCTGAATAGCTATAACTATGCTCTAATTGTAACGAAACCAATCTGTGTAACAGATGCAAAAAATACTAAATATAGACTGGAATATCGGTATTAAGTCCGTTGCTAATGGTAGCGTAGACTTGGTACTGACCGACCCACCTTATGGCATCAAATACAGAAGTAATAAGCGAGGTAAGAAGCATAAAAAAATGCCAAACGACGATAACTTAGATTGGTTAGATTATTGGGTAAAAGAATTGAAGCGCGTGTGTAAAAATAATGCGCATCTCTATGTATTCTGCTCTTGGCATAACGTGGAAGTCTTCAAGTTTTTTCTTGATAAAGAATTTAGAATAAAAAACATCCTAATATGGGAAAAGGAAAATCACGGAACTGGTGACCTAAAAGGCGACTATGCACCAAAGTATGAAATGATTATTTTTTGCAGTAACGGAAGTAAAAAATTGAATGGTAAACGCGATTGTAATATTTTAAAATCTGCTAAAACCAAAAACAATAACCATCCTACAGAAAAACCGGTAGAGCTAATTAGTTACTTAATTGAAAAAAGCACAACACCTGGGGATTTAGTCTTAGATACCTTTGGCGGAAGTTGCTCAACAGCCATTGCCAGTAAACAGACCAATAGGAATTGTATTGTTTTTGAGATTGAAGCTGACTATTGTAACAATGGCCGAAAAAACTTGGCAAGTGCTTCACCAAGATTATTTGGGATGGATAATTACTTATAATAGCGCGTTTTAGTTTGAAATTTTATTCAATCGAATCAATTAAATCACTTTTTTCACCACCTATTACACCACCTATTACACCACCTATTTGACCACCTATTTGACCACCTATTTGACCACCTAAGATTAAAAATTCTAAACAAAGACTGTCCTTAAGATTGTGAGGACAGTTATGTTATAAAACTAATCTTCTTTGTCTACAAATTTTATTTTGTCCCTGGATGTTATAACTTTTGGAAAATTGGGAATTAAATCTTGGTTTTTAGAAAGGCGAATCTCAATATCATCCCTATTCCACCAAGAGACCCATAAGCCTTTTGACTTTAGTGATTCAAGTTTTTCGGTTAATGGTGCAGAAACTTGAGTATTAACTGCCAAAAAAAATCCTTGAGAATCGTGAGTCTCTACCGTATCTCTAATGTCCAGAACCTTGCCTTTTCCAATTGTAGATGTTCCAGATTTGCACTGCCCTACAACTTTAATCAATATTCTTGGCGGTGCGGTATCGGACATATATTCATTTATTACATTCCACTCAATAATTAAATCTCTACCCTTATCACCTTGATTTATGGGTGCCGGTCTTCTTACACTTTTTACATTTGGTTCACGTTCCAATAGTGCTTTAACTAATAATTCAAATTGGTCTGGACAGACCTTTTCTTTCCATTTGAACTGTGGAATCGGGAATAGAAGTTCTGACTCTCTATTATGCCGCTTTCTGATGATTTCCCTTTCTTTTTTATATTCTTCAAATCCACATATTCTACCTAAGGCAATGATGTAATCATCCATAACGGTTACAATCATATTTTCCATTGGAATAACTGGATATCCTTTTAATTTACCGTTTGTATTTACTTTTTTAAAGTACTCATCCATTTCAGAGTTGGTATCATCGTGAACAAAATTTTTTATACTGTCGCTTAGAACGAATGTCCCATTCTGTCCTTTCAACTGTTCAGTTTTATCTGTACACAACTGCAATGTTGCTTTGAGAAATTTTGCTAGGCTACTTGATTTTATCATAGTAACTTCCTCTTCTATGTCATAGAAATACACCCATTCAGGTCGTTCACGGTCCCCATAATTATTACGGCTGGATATGCTATGCAAATCTGAGAACAAATCTTCGATATCCTCAAGTGAATACTTGTAATTTGAATTATCAATATTCTCATTTTTCATACATTTATCACAAGGGCAGCCAGTAAAATACCATAAGCTTTCTCGCCAAAATGCAACCATTTCTATAATTTCCGTGACAACTTCAATAAGTTGTTTAGCAGTCGATATTCCGTGTAAAATTGGGACTTGAATAGGCACCAAATACCTTCCCCATATTTCATCTTGAACGGCAGGATGGGCAATATCAAATTGCTCACAAGAAATTCCTGACTTGTAGAACCTCAAGAAAGCTGTAAACATCAAACTTAGAACTACGTGCGCATCAGACCTATCACCAGTATAAAACACATCGTATGTTCTCTGAAGAAAGTAAAATGATAAATTTTGGTTCTCATCTAACTGAAGAAAAAGTGTAATACCAGAGGATTGGTCCGTAAATATCTTAAAATAATTATCCTCGGCGATTTGTATGATTAAATGATGTTTTTTACATAATTTTTCAACAATTGCTTTTAGTTCTTGTATTTCTTCAGCGTTCTCTATTTTCATTTAAAGCATTAAAATAAGTACAATTTAAAACTTATTTTACCAGTCATAAATATACTGTTATCCTGTCAAAAATAGCGAAATCATAATTTTTAAATATAGCAACACTCTTTAAATTAGTTAAATATAGATTTTACATCTCTATAAATTTTTTCAAAATTAGCCGCTAAATCTGCCTGAGAATATTGTCTGGATTCTTCTGGAAGCTGTCGTTGAATGTTAGACAATCTAAACTGCACCTTTTTATCTTTGCCGTCCGCATAAGTGATAAACTCGCCTTGTTTCAATCGGAAAAAGACATCTGCTCTAATCTTCGGAATTTCCTTTTCGCCAGTAGTAATTCTTGTATCGAAATCCAAATTGTGACCTCGACTTATGCTTTTCGTGGGATCTTTGATAATTTCAAAAAAGCGCTCGTAATATTTTGCAGTATCTGGGTCGTTGACCTTGCCGAAAAATTGGTAGGATAGATTGCTCAAAATCGCTTTGCTTGCCTTATCGCCATACATCATATCATTCTGTATCTTATCCTGCATCACATAGATGGTGGCGATATCGTAACTTCTAAGTGTTGCCGGAATACGGTGCATATTCAATAAACGTATCGTAGGTGCTTCTTCCATCAACAAAAATGAAGGTTTGGAATTTCGCACGCTCATTTGCTTGGTAATGGTGTGAATGATAGTGGCAATTACAGGCGAATAAGAGGTTTCATATTTTGGATTGTTTACTACCGAAATGATTGTTGGGTTTTCCTGGCTATTAATATTCAATGGCACTTCGTCTGCGGACAATGCCATAAAAATGCGCTGTGTACTAATTCGTTTGAGCGCATTTGCCAAGGTACTTTTTACACCAGCTGTCTGTCTATCCGAATCCTTTCCGCTAATAAAAGCATCTGCCATCGCTCTCGATGTGGTGTTGGTTTCCAGAAATTGGATAAGGCTATCGGTATCGAGCATTTGATAAATGGCAATCAAATGTGGCAGCGTACAGTATTTGGGATAATCGGTTTTCAATTTCCAAATCAATCCACCAATCAACCCTTCAGCTGCATCGTTAAAGAATTTTGTTGTTCCTGTAGTTCCGCTTTCTCTTTGTTCTAAAAGGTTTTCGATTAATACACGTGAGACTTCGTTTACGCTTTCCTCGTTCTCTAAATAGCGTGGCGCAACAGGATTTATCCTATGGATGATTTTATCGAAGGAAATGACCTTAAACGGGATGTCGCTATCCTTAAAAAGTGGAAATGCCATTTCGGTCAGTTCAAAATCTTTATAGTCGTGTATAATTCCACAGAAGTGCTCTTTCTGGAAATGTTTTAAAAAGCCATACACCACACTATCGGTCTTTCCACTTCCGGCAGAACCGATGATAGATGCGCCACGTTTAATATTATCTAACTTGAAATTTCCTTTAGTCGTAGCAAAATTGACTTGATACTTTCTATCGCTATTTTGTGCATTTTCAGTCTTATGCAAAAAAACATATAGTCCTATATTAATTAACATTAGAGGACACACCAGATAAAGTAAAATCGATACTAATTCGTTCTGTTCAGTTAAATAGAAAACTAAGCAGGAAAGCATTATGAAATTCAATAAAAGTGCATACTTGCTCACTCTAAATATCGCATAGAAAACAGTACTGGCCAAACCAATAATTGAAAATATCGTTATAAGGTTGTCTATTTGCATATCTATTAGATTCCGATGGAACTTGATTTTATGGCCACTTCTGCACCACGCCTTAATCTTTTGAAAACCCGAAGTGCAATTTGTGCTTGGCTTACTGGAATACTCGGTATTACTGGCAAGCCTGTTTTTGTTATCATTTTAAAAGCCAACGCCTTTTCGTTAGCTGGCAATTTCATCAAAGCAGCAAAATATAAGTTTGGATTTTTCACAAAATCTTTTCGTGCTTTGTAGGTCTCGGCAAAGTTGCGTTTGTACCCAAAAGTCTTGTCGAAGGTTTTTTCCGCTTTCGCAAAAAAGGTATCTCTATCAAAACCACGCTTCACTTTTCTTCCGTGCATCTCTACTTCGGATGCTTTGTGTTTACTTCCTGGCGAAAGACTTACAGAATTTGAGGCATCCTTTCTGCTTACGATAATATGGATGTGACTTTGGTTTCCATCTTTTGGCATTCCCTGGACAATCCGTTTTCCATTTTGTTGATGCGGTGCTTGGCTTTCCAGTTTGGTAATTTCCTTTTTCATTCTTTTAATGTTCCCTTCAGCTCGCCCATCTTGAATATTTCGGATTTCAGTTTTTAGCTGAAGAATTTTTGAAGCGTAAGGTTGATTCTCTTTAATCTGAAAATCTGTTCCCTTAAATGTGCGTTGGTGTTCGACTTTAGCATAATATTTTATGTCGTCGATACTGACAGGTCGCCCTTTAATTTCTCTGTTAAATGAAGCCACATAATCCTTCATCAGCTCGCGAGTATATCTTTTTAAATCTTCGCTACTGTTCTGAAGTTTTCGCAGTTCATATTTTGAAGGACTCACGGTAATTGAATAGAATCTTGGTTCGTGTTTTTCCAATTTTGCGGTATTTCCATCTATTTCTTTGACTACTTCTTCAGCGGAAATCTCATCGCCATATTGATTGAAAAAATGTTCCATTTCGTGTTGTTCCAATCCTTGGTTTTCCTTCTCTAAATAGCCAACAAAATCTGCTGAGCTTTTGGAAAAGTTACCGCCCATTTTTTGAGGTGTGATTGTGATGTACATAAGCTAAATTTTTAAAGTTCATTGTTGGTGTTTCGCTTTTCACTAAAACGCACTTCTTTCTTTTCCTCAGCATATTTTTTTTCCAAAATGAGCGGTTTCTTTTTGGGTTCGTCCATTACAAAAAGAGATTGCAACATTGCTACTGTAGGTTTGGTTTGGGTCTTTTCCACGTCTCGCATTATGGCGATAACTGCATTGATTCTTTTGAGTAACTTAGCTTCGATAGTACGTCCAGTTGGTCCCAATTTTTCTTTTGGTGATATCTCGTTGTAGAGGAAAAAATCAAGGATGTTTTCCATCGCTTCGGTGTGCGTTTTGAAGTGCTTCTTGGAAAATTCCTGAAACCTTTTGGCAGTTTTCCGTTTGAACCTGATAGTGATGAATGAATCCATTTCCTTTCGCTTTTTTAAAGATTTGACGTAAATCCATCCCTGTTTACTGGTGTTTCAAGACCATTTGACGCAAATCGATGGGTTTTTTATATCTACTTTATTTTTAAGTGCTTAAAAATCAATAGATTAAAAAGAAAATGGAATATGTAACGCGGCGCAGCCCGTTACCCTCTTGCTATTCCTTTTCGTCACGCGCAAGCGTGACAAA